>PPYE01758585.1_pt1 | contig 118060 bp, 107 predicted proteins | sample 1559881 | NCBI WGS metagenome assembly PPYE01 (sample SAMN08240022, study PRJNA423297) | Human gut metagenome, whole genome shotgun sequencing project.
ACACGGAGTTTTTATTTTCCAGGTTTATAGAAAGATCTTAAATTCTTCCTCTGTGAACTCTGTGTCCTCTGTGGTGAACCACCCCATATAGTAATATTCTAAAATTAAGATAAATGACAAAAAGACTACTTTTTTTTACGTTAACCTGTATCCTGCTGGCTTCCTGCCAGTCCTACAAGAAAGTGCCTTATTTGCAAGACTCGGGAGAGGTGCAGCGTGCCGTTGCGGAAGCCAAGCTTTATGATGCACGCATCATGCCGAAGGATCTGCTCACCATCGTCGTGTCCTGCACCGACCCCGAACTGGCTGAACCGTTCAACCTCACCGTAGCGACTCCCGTCAGCGCCGCGCAGAACAGCCTGACCAGCCAGCCGGCACTCCAGCAATACCTGGTAGACAACCGGGGCAATATCGAATTCCCGATACTGGGCACCCTGCACATCGGCGGGCTGACCAAAAGCGAGGCGGAAACACTGATCAAAGGGAAGTTAAGCGACTATATCAAAGAATCGCCCATCGTCACCGTCCGTATGGCCAATTATAAGATCTCTGTCATCGGCGAAGTAAACGCTCCCGGAACTTTCACCATCAGCAACGAAAAGGTCAACCTCTTCGAAGCCCTTGCCATGGCAGGCGACATGACCGTGTACGGATTGCGCGACAACGTCCGCCTGATCCGCGAGGACGCCGACGGACACCAGCACATCATCACGCTGGACATGAACCGGGCAGATATCGTCCAATCGCCCTACTACTACCTGCAACAGAACGACATCCTGTATGTCACGCCCAATAAGACCAAGGCAAAAACAGCCGACATCAGCACCAGCACCACCATCTGGTTCTCTGTGGTAGGCACGCTTGTGTCGCTTGCCAGTTTAATCATTACAATCGCCAAATAAAGAAACCCCGAAAATGAAAGAAGACTTATACGACGATCTATACGAAGAGAAAGAAGAGAAAATAGACTTCCACGCCATGCTGTTCCGCTACATCATCCGGTGGCCCTGGTTCGTGGCTTCGATCATCCTCTGCCTTGCGGGAGCATGGTTATACCTCCGGCAGACCACTCCGGTCTACAACATCTCGGCTTCCGTAGTCATCAAGGACGATAAGAAAGGAGGCAACAGCGGAGGAAACCTCACCGCGCTCGAAGGCCTGGGTCTGGTCAGCTCGGTATCGAACATCGACAACGAGATTGAAATACTACGTTCCAAAACGCTGGTCAAGCATGTGGTCAGCGAACTGAACCTATACACCACCTATACAGCCAAAGGCAGTTTCAACGAAACGGAACTTTATAAAAATTCGCCGGTACTGGTGGGACTCACTCCGCAAGAAGCGGACAAGTTAGCAGCGCCGGCCGTGTTCGAACTCACCCTGTCGCCCGGCAACCGGCTCGACGTGAAAGCTACCATCGGAGAGAGCTCCTACAGTAAAAAGTTCTCCAAGCTGCCGGCCCTGCTCACTACTCCCGCAGGCACGTTCACGTTTACGCTTGCCCACGACTCCGTCACCGTCAAAGAACCGCAGACGCTCACCGCCGTCGTAAGCAATCCCCTGTGGACAGCCAAAGGCTATGCGGGAGCACTCAGTGTAGAACCGACGTCCAAAACCACCTCTATCGTCATCGTCTCTTTAAAGAACACCAACAAGCGCCGTGGCGAGGACTTCATCAACCGGCTGATCGAAGTCTACAACCGGAACACCAACAACGACAAGAACGAGGTGGCGGAGAAAACGGAAGAGTTCATCGCCGGACGCATCCGCATCATCAACGACGAGCTGTTCAGTACCGAAAAGGAATTGGAAAACTTCAAACGGGATGCCGGACTGACGGACCTGGCAAGCGATGCCCAACTGGCCGTCAGCGAAAACTCCGCCTACGAGAAACAGCGGGTGGAGAACGGCACCCAGCTCAACCTGGTACGCTACTTAGCCGAATATATCTCCGCTCCGGACAAGCTCAACACCGTGTTGCCCGTCAACGTCGGCCTGACCGACCAGTCCCTGTCCACCCTTATCAGCCAGTATAACGAAATGGTGCTCCAACGCAACCGCCTGCTGCTCAATTCTTCGGAAACCAACCCGGTGATCGTGAATCTGGATACCAGCATCCGTGCCATGCGCGAAAACATCCTGACCACCATCCACAGCGTTCAGAAAGGTTTGCTGATCACCAAAGCCGACCTCGACCGGCAGGCCAACAAGTTCAACCGCCGCATCAGCAATGCTCCCGCCCAGGAACGCCAGCTTGTCAGTATCTCGCGCCAGCAGGAAATCAAAGCCGGACTCTACCTGATGCTGCTCCAGAAACGGGAAGAAAACTCCATCGCGCTGGCTGCCACTGCCAACAATGCCAAAATCGTAGACGAAGCCATGGCCGACAACGGTCCCGTCTCACCCAAGACAAAGACGGTCTACATGATCGCGCTCCTGATGGGGATAGGCATCCCCGTAGCCGTCATCTACGTCATGGGACTGCTCCAGTTCCGCATAGAAGGACGGGCGGACGTGGAGAAACTGACTTCCGTCCCTATCATCGGAGACATCCCCCTGGCGGAAGAGGGAGAAGGGAAGCAGGGAAGCATCGCCGTCCGCGAAAACGAAAACGACCTGATGGCGGAAACTTTCCGGGGCATCCGTACCAACCTGCAATTCATGCTGGGCGAAGAGAACAAAGTGGTCCTGGTCACCTCCACCATCAGCGGCGAAGGAAAAACATTCGTAGCCACCAACCTTGCCATCAGCCTCTCGCTGCTCGGCAAGAAAGTAGTCATCGTGGGACTCGACATCCGCAAGCCGGGACTGAACAAAGTATTCTCCCTTTCGCACAAAGAGAAAGGAATCACTCAATACCTGGCCAATCCGCAGCATACCGACCTGCTGTCTATGGTGCAGCCCTCGGAGATATCACCCAACCTGAGTATCCTCCCCGGTGGAACAGTCCCGCCCAACCCCACCGAGCTGCTGGCACGCCAGGCTTTGGTGCAGGCCATCGATATTCTGAAAAGGCACTTCGACTACGTGATACTCGACACCGCCCCCATCGGGCTGGTCACCGACACACAGATCATCGCACGGGTAGCCGACCTCTCCGTTTACGTATGCCGTGCCGACTATACGCATAAAGCCGACTATACCCTGCTCGAGGATCTTCGTCTGGGCAACAAACTTCCGAACCTGTGTACCGTCATCAACGGGCTCGACATGAAAAAACGGAAATACGGTTATTACTATGGATACGGAAAATACGGACGCTACTACGGGTACGGCAAAAAGTACGGCTATGGATATGGTTACGGCCAAAAACACACTTAGACATCTCTATGATTTTATAAAATATGAAGAATTAATTATTTGTTACACTTATGCCATGAAAACCAAACCGCCATAAGAGTTAATTTAATTAACTCTTATGGCGGTTAAATTTCCATTTTAAAACATCAATGTAATTTTTTATCATCAGACACATCAAAACACGGACACTGCTTTATCCATTCCTCGGGCTCGATCTCCCCATTGGCGTTCAAGTCCGGACTCAGATCCCGGTGGCCACACACACGGCTGCCGGGATACTGTTTTAGCAGAGTCTTCACCAACACCCGCATCGAATGCATCTGCCACTCCGTCCGGGTATCCTTGGGACATCCCCTCGCATCCAGCCCTCCTTCATAACAGATACCGATACTCGTCGCATTGTGCCCTTTGGCATGTGCCCCTATATTCTCTACCGGACGAGTGGACACAATCCGCCCGTCCTTGCGGATATAGAAGTGATACCCCGGCCCGTTGAAGCCGCGCCTGCGATGGCAGACATCCAGATCGAACTCCGTAAAGCACCGGTCTTCCCTCGTTGCGGAGCAATGAATCACGATTAAGTCGATTTTCCTCATACCCCCTCCTTCACTTTTCGACATTCCTCCCGCTGAGAAACATCAGGAACGCGATCACCCATTCCAAGATTCTTTGTAACTTCTTCATCGTTGTTTTGCTATATTAAGTTGTTTTACGTTTACACCACAGATTTCACAGATTATCACAGATTTAAATATGAAAATCAATTGCAGAAAAAATAAATTCTTCATCTGTGATAATCTGTGAAATCTGTGGTGCGAATTCATGCCGTCGGGTCATCCACAATCCCCCCGTCGCCGTCGCCCCCGTCGCCCTTTTGCGCCGCCCGGGTGCTCACCTTGCTGAAGCTGAGCGTCTTCATCGCATCCGCCAGCACAGGCCCCGGACGGAAGTTCACCCTCGCCTTGCTGATATTCGCCGCTTTGAAATCCTCCGGCTTTTCAGCTCCCTTGCTTCTCAGGCCCACCTGAAACGTGCCGATATTGCCCAGCCGTACAATCTCTCCCCTCGACAGCCCGTCTACCATTTCATCCTCCAGCGCCTTCAGCACCGCCACCACATCCGCCGAGTGCACCGTACAGGCCTTTTCCACCCGGGTCGAGATCTCGTCCAGACCCACATCGCCACTCGCCTGTGCCTGGGCATAATACTTGGCGGGATCATCCTTCTTCTGCATGTTCTTGCGCGCCACTACCGAATACGTAACTTCTTTACTCATAATCGTACTTTCTTTTTAGAGTTAAACATCTGTTTTTCAATCACATTTCAAAGATACGACAACCTCGATGCGCCAATGACAAGGAAAGAGCGCCGATGACGAAGTTTGACGAAAAAAGAGTATAAAAACACGCTGCATTCCGGGTATTTTTTCGTATATTTACGGTAGATAACAATCAGATAATCAAAACCATGAACCAAAGAAAAGAAGAAGACACAACCGAAGCCGATTTCATTATCCGCTCGTACACCAAAGCCGAACTTGCACAACTTTACTGCCCGGGCCTCGATCCGGTGCTCGCCCTGCAGAAACTCTACCGCTGGATGCGTAAAAACACTGCCCTGACCCGGGCACTGTCCGAAGTCAATTACAACAAATACCGCCACAGCTTCCTCAAGCGCGAAGTCGGGCTGATAGTGCATTACCTGGGAGAACCTTGATTTCACCACAGAGAAGAGCCCACCACAGATTACACAGATTATCACAGATCAAGAATTTATTTTTCCCGGAATTGATCTTTTAATTTAAATCCGTGTTAATCTGTGTAATCTGTGGTGAAAACCGTGAAAAAGACTTAGACATTTCCCTCGAAACATCCAAGTCTTTTAGTAGAAACTCTTAAGTCTTTTCAGAAAAGGCTTAAGAGTTTTTTCATACAAATGCAAGCACCTTTCCAGCCTCTTTCTGGGTCCAAAGGTCCAAGGTCCATTCTATGGGATGCCCGCTCCCCAGCTCCGAGTCGTCCTTCGATACGCATCTCCCTCTTTTACAACAAGTTTAAGCTCGACTGTCTTCCTGAAAAGCCGTTTAGCAGTGGTTTTAGGAATCCCCATCTCCACAGCCTTATCCACCACTTGGGTAAAAGTAAAAGTTCCTGAAAGAGACTGCAACACCGGACGCAATCTGAAATAAGGCTTTAAAGGCTTCGGCTTACTCTCGCTTTTCCGCATACAGGTAGACAGCAGCAGGCTATGCTCCAGCAACACATCCGTCATCAACATGGCGGTATGGAAATCTTCGTCAGAACATGTATATTCGGGCATCGCCCAAGCACACTCCCCCTTCCGCAACGCCGTAAGCACACAGGCTATCCGGCTCGCCATCAACCCGTGTCGGAGCACGATCGCACCCGGCGAGTCATCCCGCTCGTTCACCACCTCAGACAAGTGAGAAGCAAACCGCAATGTATGCTCCGCCCATTGCTCCGAAGTAAACGTAACCTCCGTGGGAGACTGAAGCAGGAACTGATGTAACTCGAGCAGGCGGGCACTCAGACGGACAAACACCGCGCGATGATCTTCGCACCCCGCCCGCGGAGCCGCCGAACGCCACTCCCAGGCACTCTGCCCCGTATAGATCAGAAAACGACTGTACAATCCATTTTCCAATGAAGGAATAAAACGCACCAACTGATTGGGAGTGCCGGCCAGACACAAAGCCAGACGCGGATGGCGAGCCACCACCTGACGCCCGTTCACCTTAAAATCAGCCGATACCACTTCGTGCTGAAAAGCAGCCCGGAATACATCATCGTGCTTTCCGCACTCATTCCGGATAGCGCCCGACACCATGTCCAGCTCCGTAGCATTGATGCAGCACCCCAACTTGCCGCTCTCTTCCAAAGCGCTAATGATCAAACTCTTCGACACATTGGGCGAAAGTGTCAGCAATTTACGGACAGGCTCTTTGGGACGTAGCGAAAAATCCGGCGAACGCTTCTCCGCCTGCGCCTTTTTCTGCTCCAGCTCCCACTCGAAAAACGCTTTATCGTACACCAGACGCACCTCATCATTCTGTTTCTCATAAAACTTATGAATCTCGGCAGGCAGCATTCCGGCAAGCCCCACCACTCCCTTTCCGCCCCCGGCATGGGCTATCACCATATAGTACAGATGCGGAGAATAATACATTTGATCGTACAAAAGACGTACCTCGGGCAGGCACGCACTGATATTGACAATCATGGCCGCCAGCAACATGTCCCGCTCACGAGGACTTCCCGCCACCTTTACCCCTTCGGCCAGCAAGGCAGGCAGATGATCAAACACCTCGTCGGGAAAATAAGGCGCATCCCGCCGGAATCCTTCACTTTTTCCGAACAAGACATCCTCCAAATCCTCTTCTTCCTCCTCCTCGGGCATCCCATAGAATGGACCTTGGACCTTTGGACCCAAATCGGTCACCACAGCGTCCGCCTTTCTGACAGAAGCATACTGATAACCAGAGAGTAACGTTTTCTCAATCTCTCCGCTTCCGAAATCAGCCTGCGCATATTTCTCAACCACTGTTTTTTGCAACAGCCGCATTTCCTCCGGCGAAAAACCTTTATACCGGGCATAGCGTCCCAACTTCAACATAAACGCATGACGCCCTCCCGTCGCAAACGGATTCCGGACATCAAAATCATTCAGGAAAGCCTGCATAAAGCCATTCCCCGCTTCGGGAGCGACGCCTGCCGGACGAGCTCCGTCCACCGCCTGCGCAGGATACTCCCCTTCCGCCTGCGGCAGTCCGTCCGCCTGCTCCCTCCACGGAAACACCTCTGCAGCGGGATTATAATACGCCTCCGGATCATACGAAGCGTAACATGCCCGTCCTAAATCACGGCACGACATATCGCAAGGATGCCCCAACACGCGCTCCAACTCACGGGCGACGACAGGATAAGCCGCCGCGTATTGCCCGGCATTCTCCGCATCGATGCGCACAATCAGCTTCAACCCCTCACCCGAGATACTGACAAAGGCCTCCACCACATAAGGCAGCGCCTTGGCCTTCTCCTTCATCCCGGACAGTTTCTCCGGACAGTGGTCAAAGTCGAACAGTGCCAGTCCGCTCAGCCGGCTCACCTGGTTCGCCGCATGTCCGCCCCGGCACCTGCCGGCTACCACCACTGCATTCAGGGCACCCTTCAGCTTCTTGGCTTCCTCGGCCATCCCCGTCTGCATCCACCGCCGATACGACTCGGCAAGCACCTTCCAGCGGAGTCCCCTGAGGTCATTATGAAACTCTTCCAACGAAATCTCTTCCGCCTTCTTTTCCCACACATGGAGGAAAAAGGAAATTGTAAACTCTCTCTTTTTCATTGAGTATTAAATTTTAATGTTTTTAATCCCGATCCGCCGCCAAGCACACAAAGCAAAACCCTTGCCACTACGCATCCTCTGCAATGAACCATGATGCAAAAGAACAACAAACTTTTTACACTTCCGAATGTTAAAACCGCCGTAAAAGTCCCTTCGGAAAGCCTCCACACCTACCCATACGCCACTTTCACCGTCCGCCTCCCGGCTCTTTTTAACGCCCGAATTTATTTTCTCACCTCCCGCTTCCGCTCCTGATCCTTCACCGTATTACTCAGGAAGCGGCACAACCGTTTCATCTCCCGCATCTCCTCCCTCGAGAGCGGTTTGGGAAGCTCACGCACCAAGGCAAACACCTGTCCGGACAACTCTCTAAGCAATTCATTCGAGTTCTTTAACTTGTAGTTTTTTTTCCATAATCATTAAATTTGAAATATATGTTAATTATTAAAACTCACAAAAGTACAACCCAAAGATTAAAAATTCATTATTTTTTCTATTTTAATGAACAATTTATTGCATTTAGTAAATTTATATCTATCTTTGCAGCAAAATCAAACGTAAGATTCGGTTTACCCAAGCAGACAACTGTGACAGGTAACCGCGTAGCGTATCCGGGAGCGTCCCTCCCACTTTCTCAAACCATACTCCCCAACCGACATGAAATCCTGGCTTGCCGCCTACGTCCGTCTCTATCACGAAAAGAAAACCCGTGACCGCCTGACGGCAATGGGCATCGAAAGTTTCCTGCCCGTGCAGGAAGAAATCCATCAATGGAGCGACCGGCGCAAAAAGATAGAGCGCGTGGTCATCCCGATGATGATCTTCGTACACGTCGACCCGGCAGAACGTGCCGAAGTGCTGACCCTCTCGTCCGTCAGCCGCTACATGGTGCTGCGCGGCGAAAGTACTCCCGCCGTCATCCCCGACGAGCAGATGGAACGTTTCCGCTTCATGCTCGACTACTCCGAAGAAGCCATCGAAGTGTGTTCCTCCCCCCTCGCCCCCGGCGAACAAGTGCGGGTCATCAAAGGCCCCCTCTCCGGACTGGAAGGCGAACTGGTGACCATCAACGGCAAAAGCAAGGTGGCGGTAAGGCTGGATATGCTGGGCTGCGCCCATGTGGATATGCCGGTGGGGTTCGTGGAGAGAGTGGGAAAGATGGAGGCAGTGAGGTGAAGGATATGAATAGATAAAAAAACGACAGACAAACGGACATAACAAAAAAACATATGCAACAAAGACAAAGAATCGAATATGTTGATTACATGCGTGGAATAGCTATCATTCTCGTAGTTATGGGACACTTAATACAATTTAATGGCTTTCCCACTTCGAATCCTGTATTTGAATTCATCTATAGTTTTCATATGCCTCTTTTTTTCGCAATTAGTGGGTATATCACTCAAAAAGTAACGAGAGTCGAGACGCTCCATGAATACTTTGTATATCTAAAAAAGAAGTTTATAACCATTGCACTTCCATTAATAACGTGGTCACTATTGGCCAATCCTTATTTACTAAAAGAAGAGTGGAAAATAATGCCATGGGAGGAAATGCTAATGACATTACAGCATCCATGGTTATGGTTTCTAAAAATGTTATTCGTTATCTTAGTATACTATGGAATTTTTAATTTATTATATCACAAATTGGGCCGCACGAACTTCTTCAATACCGGTTTAGCTTTAATTCCGGTTATTCTCCTGACATTAATTTCCGTCTATATAAATATCCAAGAAATAAACTTAATCCTGTTTTCGTACGCTTTCTATTTAGGATGTTTCATCGCAAAATTTCCCTCTATAGAACGCTTCATTTTGAAACAATCAGTTTATACTCTTTCATTTCTATTATTCTTCATATTAGCCACTCACTGGAATTTTGAAGGCAATAAAATAGATGACATTTATAAAATCACAATATCCACTTTTTGCTTTATTTTCTTATTAAACTTTTGCCGGAAATTCAAATTCAATGAAAGAGTTAAAAGCATATTGCAATTATTCGGCACACAATCATTAGCAATATATATAATCCAATTTCATCTGTGCAAACTGGGAGACGGGATGATAAACGTCTATATTCAAAGTATAAATCCATTCATCTTATTTTTGATTTCCCTAATAATAGCCATCCCTATTTCTTATACCTGTTGTATAGTTGCTAAAGCCATTTACTCAAACCATATTTTAAGCTTCTTGCTATTCGGAAAAAAATTAGAGATATTCAAAAGACAGAATAAAATACAATAAGCCGCACCATAAAACGATCTATGAGTTCTACCGCCAACCGTGTCGTAAAAAACACAGGATTTCTTTATGCCAAGATGGGCATCACGATGTTCATCTCGCTATACACCACCCGACTGATTCTAAATTCGCTGGGAGCAGCCGATTTCGGTATATTCAATATTGTGGGTGGAGCCATAGCCATGCTGGGATTCCTGAACGCGGCGATGGCGGGAGCCACGCAGAGATTTATGTCCTACTCGGAAGGGGAAGGGAACAAGAAAAAGCAGAAAAGTATATTCAATATCAGCATCCTACTGCATTTCTTTATAGCATTGGCTGCGGGAATCGCACTGCTGATCGCCGGATATTTTTTCTTCAACGGCATTCTGAATATTCCAGCGGACCGGATTTTTGCCGCAAAGGTAGTATATGGCAGTCTAATAGTCAGCACCATGTTTACGGTGATGTCCGTTCCTTATGACGCAGTGCTCAATGCCCACGAAAACATGAAATACTATGCCATCGTAGGAATCATCGAATCATTACTGAAGTTATCAGTAGCACTTATCGTTGTTTATACTTTCTCAGACAAACTGATTGTTTATGGCGTTTTGATGGCATGCATACCACTGATTACGCTGACCATAATGCGAATATATTGCCACAAACATTATATGGAATGCACGATCGCACCCAAGAAATACTGGGACAAGACGATGATGAAAGAAATGACAAGCTTTGCGGGGTGGAACTTTATTATCTCAGCCACCACTATGGTCTCTAACTACGGTATGGGAATTATACTGAATTTTTTCTTTGGCACTATATTAAATGCTGCACAAGGAATAGCAAATCAAATAAACGGACAACTAATGGTTTTCTCCACTAACATGATGAAAGCTTTAGCTCCGGTTATCATTAAAAATGAAGGACGCGGAGATAGAGAAAAGATGCTTCGGAGCTCTATCATGGGAAGCAAAACGAGCTTTTTCATAAACATCTTATTTATGCTACCATTCTATGTCGCAGCACCCTATATACTAAAACTATGGCTAAAAGATATTCCTGAATATACAGTTATTTTCTCACGATTACTTATTCTCCAAACTCTTTTTGAATGCTTTTTGAACTCTTTAAGCCAAATGTTGGCAGCAGAAGGAAATATCGGAAAGGTCTCTTTGGTCAAGTCCTTTCACAATGCACTATACCTACCCCTTATTGCTCTACTCTTTTATCTAAAATATCCACCCTATTCTATGTATACATTGATGATAGCCAAAACGATCATATCCATCAGTATCACCCTATACTTTACAAAACGGAACTGTGAGTTATCCCCCTCCACATTCTTCAAAGACGTTATACTAAGATGTCTCTTCTCAGGAAGTTTTGTTTATCTATCTTTACTTATAATCTACCGATATTATACAGAAAACATCATAGGAATAATTTTATTGTTTGCCAGTTCAATTCCACTGTCCGCTCTGAGTTTCTATTATATGATGCTCACTCAAAGCGAAAAAGTTTATTTCAAAAATCAGATACAAATTCTATTTCATAAAATAAATCATCGATGAATAAATTGCTTTTTGTCATTCTCTACCGACTGCATATCAAGTTACAACCATATTACCATAAGAAATATCAGAGCTCTCTCACTCCTTGCTATCCTAATACAGTTATATTCAGCCACACTTATATAGAAGGAGCAGCACTTATTAAATCAATTATATATAAAGATAACGAATGGAACCACATAAAGCACATCAGTAAATTCATGTGGAACGACCTTTATCGCAATCGTTTCTTCCAATACACCAATAAGGAACACTTTATTGATAATATATGCCCAGAAAATAAAATACAAAAGAAAGGGGAAACAATCGTATGTGAAAGCCATAATCAAATCAACGATTGGATCTTTCTAAGAATTCCAATACAAGGGCAAACCACTTATAGCTTTGAATTTAAAGCAATCATACATTCCGTTAACACCGAATTCCAATTAGCCTTCAATTACCAATCAATCAGCAAACGCTATCGATTCAATTTAGTTAACAATAGAGAATTAAATTTTGACATCATAAACGATGGCTTCTTCCTAAACAGCTTAATGTCTACACCACTTTCACTAGAAATTGGGGTACAGCACGAATTTAAGCTAATCAACACCCCTCAAAACATTCAATATATCATTGATCAAAATGTTGTAATGAGCTTACGTTTGGAAAAGCCATACTTAACCCATGGTGATATCGCACTGATTGCTTGGGATAGCCGGAACAGTAATATAAAAGTAGAGTACTCCGATTTAAAAATAAAAATACAATAAATGAAGATTGGTATAATAACTTTGCATTATGCGCTAAATGCCGGAGCGGTTTTACAAGCTTTCGCCTTACAATCCTATTTAAAATCTTTAGGACATGAAGTTGAGTTTATTGATTATGTCCCTAAACACCAATACTCACTACGCTCTTTTATCGCAAAATCCCCTTATGTAATGTATAACAAATGGAAAGATATATATTACGGGGAAAAATATACAAGAAAAAAAAACTTCAACAAAGTACTTAAACGAGGAAACACACGATATTTTTCTGAAGAACAATTAGCAACCAATCCTCCGCTATATGATTTATACATAACCGGTAGTGATCAAGTTTGGAATTTCATGCGCAAGCTATTTCCAGCCTATCTCCTATCCTTCGCTCCACAAGGATCAAGAAAAATAGCCTATGCAGCTAGTATGGGGCAAGGTAACATACCTATTGAACTACATAATGAATTGAGAAAACAATTATCAGACTTCGAAGCAATCAGTGTAAGAGAAAGCAACGGTGTGAACTTTATATCACAGCTGCTGGGTAAAAGCCACAATGTTATACAAGTAGCAGATCCGACTTTCCTATTACAAGCAGCATCATATAATTCTATTATGGAGAAAATAACTCCACCAAAAGCCTACATTTGTTCATATATACTTTGCAATATCGAAAAAGCGCATTCTCAAATTATAAAAACGCTCCAAGCCATCCATAACGATGCGGCATTAATCAATTTACGGAATCCTGACACTTGCATCAGACTTCCAAACGCCAAAAATATAATCGTAACTCCATATGAATGGCTATCTTACATCAAACAAGCAGAATTTGTAATTTGCGGGTCGTTCCATGCTGTTGTCTTTTCTTTATTATTTCATAAACCATTTATAGTCCTACTGCCTTCTTATATAGAGAAGGCGGGAGGTAACCAAAGAATCTATTCATTATTAAATCCACTAAGATTAACAGATCGATGTTTCTCTGAATTTAATTATAATGCAATTAACTCATTATTATCAACGAATATAAATTGGCAAGATGTTGATAAAGAGCTAAAATTACAAAAAGAGAAATCGAAACATTTTCTTTTAGAAATACTAACCTAATTAGAAAAACAAATGATTTCAGTCGTAATTCCACTATACAACAAAGCGCATACCATAGTAAATACGCTTTCCACTGTTATAAATCAAATATATACAGATTTTGAAATTGTAATCGTAGATGATGGTTCTACTGACAATGGGGTTAATACCATAGTTCAACACTTCAGCGATCCTAGGATACGCATTATCAACCAGCCCAATGCGGGGGTCAGTGCGGCACGAAATCGAGGTGTAAAAGAATCAATATACAAATACGTAGCCTTTTTGGATGCAGACGATGAATGGCATCCGGACTATCTATCGATAATGGCAAAAACCATTCTCCAATATCCTAATGCGGCATTATATTGCTCCGGAGGGATTGTCCATAATGCGGATGGAAGTGAGAACTACCGCATTGCAAAAAAATACATTAACTATATTGGGGTAATAGATTTTTTTGAAAATCCCTCTCAATTCGCCCATACCAGTGGGACGGTGATTAATAAAGATTTTTTCATTAAGACGGTCGGTTTTCCACCTAATTTACACTGCTTGGAAGATTTTGCACTGTTTGTACAATTAGCACTAAAGGGAGATTTTGTTTATGTTGGTTTACCTATTAGTAAATATGTAGGAGGAGTATCTGGACAAATCACCTCTGCATCCGGTGAAAAAAGATTTAACTTACTCTCTTCAGTAAGCCAATATTACAACTTCATTTTTCAGGAATGGAAAAAAACAAATAAGAAAAACAAAACATTTAAATGTTTTATAAAATATGATATTCGCCATAAGTTTAAAGTTTATATAAAACAAAGAAAGTATATTGATTATTTCTTTAACCACTTAGACAATAAATTAAAAGAGGAATTTACTGCTTTTGAATTAAAATTATATTGTTCTACTAAAATAAAAACTGCATATCTATGGATTAATATCACAAAAATCATTTGGCGTTTACATCGACACCCTGTTGTAGGAGAAAGGGTAAATATCAACAAGATTCCTATGAAATACAGAAAATGGTAAAACAATGAACCGTTTTCAACAAGTATTTAATATTGCAATAGACAGGAATGCAGAATAAAAAATTTAAGAGGCTCAAAACTCGAATCATTGAAAATCTTACTCAAATTTAACAGAGCTCAAAATAAAATGACTTCTAAGGAATTTATATTTAAAGCTAAAGAACATTTATGGCATCGCTTGGTAAAGCTAACCCATAGCACCCCCATATATCCATTCATCTATCGTTCTTATTGGCATTATTTGCTGCATAGCAAACAAAGCTATGCTCTCACTCACGATATGTACTTTGCTGCACGCCCCAACCCGGGAGCAGGCATCGGACATCAAATGGCCAACTGGATAGCCGGTTATTGGTGGAGTCAACAATTAAACTTAAATTTTGCCCACATGCCATTTTCCACTTCGCAATGGGATGATTTCTTAGGTTTCGGACACAACGAAATCAGTGTGAAAGAGCTTCAAAGAAGAGGTTACAAACTTAGACGTCTCCCCCATTTCCTCGAAAACGATAAAGCGTCCATATCTTTTGTTAAAAAGATAATAGCATCTTACAATGGACAGAAGGTTATATTTTGGCCTCCGCAAGACCATTCTTATACTGCACAATATGAAGTGATGGAAGATCTAAAACAAAAATTTCATCATGCTCCTGCAAGAGAACATGAGCAATTGATTTATGATAAACAGTCCTTTAATATAGCCATTCACGTTCGTAGGGGGGATATAATGAATGACCCTCAGAATCCCAACTTAATCATGCGCTTCTTAAGCAATGACTATTTTGAAAAAGTACTGAAGCAAGTAACAGAGAATTTAAATGTCAACAAGTCCGTCCATATTTATTTTTTTTCACAAGGAAAGCCAGAAGATTATCCCGAATTCGCACATTATCCCAATTTTCATTGGTGCATGAATATGAATGCACAAGATTCATTTCTTCACATGGTATATGCCGACTTATTAATAACAAGCAAAAGTTCATTCTCCTATAAACCAGCTTTATTAAATCAAGGAATTAAAGTCTGTCCACGCAATTTTTGGCATGGGTATCCTGACTCATCGGATTGGATACTGGTTGAAAATGACGGAACATTTAACACTGCATCACTCAAACAAGCATTATGAATACAATTTCAATCTATCTCCTGAAAGTTCTTCGAAAATTGTACACTCACATATTCAAAAGACAACAGTTACCGGAACTAAAATATGAAGAAAACCCGGATAAAATATCAGAAATGATATACAACCTATTGTCAAAAGAGGAACCATGCATGATAGCCCGTCTAGGTGCCACAGAACTAATGGCAGTAGTCAATTACATTGGAGTAAAACAAAACAAAAGTAACTGGATTACATACATAAAAGGAGAAAGTTTGAGTTGGTGGTGGGAACCTAATGTACTGAAACAAATGGAACGTTGGAGTGGATTCTTTCCACCTACTAAGCAAAACATAGAAAAATTTTGTAAACTCATAATCAAGGATACTCCTCAAGTGGACATATTAGGAAGTTGGCAAAAAAATGAGTATTATTTATCAAATGAATTAAAAAGCACATCAAAAATACAATTAATGTATCTAGATCCGTATTGGAGCAAAGAACCATGGAGCAGAGTATTAGCTAACAAAAATATACTGGTCATTCATCCATTCGCAGACACAATCCAATCTCAGTATCTTAAAAGGGAATACCTCTTCAAGAATCCCAATATTCTCCCTCCATTTAAAACCCTAACTGTCATTAAAGCGGTCCAAAGTTTAGGAGGAGAAAATAATGGATTCAAAGATTGGTTTGAAGCACTGGAATATATGAAAGGAGAAATAGATAAATGCGAGTTTGATATATGCTTAATAGGTTGCGGAGCTTATGGATTCCCATTGGCCGTCCATGTGAAACGGATAGGGAAAAAAGCGATACACATGGGTGGTTCACTGCAATTATTATTCGGCATTATGGGAAACAGATGGGATCATGACGTTCCACATTATGAGAAAGGCATATTCATTCATTATGCCGGACTAGAAAATGAATATTGGGTAAGGCCCAATAAAAAAGAACGCCCTTTAGCACATCAAGCTGTAGAAGGTTCATGTTATTGGTAACGCAAAAAGAATATAATCATCCACTAATATATACAATTTCACAGACATCAGTATCAATCAAGATTTTAAAATATAAAGAATAAATGAATATACTTTTTATTTCTTTTGACGCAGATCCACCACATATGGGAGGCACTTCTACTGTTGTAAATATATTGGCAAAGGAATTCAAACAGAAGGGACACAATGTGTATTTAGGGTATTATAATGATTCCCCACATCCATCTACTTACTTCAAAAAAAAAGTAAAACTGACAGCCAGCAATCATTTTTTTTTAAATATCTTCATAAAAGAAAACCCTATAGACATTATTTATAACACACAAGCTATCGAGACAGATTGGAAATTACTAAAAGAAGCATTTCCCAAGGCCAAAATCATATCAGCATATCATAGTAAACCCTTACTCCGTTACTTTCCTTTAGAATCGTTAATGAACATCTATTATGATTCAAATAATTGGATTTATAAACTCTATACATTAGCCAAGATTCCATTGTTACCTTATTGGAAATATAAATCACAGAAAAAAGAAATGGAGCAGTATAAGAACATGGAGAAATACAGTGATAAGATACAGTTATTATCACCCAACTTTTTCCCCGCCTTAAGGAAAATACTACCTAATATTTCTAATAGCAAATTAGTCGCTATTGAAAATCCCATAGCCTTCAATACTACATACCCAGTCGAAAAGATTACCGATAAAAAAAAGAAAGTCATCGTTGTATGTTCTACCAATTTTGTAAAAAGAGCCCATTTGATGATTAAGATATGGAATGAGATAGAAAAAGATGGTCATTTTGATGATTGGAGCTTTGATTTTGTCGGTGGTGGCGAAGGATTTAAGCACATCACCCAAATGGCAATAAAATTAAAATTAAAACGCATCCACTTTGTCGGATATCAGCAGCCTGAAAACTATTATCGTCAAGGTAGTATTTTTTTAATGACATCACGTTTTGAAGGTTGGCCCATGGTATTAATGGAAGCTATGCAAATGGGTGTCGTACCAATAGTATTCAATAGCTTTGAGTCACTAACAGACATAATTACAGATAAAGAAAATGGCTTCATTATACCCGATAACGATATCAAATATTTCGTTGAACGCTTAAAAAATTTAATTGCAAATGATAATTTAAGAAGCAGGATGGCAGTAAAGGCGATCGAAAGTTGTCAACAATTCACAACTGAAAAAATAACTAATAAATATATATCACTATTCAAGGAACTATATTTGTCATGAAATCAATCATCATCATAATCCCTTATTTCGGGCAATCGCCACAAGGAATGGCACACACAGTTTTTTTTAGGACACAGCATATCCTCCGGATATTAGCCGGATATATTTAATAAATTGATCTCTCATGAAAGCTCAAAGATTAGCAAACCTTGAATTGTTAAGAATAACCGCAATGCTTTTCATTATTATAGGGCATGCATTATTTCATTCTCATTTATCTCCGAAAGAATTATCACTCCATAATTACTGGGCGGGACAATATCTTTCTGTCATTACAAGCACAGCGGTAAATTGCTATGTATTAATAAGTGGCTATTTTCTTATTACAAGTAAAGCTAAATGGAGTAAGGTTATAAAAATATGGATTAGTACCCTGTTTTATTCAATCATAATCTTCACACTTATAAACGTATTTGTATGTCATGCCAACCTCGAAATAAAAGAAATCATAAAATCTTTATTGCCTCTTAAATTCATAAGACAAAACAATTGCTATTGGTTTATAACACAATACATAGGGATGTATATATTATCTCCTTATATAAACATAGTAATACGTTCTTTAAATAAAAACCAACATAGGGTTTTAATATTAATCAGTCTATGTATGTTCTGTTTTTATGGAGATGTATTTCAGGTTGATAATGGATTCACTTTTATCTGGTTTATTTTCCTATATATAATAGGAGCTTATATCAGAATATATGGTTTACCTCCCGCCTTTTTCGATATAAACGGATGGACTTATCTTTTCTTCTGTCTGCTTCCCGTTATATTCTATTCATTCTTAGATATAAATGGATACATTATAATGGGACAATACAACAATATATACGTATTATTTTTATCGATCTTTCTATTTAGCGCTTTCAACAAGCTATGTATCAAGAATCAAAAAATAATAACTGCAATATCTTTGTTATCCCCATATACTCTGGGAGTGTATCTGATTCATGATAATCAGTATGTGCGTCCTTTCATTTGGAGATATATTATAGAATTTAGCCAAAGCAATCTTTTCATTGTATATCTGCTTCTATATTGCATCTTCATTTTCATCGTTTGTACTGTCATCGATTCAATAAGGCTAAAAATATTTGATATACTTAAGATAAACACATTAATAAACAAAACAGATAATTTCGGAAAACATGCATAGTATAATCATAATTATTCCATATTTCGGCCAATTGCCACCCATGTTTAAGTTTTGGAGGCAATCCGCTTTAAACAATCCCACTATAGATTTCTTATTAATAACGGATTCGGATATAGAGACATCAGGAAATGTAAAAGTGCGACATTGTACATTTGAAGAGTGTAAAAACAGGATTCAACTGTTATTCGATTTTCCCGTCTCCTTACCAGCTCCATACAAACTATGCGACTACAAACCTGTATATCACGATGTTTTCATCGATGAAGTGGCAAAATATGACTTTTGGGGATTTGGGGATTTGGATTTAGTATACGGTGATATTCGCCACTTCTTCACCCCGGAAGTATTAGACCGTTATTCCGTTATTTCGGGATGGGGACATCTTACACTCTATCGAAATTGCGAATTATGCAACAACTTTTACAAAAAGGAAATAAGCGGCTTTCAGTATTATAAGAACGTTTATACCAATCCTAAAAATTCAGCTTTCGACGAATATAACCACAAGGGAATGAGCGACATGTGGACACAACTTTATCCCGAACAGATATGGAACAGTAAGCTATTCGATGACATTCAAGTGCCACGTTTAAGCCTTAATTTTGTCTCTGTAATGCATCCTGAACGGACAAATCTGATTTTTGAATACAACGAAAACAGGCTCTACCGAATTTATCATGATGAAAACGGGAAAAGACGGAGAGAAGAAACACTATATGCGCATTTTCAGCAACGAAAATTCATGAAAATAGAAACCAACAACTTACAGCATTATCTTATCGTGCCTAATAAATTCATCGATTTTGAAAATATCGATGAAAAAAGGCTCAACTACTGGGGTAAAAAGCAAACCTATAAACGATTAGTCAGAAATCTGATAAATAGAATAAAAAGAAGATCTTCCATCATTCTTGCCAACATAACCAAATAATGATTCTACCGAAGAATAATATCCATACATTAGTATGGACCGGTTTCAGCGTGATGCTATATACCATAGCATCACAAATATTCCATTTTCCGGAACCTGTTGCTTGGGCAGTCAGAATTGCCATACTTTTCTTGCTATTCCGAGGAATAAAAAAATATGCGCCATACAGAACCATAGATAAATATGGCTATATCCTTACCTACACTTTTATATTATGGTTAATAACCGGTTTCCTAAGGGGATCCTATTATGCGGAAGGATATTGGATGTGGAAATTCGTAATAAGCAGTCTATTGACGACACTGTTCTACAGTGTTATATTGATAGGTTCCAATCCATACTGGCTTCAAGGAGTATATCGATGTTTTTGGAAATACTATATTCCACTAATTGGAGTCTCTATTTTATTATTACATAATCCCGGATATTTGAATTATCTCCCATATTCTACTCTACTACTTTTTTTTGCATTGATTCCGGGAAAGAGAAAATGGATCTTATTAGGGATTGTCCTCTTCTTCTTCATCACTCAAGAACAAAGAAATGACATGATTAAAATGTTAGTAGCATCCGCCATAGGTTTAGGCATTACTTATTTAGGAAACGCCATCCCCTCTTGGCTTTTCAAATGTATCCATGTCGTTTTATTGGCACTTCCCATTGTATTGCTATCTTTAGGAATAAGCGGAAAATTCAACGTATTCAAAATGGACGAATATATCAAAGGAGATTATACCCTAAAAGCACAAGGAGCTGATGGACAATATTATGAGGATAATTTAAAGACCGATACCCGCACATTTATCTATGAAAATGTATTTTACACAATGAATAAATACAATGCCTGGATAGCGGGACGAAGCCCTGCTTTTGGAGACGAAGGGCCGTTGTGGGTTGGCAGGGGAAAAGATGAAACCACGAAACTAATCGGAAGATACGGAAATGAAGTAGGAATATTGGATATCTTACTTTGGTATGGCCTGATAGGAGTCATTCTTTTTTTTCTAATGTATATCAGAGCCAGCTATTTAGCAATATACAAAAGCAGAAGTATATATATGAAAGGAATCGGTATATATACAGCCTTCCTGTGGACATGGAGTTTCATTTGGGAAAAGCCTTTATTTGAAACCTTCTTCATGATGAATATCATATTCTTGGGAGTTTGTTTCTCCAAACCATTCAGAATGATGACTGATAAAGATATGCAGCAGTGGGTGAAAGGAATTTTTTTACGCAAAAAACGAAAAAGATATGAAAGTTCTTTGGGTATCTAATATTATATTTCCGGAAGCTTGCAATGATTTGCGCATGACACCTCCGGTTGTAGGAGGATGGATGCATGCAGGCGCCATAGCTCTATTGGAAAGCAATTCGCATCTGGATTTAGCGGTTGCTTCCTTATATCCGGGCACAGAATTAAAGATAATAACGAATCATAAAATACAATACTATTTAATTCCCCAAATAAAAGGGAATCAATATTACAACAAAGAATGGGAGCAGTTTTTTAAACAAATAGAAGAACACTTCAAACCTGACATTATCCATATACATGGTTCGGAATACCCGTATTCATTGGCATGCGCCAAAACCTGTAACACTAAAAATATGGTCGTCTCTATACAAGGCATGGTAAGCGTGTATGCACAATATTATTTAGGAGGAATACCTATTAAGGAAATACACAAAGCACGCACTTTCCGTGATATTATCCGAAAAGACAGTCTCCCCATACAACAGCATAAAATGTATCGACGAGGTGAATACGAACGGCAACTCTTACGCATCGTAAAACATGTAATAGGCAGAACCCGTTGGGATCGGTCAAATGTATGGGCCGTTTCTCCCAATGTGACATATCATTTCTGTAATGAAACATTACGCCCTACTTTTTACCATAAAAAATGGGAGTATCATACTTGCCAAAAGCATACTATCTTTTTAAGTCAGGCACATTATCCAATCAAGGGATTGCAACAAGTAATAAAAGCTCTCCCTATAATTCTACAGCATTATCCCGACACACAAGTATACGTTGCCGGAAATAATTTCATATCAACTTCCCTTTTACGAAAAAATGGTTTTGCAAACTACATACAAAGATTAATAAGAACATACCATGTAGAACATACAATCCATTTTCTGGGTATACTTTCCGAAGAAGAAATGGCCGAACAATATACACAGGCCCACGTATTCGTCTGTCCTTCGGCTATAGAGAACAGTCCTAATTCTGTAGGAGAAGCGCAATTAATAGGTACACCTTGTATAGCTTCTTATACAGGAGGAACTATGGATATGATAACAGACAACGAAACAGGCTTTCTTTATCGATACGAAGAGACAGCTCTACTGGCACAACGAGTTTGTGAACTTTTTGAGAACAGTGAGTTATGTGAGAAATTAATGAAAAATGAACGAGAAATAGCAATGTTACGACATAACAGAGAAATAAACGCTCAGAATTTGAATAACATTTATCAGTCCATATTAAAACAATGATATTAAACTTAATCTATAAGTCGGCCCGGAAAGTAAATGGAAAAATAAGAAACCTCCTTGAGAAGGCTTATTGTTTGTGGCTTTTAAAGGGAAATAATGTTCAATTTGAAGATTATCGCACATCAGGAATTCCTTATATCATGGTGGCTATGGGAGGTAAGTTTATTATCGGCAAAAAATTCGCAATGAATAACGGCATAAAAGGAAATCCCATGGGATGTTACCAAAAATGCACTTTTTTCGTAGATAGGAATGCAGAATTAATTATCGGTAATAACGTAGGTATATCACAAGCAGCCTTGATCTGCCATAAATACATATCCATAGGTGATGACGTAAAAATAGGCGGAGGTGTATGCATCTATGACACAGACTTTCATTCTTTAAATCCGGAAATACGTAAAAGCAGTGACGACCTGAAAATGCGGATAGAGAAACCTGTCATTATTGAAAACAGTGTATTCATTGGAGCACAATCTATTATACTAAAAGGGGTTACTATTGGAAAAAACTCTATCATTGGAGCAGGCTCTGTTGTGACCAAAAATGTACCTGCTAACCAAATATGGGCAGGGAATCCTGCCAGATTCATAAAAAATATATAAGTAATGAAATCAATAGCAGTTTTACTCACTGTCTTTAACCGGAAAGAGAAAACACTCCAATGCCTCGGCAATCTGTACAGACAACTTCCCATCCAAGGCTATAATGTTGATGTCTATCTAACCAATGACGGATGCACAGACGGTACACCGGAAGCTATCGCACAAAAATTCCCCGAAGTAAACATAATCCATTCGAAAGGAAATTTGTTTTGGAACCGGGGAATGTATACAGCTTGGGAAGAAGCAGCCGGAAGAAAAAAATACGACTATTACCTATGGCTAAACGACGATACATTCATCTATCCAAATAGTATTTCGAGACTGTTAAACGATAGCATTTCAGTTAAAGATGAAGCAATCATTTGTGGAGCTACATGCTCTGAAAAAGATGGTAAACCCACTTATGGAGGTAGAAACAATAACGGCATTATCCCTCCAAATGGAAGTTTACAAATATGCCAGCATTTTAATGGCAATGTCGTTCTAATTCCCCGGTATGTTTACCAAAGAATCGGGAATCTGGACTATACTTATAGTCATGCTTTGGGAGATTTTGATTACGGGCTGAGAGCTGGGAAGCTAGGAATAAAATCCTATCAATCAAAAGAGTACATCGGAACTTGTGAACAGCATAACAGTTTGGCCAAATGGTGTAATTCAAGTTATCCGTTAAAAGAAAGGATAAGGGTCTTTCACTCCCCCTTAGGAGGCCATCCTAAAGAAAACTTTTATTTTGAGAGAAAACATTATGGAGTCTTTCCGGCGTGTCTTCATTATTTCACTATACATTTAAGATTATTCATTCCACAAATTTGGGAAAAAAGAAAATAGTATGAATATAGCAGTAGTAGGTACAGGCTATGTCGGATTAGTATCCGGCACTTGCTTTGCGGAAATGGGAGTCAATGTGACTTGTGTAGACGTGAACGAAGAAAAGATAACAAAATTATTACAAGGACAAATCCCTATTTATGAGCCGGGTTTGGAGGAGATGGTACTCCGTAATCATCGGGAGGGCAGATTGAATTTCACCACAGATATCGCGACATGCTTGAACAATGTGGATGTTGTTTTTAGTGCGGTAGGTACTCCCCCGGACGAGGATGGCAGTGCTGACCTGACCTATGTACTTGAAGTAGCCCGTACAGTGGGCCGGAGTATGAAGAAGTACCTGATACTTGTTACCAAATCGACCGTGCCCGTAGGCACCGCAAAGAAAGTCAAAGCAGCCATTCAAGAAGAACTGGATAAAAGAAGAGTAGAAATAGAATTTGACGTGGCTTCGAATCCGGAATTCCTGAAAGAAGGTGCTGCTATCAAAGACTTTATGAGTCCCGACCGGGTAGTGGTGGGCGTAGAATCAGAAAGAGCCAAAGAGCTTATGAGTAAACTCTACAAACCATTTATGATGAACAATTATCGGATTATTTTTACTGATATTCCTTCGGCAGAAATGATAAAATACGCAGCAAACTCAATGCTGGCCACACGTATCAGTTTCATGAATGATATCGCAAACCTATGCGAAGTAGTGGGTGCGGATGTGAACATGGTGCGTAAAGGCATCGGAGCGGACAGCCGTATCGGAAGCAAATTTCTCTATCCGGGATGTGGATATGGAGGTAGTTGTTTCCCCAAGGATGTAAAAGCATTGATAAAAACGGCCGAAAAAAATGGCTACGAAATGAAAGTGTTGAAAGCTGTGGAAGAAGTAAACGAAAGTCAGAAAAGCATTCTATTTAAAAAACTTTCAGCCTATTATGGAGGAGCTTTAAAGGGAAAAACCATTGCTATCTGGGGATTGGCTTTTAAACCGGAAACAGATGACATGCGCGAAGCTACGGCTTTGGTCACAATTGACGAATTACTCAAAGCAGGATGCAAGGTACGTGTATACGATCCGATAGCAATGGATGAATGCCATCGCCGTATAGGTGAGGCAGTAGAGTATGCCGCAGATATGTATGATGCGATTCTAAACGCAGACGCATTGCTACTAATAACAGAATGGAAACAGTTCCGTCTGCCAAGCTGGGGGGTATTGCAGAAATCAATGAACAAAACACTAATCATTGACGGACGTAACATATATGATGCGCAAGAAATGAAGAATCTAGGATTTGAATACAGCTGCATCGGACGATGACTTACAAAGAACGTAAATATCTGATAAAATCAGATTTAAACAGATCAACAAAAGTTAAATGGGGGGGGGGGGGGAAAAAAACCTTTTTTTAAACAATCAATATTTGACAGGAATCCAATTACCTATCGGAACTCAAATAGGAGAAGGTCTGTGTTTTGCACATTTTTCATGTATTGTTATCAACAGTACTGCTCTTATAGGAAAGAACTGTACTATATATCATGGAGTTACAATCGGCGGAGTTAGAGGTCCCAAAGGAGGCGCTCCCATCATTGGAGATAATGTAGTAATATCTTCTGGAGCAAAAATCATAGGAAAGGTTAGAATCGGAAATAATGTAATGATAGGTAGTGGAGCCATCGTTGTAAAGGATATCCCCGATAATGCAGTCGTTGTAGGAAATCCGGGAAAGGTTATTTCATACAATGGAAAAGATCATATACAATACTTTGTCAACTAAAAAGTACTAAGCACAAACGATTATCATACTACTAATCAATAAAATATCAGAATATTTATCAATATATTAAGTCATGCATAAAAAAGTTTGTTGTATATTTAACTACCCACCACACTATAGAAAAGGGATTTACATGCTAATGGACAAAGAGCTGTCTTGTGATTTTTATTTCGGAGAAAATGTTCCCGGTACTCTCAAAGAAATGGAATGTTCTATACTAAAAGGCTTTAAATCTCGATTCAGAAATATAATTGTAAAAGGGAAAATAATATGGCAATCAAACACTGTCAGACTCTTATTTAAAAAAGAGTACGATGTTTACATTTTAAGTGTTGATACAATCTGTATTTCAGAATGGTTGATTATATATGGGGCCCGATTATTAGGAAAGAAAACGTTGTTATGGACACACGGATGGTATGGAAATGAAAGTAAATTAACTCAATTAAGGAAGAAATTATTTTATTTACCAACAAACGGGTTACTCCTATATAGTGAATATGCTAAAAAATTATTATCCCAAAAAGGATTCAAAAAGGAAAAGCTCTTAGTTATTGCAAATTCACTTAACTATGACAATCAAAAAGAAATAAGACCAAGTTTAATAAAGAATAATATTTATAAAAACAAATTTAGCAACGTATATCCAACCATTATTTTTATTGGTAGATTAGAGCCGAAAAAGCAACTACACAATATACTAACTACAATCTATTTGTTAAAAAAAAGACAAGTGAATCTAAATTGTGTTTTCATAGGCAATGGAAGCGACAAAGAACTATTAATGAAAAAAGCGCAAGAGCTAAACATCGACAAACAAGTCTGGTTTTACGGTGCTTGCTATGATGAAAAACAAATTGCTCAATTAATATTTAATGCAGATCTTTGTTTATCACCTGGCAATGTAGGACTGACTTCTATACATGCACTATCGTTTGGAACCCCAGTAATAACCCATAATAATTTTTCCCATCAGATGCCCGAGTTTGAAGCGATAATAAAAGGAGTGAATGGAGACTTCTTTAAAGAGAATGACATTGAGGATATGGTTACGACAACTAAAAATTGGTTTCAAAATCATCCGGATAAAAATGCAGAACTCATTGCACATTGTTACAAAATCATAGATAGTAAATACAATCCTTACTATCAGATCAGTATCATAAAGCAAGCCCTAAAAAAATGTTAAAAGTATTTCATATTATCTCACACTTTGAAGTAGGTGGTGCTGAACGTGTTGCAATCAATATAGCTAAATCAAAGACCCCCGATATTCAATATCACCTAGTAGAAGTAGTGAGAGGAAACTCTGGATTTTCCGTCTCTTTAAAAAAAGAGCTTAAAAAAGACAATATCATATATCATTGCTCTCCTTTCAAAAACAGAAAAATAGCAATCTGTTTCTTTTGGATATGGTTCATCTGGTACTATATAAAATACTCTCCAAACATCATACACGCACACACGGAAACACCGGATCTCTCACTTTGGATATTTAGGAAAATAGCATGGCTTTGCTTTTGGATTAGCCCCAGCTACATAAGAACAATACACAATACAAAGCTATGGAATGAATGGGAAAAAATAGGGAGTATAGTAGAAAAATATTATATAAAGCACCAGAGTAATATTGCAATCTCCACGTCCACCAGAGACTGCTATACTCGCTGTTACAGGGGAGAACAGCCACCAATCATTTATAATGGTATAGATGAAATACCTCAAAAGAAGTTTCAAGTAATCAAACCAACTCAGATTAATATTCTATTTGCCGGAAGATTAGAATACCAAAAGGGAGTAGACCAAATGATTGCAGTAGTCAGTGCACTCAAGGATGATTCAAGATTTTACTTTCATGTGGTAGGAAGTGGATCTATGGAACCTAAAGTAATAACAGCTTTTAAAGGACTAACCAATGTAACGGTATATCAAAAAATATTCGGACTGGCTCAGTATATCGGTTCATTTGATTACTTATTTATGCCTTCTAACCACGAAGGTCTAGCTCTTATGCCTATAGAAGCCAGCTTAGCATATACCCCCACAATCATAAATAACTGCCCTGGGCTAAAAGATACACTACCGGAAGATTGGCCATTAAGTGTAAATAATAATTCCATTCCTGACTTTATTGAACTTATCTCCAAGAAACTGGATAAACAAAATTACGAGGAACTGGCAAAAAATGCCCATAGATTTGCTATCGAACGTTTTTCTTTAAATATGATGCAAAAGAAATATGAAGAACTCTACAGAAACCGGCAAAAGAAATAAGATACTTTTCATCATGCACATGCCTCCCCCGGTCCATGGTGCATCAATGATGGGAAAATACATCCATGACAGCAAACTAATCGACCAAACATTTGACTGCCGATATATCAATCTGACATTAGCAAAAGATTTATCGGATATTGGAAAAGGAGGTTTCTCTAAATTATGGAGTTTTCTAAGGCAAATGAAACATATCGCATCTGCCGTCCACAAAGAAAAGCCCCGATTATGCTACGTAACCCCCAATACCAAAGGAGGTGCTTTCTACAAAGATTTTATAGTGGTGATGTTACTCAAAGCTATGGGACAAAACGTAATTGCGCATTATCATAATAAAGGAGTAGTGACACGGCAAGACAGAGTGGTAGACGACCTCTTATATAAGCATTTTTTCAAGAATCAAAAAGTAATATTGCTGGCAAATGCTTTATACAAAGATATAGAGAAATATGTAGCCCGAAAAGATGTGTATATATGTCCGAATGGGATTCCCCAAAACGGCTCTATATCGGAACTACTCTCTAAGAAACAAGAGGCTTTCAAGATACTCTTCTTATCGAACATGATGGTAGAAAAAGGAATATGGGATTTACTGGAGGCTTGCAGAATACTTAAAGAAAAAGAAAAGGAATTTCATTGTGACTTCGTAGGCAAATGGAGTGATATAGATTCCCCAACATTTCATGAAAGAATCCGGGAATATGGACTAGAAGATTACATAACAGCCCATGGTTCCAAATATGGAACCGAAAAAGAGAAGTATCTACGAGAGGCAGATTTATTTGTTTTCCCGACTTACTATAACAATGAATGTTTCCCTCTTGTCCTGCTTGAAGCGATGGAATATGGCTTGCCATGTATAAGTACCAACGAAGGAGGAATCACTGATATTATAGAAAAAGGTATAACCGGCTATATAGTTGAGAAACAAAATCCCCAAATTTTGGCTCAACAAATAGAATATTTATTAGATCATCCGGAATTGCGAAAACAAATGGGGCAAGCCGGAAAAAATAAGTTTCAAAAAGAGTTCACACTAGAAAGATTTGAAGAAAGAATGAAAACTATTTTAGAAGAAGCTATTTAAGCACAATTAAATAGGATTGGCTTTGCAACGTCGTTTATTCTCGAAAAAACCCGAAAATCATGGCAGAAGCTAACAAAATAATCGTATTTTTGCCATACTATTACATAAAAACGATATGGTTGATACTAATTTCTATATAACCCGGATGCAAGTGTACAACTTGTTTGGAAAAGAAAACATTGATTGGGAACTAAGGCAAGATGTCAACATCTTGGGAGGGATCAATGGCAGTGGTAAATCGACATTGCTAAAATGTGGGTATTCACTGCTCCACAATGGTTTTTTGGATGCAGAACAAACTGAAATGGCGGAAGGGATAGAAATTGAATTCTTGAACGGATATAAACTGAGTTGGAAAAAAGAAAAAAAAGAGTCTGCCGAATATGTACGGGAAGAAGGATATGAATATTATGGCGACCTGAAAGAAATAGATAATGAAGGAAAAATAACGATTCAAAAATTACAAATAAGAGATGGAAACAATAAAATCGCAATCTTCAAAGAGTGGAAAGAACAGATAGACACTTATCTGGTTAACTCGTTCGAACAACGGATTTTAGAAAAAACATCCCTGAATGATAAAAAAGAAGAAAAAAGAAAGACATATCTGGATCGGTTGATTTACGAACAAATCAACCAAAGAAACTCGATACTGGCTAATTTCTTTGAAAAACCATGGGATATACCGAACGCGATGAAAACCATAGATAAAGTCCGGGACATCTATGGGACGTTGCAAAGATTCTATACCTCAGTGACTGTGCTGTATAATAATCGATTTCTATTCGAATGCAGCAATGGAGAAACAATAGATTATTCGCGGTTGTCAATGGGAGAAAAACAGTTATTGCTTGTATTGCTGATGGTTTATAATACGCTGGATAAACCGTGTATCTTTTTTATGGATGAACCTGATCTGGGCATGCATATCGACTGGAAAAGTATCTTTATAAAAACGATTTATGATATCAATCCGAATATGCAAATCATCTTGTCGACCCACGCACCAAGCATGGTGGAAGGCTGGTTTGATCATGTAAGGGAGATGGAACAAATTACAAAAGGACAAAAGAAAAATGCCACTGATAAGCAACTTAAATAATCAATATTATACAAATGCAAACGTATTGACCAATAGACCGGAATACGTTCAGGTACTGGTGGAAGATGAACTCGACGTCCCGTTCTGGCATGATGCTCTAAGCCAATGCTGCCCCAATCGGAAATTCAGAATTTCACCCTATTCATATACTTCTACCACTGAAACTTCGCCCTTAAGCAAAGGTAAAGCACAAATACTAAAAGAAAGTAAAAACTTAGGAGATAGATATATAGGATGTGTAGACAGTGACTATGATTATCTGCTGGAAACTCCGGAAAAAGCGATAATGAACCCGGACAGGCATATTCTGCAGACATATACCTATTCGATAGAAAATCATTTGTGCCAATGGGATACGTTGGAGAAATTGTGTGTAAAAGCAACAAAAGAATATTGTGATTTTGACTTTGAACATTACCTTACTGAATTTTCGAAAACTATTTATCCTCTACTGATATGGTCACTATTTTGTGAAAAAGAGGGAATTGACGCATTCAAAAGAAGCCAATGGGACGATATTATCCCATGCGATGAAACTGTAAATAAAAGCACAGGAACAAGAGTTCTCCGGAAATTATTAAATAATGTGGAGAAGAAAATTGACGAACTGGAAATCAGGTTAAGTGGAAAATTAGAAGACTTATGCAATTTTGAAGAAGACCTACGAAGCAATTACCCACTGACTCCCCGGAATGCTTATCTGTTCGTCAGAGGACACGATTTATTAAAATTCGTATTAAGCACCCTGCTGAAAGAGCTTTGCAATCAAATGCGTTCTCAACATTATCAAAATATTAGCTGTGCGAATGCTACAACCAGTGAACAAAACAATAGAAAAAGCCAATATCGGAAATATATACTTGACATAGAGCAATTATTGTCTGTTAATTACGAATATAAGGCAACCAGCATTTTATATCCTAAAATAAGAGCTGATATAGAGAGTATATTTCCTCCAACAGCCTAAAGATGCTCAAAAACATCTTTTTTACATAGAATAGTTTCCTCTTTACAAGAAAAAGCATACCTTTGCGAAGAAATTCTTACCACATCATTCGAAAGCCTGTTCTTCGTGACAGGTAACAGCGTAGCGTACTTATAACCACCCATTCCTTTTTCACAAAACATGTTGAAGCTTAAAACAGTTTCACTCCTAAAGCACAGGAGCGACTTATCGGTATTACCTGAAGGTAAATTATTGATAAACACGATTAATGCCCATTCATATAATACGGCGCTGAAAGATGATGAATTTGCAGAAGCCTTGCTCAAAGGCGGAGCACTGATTCCGGACGGGGCAAGCATAGTGCTGGCTTTCAGGTGGCTCCGGAAAGAGAGCATAGAACGTACCGCCGGATGGGATCTTTTTGAATATGAAATGGGACGGTTGAACCGGAAAGGAGGTATTTGCTACTTTCTGGGAAGCAACGGAAATACACTTAAGCTGATTAAAGAAAAAGCTAAAACCATATATCCGAATATTCAGATCAAAGCTTACTCTCCTCCCTACAAACCGGAGTTTACACAAGAAGAAAACCGAATGATGATAGATGCCATAAACGAGGCGAAGCCGGACTTATTATGGATAGGCATGACGGCTCCCAAACAAGAGAAATGGGCGTATGCGCATCTGGATGAACTGGAGGTGAACGGACACATAGGGACCATTGGAGCGGTATTCGACTTCTTTGCGGGTACGGTGGAACGTGCTCCGGTCTGGTGGCAGGAGCACGGGTTGGAATGGCTGTATCGCCTGATCAAAGAGCCTAAACGGATGTGGCGCCGGTATATCATCGGAAATGCCTTGTTCCTATGGAACATCACCAAAGAAAAATTCTCCATATAACATAAATCAATGAGATTAAAAAAAGCAGTATTAACGGTCTGTGTAATGGTGATGGCATCGGGAATCAAGGCACAGTACACCATGGGGACAACGGGGATGATGAACATTCCGACCGCCGAGATGCAGCAGACGGGAACGTTTATGATCGGTGGCAACTACTTGCCCAAAGAACTGAATCCGTTTAAATATAATTCCGGAAACTATTTCGTGAACATCACTTTCTTTTCATTCTTAGAATTGAATTACCGTTGCATCTTGCTGAAAAGTGACTATATGGCTACAAAGCCCAAATTCAATCAGCAGGACAGGTCTTTATCAGTCAGGATACGTCCGCTGAAAGAAGGTAAATATTGGCCGGCAGTAGTCATTGGAAGTAACGACCCGTTCAAAGACAAGGGTACAAATTATTTCGCGTCCGTATACGGAGTGGTTACAAAGAACTTTATGATAGGCGAACATCGACTGGCAGCGACCGCAGGTTACTATCACCCATTGAGTAAAGACAAGTATATCTTACAGGACGGCATATTCGGCGGCTTCAGCTATACTCCCTCCTTTTGCAAACCACTGTCCGTCATGGCCGAGTATGACTCCGACGGATTTAACGTAGGAGCAGCAGCCAAATTATGGAAACATCTCTCACTGAATGTATTTACCCGGGAGTTTAAATGTATTTCTGCCGGAATACGATATGAATGCGTTTTAATCCATTAATCCGTATGAAGAAGAAATTGATAATTATAATCGGCCTGCTCCTCTCCTGCCCTGTCATGATCCATGCGCAAGTGGCCCGTAAACTCAGGGAGTTAGGTCTGGAGAATATCCGCACAGCCGAAGCCGGGGGAACAACCATCGCTGCTTTTGAGGACAATGTATATCGGGGAACTTATCGCGGAATAGGAAAAGCGATTGTCGCCGGAATGGAAGGCATAAGTAACGGAAATCTGGAACTGGTGGCGCTGGACGGAAACGGCATTCCCCAACTGAGTATCTGTCTGCCGGATACATTGATAACCGGTTACAAGGCCGGTAAGATAACGCTGAAAGAGGTATACGAACGAATGGGCCTGAGTTACAGCACCGACCGTCCCATGCGGTTATTGAAGGAAAGCACAGAAGTGATCAACCGCTCGGCATGGAAAGCGGACATCGTCCTGTATCCGGAAGTGTCTTTAGAAAACTCGACTTTTGAAAAATTATATTCATATACGGTGAATCTGTCTCCTGCCGTGGAAATGGCTTTATGGAAAGGAGCAGAAGCAACAGCACAGGTAGTTTTCCCCATCGCAACCAATATGAAAGGGGAATACCGGAAGATACGGCCGGGTGTGATGACACTCTCACAGGAGATAAGGTTCCGTAACAACTTTCTGGGACGTATCGTGATAGGTAACTTTACCAATCACCGGATCGGCGCACAGGCGGAAGTGAAATACCGCACCGGGAACGGACGGGTGGAACTGGGCGCACAGATAGGAACAACCGGATATTCGGCCATCACGGACGAAGGATGGTATATCGGGACAAGGCAACGCATCAACGCGGCCGTGAAAGGTTCGCTCTATGTTCCGCAATTCAATGTCCAATTGGATTTACAGGCCGGAAGGTATCTATACGGCGACTACGGAATAAGAGGTGACTGCACACGCCACTTCGGAGAATATGCTGTGGGAGTATACGCCATGTACGTAGAAGGAGAGGTCAACGGGGGCTTTCATTTTGCCATCCCGTTGCCCGGAAAGAAATGGAACCGGAACCATGCTATAAGAATCAAGCCGGCCGAATTCTTTTCAGCCGAATACAGCATGGTGTCATGGGGTGAGTATGCCGATAAGAAAATGGGATATACCTATCAGACACGTCCGGCAGAGAACCGGAGCAGCGGATACTTCCAACCGGAATATATGCGATACTTCCTGATCAGAAGTATCGAAAAAGAGAGAAATAAAAAGTAATTTTAATATTTTCTTAATGACAAAAATGATTATGAAAAAAAGTGACTTATTTAAGATAGGTGTGTTGCTGGTGGCAACCACCTTGGGAACAACCGGATGCTCTTTCGGCGAAGACGAGAAGAAGCCGGAAATAGTAGTGGACCCTGCCGAGAAAACGATAGAGTACTACATCGCAGGTAAAGTTACGGAAGGAAGCACTGCTCTGCCCGGTGTGGAAGTAAAGGCAGGCGAGGCTACAGCTACCACAGATGCAGAAGGAGCATACAAACTGACGGTAGACAGTAAGAAAGCATATACCGTTACTTTTACAAAGGAGGGATACCTGAGTATAGATAATGCACAGGCCACCATTGCAGACAATGCGGAGAACCGCAGCATGGTGAGCTTAAGCGTAAAACTAAGCAAGCAGAGTCCCGCCAAGGAAATAGATGCCGAAGCGACAGAAGAAATAATTGTAACAGACAAAGGGCACAGTGACATGACAAAGGCGGAAGCAGCCGTAATTGTCCCCCCTGGAGCGATTGAAACAACAACCAACGTAAGCATCACTCCTTATGAAGAGCCTGCAGCCGCCACAACTACCGTGACAACAGGAACTGTGGAAACTCCGGTGGCTATTGCCAATATCGAAGTGGCAACAACAGAGGCTGTAACTCTTGCCAAACCGGTCACGCTGGCAGTGGTGAACAAAGCCTCGGAGAATGCCACATTTGAGGACGTGGAAGTGTACAACCAGAAAGCGGCAACAAGAGCCGGAGAAAGCTGGGACAAAGTGGCTGATGCTGCCTATGACGTGGCATCGAACAGCTATACATTTACATTACCTGCCGGAGCAACACTGTCCGGCAAGTATTCAATGCGTATCAAAAGTAGCAAGACTACCGGTTCTGAGCAAATAGGCGAGACAAACAAAGAGGAGAAAAAGAGTAACGAAGGAAATATGACAGCCATCCCTGAATATAAAATCAACTTTGAGGCAACAGCCGGATGGGAATATACAGTGACTCCGGAAACAGCATTAACCAATGCCGGTGTAAACGCTACGGATGCAAAAGGAATGGCATCTATGATCAACAGTGCCATCGAAGCGCAAGAAGGCACGACAGGCATATACAAAGTGAATCAGGAACTGGTGGCCGGTATCAGCGGTAATCATATTCTTTATTACCTGAACCAGGCCAAATATTGCGAAAAGAAATACACGTTCAAAATCAGTGGCGGAAGAACTGTAACGATTACTCTGAAATTTTATACGGGAATGAAGATAACTTACACGAATGTGGAAGCAAGCCAGCACTCGGGAGGTAAAGTTTAAAATCGATCCTGTAAACACCATTCTTTTAATAAATAACTAAATTATGAAGCTGAATAATATAAAAACAGTATTGCTCTTGGTAGGATTGCTGATGGCATTCGGAAATATGAAAGCACAGGACAATCCGTTCAAACCGGAATGGTTTGTGTCGGGAGGTATAAATGGACTATCGGCTTTAAACGGTTCGGCAAGCAACATGCTGGGCGGTAAAGTATCCGGTGGAGTGTGGCTAAACAAGATTATCGGTCTGCGTGTCAACGCAGAGGCCGGTAATGTGTGGCTGAAAGACGGATACAACGCTGTAACGGCAGGTGCCGGAGCAGACATCATGGTGAGCTTGATGAAGAACTATACAAATGAAGACAGCAAGTTCCGGCTGAATGCGATTTTCGGACTGGGATACAACTACTATTCATTTGATAACGACTTTCCGAATTTATCAAAAACGAATACGATAAGCGGTAATTTCTCTCTGCAGGCTGCCTTCAAACTGAACTCGAAACTAAGTGTCTTTGCAGAACCGGGAATTAAAATCAGCACCAAGTTCTATGATGTGGAAAATAAGGATGATGTGTTTGCCGCCGGCATGATGACCGTAGGCGTAATATACAAATTCTAATAACTCAGAGATTCTCCACAGAATACACTGATTGGCAGCGGTCATTTTTATACCGATAAAAGAAATGATCAACCAGGTAAAAATCGGTACACTCTGTGGAGAATTCAAAAACGGATTGACTAATGAAATTAAGTAAATTCTTATCGAGCAGAACAGGAAAACGTTTCTATAACCTCTGTTATTGTTGGGGAGCCTGTCTTGTAATTCTGGGAGCTGTATTTAAAATAGCTCACATGCCTTATGATAATCTGTTATTGATGATCGGATTATTTACGGAAGTATTCATTTTCTTCATTTCCGGATTTGATGAACCGGCAAGAGAGTACAAATGGGAAAGAGTGTTTCCGTTATTGAATGACAAAAACGCAAACATAAATCCGAACACGGGAGTAGCAGACACGCTGGTGACGGAAAAGTACCTGCAGCAACTGAAAAGATTGGAAAGCAACATCGGAAAACTCAATGAAACATACGAAGCACAGATTAAAGGCATGACCGAACATGCCAGGTCGTTGAACGATATGAATTTGGAAGAGTTGAAAAAAGAAATGGAAAAAATGGCAGCATACATCGAATTGCTTAACAAACAATACAGTCAGATGCTGAATGCCATGAACGTAAAAACAGGGAAATAACAGAAACACATGGCTAAATATACATTACCGCCAAGACAAAAAATGATAAACCTGCTGTATGTGGTGCTGATTGCCATGCTGGCTATCAATATATCATCGGATGTCTTGGAAGGATATGGACTGATGAATAATGATTATCTTCCACAAATAGAGCAGTTGGAAGAATATAACCGGACTTTACTGGAACGAATCAACAACAGCCGGAATGACCAGGCAACCTTATCAGCACAGAGCATAGACGCAACAGCAGGGAAGCTGATGGGCACACTGGAAGAACTGAAAGAAGATATTGCCCGGAAAGCGGACAAAGAAAAATATGAAACGGGAAAGCTGAAGGCTAAAGACGATCTGAATGCTGTGCCGGAAGTATTCCTGTCGGTGACCGGAGGCAAAGGCAAAATGCTCAGGCTCTCACTGGAAGCATTCAAAGCGGAGACGCTGTCACTGATTAAAAATGAATCACACCGGAAACTGGTCGGAACTTATCTGGATACGGAAGGACCGGGCACAGGCATTTCCTGGGAAAAAGAGACGTTCTCCTACCTCCCTGCCATCGGTGGAGTGACATTCATCAACAAAATACAGGAAGAGGTGCTGCTGTGTGTAAACGAAGTATATCGGTCATTGCTATATGAAGAAGCGGAAGACAGAAAAAACGGGACCTTTGTATTTATCAATGAAGACCAGATGATAGTAAATAGAGACGGAACGGTGGATTTGCCTGTAGTACAGATTACACCCACCTTAACAAGTATCTTGTATACCGACTATGAAAACCCGTTAAATATACTGACTGCGGGAATCCCATTCAACGAGGTGACATTCAATATGACTAATGGAAAGATACTTAAAAGAGGAAATCAATGCATCGCCGTTCCCAATGAAAAAGCACAGACAGCAACCATAACCGCCACACAGATAAAAAACGGAGTGGCAAGACAACTGGCCGAGTATCGATATACCGTAAAGGCATTGCCCGATCCGACACCCTATATCCTCTGTACGGATGACAATGGAAATACAGTGCAATACCGAGGAAATGTACCCATTAACAAACGGCTGGTATCCAACATGACACAATTGGGGGCTTCAATCAGTGATGGTCCGAAAGCCAACTACGAGATTAACAGTTTTGAAATGGTATTGATTAAAGGAAACAGTAAAGCGGTAACTTCAATAACCAACACCGGAAACAAATTCTCGGCCAGGCAAATGGAATTGATCAGACAGTTGGAAAAAGGAGATAAACTCTATATCACTTCAATTGTCGTGACCGGTCCGGGAAACAAAAAGAAACAGATTGCATCAATAAATGTCGTATTAATATAGCACAACCATGACAGGTATATTGGGATTGAAACAAAATAAATGGATCGTTGGGGCAGCACTGCTACTGACAACTTGTAACTTACAGGCACAGGAACAGCCAAACGTCAAGGAAAAGTTTGAAAAAGGTAATTGGTTTGTATCGGGTGCTCTGAATGGAGAATGGATGACCAAGACTATCGGTAACGTGTATGCAGGCGGCAAAGTCTCCGGAGGAGTATATCTGACACCTTTCTCGGGCTTCAGGGCCACTGCGGAGATTGGTAAGAACCGGATAGAAAATAATGCAGAGGCCACACAACTCAGCGCAAACCTGGATTATATGCTGACTCTGATAGGAAATAATGGATTCAAAAGATTCAACCTGACGGCTATTTTAGGTGCCGGTTTCAACTATTATGACTTTGGAGACAATGACCCGAAATACACAAGAGTAAACACTATTTCGGGGAACTTCTCAATTCAGGCTTCGTACAATGTAAACAGAAAGTTCAGTGTATTTATAGAACCGGGATTGAAGATTTTACCCAAATACTACAACAAGGAACTGAACAACAAAATTTATATGCAAAGCAACCTGACAATCGGACTTGCATATACTTTCAGAGATAAATATCGGAAGAGTATAAATAACAGTACCCAATCACTCTATATGCCGGAAACGGATCTTCTGGAAATAAAGCAGAAAGTAGGGATACTTTGTGAAGAGGTAATGCAAATGAAACAGGAATTAAAGGAACGCCGGAAGATAATGGATGGCCAGAACTTAATGATTGTTCCGCAAAAAGATGCACTCTCCATCGACATCATGTTCGATGAATTCAGTTCATTCGTCAGTGAAGAACAGGGACAGAAGATAGATGGTATAGGTGAATGGATGAAGGATAATAACTCAAGCATCCAAATCATTGCTTTCAGCGATAATCTTACAGATAAGAAAGCAGACCGGGAATTGCGCAGCCGCCGTTCGGAAGCCATCCGAAAGATATTGATAGAAAAACATCATATCGCGCCCGAACGAATCACCGAATCGACTCCGGAATCAATGGGATATGAAAACAAAACGGGATGCAATGCCATGATTGTATACATTCCCGAAACTAAATAATAATAACCATTCACACACACTAATTACATGACGATTGCTGTTGATTTTGATGGTACCATCGTAGAACACCGCTATCCGAAGATCGGTGAAGAGATTCCATTCGCCACAGAAACCCTGAAGATATTGGCCAAAGAGCGTCACCGACTGATTTTATGGACTGTACGCGAAGGTGATTTACTTGAAGAAGCCATTGAATGGTGCCGGCAGCGGGGGGTCTCCTTCTATGCCGTCAATAAAGACTATCCGGAGGAAGAAGAAAATCATCACGGATTCTCCCGCAAACTGAAAGCAGACCTTTTCATTGATGACCGGAACCTGGGAGGTTTACCCGACTGGGGAACCATCTACCAGATGATCCATGAACAAAAACCATACGAACCCGTTCTATCTGACAGACAGAAATCGGCCGGTGATTCAAACTGGATAGGGAAACTGTTCGGCAAACGTAACAAATAAAAGGAAAGGACCAACGATGAATAATCATGTAGTAATTATGGCCGGTGGCATAGGAAGTCGCTTCTGGCCGATGAGTACACCGGAATGTCCCAAACAATTCATAGATATATTGGGATGTGGGAAAACACTGCTCCAATTGACAGCCGAAAGATTCGGCAACCTTTGCCCGCAAGAAAACATGTGGGTAGTCACATCTGAAAGGTATAAAGACATTGTTCAGGAACAATTGCCGGGTATACCGGAAAACAACATACTGGCAGAGCCCTGTCCCAGAAATACGGCTCCTTGCATAGCGTATGCCTGCTGGAAAATAAAAAAGAAATATCCGGATGCCAACATTGTGGTCACTCCTTCTGACCAAGTGGTGATTGATACCACCGAATTTCGCAGAGTAATAGACAAGGCACTCTCGTTTACGGATAAAAGCAGTGCCATCATTACACTCGGCATAAAACCCGGACGTCCGGAAACCGGTTATGGGTATATTGCCGCAGGCGAACCCATAGCAAGGGATAAAGAAATATTCCATGTAGAGTCTTTCAGGGAGAAACCCAATAGGGAGACAGCCGAAAAATATCTGGCGGCAGGTAATTATTTCTGGAATGCAGGGATTTTCGTATGGAATGTGAGAACAATCACAGCTGTCATGCGGGTTTATGCACCGGGCATAGCACAGATCTTCGACCGGATTTATCCCGACTTCTACACAGAACGTGAGGAAGAGACTGTAAAAAGACTATTTCCCACAGCCGAAAGCATTTCAATAGATTATGCAGTGATGGAAAAAGCAGAAGAGATTTATGTACTGCCCGCAAAGTTCGGATGGTCCGATTTGGGAACCTGGGGAGCACTGCAGAGTCTGTTGCCCAAAGACAAAGAAGGCAATGCCACAGTAGGAACAGATGTCCGGATGTACGAAAGCCGGAACTGCATGGTACATACTTCACAAGAGAAACGGGTAGTCATACAAGGTCTGAATGACTATATCGTGGCTGAAAAAGACAATATACTGCTTATATGCCAATTATCGGAAGAGCAACGAATCAAAGACTTTTCAAAAGAATAAATGTTGATCCCTTTCAATATTTATAAGTCCCGGTTTAATGCCGGGCGTAGGGGCGTCCCGATGTGAATCGTGGCAGCTTTTATTTGTTTTGTTTGTGTGTGTTCCTCCGACCAGGCGTGGTCGGAGGAACATTTTTTATCACCTATGATAAACCGGATACCCTTCCGGCTTCAATTAAGACAGAAAAGAGATCAGCACCCCTGCCGCTACGGCAGACCCGATCACTCCCGAGATATTGCTGGCCATGCAATATTGCAATACATGATTTTTAGGATCATATTTCAAGGCAATGTCATTGGCTACACGGCTGGCCATAGGAACGGCACTAAGTCCCGTAGCACCAATCAGCGGATTAATCTTTTTCTTCGTAAACAGGTTCACCAGTTTCACAAAGAAGATACCTCCTGCTATAGACAACGCAAAAGCCAGGAATCCTCCTACCACAATGCCGATAGTCGTCCAGTTCAGGAAGGCTTCACTCGTCATAGTGGCTCCTACCGACAAACCCAGGAAAATGGTTGCCGCATTCATTATACTATTTGAAGCCGCATCAAACAGACGGAAAGTATTGGCACCGATCTCTTTCACCAGGTTACCGAACATCAGCATACCGATCAAAGGCACTGCACTCGGTACAAAAAGAGCTACAACCGTAGTCACCACAATCGGGAAAACAATCTTCAGTACGCGGAGATTTTTGATTTCCGTTTTCGAAGGGTATTTCTTTTCCTGCTCTTTCATATTAATGCTCAGTTCCTTCTTGGTACACAAAAGCCGAACGACCAATGGTATGATAACCGGAACCAGTGCCATATAAGAATAGGCGGCAATGGCAATCGGACCCAACAGATGAGGAGCCAACTTGATGGTGGTAAAGATAGCCGTAGGCCCGTCCGCACCACCGATAATTCCCAAAGAAGCCGCTTCACTGGGTGTAAATCCCATCAGGATAGCTACCAACAATACGGTGAAGATACCCAATTGGGCCGCAGCCCCGAAGATCGACAGACGCAGATTGCGAAGCATCGGCCCGAAGTCCGTCAATGCTCCCACTCCCATAAAAATGATCGGGGGAAGAAACCCTGTCTTTATAAGCATATAATATACAAAGTTCATCAGTCCCAATTCATGAGCAATATCATGGAGAGGCATCTCCCAGATATTCTTCATTACTCCGTTCACCAAGATCATGCCATTCTCGTCAGCCTGTATCACTCCCATCCCTCCACCGGGGAAGTTAGCCAGCAATACTCCAAAGGCAATCGGCACCAATAAGAGGGGCTCGTATTGTTTCTTTATACCCAGATACAAGAGAACGAAGGCGATGACATACATCACCAAAAACTGCGGTTCGGCAACAATATTGCTGAAAGCAGTCATATCATATAATTTTTCAAATATTCCGTTCATCATCCTATCTTCATTAATACATCATCTTCAGAAACCGTATCGCCGGGATTTGCAGAAATAGCTGTTACCGTTCCACCAAATTCAGCACGGATGGCATTATAGGTTTTCATTGCTTCCACGTAGCAAAGCACATCACCTTCTTTTACCGCATCGCCTACTTTGAGTGGAGTCTCCTGCGCATTCTTCACCAGGAAGAATTTTCCTTCAAGCGGAGAAAGCACCTCTTTTCCCTCACCTGCAGCAGCAGACGGCTGTGAAGCCGGTGCAACAGACAGTTCCGTATCTCCGTAAGCAACTGTCACCCGGTAAGCTTGCCCGTCTACCTGTACTGTAAGTGTTTTGGGTTTTACCTCTTCAGCAGGTGCCTGTTCTTTCTCCGCCCTGCGTTTTGCCACATCGGCCAAGAAATCTTCTTTCGCTTTCCCGCTCTTATAAGCTTCATATTGAGCCGGATGCATCGCATATTCAAAGAGTTCTTCATCGTCCTCGCCTGTCTCCCACTTCTTTTCTTTCATCAGTTTGCGATATTTGTCAAGATCGTCCGGATAGTTATCCTGCGGATTTCCCTCAAAGAATTTCCTTCCTTCTCTCTCGGCTTTCTCTATAATCTCAGGAGCAAGCTTGCCCGGCAGACGTCCGGCTTTACCCAGAATCATATCCCAAATATCATCAGCGATCATTCCCCAACGCTCTTTTCCTTTCTCCATCGCGATAACGTTCATCATCGAAAGATTTTTCACATACTGACTGAAAGGAGTAACCAAAGGAGGATATCCGACGCGGGGCCATACATAAGCCACTTCGTTAAACAGCTTGATCAGAAGCTGATCTTGTGTCATGAAAGGAAGATTGTGTTTTGCCTTATACTTATTAATGGATTCCAGATTCGTTTCCAAATCCGCCATCAAGCTTCCCATCATTCCGCCCGGAAGTCCCGGAGCTATCAATAATGAATTCATCAACCGGTTTTTCGGACTGATATACAGCCCCAGAAAGTCGTCCATGAATTCCTGAATCAAGGCACGCACCTTCATATAAGCCTCCATATTAATCTCAGGCACCCGGAATCCCGCATCCTTCAGCATAGCCTGCACACTCAACAAATCGGCATGTCCCGTTCCCCACGACAAAGGCTCCATTCCGACATCCACATAATCACACCCGGCCTCACATACTTCCAAAATGCTGGCCATGTTAAAGCCCGGTCCCGCGTGACTGTGATATTGAATAGGAATATCGGGATGTGCTGCTTTGATATTTGCCACAATCTTGCCCAAAGAAACGGGACGTCCGATACCTGCCATGTCTTTAATGCAAATCTCGTCCGCCCCCAATTTAATTAATTCTAATGCCATGTCGGTGTAGTACTCCACCGTGTGAATCGGCGAATGGGTGATGCAGAGTGAACACTGCGAAATCATTCCCGCTTCTTTGGCATAAGTGATGGAAGGTGCAATGTTACGTACATCATTCAGCCCACAGAATGTACGGGTGATATCCGTCCCCTGTGCTTTCTTTACTTTATAAAACAACTTACGCACATCGGCCGGAACAGGGCTCATACGAAGCCCGTTAAGGGCACGATCCAACATATGGGTTTGTATTCCGGCTTCATGGAAGGGCTTCGTCCATGCGCGCACAGATTTATTGGGGTTCTCACCAAACAATAGATTTACTTGTTCAAAACCACCGCCGTTTGTTTCTACCCGGGCAAAACATCCCATTTCAACAATAGCAGGTGCTACCTTCACTAACTGGTCTACCCGAGGCACATATTTACCGGCAGACTGCCACATGTCTCTAAAAACCAGACTAAATTTTACTTCTCTTTTCATTTCCGTTTTCGGTATTATTCTATAAGATTAATTTTCAGATTTTCTCGATTTTAGTCACTTTCCCTTTTCCTTGTGTCACTACATTGACAGCCGCTGTAATGGCTGCAACAATATTACCGGGAATAGGAGCTGATACTTTAGCTCCCTGTTTCACAAGAGGTTGTTCCTCAGGGGCATATTTATTAACTAAAGAGATGAGTAATTTTCCTAAATAGATCACAAGAAGGAGAATAGCAAAGACAGTTGCCATTCCCACTACCATCAGCAGAAGCGCTGTTTCCAGATTTTCCATATAAATTAAATTATTAGTAAACAATGTCGATTTGCAAAAAATCGTTCGAATTTAGCAATAATTTATTAATAAGTGAAAGACAAAAAACTTAAAAAACACAAAAGCGATCAGATGGCTCAAAATGTGTAATTACATTTTAAACCGCCTGATCGCTTTCATCTTAGCTCTAATTTTTTACTTTTGCACTATGGGTATCGGTGCAGCCGCAGACGAAATAAACCCTTTCAAACTCTTCAAATAATCGATAAAAGCCGTGGTTGTTTCAAGTTTCTGATTATTAAAATCTCCTATTTCATAACCTGAAAATAATTTGCTGTCATAACCGTCACCACCGGAAGTAATGAAAGCATCCAACACAACAATACATTTATCGTCATCACGGATTATCTTATTGGTACGGCAGTCGGTTATCGTTTCAATATTTCCTTTAGAATTCAAATGTAATTTTAAGTAAGAAGTTTGCAGAAAACCATTTTTATTTCTGCGTCCATCGTCCAACAACTGCTTCAATCGTTCACCCGTAAATTCATAAGCCACCACATTGCCACCGAATGGAAGCACATTACCGGCACGCAACCTTGTGACCTTTCCGGCCGGAATACTGGCACGTAAGCCCCCGTAATGATTCACTCCAATCACTGGTAATTTTTTCAATTCATCCGCCACACATTCACTTTGCAAGAAACTCTGCACGTAGGCAGCAGTCACATAAGCTCCCACAGATGTATAGTCCCACTTATTGACGGTACGGTCATGGATCAAAGCATCCTTAGCATTAGTCAAACTATCCGACAATCCATATTCTTCCAGTACATTATTGACCAATGAATCAATATATGGATTCGAAACCTCACCGGTACGAATAGTATCGCCACCGATATAAGAAACCTTACAACTCCCTCCTTCTCTGACAACCTTGAAATCCAGTTTACCGACGTGTGTACCGTTGACTCCTGCCTGAATGATGGGAACATCGTTCACCTTACTAAGCACCACTTCATGGGAATGACCGGAAATGATAGCGTCCACTCCATTAAGATAAGGAAGTGACTTGGCATTCTCTTCTTCAATAATATCTTTATTTTTCATATTGGTACCAATGTGCATCAGAAGCACCACCAGATCCACCTTCCCCTCTTTCTTCAACCGGCAAGCCGTCTCGACACGGGCAACATATGTGGGATGTACAAAAGCCAATCCTTTGATATTTTCCGGACTCGTCTTATGGGCAGTTTCCGTTGTTGTCAATCCAACAAAAGCAACACGCACCATTCCTCCGTTTTTCATCTCCAGATTCACAATCCGGTAAGGTTTTGCCCACTCCAACGAATCCCCCCGTTCTGAAATGATATTGGCAGCTACAAAGTTCATATATACTTTGGCTGTATCCGTCAGATAAGGTAATCCCCAGTCAAATTCATGGTTACCTACCGCTGACATCTTGACATCCATCTCCCGAAACATTTCAGGCAACGGATTACCTCTTGTTATTCTTGAGAAATAACTCCCGCTGAAATTATCGCCGACCGAAAGCACTATTGTATTTTTATTTTGTTCTTTTTGAGTCAAGATAGTTTGTACTAATTTCCCTGCCCCGGGCACTCCCTTATCGCTGGCAAAGGCTCCATGGAAATCGTTAAACGATACCAAAGACAACGTATCCACCGATACGCATTCGTTTACCGATACTTCTGTTTGCGACTTATGTTCTTTTTTCTTCTTTGTTTTCAGAGGTGTCTGAGCCCATGTTCCTGCAAGAAGACAGAAAAGCAACCCTAATGAAGCAGCTCTTTGAAAGTATAATTTTTCCATAGCAATTTATTTTAAGTATTTTCTCACAAAGGTAAAAGAAATATATTCAAAAGCAATTCGTTTCCCGGAAAAGTAAAATTTAGTTTTCTTGTATTCCCATATATATATAAAGAAAACAAATCACACACAAACAACTAATTATCAAAACATTAAATACATATTCAAAAGAATTTCTTCTTGATCATCTTTTTGGTATCTCAAGTGCCAACTTACGAATTCATCAACTAAAAATCCCTCAATAAGCCCCTATTCCGGGCTGCGAGGTGATAAATTACAATAAACTGGCAATAAATTCTTATCTTTATCACAGCATAAAGAGAGATTTTGAACTATCTTTGTGGTAGAATAGATTAGCAAACAAGCAGATCTATATAGTAAATCATATATTAACTACTTAAAAATCAAAAGAGAATATGTCAATGCATACTTGGTTTGAGTGTAAGATCCGTTACGAGAAATTGATGGAAAACGGAATGAACAAGAAAGTTACTGAACCTTATCTCGTGGATGCACTCAGCTTTACAGAAGCAGAAGCACGCATTATTGAGGAGATGACTCCGTTCATTACAGGAGAATTTACCGTATCGGATATCAAACGAGCCAACTATAGTGAACTTTTCCCCAGCGAAGAAGAAGCTGCTGACCGCTGGTTTAAGTGTAAACTGATTTTTATCACACTGGACGAAAAAAGCGGTGCCGAAAAGAAAACATCGACTCAAGTTTTGGTACAGGCCGCCGATCTGCGCGATGCTGTAAAGAAGCTGGATGAAGGCATGAAAGGTACAATGGCTGATTATCAGATCGGTTCTGTTGCTGAAACAGCAATTATGGATGTATATCCGTATAGTTCTGAGCCTAATGATAAACCGGAAGTATAATTTTGGAATAGAAATAAATATAACTCACCACAGATTACACGGATTCTCACAGATTAATAATTTATTTTACTGGGAGTTAAATTAAAATATCTGTGTTAATCTGTGTAATCTGTGGTGAACTCAAAACTGGTAAAAAATGAATGTTACTGATAACTTAAAGCAGGTCCTGGCCGAATTGCCATCCGGCGTTCGACTGGTTGCGGTTTCGAAATTCCACCCGAACGAAGCTATTGAAGAAGCTTATCGTGCAGGACAAAGAATTTTCGGAGAAAGCAAAGTGCAGGAGATGACAGGCAAGTATGAAAGCCTGCCCAAGGACATTGAGTGGCATTTTATCGGGCACTTGCAGACAAACAAAATCAAATATATGGCTCCGTATGTGTCCATGATTCATGGAATCGACTCGTACAAGTTGTTAGCGGAAGTAAATAAACAAGCTATCAAAGCAGGAAGAGTCATTCGCTGTTTGCTGCAAATACATATTGCCCAGGAAGAAACCAAATTTGGTTTCAGTTTTGACGAATGCAAGGAGATGTTGAATGCCGACGAATGGAAAGCACTGGCAAACATACAGATATGCGGACTGATGGGAATGGCTACCAACACAGATTCGAAAGAACAAATCGAACGGGAATTCCGTTCTTTAAATTGTTTTTTCCACGAAGTGAAAAAACAATATTTTGCTGACGAACCGACTTTTTGCGAACTCTCAATGGGTATGTCCCACGATTATCGCCTCGCCATTGCAGAAGGCAGCACGCTGGTAAGAGTAGGAAGTAAAATTTTCGGGGAAAGAGTTTATTAATAATTGAAACAATGAAACAGAAAATTCATTGAAAAACCATTAACAATAATTACCATGGCCGACTTAAAAACAACCTTTGCGGGATTGACTTTAAAAAATCCTGTTATCATCAGTAGTTCGGGACTCACTAACAGCGCTGCTAAAAACGCTAAGCTGGAAGCAGCCGGTGCAGGAGCTATTGTCCTGAAATCACTGTTCGAAGAGCAAATTATGCTGGAAGCTGACCGCTTGAGAAACCCGTCTTATTATCCGGAAGGAAGTGACTATCTGGCTGAATATATCCGCAATCACAAACTGGCTGAATATCTGGAACTGATTAAAGAAAGCAAAAAGGCCTGCACCATTCCCGTCATTGCAAGTATAAACTGCTATACTGACTCAGAATGGATAGACTTTGCCAAGCAAATAGAAGAAGCCGGTGCAGATGCGCTGGAAATCAACATTCTTGCTTTGCAATCGGACATCCAATATAAATATGGTTCATTTGAACAGCGTCACATCGATATCTTAAGCCATATAAAGAAAACGATTCGTATTCCGGTTATTATGAAGTTAGGCAGTAACTTTACGAATCCGGTAGCCCTGATCGATCAACTATATGCCAACGGTGCAGCGGCAGTTGTTCTCTTCAACCGTTTCTATCAACCGGATATTGATGTAGAGAAGATGGAACATACTTCAGGTGACGTGTTCAGCAACGCGTCCGACCTTTCGGCAACCCTGCGTTGGATAGGCATTTCTTCATCATTGGTTACTAAAATAGATTATGCCGCTTCGGGAGGTATTCATAAACCGGACGCAATCGTAAAAGCCATTTTAGCCGGAGCATCTGCCATAGAGGTATGCAGTGCCATTTATCAGAACACCAACTTGTTTATAGGAGAAATGAACCGTTTTCTGGGTGCATGGATGGAAAGAAAAGGCTTCAAACACATCTCGCAATTCAAAGGTAAATTGAACGCCAAAGATGTAGAAGGTATCAATATGTTTGAACGTACCCAATTCCTGAAATATTTTTCTGAGAAATAAAGATAATAACGATGAACGGTGAACAAGCTTCACAGCTTGCTCACCGCTCTTTTTAATCCATAGTTCTTTTTAAATTCAAATTTCATTGAGACACTTCAGGTCTGTAATTGGCCTACAAAAATTTCTGGTAAGCTTTTGCTAATTTTTCATCATAACGATTCTCCTTATAAGCAGGACCATTGTAACGTCTGGCAAACTCTGCCCAGTCTTTGGCTTGCAAAGCGGGAAGCATTCCGGATTGTTTGATAAATCGGGCAGACAATATTAACTGGCTGCATTCACTCGCACACATAGCTTTTACAAAACTGTCGACACTCTTCTCTCCGCAGGCCGCATAGTTAAAACCCATAATCTGGAACATCCCCCAACTGGCAGAAGCATCCGCTGCTTCATGATTGATTTTGCGGGCTTGTTCCAAACGATCGTATTCACCCATACCGCCTTTATAATGTCCTTTCTCCCATTTGGGATAGAGAATGTTTTCATTCCCTTTCACATGCGATTCAGGATTGATATTCCGCTTTTTCAACTGATTCCAGAAAATATGACCTTCGAAAAGGATAGCGGGCTTACCGGGAGAAAAGAATCCTCCTTTTCCGCCTGTCTCCACTTGCTGTACGGCTTTTAAAGCAGCCACTTCCACATCGAGCAATCGGGCAACAAGAACAAAATCTTCTTCTATCAAACGTTCAGTAGTGGGACGTCCTGTAAAAAACAGGGATTCCCAGGTACGGTATCCCACGATCCCATCAGCATCCAGTTGGCTTTTCCGTTGAAAATCAACAACCGATTCTTTCATTTCCTGTGTGAAAATCCGGCTTTCATTCACTGAATAGCCATTGCGTTTCAGCCCCTGACACAACAAGAGAACTTCTTCGCCTTCATAATCCAATTTAATCGTTTTCATATTCCAATTAGTTTTTATTTATCATCTCATCTGTCCTGCCTTTTCCAGCTCGTAAAGCGACTTATAGGCACGATATATAAACTGGAAGAATTCATAACCGGTAAAATAACCGTCTGTACCAATACCGCTATTTCCCGATGAAGTACCACTAAAGAATTTTCCGTCCGGCAGAATGTCCGTCTGGACAAGTTTGGGATAATAAACTTCTTTCCATAATTTCATGTCTTCACCTGAGAATGAAGCACATCCCTTTTCTGCCGGAAATCTGTTCACGTACTTTTCCAGCATTGCCGCACACTCCATCAGGAGTTTTTTTTGTTCATTGGCGTTTGCGCCCATTTTATTTAATATAGGATTCATACTCTTTTATTTTTTAATGTTTAATTCAAATCTTATTTCACTAATCCTGGGTTTAAGACCCATATAGTCAATCTTTAAGACCGCAACTGTATTTTCCTTGTTACGACAAGTCACCTTGTTAGTAAAATACAAATTCCCGCTTTCGTCCGGAAAAACAGCAGTGCAATGCAAGTGCTCTCCTGTCTGGCGATAAGTCAGCAAACGCTGATCGCACATACGCAAGAAAAACAAAAAGGCATTTACAAAACTATCGACATGGATAATCCGTATTTCGGGATGATAACTACTGAGAGGCTTACCGACCAGTTTGTTATCTTTCAACAGAAAACAACGTGCCTGTTCCGCACATTTGTCTGCCGGCATCGTAACGGAAGGTTCATTTATCGTTATTTCAGCTGCATTATCCACTTCCGGCTGAGGAACGGCTTCCGAAACTACAACAGTTTCCGTATTTTCCTTTCGGAACGGATGGCGGATCTTCTCCCCCACCCGTTTGAAAAAAGTTAATTTCATAGTCCGTACACTTAGCCGTTGAATTTGCTCTTTCTCTCCAGATTCTCTTGTGCATTCTGCACTTTCCGTAATGCGTCAAAAGCCGGTTTTGATTTCATACGGTCTATGTTCAGACGCAAGTGACAGGATGGACATTGCAAGGCATTGGATGTCAACAACTCAAAAATCGATGTTTCAATAAACGTTCCGCATTGCGGACACTTCATCCCGGCTTTCTGTTCACGGGCATGTTCTGCTACATTATTCATTTCTTTCCTCCTTCCGTTATTTCTTCAGTTTCAGTCTCTTCTACTTGCATATTGCTTGCCGTCAGATGTAGTAAGTTGGACAATCCGGCAGGCACATCTGCCTGACGCATCTTCACCTTTACTTTCATATTCGCCGACAAGCTCTGCTGCACATTTGAGGTGCTGCTGCCCTCTCCCTGTTTGGGAGCCAGCGAAGCCCGGAGTTTAAATCCTCCCCCGCTTTGCGGCTCACTCACGCTTTTGCCTTCTTCCAGCGAGAATTTCTCTTCTGCTGTCTCCGATAAAGCATCCAGGATTTTAATATCAAAATCGAAATCCGCCTCCTGCACTTGTAACAGTGGCAAAGGTACCAGCGTAAGTATCGGGATACTCACACTTTGTTTTCTTCCTCCACCGGCATCCTGACTCTGATAGTTGAACGTAAGCATACGTATCTTACCGGTCCGTCCTGTTGCAGGATCATAAGATTCAAATGCTATTTTCATCAAATAATCCAGATACCTTTGCGAAGATAATGAATCTGCTTCAATTGTTGCGATCAAAGGACCGGCAATTAATTGCTGAAGTTCCATTACCTGACTACTAACGCTCCTAACTTTCTTTTTATCCATATTGTACCAATTGATTAGGATTGATTATCGCATCACAAAATCTTCCAGTAACGAATCATCGTCCGTTTGACTGACTGAATAATTGCGAGGACTGAACTTGATCTTAAAACTGTGTATCGCTTCTTCTGGCATATTCATCAGTTCATCAGCCGTGATGGCCACATCCAGCTGTGGAAATGAATGAAGACTTTTGAAGTTAGCGTCTACCGAGAGCTTTTTCACAATAGCTTCCATCGCTTTTATAATGTTCTTTTCAGCGGTATCACGAAGTTTTTCTCCATCTTCTCCGGCAAAAAGATCATCGAGGTCCGTATCATAAAGAAACTTTTTACGCACGACATCCGTCAGCCTGCTGATCACAACATCGTTGTTCACAGAACCATTACTGCTGTCTACGGCATCATAAAGGTTATTCCGGAAAGAGTTTCTCATATTACGGCTCAGAAAAGTGCAGAATTCCTGATGAAGTTTGTTTTCTTTTTTAAGCCGTTCAAAGAAGTGTTTCTCTCCTTCATTTCTCTCTATATCCGAGGTCATCACTGTAGTGACGGCACTGCTGATAGCTACCCTCGCAACCTGTTCGCACAGTTCCTTGAGGAATTGACGGAACTTATCATATTTGATATTAAACTGTTGCTGACTTTCCGATGCACTTTTCACACCATATTTTAAATCCAGTTCCATATCGCTGACCATGACATTAGGCAGTTGAAAATCTTTCGCCTTTCCGTCTTTCCCGTAAGAGTCGCCAAGCGACAATGAATAAAGGTTGGCCTCGTGCTGTGCCGAAACAATATCACGCAATATAGAGCCGATTACTGAACTTAACTGAGCCATATTATGAGTTCTTAAGTTTTTAAATTAATGTTAAGCCTGTGTCCCTTCCTGAGGAGCTGCCGTATCTTTCTTTACTTCGATAATAACTTCCTTCTTGCTTCCCTCTGCTTTGACAGTGTATTTACCTTCCGGCAAATCGATAATTTTACTGTCACCACTTACCTTAAAGTCAGCAGCGTTGGCACCGGTTCCGGAAATAGTCAGTTTTTCAGGAGCCAGCAGACCATTAGGATCCTTATAGGTAGCAATCAGCTGTACTTTCTCTTTGCCATCTTCAATCAGCAGCAAGTTGCTGTTCACTTCCAAAGTACCGGTTGGATCGGAAACATCCAATGAATTACCCAGCAATTCCAGGATTTTAGAAAGACCTGCAGGCATACTGTCCTGTCCGGCTTTTACAGCCACGTCCATAGTATACTCTACACTGTACTTAGAATCGGAAGTCGCTTTAGAGTCCTTTTTCGATGAATAGCTTGCATTCATATTGGCATTCATCTTGAAGCATCCCAATCCCAAACTGGCCGAAGCCTTCAGGGCCGCATCTTTGGATACTGACTCGTTTGTTTCTGCTGCCGATGAAGAAGAAGCACTGATATTAGCCTTAAAATTGATGTCCACTTCACGGATTGCAATATAAGGAATAGGAACGATAGTCAGCAACGGAATATTCAACTGAACCAGGCGTCCGCCCTGAATGAATGAGAACGAAACGTTAACCGCTGTTTTCTCACCGGTTTCCGGATTCACATTAATACCCACGTTCTGAATAAACTCCCAAGTTGTTTTTGCTGCTAAAGCCTGTGCTTCCACACATGCCTTCAACGGGCCACCAATAATAGAACCAAACGGAATCGCCTGCAACGCACTGGTTGCAACTTGCGACGGTGTTTTGTCAACTGCCATAATAATTGTTTTTTAAATTTGTTACTTAATTGTTTTTTCTCTTTTGTAAGCTTACGATGCAAAGGTAGTGCACGTTCTTTGCGTAGTAAATTTTTAATTTTAGACGGAGCCGGATTTCTTCCCACTCCCTTTCGTCACTTTCCCAATGCCCGTTTTGAATAAATCTTATGGAAACAGGCTTGAAAGTCCTTTTTGTGAGATTCACTCACCGGCAACATCTTTTTCCCGATGTGTACGTAGTTACCGGCAAACCCGGTCACTTTAAAAAGATTGATAGCATACGACCGGTGGATCCTTTTAAATTTGCTACAAGGCAGATCATTGTTGAAAACACGATCCAAAGGATAGCTCACTGTTATCTCGGTACCATCCTCCATATAGATTACACAATAACTTCCGGATGCTTCCACCCATAAGATTTCATCCAGAAGCACCCTTCTGTACTCATCACTGAAGTACACAAAAATAGCATTATCAACCAATGAGTTTTCCGACTCACCACAATAACAATACGGTTTGATCAAGTTCTCTTTCATAATTATTTTATTGTTAGTTAACTGAAGTACGTCCATGCGATTATTTAGCATAATCTCCTCCGGGAGAAAAGTACAAAGTATGTTTCAGGCTGTCATAATAAAACAGAATACAACCCTCTGCCCGGATATATCCTTTTGTGGGTGAACTAAGATGAAGCGGATAGCGGACCGGACAGACTCGTCCGTCATTAATACGATGATGAACAATGGCAAAATATCCTATGCTGTCTGTCCCTAATGTTATGTCCGGACGGCCTGTGGATGATTTCCATCTTCCATACAGGCCGTCCGGCATTTCTACCGGACTATGTCGGCAGCTTAAAAACACAGGCATGATAAAGACAAAATACAAAAATAGCCTGTATAGACCTCTATTTTTGCTCATAACTTAACTTATTAAATTTCATTTAGTGCAAAAATAGGATTTTATTAACTTATAGAAATTTTACGTTCTGTATAGTGTGCTTTTTTTTCCGAATACCAGATTATTCTTTCCGAAAGTATTCTTTTATAAGAGATATATAAAGTTTAAAACGCCCTTTTATCAATAGAAAAACAAATATAAATTCACTTTTAATACTGAAATAAAAAAATACCATTTTATATTAATATCTGTCAATGTGTTTCTCCCATAGGTTTATACAGGATGGCATTGATGCGCTGTTCTTCATAAATAATTAATTGATGGGTAACCTCTGCAAGATCAGACTTCATGTGATATAGATAAGTACGCCCGGTTAATCTTTCTTCCATAATCCGTTCCAACTCCTTACCTATATTATCAGAAGGATCGATCTCCATAACACGTGGTATGACGGCTCCGGAAACAGCAGATTCTCCTTCCTGCCCCTGCAAATAATCGTATTGGGACAGCGTATAGTCCATCAACTGCTCATAGTTCAGTTTTTTCCGGGAAGCCATCGTCTCCGCCAAAGGAATATAGTAAAGAATATCTTTGATAAAAGAACTGTATTCAGTCTGTATCCGACGCACCAATTGCATATATTTTTGCTCTTCCGGCGAAAGGCGGGAGGAGGTGAAAGAAAAGGATGCAGCAACCATCTGATATTCGAGGTTTTTATTGATCTCGCTCAAGACCTCTTTGGCATATGCATAATTCTTCATGGATATGGATGAAACGATGGTATTCAACACATATAGATCAATGGATTTCAGATTCTCAGCCAATTCTTGTTTAAAACCGGTAAACCAATCTTGTTGCTGAGTATAGATGATGGTATCCAACTGCAAAAGTTTCAGGTCATGGTGGAGTACACCGGTTTGACGAAGTGTCTTGTTTAAAATCAAGATTGAAATGACTCCGCCAATGATTCCTCCGATGTAACTACCTCCGAAACCAATCCAGGTGGGCACATCGTCCGCACCCGGCATCAGGGTCAACGGATTCAGTCTGATCAATGCCCAGTTGATCGGAAAAGGAAGTACAAGAGTCAGCCCAAGCAAAATAAGAAGATCCTTCTTACCCAAAGTGAAATTGTCTGTCTGCATAGATACTTACTTAAAAAAAACAGTGATCAGTTGTTCCAGTGATTCGCCTTCCAGAAAGTGCCAATGATCTGTCGGTAATCGTAGGACAGAAGCATTCGGATAATATTTGTTCCACAATCTTTCGCAATTGTCATATTCAGTCCGGAATATACGGTAGTTTTCCTCTGTCCATGCCTCTTCGGGAGACAATCCGGCCTGTTGATGGAATAATCCGGATAACAACACAATCACCTCTCCCTGATAAATCAGGTTGGGAGTCGTACTGAAATAAATATCAATGATTTCGTTCCGTTCACGTATCATCTCGTCAGTATCTCCGGGGAATATCAGTAAAGGATAATTCCGGCACAAAGCGGGATTCTGCCAGGCCTGTCCGTCGAGTGCGAAAACCTTCGGTGTTATCCCCATAGAACGGCGTAACAACTCGGCCAGGCCGATTGCCAGTTCGGCACCCATGCAGAAACCGGTAAGCGCGTAAACAGTACGTTCCCGGATCATTGGTTGTACCGCCCGGGCATAATATTCCAGCAATCCCGTAACATCCGCGGCCACTTTCCAGAAGTGATCGTAAACAGCATCTATCACAAGAATATCATATTTTTCGTATAAGCGGTCGGCAAAATGAAAATACCAATGATTGAAATAAGCAGACCCGCAAACCAGAATGATAACCGGCTTCTTGAGATTTTGCTGCTTATACCAATAAACGGGTTCTTGCCTGGGAACCACCAACAGCCGGCGCAGAGTATCGGTAGCATAAACGGCAGATACACTAATCGGGCATCCTCTTTTATTTGCCTCGGTAACCAGTCTCAGTATATCCAACGAAGTCATTCCGAGGTCATCAATCAAACCGGCCTCAACACTGACCCGGGGTAAATTCAGCATTTCCTTCAAAATATCACATAAAATGATTTCTCCCGGATGCACCGGAGGGACATACTCCAACTCCACCGGAGCAAAAGACGGAAGTGAACGAGTGTCGATCTTATCATTCATTGTACGCTGAAAACGATCTACCACCTGCCATAAATTAGGTATCATGTAATAAGGAAGTTCCGACCGTAAACGTTCTTTTACATCTTCCGGATGAAAACAGCCGGGCACTGATGGTTGCAAGTAAGCACCCAATAATTGCCGTCCATTCTGTTCTACCACCACTACGTGAGCTTTCTCAACCTCCGGGTCCTTATTCAGGCATTCCGTTATCTCACTCAGTTCAATACGGAATCCCCGCATCTTGACTTGTGTGTCCTTTCGTCCGATAAAACGTATAGAGCCGTCAGGCTGTTGCCGAACCAAATCGCCCGTCCTGTACAATCGTTCCCCATGATAGAAGATAAATGATTTTTCATTCAACTCTTTATTCCCGATATATCCGGGTGAAACCTGTGGACCACTCAAATAAAGTTCTCCTGTTGCTCCACCAACCACCTGTTGAAGATCTTCGGACAAGATATGGCAGGTGGTTCCTTCCAGCGGATAACCGATATTGTCGTACGAAGTCTCATCATTTACAATCCGTATGGTGCTGAGTACCGTATTCTCTGTCGGACCATAGACATTCATCAACCGGTATGGCTGTTGTTTCAGCCTATTAAACAACTTTTCACTGATAGCCTCAGCACCAAACAGCAAAGTCTTCATGAACGGAAAGTCAAGATTGGCAAACATGCCCAATAATGAAGGAGCGAAAAAGGCCACATTCACTTGCTCACGCCTGATCAGTCCGTCCAGCAAAGAAATGTCCCTGCGTTCCTCCTCCCCCGCCAAAACCAAAGTCCCCCCAATCGGCACACACATCATTAACTCTAATATGGAGGCATCAAAACTGATACTGGCAAAGGCGAGATACCTGTCCGAGGGGTTGGCTAAATGATAAAGTTCCGTATTCATCAGGTTCTTTGTAAATGTCCCCAGATTGGAATAACTGATCTGTACCCCCTTGGGATTTCCTGTCGTCCCGGAAGTATATATGATGTAGGCGCAATCATCGGGGAAGACCTCGGCATATCCGTCAATGGAGGGGCCGGAGAGTGCTGACAAGTCCAGATGAAGCTGGCAGGCTTCCGGAATTCCACTGACTCCATCCGGTGAATCGGTCAATAACAAAACCATACCTGCATTTTCGGCCATGTATCGTTTACGGTTATCCGGCAAAGCAGGATCTATGGGCAGATAAGTCGCCCCCAATCGAAAGATGGCCATAATAGCAGGAACCAGCGTTTTATTCCGTCCCATACAAACTCCGATACAGACATTGCGGAAGCCGGATGCATGAGTCACCGGAAAATGTTGACGGACAATTTGTGCTATTTTCCCGGAATAACGTTCCAGTTCCTGATAAGAGACAGTACCGTCTTTCGCAATGACGGCCGTTTGGTCACCCCAAGTAGAGAATGACTGAAAAAAAGTTTCTTGAATATTTGTTTTCATTATTGTTTTTTGATTTAGAAATTATACAATATACTGCCGGAAATCCACCGTCCTTTCTGCCGGATGGGGATATTTGCTCCTCCGCATTCATATCGGTTATTAAAGAGATTTTCAACTCCCAGACTGCCTTCTATCTGTTTGTACCTGCATCTGGTAGTGAAAGAGAAAACAGTATAGCCCGGCAGGCGGACAGTATAATTGGTGGCATCTCCGTTGAGTCCGTTTTCCAATACGCTGACCTGTGTATAGCAACGGCTATTACAATTCATTTTTACATGGGCAGACCAGTTCCATATTTTCTTCTTTACCAGGAAATAGCCGGCTACAAGGTTTACGGAAAAATCCGGCACATTGTTAACCGCCCCATCGGTAACAAAGAAATTGGTATAACCCAATACTCTCTGATAGCACAAGTTTGCATCCAGATTTAATCGGTTTGCCCGGTAACGCGCGGTTACCTCGATACCTCCCATATCCAGCAGACCGGCATTTTCGTAAATACGGGTTTCCGGTTGGGTAAACAGAAAATGGGAAGCCCGGTTGTAGAAAAGGTTGCATTCAACATCTATATGAAAGGGGCGATAATGATAGGCACAAGTCAACTGGTACGAACTCAGATATTCAGCCTGCAGATTCTCGCCACCGGAGTAAGTATCCATATCGTTGTTTCTGTAATAATAGGGTGCATCGACAAACGACCTGGAATAACTGGCTTTCAGATTCAGTCCGTCCCGAAGATAAATAAGCGATACACGGGGAGAAAAGGCCTGCATTATCCGGTTATTTCTCCGTTTCTTATAGTCGTATCTGATTCCGGCATTTACAATCCAGTTTTTATGCAGATTATGTTTGAATTGAAGAAATACGTTTGCGTTCATTTCGTGACCAGTGTAAAGCCGCTTGTCGGTCCATGTCCTGACTATTTCTCTGAAATTCATACCTTCCAGGTATTCAGAATCATAAAGTGCATACCGATTCCACTCCACGCCGCCAAGCATATTACCTTTTCCGTATCTTCCCCAATCGTAAGTATAGCTCACACGAGTGTTAAAGCCAACATTGAAGTCCATCCAGCGGATGTATTGAAAAACTCCACGATCCGGAAAAATGAGTTTGGTGCTGTCATTGGGATTGAGGTAAATAGGGTAATCCTGCAATGTATCTCCTGCGGTTTCATAACGTACATTTTTGTTCCAGTCGGTGTAGAACGTCGTACTGAAGCTCACATTTTGCCACGTACGACTGTAAACCGCCTGCTCTCTGGCCGACCATCTGGAATATCCCGGACCGGCACCATCAAAAGTGCGGAACTTCTTATAAGAGTAGGGTGAAGCAAAAAGCCACATGCTATAAGGCTGCCTTTTTTTAGCATAGTTCATACTAAAACTGAAAAGTAAGTTTCCCCGTTGCAGTTTAATGCCGCCATCCAGAGCGGGCAGTTCGGAATAACCGTCCAGATAAATAAATCCGTCTCTCGGATAAAGGGCATATTGTTTGCCGGCAGGGACAAAAACCGGCTCTCCCGTTGCACGATACAAGGAAAACCATGCCATAAAATCCATGTTCATGTCGTGTTTGCCCAATAACAAGTCAGCAGCCAGCTGCCCCCGGTCTCCGGCACCGACGGATACGGCACCATTACGAATGTCCACCCCGTCCTTAGTGACAATGTTAATCACGGCTGTCAGCGCCACGCTACCGTAAAGCGAAGAAGCCGGTCCGCGAAGCACTTCTATCTGTTTGACTTTAGCCAGGCTAATACCATAATCCGGCGAAACAGCATTCGTGATGTAACTGTTCAGGCGCTGCCCATCCTGCATAACCAGTATGTTTTCCTGTCCGGACGAATAGACTCCCCTCATAGCCAGATTCATCTCTTCATTGGAAGACAAACCGGATATGCCGGGAACATAAGCAATCAATACGTCACGTAGGCATCGGGCATGAATAGCCCGAATCATCTCCTCTGTAATCAGAGTGACAGGTACAGGAGCTTCTTCCGGAGTCTCCACCTGTTGCGAAGCCGTGACCAAGGTTACTTTAGTCTCCCTGTGCTTCCTGACCATGTCCGCAAAACGTTCCGGATCCTGTAACGAGATATAATAGTAGGGTTCGTCCTTCAACAACAATGAAACATATTGTTCCGCTTCTGCAAAACGGTCCAAAGCCAGAAGACATAAAGCAGTCAGGCGGCATGCCTCGGTGCGCATCGTCCCCCGAAAAGACGGCAGATTCTCCTCCAATATACGGCAGGCTTGATCAATATCTCCAGTTTTATAAAGCGCTTCTGCCCTTACAAATGAATTTCGGACACTGTCTGCCGATTGTGCTGTCAGTTGCACGGCAAAAAAACAGGAGAAGATATATAACAACAGGTAGCGTTTCATGTGACCGGGATGATAAAACGAAAACAAGTATATTCATGTTGAACCGAATCAAACAGCACCTTTCCGTGATGTTTGTTTTCTATAATATCGCGGACGATCGACATTCCGAGCCCTGTCCCCTGCCCGACCGGTTTAGTCGTAAAAAAAGAGTCGAACAATCTTTGCTTGACTTCCGGACTCATACCTTCTCCATTATCACGGATGGTAAGCACGATTCTTTTATCCAGCTTTTCCAGACTCACCGTTATCTCAGGAGAATATCCTTCGGGAGTATCCTGCCATTTTCTCCATACCGCATAGCAGGCGTTGTTCATCACATTCAGCACTGCCCTGCTGAAATCCTGCGGAATCAGCCGGACCGGAGGAATGTCTTTGGCATAGTCTTCATGAATGGCAATATTAAAATTCTTGTAGTTGGCACGCATTGCATGATAAGCCAGCCACACATATTCTTTGGTCAACTTCTGTATCTGTGAAGGCATAAACTCATCATCCTTACCCCTGGAATAGAGTAGAATGCCACGGATAATACTAATAGCCCGGTCACCATGTTCTCTGATCTTGTCCATGTTCTCACGTAATCCGGAAAGTATATCTTTAATATCTTCCAGCGATTCTTCCGGAATACGGTTCCCGGTTTCATCAACAATGGTATCCAGATCGGACAACAACTGCCCGGACAATTTACTGAAATTAATGACAAAGTTCAGTGGGTTCTGTATTTCGTGGGCTATACCGGCACTCAACAATCCCAATGACCCCAACTTTTCCTGTTCTCTGAGCCGTGCTTCCAGCTCTTCAATTCGTTTTTCTTGTGAAATGTTTCTTTCCATAATCAATCTTTTTAAGTACTATATCATTATTAGCTTATATAATCCGACGGGATACTACGCTGTTAATCAAAACAGTGCATTTACCGACTTATTACACCGGCAGGTAAATGCTTTTACGCCGGTATGTAAATGCTTTTACGTCGGCAGGTAAATGCCTTTACGCCGGTATGTAAAAGCATTTACCTATGCTTGTAAAAAGCAGGATGAACGGACGTTCCGTCCGGAAGGTACAGATCATCCTGTCCCGTCCTCCCATAGAGGCAAAGTAATGGCAAACTCCGTATATTCATCTTTCTCTGAGCGTACTGCTATCTTTCCACGATGATTGAGTATGATTTCCTTGCTCAGATACAATCCGATACCTGCCGCCTCACCGGTTGTCTTCGTCGTAAAGAACGGATCGAAGATTTTCTCAAGGATACTTTGTTCAATGCCCACCCCATTGTCGTATAAGCAGATGACTGCCTGTCCGTTTCGGCTTTCCAATGACAGACCAATCTCAGCCGGATATATATTCTTGCCATACTTCTTGATTATGGCATACATGCCGTTGTTAAGAAGACTCATAATGGTTTTCCCCAGTTGCTCGGCATTTCCGTTAATGAACAATGGTGTATCGGGAAGAGAAGTCCGGACCGAAATGTGCATTTCACTGATCTCCTTCCGGTAATAACTCTCCAGCAGTTCCATGTCTTTCCGGCACAAACCCGTCAATTCTATCTTCTCCAGTTGCTTGTTACGGTCTTTCAAAACCTCCTCCATAGCCTTCAGCACACGAGTAGTATTGCTTCCGTGTTCTTCTATTTTTGCCAGGTTATCTTTCATCATGGCTATGACATCTACCGAATCCAGATAAGTGTCTTCATCCAAAAGCTTTTGTGCACTTTCCAGGTTCTGATATAAATCCTGCAATAACCCCGAAGTCAGGTGAGAAAAATTATTAATGTAATTCAACGGATTCAGGATACGGTCGATCAGCCCTTGTGTCAGTTTACCGACAGTGGCCATTTTCTCTTGCCGCACCAGATCATCTTGTGCCTGCCTCAGCTCTTTCAATGCCTCTTCCAGCTTCAGGGACTTTTCCTCTATTTCATTTTTTTGCCGCACCAACTGTCCGGTACGTTGACCGACAAGATTCTCTAACCTTTCCTTCTCTTTCAGCAAGTTGTGCATCCGCCATTTAAACAGCAGGAACAGTATCCCTCCCAAAGTGACAGCATACAAAACGAGACTATACCACTGTAAGTAAAAAGGAGGTGACAGCGAAAAACGGAATTGTTTTATTTCGCTTATCGTACCGTAAATATCACGTGCCTGCACGCAAAACGTATATGTACCCGAAGGAAGATTGGCATATTCCTTCTCTGTCCGGTAATCCCACGAACTCCATTCCGGATCGTAACCGACCAGACGGGATCTATATTCATTGGAACCCGTGAAACAGGCCGCATCCGTGGCAAACGAGAAACGAATGGCGCGGACATCATCTCCAAAACGGGATATATCGTCGATACGTTGGTTTGCTGCCTCCGGATTTATCGGTAAATCCCCTCCCCGGTATATGGAATCGCGGTTCAGACAAACCTCACGAAGATAAATACGAGGAACAAACGGAGTAAACGCCTGTGCTTTGCCAAGATCCATCCGGATCAAACCAAAATCACCCCCAAACCAGGCTGCATTCCTTTCTTCTATATAAATTACCCGCACAACATAGTTTCGAATTGCATGCAGGCATTGGTTTAATTTCCCGGTATTGTCCTGCGGATGCGTCACTTGCAACTCTTTACCCTTCAGATTCGTTTGCCAATTGTATCCGCGGCTGTCCGTATATCCGGTCATCACTTCTTCGTTTCCCCTTGGCTGAAGGACGAAAGAAGTTCCATCCCCTTTCTGCAGATAGATTTCTCCATACATGGTTTTTGCCCATACAGAATGATCTTTTTTCACTTCCAAATGTACCACCTTCTCAATTCCGGAAACTCTCCCGACCTTCCTTGTCCGGGTAGAATACCGATAAATCCCGTCCATAGCTCCCATTAAAATATCGGTGCCATCCGCGAATACCAACGAATAGGCTGCAACCTCTGTAAGTTTTCTCAAACGGTCATAATCCCCGACAACATATATCCCATCACTGGTAGCCGCATATAACTCTCCTTCCGGAGAAAGCACAAGTTGCCAACAAGCTTGCGTAATCCCCCTGACAGGTACAAAGACATTGTGCCTCCATACATATAACCCCTGTAAGGTGCCGGCATACAGCATCCCCTTGTAGTGGATGACTGACACGACCTCTCCTTTCAAACCTTCATAGGAAGTAAAGCGGCTGAAAAAAGAAGGAGTGAATACATGAAATACCCCATTATCAGTGGCCCCCCAAAGGTTCCCCCGCCCATCGGTGGCAACAGAAGATACGGAATTGCTGCACAGACCGTTATTCTCGGTTATAGAAAGTAGTTCTTTCCCTTCACTGTCGTTCACCGACAATCCACGGCCGATATCCTCCAATGTCGTTTGCTTCTGCCACTTCTCCTGCAACTGAACCGGAAGTATCTGTGTGGGAAACAGGAGGGTATCTTCCTGAACCGTATAACATCGGCCCGATGTCGTTTTCAGGTAAATAAGTCCGTCAACTTCCGCCATATCATCCAATTCACCGAAAGAAGAAGGGTCCAGATCGGACACAATGGTTCTCAACACGACACATCCGCGTTCATCACGCTCTATCCTTCCGAATACATTGTATCCTCCTGCCCATATCCTATTCCCCGAATCGCGGAACAGACGGGTGACACGGGAAAATCCGGGCGTATAGATTGTTTCCCAACGATTGTAATCATAATGAAGAATACCCTCGAAATTGGCAAAATAAACATTCCCGCAGCTGTCACACACAACGTCGAAATTACGATTGTGCGCCTGATACACAGAAGACGGATAGTTCACAAAGAATGGAACTCCTTCTTGTGAATCCGCACATATCGGGCAAAGACACAACATCAATAAGAGTATCTTTTTCATGGCTGGTACGTTTTTAAATAATAAGATTCAAATGGTATTTGCTTACCGACATAGTACTCCCATTCTTCCTGTGTGAAGTCGCGTCGCAATCCCTGACGGACAACAGTAGCCATATGATCGGGCGAAACGGGTATCCGGTATAACCGGCCCTGTTCGTCTCCCATAAAAATGGATGTACCATCCGGATGAAGGCAGAAAGTGTGAATCCATCCACTGCTTGTCATAATTACAGCAGATTCCGTCTTTCCTTTATGAAGATCCCATAAACGAAGTGTACAGTCATAACTGCTTGAAAACAGTTTATTCCCTTTCCGGAAAATGGCGGTGACGGCAGCCTGGTGTCCGATCAGCTTTTGCAGGACATTCCCATCTTTGTCACATATTAAAATGGTTCCTTCCCTACACCCCACGGCATACCTTTCATCAGAAAGAGAGCAAAAAGAGGTAATCCTCCCCCCTTGCGACCACCCCTCTATAAACCGGACAAATTGACCGGCAGATGAAAGCAAGGCTACTGTCCCATTCTTTAAAAAGACATAGAGGCTATCTCCTGACTTCCCGACACAAGTGACCGGATACTCCGGCTGAAAACAAAGCTGTATCTGATGGCTGATACAGTCAAAAGCATAAATACCCGTTGCAGAAATAGCTAAAAGCCGGTCGGAAGCAGCCGGAATCAATTGCCGGTATTTACCTTCAGGCAAAAGGTAAGCAGCCATACCGGCAGAGTTCACGGAGACGAGGCATCCGTCATAGGACAGGGCATACACCAGAGAATCCGAATGGATCAGCACATCCCGAAAATCATAACGGGAATCACTCAACAGAAATCCGGATGTGTACGTTTGTCCATCTCCCGACTTCCAACATATCATTTCACCGTACTTACTGACAGTGACCAATCCCGGCAGAGAATCCCGGCAAGTCTGCGGGTTTCCAATTGTTTCGTGCAACAACCTGATGCCGGTGATAGCCCCCTTGTGTCTAAACCAAAGTTGATCTTGCCTGCAAGATAAGGACAAAGCGTTGAAGACAGCCGGATGATACACATCACCATCATAGTGTTTTGTGAACTGCCAGGAAGTATATGCCAGCAACGAGGCCAGTTCCATGTTGCCGGACCGGTATTGGGTGACAGAAAGCGTACCCAATGAACGTCCCAAGGCCAGAAAAGCCAACGTATCGGCCACTCTCTTCGATTGTTCAGCCTGTAGTTGTCGTTCCATTGCCAGATTCTTCTGTTCATCCGCCAACCGATAGGCTTTCTCAGCCTCCCATTGTGCAGTAAATGCCTTTTCACGAGCTATTTCCGCCTGCTGCTGCATTTGATTAGCTTTCCGGGTCTGCGCGACAGCTTCCTGTCTTCTCTTTTCGGAAATGTCTTTTTGCTGATAGGCAATCTCCTCCATTTGCTGACTGACACGTTGGATAAGAACCGATTGCCTTTCTTTGTCCTGAAACTCCTCCAAAGACAAAGTCAGACGGTCTCTCTCCAATTCCGAATAACGATAGGCCCGGTATAAAACCAGACAAACGGTCAACAGTACACAAGGGACTGCTATGATCCAACGGATTATATTTTGGCTTAACTTGATCATCATACAGGTTCATCTTCCGATTGCGGATACTTCTTTTTAATGGTTAACCGATTCTCTTTATTGACGTAGGCATACGCCACATCATCCATCATTTCACGTACCAGAAAAATCCCCAATCCCCCTATCTCACGCTGTTCCGGCGGTAATGAAATGTCCGGATCGGCTTTAGCCAGAGGATTGAACGGAACACCTCCATCTATGAATTCCAGGACAATCTCTCCACCTTCATCCCATAAACACAGAGTCAGGTAACCGTCCGTTTCCTGCGGATAAGCATAATTGATAATATTGACTATTATCTCCTCACTTACCAAACGGAGGGCATAAGACAGGGAGGGATGTGAAGTAACTTCACGGCTATGCATCAGCATATCGAGAATTTCATCCAACCTCCCGACGACAGGGCGAAACTGAAGTAACGTCATTGCTCAGGTATTTTTTAAGATTGTGATAATTCGTCAAGGGTCTGATAGAAACGAAAAAACTTATCGAATCCGGTCATGTGCATTACGTCCTTAATCTCTTGCGACACACCGACAAGACATACATTCCTGCCTTTAGCCTTTGCCAGTTTAAAGGCGTAGAGCATAACGCGTAATCCGGCACTGGATACGTAGGAACAATTGCTGAGGTCCAACGCCACAGAATGCCCTTGCTCAATAAGAGCTACAATTTTAGTTTGTTCGTCAGCGCTTGTATTTGAATCCAAAACGGCACCAACTGGATGGATTTCATACTTTTCCATAGTTTTCTTATTTTTTAGTATTATCTGATTCGTTGAAGAGACAGTAAAGTGATATCATCGGACTGAGGATAATCTCCGGAGAAAGCCCTGACAGAGTGAAGCACCTGCGTAACGACCTCTTTCGCTGAAGTATCTTCTTGCAAAGCACCCAGAACTTCCTGCAGTTTGCCTTCCGAAAATTGTTCGCGTTTATCATTGAAGGCTTCCGTTACCCCATCGGTATACAGAAGTAGAGTATCTCCGACTCCAAACTCCAATGTATTACTTTCAAATTCAATGTCATCGAACACTCCGACCACAAAATTGGAAGCGACGGGCAAGTACGCTGCCGATCGGTTTCTCCGAAGAATAGATGGAGGGTTATGTCCGGCATTGGTATAATCCATTACACCGGTCCTACAGTTATAGATCCCATAAAAAACCGTCACAAACATAGAGTCCATACTTTCTTTGCACAGCAGCTTGTTGGCATAAGTGAGACATTCAGCCGATGATACTCCCCGGAGAGCGGTTGCCCGAAGCAGTGTCCGGCTAACGGCCATGAACAAGGATGCGGGTACACCTTTCCCGGATACGTCGGCAATCACCAGACCTATGCGCTCGTCGTCAATCTGGAAAAAGTCGTAAAAGTCACCACCTACATCTTTGGCCGGGGTCATGGAGGCATAGATATCGACCATTCCCGCCAATTCAGGAAAAGGCGGAAAAGAACGGGGAAGAATGGTTTGCTGGATTTCTCCTGCAATGGCCAGGTCATTCTTGATAGACTCCAGTTGATTGTGTTCCTGCTGTGACTCCCGGATATAACGGACTTGTTCGATTGCTTTTTCAATAGTCCGCGACAAGTCTTCCAGATCTATCGGCTTGGTAGCAAAGTCGAATGCCCCCTTATTCATGGCAGAACGTATGTTGTCCATATCTCCATAAGCAGAGACCATAATACATTTCATCGCCGGATTTTTCAATTCATTGATCTTGGCCAGCAAGGTCAATCCATCCATCTCGGGCATATTAATATCACTCAGGATAATATCGAAATCAGGAGTTTCCAGAAGTTTCTGTAAAGCCTCCAACCCATTATGGGCAAAGGCAAACTCGTATTCACCTTTTCGTATCTGTCGCCTGAAGTACTGGGTAAGCAATACCTCTAAATCGAGTTCATCATCTACACTTAATATTTTTGCAGCCATATCTGTGATTATTTATAAATTTCAATTTTCTATTCAGACTTTTATGACGGCAAAAATAGAGAGTGCCCGACCCGGTTACAATTTTATATTTTAAACCGGAAGAATGTTTTTCCGAATGAATGCTATTGTCTTATAAGCATACAGGGCCGCGTGTCCTTGTCCCTCAAGGAAAGCAATCAAAAGACCGATCCCTCCTTTTAAAAGGAACTATAGCTTATTCGGAATTTATATTTTCAGGATAGGGCTTTTCTTTTCACTTTTGCTGTCGTAAGCTTACAAAGAATAAATAAAAACGGGCGGAACCGAAAAGCCGGAAATAGAGTAGGAAGAAAGTTCTCTTCAATACAGGAGAATAAAATATTTCTCAAGAAGAATTATGATTAAAGTAAATTTCTCGAAACCGCTGCTGATTCAATCAGTAGCTTTCAAAGATGTATTCCTTCGGATGGATGGAAATGGAATTACCCAAGCCAATGGTGCAGGTGCAGGAAAAGTAAGTTGCCAGAAAAATATGTCTCCTACCGGAGCATTTAAAGTACAAGAACAGAAAAATGGTACGTTTACCATTGAATCAGTAAAGTATCCCGGGGTATTTCTCCGCATGGACGGAAGTGGCATTCGTGGCTTTGCAGGATCGGGTGCAGGACATGTAAACTGTCAGTTTGGAGCGAGTGACTGGGAACACTTCAAGCTGCACGAACAGAACGACGGTTCATATACCATTGAATCAGTTGCCTTCCCGAATGTATTTCTCCGCATGGACGGAAATAACCGGTCGGGTAAAGAAGAAGATTTCGGTACAGTGAACTGCCAATACGGAGCAAGTACCTGTGAAAAGTTCTATTTATTGAATATGCCTGAAACAGGCAAAGTAAAAGATATGTTTAACAAATTTGCGAAATAGCAGAAGGTGTTAATACATAAAAAAATCAGAAGTTATAGTTAAACCTATAGCTTCTGATTATATAATTAAGATCAAGATATTCCGGCAGGTTCTGATGATTAGTCTTTCTTATCCAATGCCTCAAAACAAGAGTTTTTGCTCACAAACTCCGGAACAATATCTTTCATGGCAGCTACGATCTTCATCTGATCATAGGTGTAACTTACATCGATTAATTTCTGAATTCTCTCTTTCACTTCGTCATAATCATACTCACGCACAGTGGCAATCATAATCTTTTCGTGGTAAGTGGGCTTGGTCAGCTCTTTCACGTTGAGCAACTCTTCGTACAGCTTCTCACCATGGCGCAAACCGGTAAATTCAATCTTCACGTCCGTACGTCCCGAAAGGCTGATCATTCGCTTAGCCAGATCGACAATCTTCACGGGTTTACCCATATCGAAGATGTAGATTTCTCCGCCATTACCCATACTACCGGCCTCCAATACCAGACGACAAGCTTCGGGTATAGTCATGAAATAACGGATAATCTCAGGGTGAGTAACAGTTACAGGACCTCCACGCTGAATCTGATCGCGGAAACGGGGAATAACCGAACCGTTAGAGCCTAATACATTACCGAAACGAGTGGTAATGAACTGCACCGAACGAGTGCCTTCCTTCTGTAATTTTTTCGCTAATGACTGTACATAGATTTCACAGATACGCTTTGAACATCCCATTACATTGGTCGGATTGACAGCCTTATCCGTAGAAATCATCACAAATTTCTCCGAACCGAATTTAACGGCAAGATCGGCAAGCGTACGTGTACCCGACACATTAATCTGAATAGACTCCGACACGTTGTCTTCCATCATCGGCACATGCTTGTATGCGGCTGCATGAAATATGTATTGAGGCTTGTATTCACGGAAAATAGCTTCCATGCGGGTAGCGTTCGATATATCAGCAACAATCGTTTCAGCATCAATATCACGCCAACGATCCTGTAATTCCAAACGAATATCATGTAACGGAGTCTCAGCCTGATCAATCAGGATCAACTTATATGGGTTGAAAGATGCAACCTGACGCATAATCTCACTGCCAATAGAACCGGCAGCACCGGTAATCATCACTCGTTTGCCTTCCAAATGGGAAGCAATCTTATGAATATCTACCTCGATAGGTTCGCGTTGCAAGAGATCTTCAATCTGTATTTCCTTCAGTTGGGTTTTATTGAGTGATTGTCCGCCCCATTCGCTCAGAGGAGGAGCGGTCAGCAACTTCACGTTATTGGAGAGCAGCGTATCAATCATGTCGGACTTTTTCAGTTTCTCCATCTTAACCGGAGAAACGATGATGGTATGCACATCACGGTCGTTCATGTTTTCAATTAGTAGTTCGTCGTTTGGAAATACCTTAGCTCCCATCATAACTTTACCAATCAACTCCGGCTCGTCGGCTATAAAACCACGAAGACGATAATGATTACGCAAATTTACACGCAGAGACTTGGCTATGTTCACTCCGGCCTCTTTGGCACCATAAATAAATACGTTAGTGGTATGACTACCATCGAAGTTGAGCACTTCAAAAAACATCTTAACTACTATACGCGAACAAGCCATCATGGCAAAATTGATCACGTACGCCATAAACAGCACGCTGATGGCACCAATCCGGACACCCAGATAAGCGTCCAGCAGAACACTCAGAATCATCAGTACCCCATAAGAGACCGTAAGCGACACAAAAATGCGCATAATGTCCACAAACGAAGAAAAGCGAAGCACATTTGAATAGGTACGGAATACCCGGAAGAAAATCAAATTAGCCACTACTGTCCAAAGAATGGTCTTATCTATCGTAGACGAATCCAGAAAAATGCTGCGAAAATCGTAACGAAGCGAATAGGCAAGCAAACAGGATGCGACAATAATAAATATGTCAATCAATAGGATAGTCCAAATGGGCAGTACCTTCGCGGAAAGATACCGATGGAAAAAATTCTGTTTCATTTGTTTTACAGTTTTTGTTTTAGGCGGTGCAAAGATACACTATTTTCACTAACCCGTGCGTTTTTATTTGACAAAATAAAGTTTTTAACACAATAAAAGTGGAATAATAGTGTAAAAAAGGGACGGAATTCTCTTCTTCCGTCCCTTTAAAATATGGATATTACATTAAGTTACTTGCCAATTCACTCAATTCGCTGCGTTCACCTTTCACCAGATTGACATGTGCAAACAGGTTCTGATCTTTCATGCGATCGATCATATACACCAGACCATTAGACTGACTGTCCAGATAAGGTTGGTCAATCTGTTGGATATCTCCGGTAAACACCATCTTGGTTCCCTCTCCGGCACGGGTGATAATAGTTTTAATTTCGTGTGGGGTCAGATTCTGTGCTTCGTCAATTATGCAGTAGGTTTCGCTAAGGCTTCGTCCGCGAATAAATGCCAAAGCCTCGATCACCAATTGCTCGCTCTTCTGCATATCTTCCAACCGCTTCACTTCGGTAGAGTTTGAGGCAAACTGACGTTTTATTACATTCAGGTTATCGAACAGGGGTTGCATATAGGGTGCTACCTTTTCAGTCGCATCTCCCGGAAGGAATCCCAAATCTTTATTGGAAAGGGCCACAATAGGACGTGCCAGCAGAATTTGTTTATATTCAGTAAGTTTTCCCAAAGCTGCGGCCAGGGCAAGCAATGTTTTACCGGTTCCGGCCTTACCTGTCAAAGCCACCAGTTTTATATCGGGATCATTCAGAATTTCGAAAGCGAAACTCTGTTCCGCATTACGCGGTTCGATTCCATAATTTTTCGTTTTATTTACCCGGCAGACCATGTGTGTAAAGGGATTGTAACGGGCAAGCACACTGCTGCGATCACTCTTAAGAATGAAACATTCGTTGGGACGAAGAATGTCCTTAAAATCAAATTCATTGATATCCAGCCCTTCTCTGGACGAGTAAATACGGTCGATCAACTCCGGTTCTATGTTTTCGAATACCTCGTTCGATTTTTCGAAAACATCGACATTCACAACCTTATCGGTGATATAGTCCTCGCAAAGTATCCCTATGGAACGGGCTTTCATCCGTAAGTTGACATCCTTAGTCACCAGGATATTTTTCATTTTCGGATACTTCCGTGCCAGAAACTCGGCTACAGCCAATATCTGATGATCCGGTTTACGGGCAGGAAAAGATTCATGTACTTTAGGAGCTTCCGAATCACCTGTTATAATAAACAACTTGCCCAGTCCTTCGCCCAAAGGGGCGCCATGGGTGAACAGGCTATCGTCGGTTATTAAATCAAGTTCGCGCACAAACTCACGCGCATTGTAATTGATTTGTTCATTACCTTTCTTGAATTTATCCAATTCTTCCAAAACAACAATCGGAAGATAAATATCATTCTCCTGAAAATTCTTCAGGCAATTGTAGTCGTGGAGAATAACATTCGTGTCGAGCACAAAATTTTTCTTTGTTCCCATGATTCTTAGATTTAAATGTTGATATTTGCAATCAAAAAGACAATTGACACCTCTGTGTTGAATTGTTGCAACTAAGATAACAAATAAAAAGGCAAACAAAAGAAGTTGCCCGTTAAATATTATAAAACATGAATTATCAGGAAACTTTAGACTACCTATACAACAGCGTTCCCATGTTCCAACAGGTAGGAAGCAGTGCATACAAAGAGGGACTGGAAAACACCCATGCATTAGACGAATATTTGGGACATCCTCACACCACGTTTCAAAGTATCCACATCGCCGGGACTAATGGAAAGGGCTCTTGCTCACACACATTGGCAGCAATCTTGCAGTCGGCCGGATATAAAGTCGGGCTCTATACTTCGCCCCATTTAGTCGACTTCCGCGAACGTATCCGCATCAATGGCGAGACCATTTCACAAGAATACGTGATCCGTTTTGTGGAAAGCCACCGTTCTTTTTTTGAACCATTGCATCCTTCGTTCTTCGAGCTGACTACAGCCATGGCATTCCGATACTTTGCCGACCGGCATATCGACGTAGCTGTAATCGAAGTTGGACTGGGAGGACGCCTGGATTGCACCAACATCATTCATCCGGATTTGAGTATTATCACCAATATCAGTTTCGACCACATGCAATTTTTGGGCAATACACTGGCAAAAATAGCGACAGAAAAAGCAGGTATCATAAAAAAAGGTGTACCGGTTGTCATTGGTGAAACAACCGAAGAGACTAAGCCCGTATTTTTGCAGAAAGCTCAGGAAGTGGAAGCTCCTATCATCTTCGCAGAAGAAGAACAAAGACTAAAAGGAGCAACAAAATTCAAAACTTGTACGAACAGAAAATGGACAGAATGTCCGGAAAAACACTCCAGTGCTGTACAAGCAGAAGAAGCAGAAGCTGTTTCCGGCTGGATCTACGAAAACGAGACATATCCCGAACTGGAAGGAGTACTGGGAGGTTCATATCAACCAAAAAACACAAATACACTCCTGTCTGCTCTTCCCATCCTGAGGAAGTCAGGTTATAAGATCAGTGACAATGACGTAAGAAACGGTTTCCGGCAAGTAGACCAAATGACCGGACTACAAGGACGCTGGCAAAAATTGAGAAACTCTCCCACCATCATTTGTGACACGGGACACAATGTAGCAGGTATCTCTTATATCGTAGAGCAACTAAAGCAAATGAAATATGAACGTCTCCACATGGTCATCGGTATGGTGAATGACAAAGACGTCAGTGGAGTACTGGCCTTACTGCCTAAAAATGCAGTCTACTATTTCACCAAAGCGAGCGTCAAAAGAGCTCTGTCAGAGACTCTGTTACAGCAAATCGGAGCCTCTGCCGGACTGCAGGGTAAAACTTATCCTGATGTTCAATCGGCCGTAAAGGCCGCACAAGAAAAAAGCCTCCCGGAAGACTTGATCTTCGTAGGAGGCAGTAGCTTTATTGTAGCCGACTTATTATCGTGCCGCGATACACTCGATCTCGACTAAAGCATCTTTAGGCAAGGCTTTCACGGCAACAGCCGAACGGGCGGGAAATGCGCCTTCAAAATAAGTTGCATATACCCCATTCATTCCGGCAAACAAAGACATATCCTGGAGGAAAACTGTCGTTTTTACAATATCTGACATGGTCAGACCGGCAGCCTCAAGGATATGTTTTATGTTTTCAAGAGACTGGCGGGCTTGTGCTTCCACACCGTCGGGCATCAGCCCCGTAGCTGCATCGATAGGAAGCTGACCGGAAACAAATACCATTCCATTCGCTTCAATAGCTTGACTGTAAGGACCGATAGCTCCCGGTGCCTTATCACTGCAAATTACTTTTTTCATTTTACTTGGTTTATTAATGATTGACATTTATGGTAAAGTTGATATCCTGAGGATGATAAAAAACTCCTATCAGGAAAGTTCTTATGAAAACAAAGATAAGAAAAAAATATAAGAGCTATGCAGTATTTGGCAAACAAACGTATTTATATATATGAATACACAAAAGAATCAGAATAACTTTAACCGAATAAGACCTAAACTTTAACAAAATGGAGATGTTAGAAATGGATCTCCCCCATAAAGAAAGAGGTTATCGCAATGACGATAACCTCTTCTCTTTTATATTTCCGGCACTTTATTTACAATGCTTCTTAATCAGTTCATCCACATTAGGATCGCCAAGTTCTTTTGCTTTGGCAAAACTTGCACAAGCCTCTTTTTCTTGCTTCAACTGAATCTGGCAAATTCCTAACAAACGATATGCTTCGGCATATTTCGGATCAACAGTCAATGCATCTTTCAATGCTTTCTCGGCCTCCGCATAGCGTCCCACACGCAGGTTGACCACTGCCAACTCTGCCCGATAAGTGAGATCTTCCGGATTCAGCTCGATTGCCTTTGTGATATCATCCAAAGCACGCTGGAATTGTTTGGCTTTGAAGGCAGCCTGTTCCCGATAATAATAAAACAAATCGTTAACACTGCCATTCACTGCATTGAAATATGCATCATAATCGGCCAGAGCCGGACGATACTTTTCTACATTCATATACATCTGGGCACGTTCCAACAGATAGGGAGCCAAATCTGCTGTAATGGGCATCGGACAATGGGCAATACAACTATCCAGCAAAGCAACGACCTCTTCGGGAGCAGCTTTACTCAATTCCTTTGCCTTGGCAGCACTGAAGAAGGAAGCCGGAGATGCCAATTCGGTTCCGTTCACTTTGTCATAGCTGGTAAATGCACCGGCATAATCCTGCTTGGCAAAAAGAATATCTCCTTCAAGTTGACGGTATACAGGTAAATCCTGAACAGCTATCGCGCTGCGCACATCCGCCAGAGCCTTATCATACGTCCAATCCTTATAAGTGGTTTCGGGTTTACTCAATTGGTAGTTGTATACCAACTTGGCTATGTTATAATAAACATCATCCTTTTTCTGTGCAACCTTCAGGGCATGCTCCAAATCGGCAGCCGCTTTGTCCATATCCTTACCTGCAAACACATAGTTCCCTGCACGGCGAAGATAGCCATCCGCACTGTTCGGGAAAGTTTTGATAAAATCATCAAGGGCAACGGCATAAGCCTCAGGAGTAGTTTGCGTAGAAGCGATAAACAGGTAAACCAAAGCCTGATCTTCATCTTCAGGTAAGCCTTTCTTTATACCGATTGCATTCAGTGCGGCATCGCTCAGTGCAAGAGCATTGATATTCTGTGACATGGCAAAAGCTGCACCTGCTGCATAACTAATAGAGGTAGTATCCTGTCCGGAAGCTTTTTGTGCCACTCCGAACACTTTACCGTCCGCTGTCGTTACCGGACAACTCACCATCTTATCTTTCAATACCATATCCAGTGTATAATAATGATATTTATCACCACCGATATTATCCACCTTTTTCACTTTGCCGCTGGTCACGTTTCCACCTTTCTGAGTGGAATAAGGTAACAGATAGACTTCGGCACCTACAGCCGGAGCTACAGCGGACACCTGTAATGCCGGCACCTTCTTTACTGTAATGCCGACACGGAACTTTATGATATCATACATATCATTGGCTCCCAGAATACATTCAACCGGCATTTTCTCTCCTTCGGAATTAATGATAACAGCACGCTGAGCTCCTTTAAACAAAGAATAGTCAGACAGAGCCACTCCGTCTTCGGTCACAAAAAATCCGTTACCGGTATTCTGAATTTTGTCGTCTTTATCATACGTAACGATGGAAAACACCGATCGTTTCGCCTTCTCTACCCATTTGGGGGCTTGCGCTACACTCCATTGTGACAGGAGACAAAGCACAAATGTGAATAATATGCTCTTTTTCATGTATTTGAATGTTGTTTTAGTTTGTACGTTGTTTCACGCCTTCATAAATCAGGATACCAGCGGCTACCGACACATTGAGTGACTCAATACTGCCCAACATCGGAATCTTGACCCATTCGTCGCATAACGCAAGGTTATCGTACGAAACACCGGTATCCTCGGCGCCCATAATGATGCACATCGGACCGGTATAGTCGGCCTTCGTATAATCATAATCACCCTTTTCGGTAGCAGCCACAATGCGGAATCCACTATCTTTCAGATATTGTAAAGTTGTCTTTAAGTTCTGTTCACGACAGACAGGCAAAGTATGCAGAGCTCCGGCTGAAGTCTTCATCGCATCCGCATTGACCGTAACACTTCCTTTCGCAGGAATAATGACAGCATCCACTCCGGCACATTCGCAAGTACGGGCTATGGCACCAAAATTACGCACATCCGTAATCCCGTCGAGCATAACAAAGAACGGACTCTTACCTTCCTCAAAGAGGAAAGGTACCAGATCTTCGGTCTTCTGATACGTCACCGAAGACATGAATGCCACTACACCCTGATGATTTTTACGGGTGATGCGGTTGATACGTTCCACCGGGACGCGCTGAACAGGAATCAGCGTACCTTTCAGAGCAGCAAACAGCTCCTTGGACAAGTCACTCTGAATGTCTTTCTTCACCAAAATCTTGTCTATCTCTTTACCAGCCTGAATGGCTTCAATCACGGCACGGACGCCGAAAATCATTTCGCTTTTATCAATCATGTAATTGTCTGCATTTTTAGAGTATGCAACTCGCCAATGTTCATTGCACGCCACTATATACTTATTTTATTATTTTTCTCTCTTTCAAAGAAGGTTCCAGCAATGCCCTTGCATTGCTTAGTGCAGCCTCGGTCAAAGTGGCACCACTCAGCATATGTGCCAACTCTTCTACCCGTTCTTCGTCAGTCAGACGACGAATATGGCTATTCGTTTCCGTATCATTATCCCGCTTGTATACCTTATAATGGGCACATCCACGGGCAGCAATCTGAGGCAAGTGGGTGATACTGACCACCTGCCTGTTTTGTTCACCCATCTCTTGCATGATGTCCGCCATGCGATCTGCAATCTCACCGGATACTCCGGTATCGATTTCATCGAACACAATAGTGGGCAATTTTACGGCTCCTGCTATCATTGCCTTGATAGACAGCATAACACGAGCTATTTCACCACCGGACGCAACTGAAGATATACTCTGCAGCGCTCCGTTCTTATTGGCAGAGAATAAGAAGTTCACCGTATCTTCTCCTTGGGGACCCAATTCTTTTTTCAGCCCCATTTCCACCTGGAAGCGGACATTGGGCATTCCCAAAGGAATCAGACGAGCTGCCATCTGCTTTTCCACTTCACAGGCAATCTCCGTACGGGCCTTCGTCAGGACAAACGCCTGTTTCTTTACCTTATTATATTGCGCATCTCTCTGTTCCGTCAATTGAGCTATCCGATCATCATACGAAGTAATGGCAGCAAGTTTCGTTGCATATTGCTCTGAAAGGACGATCAACTCTTCTACTGTCTGAACACGGTGTTTTTGTTCCAAAGAATAGATCAGGTTCAACCGGTCATTCACTTCTTCCAGCCGGGATGGATTGAACTCGACACTCTCTCCCTGATCCGATATTTCCTGAGCTATATCTTTCAGTTCTATATAAGTGCTCTCCATCCGTTCAGCCAATTCTCCGGCAGGCTGGTATACCCGCTGCAATCCATTCAGAGTACCCAAACTCTCTTTCAAAGCAGGCAACAGTCCTCCTTCGTCTGAGGCAAGAGTTTGCTCTACCCGATATAATCCGGCTTTGATATCTTCGGCATGTGCCAATGTTTCGGCCTCCTGTTCCAATTCTTCCTGCTCTCCGGCAGAAAGATGTGCCTCCTCCAATTGTTCTAACTGGAAACGGATATAATCTTCATCCGTTTTGCTCTGTTCGGCCAGTACAATCAGTTCGTCAAGTTCTTTACTGAGCTTTTTCCATTCCTGATATAAATGATGATATACATCCAAAGCCTCTTCGTTGTGGGAAAGTATATCAAGTACATTGAGCTGAAAACCTTCTTTGTTAAGCAACAGATTCTGGTGCTGCGAATGTACATCGATCAATTGCTCTCCCAATTCTTTCATTTGTGTGAGCGATGCAGGCGTATCGTTAATAAATGCTCTGCTTTTGCCGGAAGACTGTACCTCACGGCGAAGTATACATTCGGGCTCATACTCCAGCTCGTTCTCTTCGAAAAAAGCTTCCATATGATAAGCTGATATATCGAACCTGGCCTCAATAATACATTTCGAAGCACCTTGCCGAATAGCCTTCACATCAGCACGCTGTCCGAGTAAAAGTCCGATTGCGCCCAGAATAATGGATTTCCCGGCACCGGTTTCACCGGTAATCACAGAAAATCCGGTTTCGAAACGGATATCAAGTTTCTCAATCAGAGCATAATTCTGGATGTATAATGAACGTAACATAAATCACAATTCTTTTATCATTCGATCAATAATATCTCTGGCTACTTCAGTCTTGGATTTTAACGGATAATCGGTTCTGCCTCTACAACTGAGAATACTGATTTTATTTGTATCGTAACGGAAACCCGCACCTGCATCATTCAATGAATTCAGCACAATAAAATCGAAGTTCTTCCGGATCAGTTTTCCTTCGGCATTACGCTGTTCATCATTCGTTTCAAGAGCAAAACCGATTAATTTCTGCCCCGGTGTCTTCAGTTTACCCAATGCAGCGGCAATATCGTGGGTGGGCTTGAGATGTAACATCAAATCATCTCCCTCCCGTTTTATCTTCTTATCAGCTACAACATCCGGAGTAAAATCTGCTACTGCAGCACATAATATTCCGGCATCCACCAATGGGTATTGCGCCATAGCAGCCTCATACATTTCCTGAGCAGACTCCACATCAATACGGGTAATGTGTGAATGATATACCTTCTGTTGCACCGGTCCGGCTATCAGCACTACCTCCGCTCCGCGACGGGCACACTCCTCTGCTAATGCAAATCCCATTTTACCGGAAGAATAATTACCAATGAAACGTACCGGATCAATCTTTTCATAAGTCGGTCCGGCTGTAATCAGCACTTTCTTTCCAGCCAGCTCGCCCGTAGAGGAAAAGAACTCATCAAGTACCCGGATAATATTCTCCGGTTCTTCCATGCGCCCCTTACCTACCAAATGGCTTGCCAATTCTCCCGAAGCCGGTTCAATGATATGATTACCGTATGAACGCAGCGTATCCAGATTCTTCTGGGTACTGGGATGCGCAAACATATCCAAGTCCATGGCCGGAGCGATAAACACCGGTGCCTTCGCTGACAGATAAGTCGTGATCAGCATATTGTCTGCTATGCCATTTGCCATTTTACCAATGGTAGAAGCCGTCGCAGGCGCTATCAGCATAGCATCTGCCCAAAGCCCCAAATCTACGTGGCTGTTCCACGTTCCGTCCCGCTGGGCAAAAAACTCACTGATAACAGGCTTACTGGTCAAAGCGGACAAAGTTATCGGAGTAATAAACTCCTTTCCGGCAGGAGTAATTACGACCTGTACCTCCGCTCCCTGTTTAATCAAGCCGCGTATAATGTAGCAAGCCTTATAAGCAGCAATGCTACCGGTAATGCCAAGTATAATTTTCTTTCCGTTCAGCATAGTTATTTTCCCGTTAACTCACGCAGGCGAATCTTCGTCAACATGGCTTTTGTATTCAGCGTAAAGTCACTATTGAGAATCCAACTGTAATATCCGGGATCTTTTTTCAGCACTTCACTCACCGACTGGCCTTTGTATTTGCCAAAATTAAAAACCTCCACTCCATTGTCATCATACACCATACGTCCGGCAAAATCCACATTCTTGTTATAGCTTGAGTAATCGGCCAGGAAAGACATATCGTTTTGCAAATCTTCCGGATAGCGGTCAAGTTGAGCCATCAGGACCTCGTACGTGGCGCGGGTATCGGCTTCCGCTGTATGTGCATCTTCCAAATTACGACCACAATAGAATTTATAAGCAGCCGAAAGAGTACGTTGTTCCATCTTATGGAAAATCACCTGTACATCAACAAATTTGCGCTTACTCATATCAATATCAACCCCGGCACGAAGAAACTCTTCCGCCAACACGGGAATGTCAAAACGGTTGGAGTTGAAACCAGCCAGATCACAACCTTCAATGTCATTCGCAATGCTTTTTGCCACCTCCTTAAAAGTAGGACAATCAGCTACGTCAGCATCAAAAATACCATGAACGGCAGATGATTCGGCAGGAATAGGCATTTCGGGATTAATACGGAGAGTTTTCGACTCTTCATTCCCGTTCGGATATACTTTAAGATAACAGATTTCTACAATTCGGTCTGAGTTGATGTTAGTCCCGGTCGTTTCCAGGTCGAAAAAGACAATAGGGTTCTTTAGGTTGAGTTTCATTATTTATACGGTTTTGTTTAAATTCACCACAGAGGACACCGAGTGCACAGAACTTCAATTCCAAAGAATGATGTCTCTGTGATCTTTGTGTCCTCTGTAATGAATCCGATTCTTTTTCTGTTCCGCAGTTAGTCGTTCAGCATCATCGGCATCAGCAGCATCAACAAATCTTCGTTTTCTTCCTGTTCTACCGGAATAATGACACCTGCTCTTGACGGATCAGCCAATTCGATGATCACTTCCTCTGCCGAGATATTATTCAGAATATCGATCAGGAAAGTAGATTTAAAGCCAATACTCATTGCTGCACCGGCATATTGGCACACCTGTGTTTCCTCTGCAGAAGTAGAGAAATCAATATCCTGAGCCGAAACCACTATCTGGTTTTCCTGCATACGGAGTTTGATAAGACTGCTTGCCTGTGAAGAGAAAATGGATACACGACGCAAAGCACCTATCAGCTGCATACGGTCTACCGTCACTTTGTGCGGATTGTTTTGTGGAATCACTGAATTATAATTGGGGTAGCGTCCTTCAATCAGACGGCAAACCATACGATAACTTTCGAGCGTGAAGACAGCATTGCGTTCGTCAAACTCGATCACCACCATACCCGATTCCTTAGGCAACAGATTCTTCAACAAAGTTGCCGGTTTTTTGGGCAAAATAAATGCAGCACGTTCATTTCCGCGTGCAGCCAATGTTTTACAACGTACCAACTTGTGCCCGTCCGAAGCTACCATTGTAATGTCTTCAGTCGTAATGTCAAAGTAGATACCATTCATCACCGGACGGAGTTCGTCATCGGCAGTAGCAAATACCGAACGGTTAATGCCTCCCAGCAATATCTGTGCTTCCATCTCCACACGAACCGCATTATCACCGAGTGTAGCCGATTGCGGAAACTCGTCGGCATTCTGCCCCATCAGGCTATATTTACCATTTTGGTACTGTACCGTAATTTCATAGGTATCCGGCTTTATTTCGAATGTCAACGGTTGTTCCGGAATCTCTTTCAATGCATCGAGCAACGTTTTTGCAGCGACGGCAAACTTTCCGTTAGAATCACTCTCGTTCACCTCAACCGAGGTTACCATCGTAGTTTCACTATCAGAAACAGTCACAGACAGTGTTCCGTCCTCCAACTGAAAGAGAAAACAATCTAAAATAGGCAGCGCATTTTTTGAGTTTATCACACGGCTAACAGCCTGTAAATGGCTGGAAAGTGCAGTACTTGAAACGATAAATTTCATATAATCTGTGATTTTAAATTTTATATTTTTGCAAAGCACAAAGTTACAAAAAAGATCGAGGCAGCACAATAAAAGAGAAGAAAAAACAGGAGAATATTCGTCGGATATCCCTAAAAAATTGTAACTTCGCCGCACAATTTAAAATTATCGCAATGGAATTTACAGGAAAAATTATCGCTATACTCCAGCCCAGAGGTGGAGTTTCTAAGACAAGCGGCAACGAATGGAAGGCTCAGGAGTATGTAATCGAAAATCATGATCAATATCCAAAGAAAATGTGTTTCGACATCTTCGGAGCAGACAAAATAGAACAATTCAACATCCAGATGGGTGAAGAGTTGACCGTATCATTCGATATCGATGCACGTCAATGGCAGGATCGTTGGTTCAACAGTATCCGTGCATGGAAAGTAGAGCGTGTAGGCGCAGGCGCACCCATGACTCCGGGAGCTCCGGTTCCTCCTCCGGCACCATCTTCAGCACCGGAATTCATTGCCGGTGATGCAAAAGACGACTTGCCTTTCTAAGCAAACATGCCTTAGTATAAGACACAAAACCCCGAAAGCTATCCAATTTCTTTCGGGGTTTTGTGTCTCTTACCGTAGTCAGGAAACATCGTCAGAATCACCTTTATAAATCAAAACCACATTAGGATAGACAACTCCGTCAGTACAGGTAAACTGTGCAGAAAGAATAAAATGACGAAAGAACTCCTGATTGCGAAAGAAAAATGCAGGTATCAACCTGACGTAGTTCTCCGGCTGGGAAAAAGTTTCTCCCAAGTCAGCCACCATCATAAAGTTATATGACGGAGAAAGATTTACTACCGCTTCCTCGTATCCGGGAGTATCGTTCAGAATTTCTTTTTTATCCAGGCAACGGACATATGTGGCAAGACTCTCCGCATCCGGAGCCAAAATCAGTCTCTCTCCATAGAAACAAGCATAGACATATAAGGCAGATTCCGTGATTCCGGTCAATTGCGTAAACAATGTATTACGTGGCAACACATAAAGCGTATAAGCTCTTAAAGGCGTATTACAGAAAGTAGTACGTGGCTTCGGAGGGCCGTCCACTTCTTTCGGAGCACTCCGGAGCACTCCTTGCAACACCCGCTCAGCCTGCTGGACATCCTTCAAGGGAATAGTCATCACCGCACAAGGATTCGCAAGAGTGTCCGCCGAATGGAACAGGCAGGTCACAAGTTCGCCTCCGGCATTATCCTTGAGGAATGCAAGCAGTTCTCCGTCCCGGTCCCTGATATAGTCTGAATAGGTTGATGTTGTATATTCCTGCCGGGCAGTAAAGTCAAGCATCGCCTGCATATCCGTCACCGACCGTTTATTGAAAAAGAAAGTAGAAGCCGGCAGGATGTCTCCCGGAAAGTCTTCTACAGGTTGTTGTTGCCGAAGCACGTTCATAAAAGTCATACAGGTATCAGTATCATGACTGACTCCAGAAAAGTAAATGGCATCCCCGTTCATTTTCATATCAAATTCGGTCCATCCCCCCAATTGTGTACACGAACGAATCCCATCGGTAGCCTTGCCCATACTCAAGGGTTGCATACGGGCATAAATAGTAGCCGCTACACGGGCACGCTTGTCTTCATGCACTTTTACAAAAGAGCTGTCGGTCAGCAAAGACTTTTTCGACAAACGTGCGTCGATCACTTGTTCTATCAGCTTCTTCTGATAGCTCACCGCCAAAAAATCGGAAGTGAAGTAGCAAGCTAAAAAGCTATCATCCGGCATCGGATAGATGCGTATCTCCTCCCCTTTATAATCAAACAGTTTTGATGGGAAACTGCTTGAACAGTATTTACGTATAAATTTCTCCACTAACTCATAATCACCATTTCCCAAACTGCAATACAACACCTGGTTGCGGTCATTATCCGGCTCATGAAAGCTCAACAACACCTTATTCATCTGTTTACTCAACCCGTGAGGCGTATCTTCCAACAATGTATAAAGATGGAGTTTCAAATAAGAAAATAATTTGGAAATATAAAGGAAATGCTGATCTTTGCTACAACTCAGTTCATTGATACTCTGTATCATCCCGGCAAGATCATCCGTTTCGAGAACCACAGTGGCCGAGCGCGGAACAAGCGTATAAAGATTAAAGTCTTTACGCCCCTCAACCGCTGATAATCTGAAAAAAGAAAACATAGCAAAGCCTGTACACAGTAGTACAACAGACGAGATTACGGCTATTTTCACTATCGTACGGAGTTTCATGGCATTCGTTGTTTATCGGCTCACTGCAAAAATAATAAATTCTCCAAATAAAACAAAATATACTTAAAGAAAGAATTATTAAGCATTAATCACTAACATTCTATTTCAAGCCCGTCGAATGCAAAATGCACATGCGGAGGAAGTAGTTTTTCCACATCTGCCTGAAGTCCGATATGATGACTCATGTGAATAAACCAGGTTTCCTTTGCCCCAATGCGTTTCACAGCCTCCAGCGCTTCAGAAAGGCTTTGATGGGTGTTGTGTGGCGCTACGCGCAATGCATTCATCACCAGCACATCTACCCCTTGTAACTGCTCAAACGATTCATCGGGCATGGTCAGCATATCAGTAATATATCCGAGCTTTCCGATCCGATATCCCAGAATGGGCAGTTTGCCGTGCATTACCCTCAAGGGTAACACTTCGGTATGATTAACAAGAAACGGACGATTGGGTTCAATCTCACGCAAAGGAATATTCGGAACTCCCGGATAAGTATGTTCCACAAAGCAATAAGGCATCCGGCTACGCAAACGCTCAGCCGTATACGTTTCGGCATAAATAGGTACCTCTCCGAAACGACAGAAAGGACGTAAGTCATCCAAACCTCCCACATGGTCATAATGTTCGTGGGAAATCAATACGGCATCAATTTTACCAAACGGGACATGTAACATCTGTTCCCTGAAATCCGGACCGCAGTCCAACAATAAAGTAGCATCCCCGGTCTGCACCAACGCCGAGGTACGAAGACGATGATCTCTCGGATCTTTTGAAGTGCAAACCGCACAAGTGCATCCAATCTCGGGCACTCCGGTAGAAGTCCCGCTACCAAGTATTCTTATTTTCATTTCAGATAAAATTCACCTCCGGATGAATATCTATTCCAAACTTCTCTCTAACCGAAGCGCGTACTGCATCCGAAAGTGCTATAACATCCGCGCCTCTGGCTCCTCCGCGATTCACCAGTACCAGCGCTTGCTTATCATGTACCGCTGCCGGCCCCAAAGCTTTACCTTTCCAGCCACACTGATCAATCATCCAACCGGCGGGAATCTTTATCCGGTCGGCATCTATTTCGTAAAAAGGCATATGTGGATACTCTTCTTGCAACGCTTCAAATTTGATGCGGGACACAATCGGATTCATAAAGAAACTTCCCGCATTACCCATCACCCGGGGATCCGGCAATTTCTCCTCACGGATGGCGATAATCACCCGGCGCACGGTCTCCAATGTCACCGTAGGATACTTCTCCAATTCCCGGCGGATAGTACCGTAATCCAACGTATAATATTCCTTCTTACTTAACTTAAAGCTGACATAAGTGACAAAAACACTCTTATTTGCAGGACGCTTAAAGATACTGTCCCGATAGGAATATCCACACTCCGAAATATCATAAACACGTTCTTTCCCCTCAATGTTCAAGGTTTCCACCCGCACAATCAGATCTTTTACCTCAACCCCATAAGCCCCGATATTCTGCACCGCACTGGCTCCCACTTCTCCGGGAATCAGGGAGAGGTTTTCCGCACCGTACCAATTATGCTTCACGCAATAATCCACAAAGTCGTCCCAGACTACACCTGCACCTACACGAACGACAATTTCATCATCCGTTTCGTCCGCCACCTCTACTCCTTCGATACGCGAGTGTAAAACAGTACCTTCGTAATCTTTAGTAAACAGCAGGTTACTGCCCCCCCCAATGTGCAAATAAGGAGAAGTCACTTGTCCTGAATCAATCAACCGATGCAATTCATCCACTGAAGCGTACTCCAAAAAACGAGCTGCGGACACATCGATGCCAAAAGTGTTATGTGATAAAAGAGAGTATTTTTGTTCCATAATCATAAAAAGCAATCACTAAATACTTGTATCCTCAAACTTATACAGTTCCCATCCGCTGTCTTTGCGCTGAAAATAGAGGATATTGGAGAACCCGTTGCCAATACCTTTCAATGCCAATATCTTGCGTGAAGTATTGTCATCATTCTGCTGTCCGTAATTAATATTCGAAAGCTTATCAGTAGGCAATACCGGCTTAAAGGCAAACCACTGGTTCAAGTCAAGTGTAGTTTCGAGTATTGAGAAATCGTCATCCGGATCAGTGGTAACAAACGCAAGCGGCTGCCGGATTCGGTGACTCTGGAAGATACTGTCTGTTGCAAAGTGCCCATAAAATTCGACGAAATCCTCGTTCTCGCTTTTCTCAATCGGACGCAGATTGATTGCTTCAAGCATCCACGCCCCTTTAATTCTTTCAAAATAATATTTCTTCACCATTCGTTTCTTGATGAAAATCCATTCCACCTGAACGGAAGTGAGTGAAGTATCCCCTACCATGTCCATGTCCTCTTCCCGGTCGAAGAGCAAGGTATAATAACTCTGTTTAGTAAACAAGTCATCGTGCTTCCAGTACTTCTTATCAATTTTTGAAGCTCGTTCTCCGTTGTAGTAGGGCAACGGAAACACTACGCGCTGCCTTTGCAGAGCGTCATCAGAAGCAAAGTTATAGATAAAGTCGTCAAACGATTCGTCAGCTTCAATCGGTTTAGGTTCGTCCGAAGCCTTCTCTTTATCAATGGAGTCGGCTTTGTTCACCATAGCCGAATCTACCAGATGTGTAATAGATGCAAAGGGGTCAGCGTCAGTCTTTTTGTTGTTTCCACATGCGGCAAACAACACCAGGACGGTGACTCCCGCCATTATTGTTTTCATTTTAATAGTTAGCAATGTGTCGATATTCCCATGTGCCAACCGGTTTTCAAAACCATTTCATTATTCCGGCGGGCACATGGGCCTATATCATCACATTATTTTAATTTAGCTCTTAGTTTTTCAAGCATATCTACTGTCATACTCTCCAAATCGTAAGCCGGTTTCCAGCCCCACTCTTCGCGGGCACAAGAATCATCCATACTGTCAGGCCAGCTGTTGGCGATGCGCTGTTTCAGCGGGTCTACCTTATATTCCATTTCAAAGTCGGGAACATGTTTCTTGATGGCAGCATAAATTGTTTCGGGTGCAAAGCTCATAGAAGCGATGTTGAAAGCATTACGGTGTACCAGTTTCGTCGGATCAGCTTCCATCAGCGAGATAGCTGCGTTCAGCGCATCCGGCATATACATCATATCCATCAGTGTTCCTTCCGGAATCGGACAGATAAACTTCTCTCCTTTTACGGCAGAGTAGTAGATGTCTACTGCGTAGTCAGTCGTACCACCTCCCGGAGGTGTCACATTCGAAATGATTCCCGGGAAACGCACGGCACGTGTATCTACGCCATACTTATTAAAATAATAGTCGCTCAGCAACTCCGTGGTTACCTTGCTGATACCATACATAGTGCGCGGACGCTGAATGGTATCCTGCGGTGTCTGCACGTGAGGTGTGCTTTCGCCAAACGAACCGATCGAACTCGGAGTAAACACGGCGCATTTGTTTTCGCGGGCCACTTCGAGTACATTCCATAATCCGTCGATACCGATTTTCCAAGCCAGTTTGGGCTTCGATTCGGCCACAACAGACAGCAGGGCTGCCAGGTTGTAGATTGTGTCGATATTATACTCCTTCACTACAGAGGCGATCATCTCCTGATCTGTTACATCGACTACCGCCGACGGACCGGATTCTTTCAATTCCCCTTTGGGCTCTGCCCCGTGAATATAACCTGCTACTACATGTGTGTTTCCGTAGCGTTTACGTAGTTCCATCGTGAGCTCCGAACCAATCTGGCCGGTTGCTCCAATTACCAAAATATTTTTCATTATCTTTACTAATAAGGTGTATTAAGCTAAATGGTGCGCAAAGTAAGCACTTTTTTTTCATTTTTATACCAAATATATGTTGTTTATTCCAAGAAAAATTGTGTCCTTTGCAAAAGAAACTAAAACCCCAAACACTATGTACGGTAAAATGAAAGAACACCTCAGCAACACGATTGCTGAAATTAAAGAAGCAGGCCTCTACAAAGAGGAACGCTTAATCGAAAGTGCACAACAAGCTGCTATCACTGTTAAAGGCAAGGAAGTACTGAATTTCTGTGCCAACAACTACCTTGGATTGTCTAACCATCCCCGCCTGATCGAAGGTGCAAAGAAGATGATGGACCGTCGTGGATACGGTATGTCTTCTGTACGTTTCATCTGCGGAACTCAAGATATACATAAGGAGCTGGAAGCCGCAATTTCAGACTATTTCAAAACCGAAGACACTATTTTGTACGCAGCTTGCTTTGATGCCAACGGCGGTGTGTTCGAACCGTTGTTCACCGACGAAGATGCCATCATCTCCGACTCACTGAACCACGCTTCTATCATCGACGGAGTACGTCTTTGCAAGGCAAAACGCTATCGTTATGCCAATGCAGACATGGCCGATCTGGAACGTTGCCTGCAGGAAGCACAAGCCCAGCGTTTCCGCATTATCGTTACCGACGGCGTATTCTCAATGGACGGTAATGTAGCTCCAATGGACAAAATCTGTGATCTGGCCGAGAAGTACGATGCCCTGGTGATGGTAGACGAATCTCACTCTGCCGGTGTAGTTGGTGCAACCGGTCATGGAGTAAGCGAACAGTACAACACTTACGGACGTGTAGATATCTACACCGGAACTCTGGGTAAAGCCTTTGGTGGTGCTTTGGGCGGATTCACAACCGGCCGCAAAGAGATCATCGACCTGCTTCGCCAGCGCAGCCGTCCGTACCTGTTCTCAAACTCACTTGCTCCGGGTATTATCGGTGCCAGCCTCGAAGTATTCAAGATGCTGAAAGAAAGCAACGAAATCCATGACAAACTGGTAGAAAACGTAAACTACTTCCGCGACAAGATGACTGCAGCCGGATTTGACATCAAACCGACTCAGAGTGCTATCTGTGCCGTGATGCTGTACGATGCCAAACTGTCACAAATTTATGCAGCCCGCATGCAGGAAGAAGGTATTTATGTAACAGGTTTCTACTATCCGGTAGTTCCGAAAGACCAGGCACGTATTCGTGTACAGATTTCAGCCGGTCACGAGAAAGAACACCTCGATAAATGTATCGCTGCATTCATCAAAGTAGGTAAAGAATTAGGTGTATTGAAGTAAACCTTTATTTCTCTTCCATTGTTATTGTATATAAAAGTATGATAACAATGGAAGAACTTACACTCACGACACCCGCGCTGCTATTTTCAGCCGTTTCACTTATTCTTTTGGCATACACCAACCGTTTTCTCTCGTATGCCCAATTGGTACGCATTCTTCGCGACCGTTATATGGAAGATCCCTCTGATATCAATGTAGCTCAAATTGAGAATCTGCGCAAACGCCTCAACCTGACCCGCATGATGCAGGTGTTCGGCATTGCCAGCCTATTCTTCTGCGTAGTTACCATGTTTCTTATCTACATCGGGTTGTTCCTGCTTTCCATCTATATTTTCGGATTTGCACTGCTTCTGTTAATCGCCTCTTTAGGCGTTTCTCTCCGTGAGATACAGATATCGACTCGTGCCTTGGACATCTACCTGAGCACAATGGAAGGAAAACTAAAACATTAAAAATTACTTTTCCACACCACGCCCATAGGAGCCACATAAATAAAGTTCCGCTCCTCCCCACCGGAAGCAAGCGGAACTTTCACAAACAAAACAACAGATCGTTTATTACTTTATCAATCCATACCGGTCAGTCAGCCCGCTCCTGAATGCAACGCAGGGGAATCGCTTCACGTTCATGTCCACCATACACAATACTACCTTTGTCTGTCGGAGTCACCCTAACCTGAAAATATTTCACAGTACTACCCCCACTACCACTTAACGTATTCCCACACCAGATAAGCGCACTCTCTCCAATATATTGAAACTCTTGGTTCAGAAAATAGTATCCCGTAAACCGTATATAGGTACTCTGCCGCCCATCCGTATCATAAGTCAGTATCATCCCTCCATCTGCCTTTAAGCTTGCCGGGTTCTTCACATTTGCAAGAAAATCCCCTTTACCGGCCGATTGGCTTACATTCTTAAATAACGAAAGGTAGTTTTCAATCTGCGCCACACGCCATCCGGCAGGACACGGATCATGAACCGTCTTCGGAGCATTCCAGATATTTTTGTAGGTAGAATTATTCTCGGAATTATCAATCCAACTCAGGACATTTGTCTTTTTATATATGTTCAACGGATTCTGGTAAGCCGTCCGGTAAGTCGCCTGAGCATTTACAGCCGGATCAAAAGGCAGAAAAGTGACTCCATCCGGCTTATATAAGCTTAATATTCCCACAATCGGTTTTGCAATCGGAGAAGGAAGATCCACTTTCGTGATCGGCTTATTCGAATAACTGCTCGGATACGGATCTTTCCTTCCCCATTGATAATGGAATCCATGTGTCTTAAACTTCTCCACATCCGACGGCGGCACGCCGGCATATCCGGCCATAGCCCCCAGATTACGATCCATCATCGGTAACTGGTTTCCATGATTGCCATATGTAAATTTCAGTTTTCTTTTAGTCAATGGCTCTTGCACATCCGCATCACCTGTCGCGTCCGGGCGGTAGTCCGTCACCCACACATGCCAGCTCCAGAGTATCTTACCATCCGCACCATAAGCGGCAATCACCCCGCTACCACCGGTAGTGCCCGGAGCCACACGGCAATAAACACGGGCTTCCCCTTTATTCTTCACCGGATACAACGTCGGATCGGTTCCATCTGTCCGTTTCAAATCCACGATGTTCGTATGGTCATCCTCCGAAGTTACGATTCCCATTACCGGCTCACCGATGTCTCCATCCTCTTTGGTTTGCCAGAGCAGTTTCATCGTAGTGATTCCTCCGGAAGCCTCACACCAACCTTTCAATACATCGTTCGTTTTATCCGGATCTCCATTCTGTTGGTATGCCAGCGGATCAAAGCAGAAGCCACCTCCGGCGGATACCATAAAGCAATTGGCCGTAGGCACAAAGTTTTCATTATTTTCCGAAGCGGGTACAGGGTTGATATAGGTCACCCGTTTATCACTTGTCGGGATACCGCTATGTGCAAAGTTCACCGTATAATCATAATTTGCATTACTCTTAATGTCGAAATTCGTTGACTGCCTCCCGCCGATATAAACACGATAGTCCAGTTTAACTTTTGCATCCTGATCGCTCACCGCGACAAAGTTAAAGAAAGAACTTCCTTTAGGAGCATTCTCTTTTGTCCGTTGGGTTTCAGAGTTCGCTGCCGGTTTCTCTCCGCGCATATTGGCCGGTACCCAGCAAGAGTAACTTCCGCTTTGTGCCACATTTTTTATCTGCAAAGTAGTAAACTGATCCAGGATAGAAGGATAATTTCCCTCACTATCGGGGGTAGGGATAACCGCATAGTTCAACGGGACACTTTGGAGCAACAGTTGTTTCAAAGTATATCCGCTCACAGCATATGTCCACTCCACGGTGAGCCGGGCAGCCAGACGCTTCAGCAGCAAACGGGTATCATAGCTCCCCTCCGGACTCTGAATCACATACTTACCATCTACTTGCGCCACATTCACATGCTCCAGATAGAGTACATAAGGCATCTTCTTCATATCTTCACTATTCGAAGGATCAATCGCATTGATCACCGACGCATCTACCTCCATCGCCTGCACATCCGATAAAGATTTGTTATTACTCAGTGTAGCTATGGCATTTCCATTACCCCGCGCCACTAACAGCAATTGACAGCCATTCTTAGGAGTTAATGTCACGTTAAAACTCTGACCGATCTTTACATCACCGTATGCTCCTCCATTCAAACGGGCTTTTGTTTGCCCATCATACTGGTAGATTTCCAGATTATATAACTGGTCGGGTACGTCTGTCGAAGCACGAGTCACCGCCTTTAATGATCGTTTCACATCAAAAGCAGCTTTGCTGCTTTCAACGGCGAGCCGTTGAGGCGAGCCGTTGAGGCGAGCCGTTGAGGCGAGCCGTTGAGGCGAGCCGTTGAGGCTGTTTCATATCATTATTTTTAAATTACTGTCTAATCCCGAAACCCCGGAAAACAGTCCGTCCCGCCTTGTGCATCTCCAGATACACAAAGCGGGACGGAAAACTATATTGTCCTGTCAGCCCTGCCTACTTAACTATCAGCCATTCCCCTAAATTACGCAGTTCCGCATCGAACGAAACACCAACCTTTACCAGTTTCCTGCCATCAGCCCCGTAAGGGAACGAATACCCTTTTTCCTCAATCTGCTGTAAAGCCGCCTCGGCACTGCCGTCCAGTTTGAATTCAAAAACATATGTATAATCAGCTGTTTTCACCACAGCATCCGCACGCCCCCGGGCAGAACGAACCTCTGCCTCCGTAAATTGTCCCATCAGCTTGAATACAAGATAAAATACCACCTGATAATGACGTTCCGTCTTTGTATTCAACTCATAAGGGAAATCAGCAAAAAAGCAACGCAGACGTTCAAGAAAAGCCTCCACATCACCACTTGTCAGCTCCCGGACAAACTTACCTATATAAAAAGCAGTATCCGTAGAAGCCACCGGAGTATAAAAAGGAGCCACAAAGTTAAGGAAGCCATACTTCACCTCTTCGTTGGGGAAGCCAAGCGTATACAGCCCGAATTGCGGATCATACTTCTTGATGGTAAGATAACCACTCTGATAAATCATCGGAACCGGATTATGTATATCGGCACAGTCGTCACTCAATGAAGCCGAGCTCACTTCAATACCATCCAGGTCACGCAGGTCAAAGTCCGTCTTACGCAACATTTCAGCCAGAAACGTAGGAGTACCACTCGCAAACCAAGCGTTCTCAAACAGACCGGTCGAAAAAGTATTCAGTACACTGAAAGGATTGAACAGACCTTCCCAGTTACGATAATTAAAATGATAACCGTCATATTGCCGCCCAAGCTTATCCATTGTCTCTTCATACGTCAATCCGTTGCCTCGGGCAAGAGATTGAAGTTCCGGAGCAAAAACGGCTTCTATTTCCGCACGGGTCATACCACACAAAGTAGTATATGCCGGATGCAGACTGATGTCCTGCAATTGGTTCAGATTACTGAAAATACCCATTTGAGCAAACTTGGTCACTCCCGTGATAAAGACCAACTGCAAATAAGCATCGGCACTCTTTAGCACAGTGTAGAAAGCTGTCAACGTCTCACGAAAGTCACGTTGCAATTCCGGATTATCAAACGAGCGAAGCATCGGCTTGTCATATTCGTCTACCAGCACCACTACACGCCTGCCTGTCTGTTCATAGGCACGGCGGATGACGGTCATAAAACGAATCGAGTAACTTCGGTTAATCTCTGTTACCCCGTATTCCGCCTCCCACGCTTCAAGCTGGCTTTCGAGCAGATTGGCCAAGCGCTCGTTACTGTCATATTTCTCTGCATTGAGATCCAGGTGCAACACCGGATACACAAGCCAATCCTGCTCCAACCGCTCAATGGCAAGCCCCTTGAACAAGTCTTTCTTTCCCAAAAAGTAAGCTTCCAGCGTAGAGAGCAACAAGCTCTTGCCAAACCTCCGGGGACGGCTCAGGAAACAGGGGATCCCCGCCTTCGCCAGCCGGTAAACCAGTTCTGTTTTATCTACATAGAGATACCCTCCGGTACGAAGCTTCTCAAAGCTCTGTATCCCAATCGGAAGTTTACGGGACATCGTATTACATATATCCATATCGCCTCTGTTTTTTATATCATTGCTACTACACACAAAGATACTAATTGTTTTCCGTTATTCCAGTATGTCAAAGAGCAAAATTGATTCTTCTGTCAGTCCCTTTCCTGTATGCAGCGCAAAGGAAGCATCGCACTCAAAGTCCCTCCATTATTAATTCCATTGATACCTCTCCGTTGACTAGAGGATGTAGAAACCAACTGTAAATGCCTCGCCTGATAAGTATTACCAATTTTAGCACAATTACAGCACCATATAAAATCGAAATAACCTATTTGAACAAACTCTCCGTCAGCATAATATCCACACAATCGGAAATAAGTGGCCTTCGACTGATCTGTCTTATCATATCGCAATACAAAACCTTTATCGTCCCCTTGCGTATTATAATTACTCATATTCATATTATTAGTCGAATAGCTCGGCAACGTCCCGCTATAATCCTTATCACTGAACAAAGAGTAATACTCCTCCGCCTTCGCTACCCGCCATCCGGCCGGACACGGATCATGCACAGTTTTAACGGTAGCAGACCAGGCACCGGATATCGAATTGGTGACCTCACTCGTGAACCAATACTGGCTTGTCGTCGGTTTATAGGCAGTCAAAGGATTCTGATATGCCGTCCGATAACTGGCTTGTCCGTTGTATGACGGATTAAATGGTAAAAACGTCACCCCGTCTGGCTGATATAAACTCATGATACCCACTATCGGTTCCGTTATTTTTTGCGGTAATTTTACAGTTATAATCGGTCTGTTCGAATAACTGCTCGGGTACGGGTCCTTTCTTCCCCACTGATATTGAAATCCATGCGCTTTAAACCTCTCTACATCCAAAATGGGAGCCTTTACATACCCTGCCATAGCTCCCAAATCCCGGTCCATCATCGGACGCTGCTCTGGATGGTTGCCATACGTAAACTTCAGTTTTCTTTTAGTCGACGGTTTCTGCACATCCACATTACCCGTAGCGTCCGGATGATAGTCCGTCACCCATACATGCCAGCTCCAAAGTATTTTACCATTATTATCATAAGCCGCAATCACACCGCTGCCGCCCGTTGTGCCCGGAGCCACACGGCAATAAACACGAGCTTCCCCTTTATCCTTCACCGGATACGACACCGGATCGGTTCCATCTGTCCGTTTCAAATCCACGATGTTCGTATGGTCATTCTCCGAAGTTACGATACCCATCACCGGCTCACCGATGTCTCCATCCTCTTTGGTCTGCCAGAGAAGCTTCACCCTAACGATGCCCCCCCCTTGGCACCAGCCCTTCAAGGTTTCATTCGTTGTCTCTGCTCCGTCACTCTGATAGGCCAGCGGGTCAAAGCAGAAACCCGTACCAGGGGCCACCATAAAGCAATTGGCCGTCGGCACAAAGTTTTCATTATTCTCCGAAGCGGGTACAGGATCGATGTAGGTCACCCGTTTGTCATTTGTCGGGATACCGGTATGACCAAAGTTCACCACATAGCTGTACTCCGTATTATTGTTCAGGCTGAAATCCGAGGATGTTTTCCCGCCGATGTACACACGATAGTCCAGTTTCTTTTTGGGATCCGTTGCATTCACGGCTACAAAGTTCAGAAAAGAGCTTCCCTTCGGCGCGTTCGCTTTCGTGCGCTGCAAATCGGAGTTTGCAGCAGGAGATTCGCCACGTACATTGGCCGGGATCCAGCAAGAATAAGAACTGCCTTTACTCATATCGATCTCTACTGTATGAAACTGATCCAGAATAGAAGGATAATTTCCCTCACTATCGGGGGTAGGGATAACCGCATAGTTCAACGGGACGCTCTGCAACAGGAGTTGTTTCAGTTCATATCCGCTCACGTTGTAGTTCCAGCTCACCGTCAGCCGGGCAGCCAGACGCTTCAGCAACAGGCGGGTATCATAGCTCCCCTCCGGACTCTGAATGACAGCCTTACCGTCGGTGCCCGTCACCACGTTTACGTGTTCCAGATGGAGCACATAAGGCATCTTCTTCATATCTTCACTATTCGAAGGATCAATAGCGTTTATCACAGACGAGCTTACGTCCATCTTCTGCACCTGCTCCAAAGATTTACCATCCAAAGCAGCTATCGCGCCCCCGTTGCCACGTGCCACAATCACCAACTGGCAGTCCGTCAGTGCGCTTAAAGTGACCTCCAGATGCTGCCCAAGCAATACATTGCCATAGGCCTTCCCGTTTTTATAACCTCCTTTCGAGTCATACTGACGTATCTCCAGGTTATATAACTGATCCGGAGCGCTTATTACTTCCCCGATCCGGGTCTTCGCCGCAGGCAGCAGGCGTGCGCTGAACGCTCCGCCCTCTCCATCCTCTCCGGCACGCGTATCGGCGGGCACCGAAAGCGCGTATCCATCCTCCTCGTCGGCAAAACCGAAAGAAAGAGAAACTTCTACCGGATTTCCTTCACCGGCTGCCGGAACAGACTCACTGAACCGCTCCTCACAAGACGTCAACCCCATCAACAGGGCCGTTACCGTGAGCATACATCCTAACCTATTCATACAACTGCTGTATTTCATCTTACCTCCTTCGTATTATCTAAAATTCACTTCATTCGGGATGATTTCCACTTCATCGAACATGATCACGTTACCATCTGTGATGGTCACCCTTACGTCCGCACTATTGGCTCCGCTGATGTTGACGGTCAAATCATACAGATAGCCCCGCTGGATATTATAATCATTCATTAAGTTACCTCCCAAATAAATACGGTATTTCATGCCGATTGCATCCGTTGCACCAGGATAAGTATAAGTTCCCTCCAAATCCAGATACGTGCATCCCGTCAACGCTCCACCGTCTCCCGGTCCTTTTCCTGTCAGATTCTTTTCAGCGAAACTCCCCCCTGTACCTGTACCCCGAAGATTCTCAGCCATGTGGAAACTGCGGGTTGTGTTCACCGGAAAAACACTTGTGCCATCCGTAGATTTAATTTCCACAACTGAACCGCTAACCGACGACAGACCGGGATACCGAGCTGTCAATGCTCCACCCCCACGTGCATAAAGCGCACTCTTCTCAGGCAAGTTATATACTTTTAAAGCAGTGATTGCCGCCTTTGCACCATAGTTTGCTCCCTCCGTTGAAGTTATATCGGACGAAAGCCTCCATGTCACGTTTACCTTGGCGAATGCACGAAGCAACGGAGCTACCACCACCAGTTTACCCTCGGCACTGGCCGATGTCAACGGGCCGGAAGACAGCAAAGTAGGATTGCTACTCTGAAAATCAACAGTGACCGCTTTCAGTTTCGATTCTTTTTCAATTTCGCTGCCATCTGCAACCGTCTGTTCCGTAAACAAATCGGAACCGGCATTGGCTATCACGTAAAACCGGCTTGCCGCTGTCGAGAAGTCCGAAGTAGCAACTTCAATGGTCATGTTCTCCTTCGGAATGCTCAGCTTTGAATTATCAAAATACTGGGCTTTCAGAAATGTTCCATCCACCAGCTGCGTTCCGCCGTCACCAGTCGTACTGTATTGCACTACCCATACATTATCAATCATCACCTCGTTCAGCGTTCCTCCTCCCCGTGTGTTCACCTCCAACACTCCCGGCAAACTCAACCGGAAGACCATGTTTCGCGATCCGGCGGAAGTCTCTTCCTCAGTGCAGCCTCCCATCGACGACAATAGAACCAATGCCATTGCCACTTGTCCCCAGAGATTCCTGAATCCTATTTTTACTCCATCCATATTGCTATTATAACTTTGTCTGTTTCTTCAAAACGATGATCCGGAAAAGCGTATCTATCCCTTTCCCAAATCATCGGTATTCAGCGTAATTGTATTATATTCTTTCACGGCCAGCGTCAGATCGGTTGGTTTCAGAATACCATAAAACGTCAACGTAAAGTCGAACTGATAAGTCATTCCCGGCAACAGCACTTTCTGTATCTCGGCAGGGAACGAACTGACATAAGGGGTATCCGCATAATAATCCACTGTCAGATCTACATCGAACTTTATCAACGTCGAACCATCAACGGGAAGCAATACCTCTTTGCTGCTCTCACGCCATGCAGTCGGATTTCCACCAGCCGGTTCCTGAAACGATTCAAAAGCGAATGAAGATTCATAACCGGAAGCTGTCCCCCATGCCGGTTGTCCCAGCGTATAAGCCAGCGAAGGCGGCAGTCCTGTTATAGTCACCCTATTGGCTTTCAATTTTTCAACACGCACCGGTGAGCCGTCTTTGGCTCTTACCCTCACCTGCACCTGTGCCCCCATTCTCTTAAACGGATTGGGCAGCGTCACGCTCATGTGGCTCTCTCCCATCTGGTTGGGTTGTACCACGATCCCTTTCAGCGTAGTATACATAAAGTCTTTGCCGTTCCCGACCGGAATCGTACCGTCCGTCTTTAGTTCCGGTACTTCGGTCGAGGAGTTATACGACACCAGATAAAGATCGTACGTCCCGCGATATAAATAGAGTTCACCCGTGGCCACTCCATTCTTCACCGTATAGGTCTTACCGTCCAGCGGTTGGGTTGCTGTTGTGGAAGCATTGGCCGGAAAAGCGTAAACCTGGAATGTCTTTCCGTCCGCCATATCCGCCGGATCACCATCCACACGCGTCGACGCCTCTCCTGCCACCAAGCGGCAGAGCCGGAAACTGAGCGCCACCGGCTCTCCTTCATCTCCGCCGGAACCGGACGCCCCGGGCATGTCATCCCCCGAACACCCTGCCAGCCCAAGACTCCCCAAGCAGCAAAGACCACAACCTATCCAATATTTCAGTCTCTTATTCATCATCGTTCTATTTGAAACTTAAATTCCAATACTCGTGTTCTGGTTCGCGTCACTCTTCCAGTCATCTATCTTCACCGAACTCAAGCTGCCCCCCATCTTGTCCACCGTAATCTGATAGACGTAGTGGTAACCGGCTTTCCATTCGGCACTTACCGATTTCGTCTCAAACGCATGGGCGTTTTCTGCCGACTCACCATTGATGCGAACCTTCAGGCGGAACGAAAGCACAGTTTCCTTTCCCGTCATCGGGGCTGTCAGGCAGCTCACATTCGGTGTAGCCTGCTGCTCTTTCAGCACGACCGGCCTTGCCGCATCGGCAAGCGTCAACAGGGAGGTGGACGACAGGCCATTGAGGACACCGGTCTTCAGGTTCATTGTACCCGTACCCGACTGCAAACGGCTGGTTCCGCTCTGTATCTCTATCTGCACCAACTCCAGCTTATCTTTATTCGCCGAAGCCGACTTCACAATCCGGAAGCTGACCTTTGCCAAAGCGTGCTTCATCCTGAAGCTGACCGCCCGGGCACCCGAAGTGGCCGTGACCGGTGCCAGCCCCGAAGCGGGAGATACTCCATAGAGATAGTCCGGCTGATCCGTCGCCAGAAAATCGGTGGCACCGGCGGTAGTCATCACCGATACGGGTACAGTGTGGTTGCCGTCAGCCTGATGGGTCACTCCCGCCACCGGAGGATGACAGGCATACAGAAGGGCATTGGCGGTAATCACCGGAGCAGCATCCGCGCTCCAGGAGTTGTTCTGCAGCCGATACTCCGAAAACGGATTGCTGCCATAAGCCACGTGAGCCTCAGTAGTGGCATATACACTGATCGCCTCGACGGTGGTGACGGCCGCACGGGTGGCGGCACTTCCCTCTCCGGTTTCCACTTCCACCCCGGTCAGCCGCAAAGGGCCGCCCGCAGGCAACGGATCGTCCGCCCCGCACGAGGTGAATAAGGCTGCGAGTAGCAGTACGGCTCCCATCGTGCCCTTATGGGCTTTCCTATTCTTCATCGGTCTATATTCTTTCTGTTTCATCTCTCTTCTTTTCTCAGGTTGCGCTTCCCACATTTTCTTCCGCCACATCGCTGAAAGGCGCCACGGTGACACCCGTCAGAATCAGTTCGTTGGTGGCGGTGAAGTTATATTGGTAGTTATATCCCGCCTGTAGCGTAAACGGTGACGTGTCGGTATAAGTCTTTTGCGCCTCCGTCGTCGTTTTCAGCCTGATGGTGAACTGCCGCGAGCCGGGACAGACTATCGCCACATAGGTATGGCGAACGGAAGCCGTCGTGCTTCCCGAGGCGCAATACGGGGTTATGGTTTCCGAGGCACCTGTATCGGTACGAATCCCCGTCCCGGACAGAGAGGCGCTCTCAGGTGTCTGCGACGACTGATAAGTCACCACCACAGTCACCTTCGCCGCTGCCGGCGCAAAGGTAAAGCTGCATTTATTTCCGTTCAATACTCCTGCCGCCGTCAACCGGTTGCTTTTCCAGAAATTGGTTGGCGTGCTTTGATCGGCAAGGATACCGCTGAATTCCTCCGGAAAGGAAGCCGCAAAAGACTCTGATCCGGTAGTGGTCAGCGCTGTTTGTCCGTCGGCCAGCCCCCAGCCACCCTCCGCTTTGCGCTGATAGAGTGCACTTTCGGCAGCACCACCGGATTTCGATATTTTTATCCGGTCGCCGGTGACGAACGTCCGTTTGTCATAGTCAGTCGCGTGCGTGTCCCCGGCACGGGTCTCTCCTTGTCCTATTTTCGCCGATACTTCCAACGGAACAGGCAACGGATCCCCTTGGGCGCACGCCGCCAGAGCCAGCGCAATCCATACTCCTCCTATCCAATTCGTTCTCTTACCGTTCATTGTTCATCATTTAATTTACCACAGAGTGACACAAGGTCACACAGAGGTTATTCGTTCATAATTCATTGTTACGTGAGACTTCCCGTATGCGACTCTCCGTTCTCCCATCCTTTGATCTCTTCTCCTACGGGCATCAGGATGTTGTTTTGCAACGTAAGGGTGTAACTGTAATGGCTGCCCGCCTTCCGCTCGCAAGTCAGGCTGGCGGTATAGCTCACTCCGTTGTAGTCGGTCACCGTAACGGTAACCTTCTTCTGCTCCGGCGTAGGTGATTCGGCTGTCAGCGGTGACAGGATGCCGTGCCAGGTGTATTTCGTCTCGTCCGGACGATACAGGTAGATATCTTCGTCAGCGGTTCCGCCGCTATAAAGCCCTTGACCTTGCACGGTCATATATGCGAAGGGTTGTATCAACGCATTCTTACCCTCAAATGTCAAGGTCAACTTGGTGTTGCGGTGCACAAAGGCATTCTCGCCTCCCGTGAAGGAGAGCACCCCGGTTGCACCGGAAGTCACCCCGGCACTGGTACGGAGCAAGTTACTGTTGCGGTAGTTCTCACCGTCCACACCTCCCGTTTTGTTTCGTTGATCGGCATAAATGCCGGAGTAATCGGCGGGATACATAGCCTGATAGGTAGCTCCCGACTCAAAAAGCAATTCCGAGCCCGCTGCCGAAGGGGTCCACTCTCCTGTGGCGGAAAGCGTATAATCCACCGGAGCGGACGAACTTCCACCACGCGTACGGATGATACGGATGCGGTCGGCAGTAACGAAAGTGCTGCGGTCGTAACCATTGTCGGCGGCAACGACACGGGTGGGCGCCACCGTCTGCGCCGCATCCGGCACACCTATTTCGGCGGTCACCGTCAGCGGAGTTCCCTCCGGTACGGAGGGCAACGCCGTGTCGTCGGCACATCCGGCCAGCACCGGCAGCAGACACACGATATAGAATTGAATTGCTTTCATACACATCATTTAAAAAATTATCATCCTATCGGCTTCATATCCTGGTCCACCGGAGTCTCAGCATTCCAAGGCAGAATGGCCGCGTCCTGCAAGGTCAGTCCCCGCTTACCCAGCGTCAACGTATATATGTATTGGTTTCCCCGATCCCATGCCTGATTGAAGACATCGGTCGTAAGGGTCAGTTCACGTTCGGTGGCGGTGTTACCCAAACCGGCTTCGCCCAGCCGCAAAGTCAAAGTGACCCGTGCAGACGATGCTGCCGCCGTTTTCGGCGCCACCAGTCCATAGGCCACGGTAACAGCTCCGGTGGTTCCTATCTTCTGCGGGTTTGCCGAAGGGGTGAAGGTTAGCTTACCACTTGCAGACAATCCGGATAGCGTCCCATCCGATAAAGCCATCGCGCCCGAAGTGCCCGTAAGAAAGGGTGTAGCGCCTCCCTCGGCGGTCAGGTGAACGCTTTTTACATAGTCATACACCGCATCCGCAGGCCGATCAGTCGCATTCTGGATGCGAAACACCAGTTGTGCCAACGCATGTTGCAAGTAAATGGCAGGAGTGGCACTTTGGCTGTTGGCAGTGATGGGCTCAGCCGATCCCTGAGTGGAAGTGGCGGAACCGTACAGATAGTCATGGACGGAACAACCGTAGTCATTGGCTCCGTCAAAGGTCTGCCCCTCAGGCAGAGTTACCGGAAGTGTGGGCAGAGTGGTTCCGCTACCGGCCGTCAACGTCACGGTGGCAGGTGACCAGGCATGGAGCCTTGCCGTCCGGAGACTGACATAGGTAGGCGGGGTGCTGCTCCAACTGTTGCCGGACCCTTTGGTAAAGGTGGCTCCCGTGGCACTGCTACCGGGATAGAGACTACCATCCGGAGCTGCGAGGTAGATGCCAATGCTATTGATCCGGTCTGCACCCGTACCGATGCCATTGACAAGGGTACGGCTGGAGACGAGGGTAGCACCGGCATGAATACCGGGACGCAAGGGGACGCGGTCTCCGTCGGTGGCGGAAGAGTCTTCGCCGGAACAGGCACCGAAAAACAGAGCTACGCTCCAAAGGAGTAAAAAGGTAAATGGTCGGGTCATCTATTATTTGGTTTAATTCACCACAGAGGACACAGAGTTTTACTGTTCTCAACTGTTCATTGTTGATCGTTCATTGTTGATCGTTCCGTGCTCTGTGGTGAATGTATTTCATAACTATTACCTATTGTATATTTAAATCGCCTCCGGTTTTTGCACTCCACTGGGCTACGGTCACGTTAGTGATAGAGAGTTCTTTACCGCTGAGCTTGACGGTGTAGAGGTAATTCTCGCCGGCTTTCCAGGCATTCGTCGCAGCATTACCGAGACTGACCGCATAATCCTGACCGTCAATCTTGAGGGTGACCTCTACATTCGTTTTGTCCTGCGTCGATTCGGGAAGCACCAAGATACTTACTTTTTTCGAAGCGTTCTGGGCTGTGGTTCTGGCATTATCAGCGTCAGCCGAGGCTTTCTGCAAAGTATAATTCAAAATACCTCGTGTATAGGTCGCTGCCGCAGGGCTGCTTCCCGGGGTTATCGTACCGTCCGAAATCTTCATTGTAGGATTGGTACCGCCATTATTCAGTATAGTGGCAGAATTTACATTCTTAAGCACCAACTTGGTTAACGCACCGGTATTCTTATAAGTATGATCCGCGTATACCCGGAAGCTGACCATGGCAAGGGCATGCTTCATGGAGAGAGTGACTCTTCCGTCTTTAGCGGATACGCCTTTTTTATAGCTGGCTTTCGGAGTACTTGTTTGATCGGCATACATATAGTCCACTTCTCCCGAAGCCGTAAGAAGCGCTGTACTGCTACCGCTATTATCTGTTGAAGCATCAATCGCAGCAGATTCTGTCCCCGGAAATACAGAGATATTCACGGTAGAATTAGCAGTCACCTGCCCGCTTCCGTTCACCTTCAAAGCGGTACCGGTTGTCGCAAGCGCCCCGCCTGTCCCCGGTTTATAGGCCGGATAATGCGCATAAATGTTCGCCTCTTCTGCCGAGAGATAAATCTTATCCGTACCGCTATTACTCCAACTGCCACCACTATAGGTATAAAGCCCGTAGTTATTCGTCGTATTGTTGGTCGTCGCGCTGCTTGCGTATACTGCGATGCTTCCCATCGCAGTTCCGTCCGTAGCCGCATTTACGCCTTGTATCGCGCTGCGTGTCAGTGCCACCTGCGGTGACACCTGCAATTCTACTCTTTCCTCTTCGTCCGGCCCTTCTTCGGGCAATGCGCTCTCACCGCACCCTACGGCAAGAAGCATTGCCGGAAGAGCAAGCAGCCAATGAACTTTCATATTATGGTTCATCATGTTTCGTTTTTCCTTTAATATATAATTCGTTTTTCTTTTGAGTTCACCACGGAGGACACAGAGGACACAGAGTTTTTTTTTAGTCTTTCTATCTATTACCTCTTGAATAAATCCCCTCTGTGTACTCTACGTACTCTGTGGTGAAATTACTCTGTGGTGAAATTATTCCGCCTCCAGGTCACCGTCCACCGTCACCGTAGTCCACGGTTGCGTGGTCACGGAGGTAATTCCTAATTCATGGTCACCGATGGTCAGCGTCACGGTATGGGACATGCCTGCCTGCAACAGATTCTCTCCGGCGGCGTAGTTCACCGTTAAACCGCTGAACGTGCCTATGGAAGTTTCTACAGTCAGTGTATAGGTGTCGCCCGCCTGTAAAGGGGGCACCTGTATCGTTCCTATTTCCACGGGAACGGTGCCGGTCACCTCGGTTCCCGGTCCGGCAAGGCTCAGTGAGAGTCCGGCGGGATGTTCCTCCGTAGCGCTGAACACCGGCACTCCCGTAGCCAACGTCAAGTCCGCGCAAGGCAGCGCCCCGTTCACCGTAATCCGGCGGATGCTTACAGCCACTCCGTCCGTCAGGCCCTTGCAGGCTTTGAAGCAGAGCTGTGTGAGCAGATGGCTGAACTCCAGCGGACGGTCCGCCTTCAAGCGGTTGCCGGCAAAGCGCTCACCTTCCCACTTGTTGCCACGAAGCTCGGCGGCATAAAGCAGGTCGGTCTGTCCCGTAAGCACGAAAGACGCCACGCCGCTTACCGGAACGGCCGCCGGAGCGAAAGCGGTCAGGTAGAGCCAGTCGCCCGAAGGGGGGAATACAGGCTCGGCTTCCGCCGCCGCTTTCCACTCCATAGCGCCGTCAGTCTTGACCGTGGCGTCCCAAGCGCCTTCGTATGCCTCCGATAAAGAAGCGTAGTCACCCTTCACAGTAGAAAGTGCCACCGTAGCTTCGAACTCCTGTTCCGGCAGATTGCCGGCAGCGGCATCCCTCGACAGCGCTCCGTCCCGGGCACAGAGCTGCACCGGGACCCTCTCTTCCGTCAAGAGAGAGTCGCCGGCGGCCGTACAGCCGGAAACCCATGCGCCCAGCAGGGCGAAGAGGCCTATCTGTGTAAAAGAGTGTTTCGTCAACATGGGCAACAGAGAGATTTATTCTAATGTCGCGCTACCGTCAGCACCGGCCTTCCATGGAGTCACGGTAGCGGTAGCCGTCACTTTGGTAGCATTCGCACCCTTCGGCTCTTTCACTGTCAAGGTGATCAGGTGGGCTTCGCCTTTCACTGTAGCCAAATCGTCTCCGCCCGCAGCCTTAACGGGCACATTGTGGAAAGGAATGTCTGTGCCACCTACATTGATAATGGCGCAAACCGTCAGTTTAGCCGCAGGACGGATCATGACCGGTGTACCCACTTTCACGGCTTCCGCCGACAGCACATTGTTAGAAATGCCCGGGACAGGAAGAGTACCGCTATTGATATTATCCCACGTCACATCGCCATTGGTGGCGTTCACCATGGTAGGACGATAAGCCTCCTGCACCTCAATGCTTTTCAGGCTGACCGTTTTACCTGCCCACTCTCCTTTGCTCTCGGCAATCGGTTCCAGTTTCATCGCAAAATTAAGCTGAGTGGTGAGGTGCTCAAAAACCAGGGCGGCTGTTTGCGATGCCCCGCTGTTGCCGGCCGCTACTTCCTTCGCATACATCACGTCCTGCTGTCCGTCTGTCTGAAGGATCTTTACTGTAGTCGCACTCACCTCACCTGCGGGAGAGACTGCCGCCAGGAAAGAATTCTCACTCGTATTTGACGCATGATAGTAAAGAGTAGGGTTCAGCCCTAAATCGGCGGCAGAACCGCCTACCGTGAAAGTGGTGTTCGATACGGTTGCGCGTGCATTCAGCGTTCCGTTGTCGGCAACATCGTTCTTGGTGACCGGAGTAAAACCCGACCAATTTCCCGATGTTCCGTCGTGCATCAGCACGGTAGCTGTCACCTCGGCTCCTTCGGCAGCCACAGCACGGCTGGTGGCCAGGCCCTGTACGCTCTGCGACACCCGGATAGGGGTTGCGTTCACCGGATTCTCGGGCAGACTGTCCGTGTCATTGCTTGAGCAGCCCGCCAATAGGAATGCCATGACCGCTACACTTAATTTCGTTTTCATCATTTTTTTTTAAGTTTATAGTTAATAATATAGTTGTTATTTCAAGGATTCACCGTTTACCTTGCCTCCATCCAGTTCGCCGCTTCCCGGTTTCCCCGCCTGCCACTCTCCTACTGTGGCCACGGCGCTTATCTCTGCAGGATCGGGTGCTGAAGGTGAGGGTAACTCCACCTTCACCGTATACGAGATGCCTCCCTCGCCTGCCCCGCCTCCTTCGAAACGGATGGGAAGTTCCCGGTAGACCCGGTCGTGCGTACGGTCATCGTCCACGGCCAGCGTCAGGTCGAGGGTGAACGTAGCCGAAGGTTGCACCAATACATAGCCCGGAAGAGAAAGTTTGCCATCGGTAAACCCTAATCCGTCCCCTCCTTTCTCAACGGTATAGATGGGCACCGAAACCGTTTCATCCGCAGCGGTAAGCAGTTCCGTAGCAAGCGAAAGGCTGACCTCGCCCGCCAGACCATTGAGGTGGAGCTCACGGATGCGAAACCCTTCGGTGTTTTCCGCCTCGATGGTGAGGGCAAAACTGAGCCGGGTCAGCAGATGGCGGTACATCAGCGATTGTTCTTCCGCCGGACCGAAAGGTGACGACAGCGAACCGGACTGTTCCCCGGTCAGCATCAGGTCTTCTTCGCCCGTGAGCCGGTAAGTCAGGCTGCCGTCCGCCTCCAGGGGAGCCGGGGGATAATATCCCCTCAGAAAGAGCGCCGAACCGTCAGCGGGATAATAGCGTTCGGGGGTGAGGCGGATTTCGTTGTCCGTAGCCACCCCGTCCCAAGCACCGTCGTACTCTCCCGTGCGGCTTCCATAGGCAATGCCCACAGAAGTTTCGCCAAAGGTGCTGACCAACGCACGGGTGCGGATGCCTGTGTAAAGCCGGATGGGGACAGGCTCTACCTCGGGACGCGGCTCAAGGGTGCGCTCGGTGCAGGAGCAGAAGCAGAAGCCAATAAGAGCGACCACTTTTATCATATATTTCGGCTTGAATATCATATTCCCAATCTTCTTGTTTTAGTTCACCACTATTATTAAAACCTATATCCCACGCCCACGTTGATCCCCGTCAGCCCCCAACGGACGGACGAGGCATCGTGATGATAGTATGCATGGGGCGGCTCGTTGTCGTAAGCCTTCGCCGAGGCATTGCGATAGCCTCCACGTATCCCGGCTTCTATCCCCCAATGGCGTGACAGGGGCAGATAGACACCGAAAGAAAGTCCGGTATGCCAGTAGCATCCCGTGCGGCTGGCACCTGTAGCGCCCGCATCTCCCGAAGGTGAAGGCTGATAGTCGAAGTCGCCCAGTTGCCCGTAAACTCCCAGATAGAACCGGCGGTAACGCCCGTCTCCCCTAAGCCACAGGCGGGGTTCGAGGCTAATGCCCGAAACACCCCAGAAACGGTGCTCCTTCCCCCCTTTCCAACCGGAATATGCCGCCGAGGCCATCACTGACCAACGACGGGCAAAGCACAGTTCGGCAGCCAGGTTGGGACGGAAAGCCGCCAAACGGCCCTCCGGCGTCAGACCCGCCCAGTCGGACAGATTGGTTTTCAGGGAGAAGATGACCCGCGAGGGCCCGACCTGCGCAGGGTATGCGTGCTCCGCCGCGAGCGGGCGGGACTGTTCGTGAAGAGCGGGTACCGGGCACGTTCCGCCCTCCGGCAACGAAGGAGCCCGTGCGGGCAAAAGAGGATAACGGGAGGCATACCCGGCATAGCGGGAACGGCTCAGGGTATCGGCCGCCAACGGTTCGCGCAGGCATACCACCACCACATCGCGCTCCTCGTCGGGACACGGCACGGAATGGTTGTGTGTCACAAACCAGGCTTCTTTCATCCCCTTGCGGGTGATAAGTTCGGATTTCACACGGCTGCTGCGTACATAACCCAGCCGGAGATTATCGCGCACACTGCTCCCCGACGTACAGTAACCGTCTACGTAGATGCGCATCTTTCCATCCACGATGGAGGAACGGAAAGCGGTGACTGCCGCAAAAAGCCGTTTCAGTTCGTGGTCGTTGCCACGATAGTCGGCATACAGCACATCACGCCCCTGTACAAAACGGAATGTATGCAGCGAATCGCACCGCCGGGCAGGGCAAACGCCGCCCTCTTGTCCCAAGGCAGGGGCGGAAAGCAGAAAGACATATAGGAGCAGAAGTAAAATCCGGTTCATGGCAGACAATCTCTAAAAATCAAATTACAAACACAATTCCGTCAAATGAATCTCACCGAAGATGCTGCGCATCATCTGGTTGACCACACCCATACGGGAAGCGACTACCCCATAGCGTCCGTAGACACGCTGTTCGTCCACGTCGGGAGAAACCGGGTGTACACCCTCGTTCAGTATCAGCAAAAGGGATAAAAGGTTGACAGACTCCAAAGGCTTACAGAGTTCGTACGACTCCGGCTTATCCGAAGCCTCCCGACAGACACAACGAACCAAGCCTCCGCCCTCTAATTGAAGCAGAAGTACGGAAGCATCTTCAAAAATACAGTCAGCAGGATGGTAAGGACAGCCGCAGGATGTGTCCCGATAATAGATATAACGCAAAAGCCTGATGGCTTCCTGAGTAATTGCTGTAAGCATATTTTCTTGTTTTGTTGTGTGATGGCCGTTACTTTGTAGGTAACGGCACATGACAGACCGAAGTGTCAGCGGGCGTCTTACTCTCTAAACATCAGAAATAAAAACATTTATACGTTTAGCAACCGGCATAAAATGTCAATATCGCATTTAAACATTTAAATGTGAAAGCCACTCACATGCGGTTTTTCTTCATAAAAAGATAAAAAGGCAGGTAAAAAAGACAGTATGGAAGATTATTTGGAGATTTAAACGAAATTATTTACGGTTTTATTTGGATATTTGCTTTGTTTTGTTCACTTTTGTGCAATTATATTCGTGCCGTTACCTACAAAGTAATGGCTGATTATCAGCCAGATACTACTACACAGCAGCATTCATCTGTCCCATAGTGTACTTTATGATTCCTTCGTTGACACGGTTCAGCTCTTCCTCTTCAAAAGGTTTCAGGTACGTCTCCGTCACTTTAACGGACGAGTGCCCCATAGCATTGGCAATCAAGCCTATCGGTACTTTTTGACGGAAGGCGGTTGTTGCCCATGTATGGCGGATGGTATACGAACTGATGCGGACACCCAGCCCCAACACCTTGGAAAGCCTGTCCAGGCGATGGTTGAACTTGCGGAGTTCCCGTTGATACGTTTTATATCCCGCCTCGCTCCCCCATTCGCAGGTCCCCAGGATGGGGAAAAGATAGTCCGATCCCTCCTGAGGGTTTGCATCAAGATCAATCAGAGCCTGCGTCTCCGCCGAAACAAGGGCAGTCAGCGCACGCCCCGTCTTCTTACGCTTGTACGTCAGCCGCTTCTTGGGCTGCAAGCCCTCGGCAGGCAGATAGGCATAGTCGGCAAAAGACATCCCACGGAAACGATACATCAGGCTGGCGCGTACGCATGCCGTACGAAGCGACTTGGGAAGTGCGGAAAGGTCGGCATTGAGTATCCTGCTCATGACATCGGGTTCGATGGCACGCTTGATACCGGCACGCGTACCGGTGCCGACGTCGCTGAACAGCATAGGGTCATAGTCCTCTACTATCTTCTCGCGAACTGCCCTGCGATAAGCGGCTTTGAGCATACGGAGGTAGGTGGAAACCGTATTCTCCCTCTTACCCGCTCCCCTCAAATGATTTTCGTACCGTTTCAGACATTCGGGCGTGAGCACACCGAACGGAACAGCCTTATTTCCGCAAAAAGCGGAGAACGACTTCATGGCACAATCGTACACGTGGGCAGTGCCGTAACGCCCGCCCGACTTCATCTTTTTGACCAGAGAAGCTAAATAAAATGTTAAACTTTGTTTTTTCATATTTTATCAATTTAATTACAAATAACACCTCTCGCGCGTTCCGGTTCATTGCGGGCGCACGCGATGAAACATCAGGACAAATGACCAAATGCCCGATAAACAGAGGGATCGGGGGAAAAGAACTATTCAAAAAATTCATATATCTTTGCGCCCCAAAATGTAAATTAACTGCTTTTCGGCAGAAATTATAAACATTTAAATGATTTAAAAACATGAACAATCAACACCCAAACTGGCTACTCGAAGGATTCCATCCGATATCCACCGTAGCCGTCGCTTATTTTCCGGACTTACAGGCCAACAGTTCAGCAATCCGCCGCTTCCGCAGCGAAATACAGAAGCACCCCCGACTTGCCCGGGAACTGGCGGAAGCGGAATACCACCCGCACACCCTGATGCTTTCTCCCAGACAAATCAGTATCATCATCCGGCATTGGGGCATGCCAGACGAAGCAGGATTATTGATCACCCGAAACCCGGAATTGAGGGAGACTCTGCTCAATCGTGACCGGAAATTCGACTGATATATTCATATATCTTTTTTTGTTAGTATTTATTATATGGCCCACCTGATATTTTCGAGGGATGACAAGACACCGCATAAACATCTGTGAACCAAACGATAAGAGGCAGAGAAAAGGTGGCTCCGGCACTGGCCCACCTATGGAGGACGAAACGGGGAGGAAACGGAGCCTCAAACGCAGGCAAACAGAGCCTCCGTCACAGGCCGACAGAGGCTCTGCCGGAGAGAAACGGAGCCTCTGTAGCCGCCCTCCCCAGCCTATCCCCCCCCGAAAAACAAACAGGAAGCAACAGAGAGTGACTTGTTCCAACCAATCAGAACCCGTTTTTTGGAGAGAGGGCGAAGGGAGGGTACTTTTGCGGAGAGTTCACCACAGAGTAGCACAGAGCGACACAAAGTTTTTGTTTCTTTTTGATAACCGGTACACTTGAAAAAATATTTTCTCTATGTTACTCTGTGTTACTCTGTGGTGAGAGATCAGATTAGAAATCCATTAAAAACAAAACTGCCATGAAAACACCAACTGTCGAAATGCTGAAAAAAGGCTATATCGTCATCCCAAAATCTCTGTTAGAAAACTATTTCGCCACTCACGGACAAACAGAGGGGCGATTCGAAGCCCTGATACGGGTATTGATGAACGTCAACTACTCGGATACGGAGTGCGACTCGTGCGGACAGCACTTCATCTGCCACCGCGGAGAATCACCCCACAGCCTGCTCCACTGGGCGAGCCTGCTGGGCTGGAAACGCACGCAAACCCGGCACTTCTTCAATGCAATGATCAAAGAAGGCATCATCGAGCGGCTACCCTCTCCCAACGGAATGATGCGGATACGAGTCAACAACTACGACTTATGGACGGGGAAGCTGAAAGCGTATGAAACGGGAAACAGTTCGTCGGACCGGAGTTTCCACCTCTTCTGGGAAAAGTATCACGAGATGACGCAAACAGCCAAAGTAAACATCGGACGTGCAAGGCGCGAATGGAAAAAGCTGAGCGAACCCGAACGACAGGCAGCCATCGAAAGCGTGGAGGAATACTATTGTCACTTGAATGACACACGGTTCTGCAAACAAGCAGCGATGTATCTGGCGGATAAAGCGTTTCTGAATGAATATGAAATGTAAGGTATACGCGCGCGTACATTATATATAAGCGAATCAGGGTTCACCACAGATCTCACAGATTAACACAGATTTAAATTTAAAAGGGGAACACCGAAAAATAGAACCGGAACTATGAGAGAAATCAATCGCTCACCACAGAGTACACGGAATACACAGAGTTTTAATGCTAATGAACGGAGTTCACCACAGATTACACGGATTAACACAGATTTATCTATTTCTCAATCTGTGTTAATCTGTGTAATCTGTGGTGAACAACCTTATCGCTGACCGAGCTGAGAGTCGATAAAGAAAATACCGGAATCACCGGCTCTCTTAATCTTATCGATAATGCCCTGTGCAGTAGCTTCTTCTTCTACCTGTTCGCGAACGAATCCCCAAAGGAAATCCTGAGTCGCTTTATCTTTTTCGGCTGCGGCCATGTCGACCAATGCATCCACTAATTTCGATACATGGCGTTCGTGCTCAAAGACGTGTTCAAACACTTCGAGGGGAGTACCCCAACCGGTAGGAACAACATCTACCTTATCTACTTTGGCCGTACCGCCACGTTTAATAATATATTCGGCCATGGCATAAGCATGCCCCATCTCTTCTTGAGATTGCTTCTTCATCCAATGTGCAAAACCGCTAAAACCTTCTCTTTCAAAATAGAAAGACATAGACAAATACAGATTAGAAGACCACATCTCGGCTGTAATCTGTTCGTTAATTGCATTCTGTAATTTCTCTGAAATCATAATCGTATTCATTTTAAGTTATTAAAATCACTACAAAAATAACAATTTTAAAAGATAGATTGTTCGGAGATTACACTAATTCCTCCGAAGTATAGCCCTTCGGTAATTCACGGCAGTTATAGCCGGAAGCCATAATCTCGCCATAAGCACCGGCGGAACGAAGGGCAATCAGGTCGCCACGCTTCACCTTATTCAGATCGACGGCTTTGCCAAAAACGTCGGACGACTCACAGATGGGACCTACCACGTCGTAGGTCTCGACTGTCGTATCCTCGGAAGTCAGGTTCTCCATCTTGTGATGGGCCTGATAGAGTGCCGGACGAATCAGGTCGGTCATACCGGCATCGAGAATGGCGAACTGCTTGTTGGTGCCTTGCTTGACATAAAGCACTTTTGAAATCAGCGAACCGCATTGTCCCGTAATGGCACGCCCCAGTTCGAAATGTAAAGTCTGGTGCGGACGAAGTTTCAGATGTTCATCGTACGTACGGAAGTAGTCGGCAAAGTCCGGAATGGCCTGACGGTTGGGGTGATCGTAATCAATGCCCAGTCCACCGCCTACGTTGATATGTTCCACGAGGATGTGACGGGCTTCGAGCTTATCCTGCAACTCGTTGACACGGTTGCAAAGCGCAATGAAATCCCCCATATCGAGAATCTGCGAACCGATGTGGAAATGAAGGCCGATAAACTTCACGTTCTTCATGCCCAAAGCCACGTCGATCACCTTATCCATATCGTGCATGCTGATGCCGAATTTGTTTTCGGCCAGCCCGGTAGTGATATTGGCATGGGTATGCGCACCGACATTGGGGTTGATGCGGAAAGCAACGTTGGCTACTTTGCCCTTGGCAGCGGCCAGTTCGTTAATGACTTCCAATTCAGGAACCGACTCGACGTTGAAACAAAAAATATCGTAATCGAGTCCCAGGTTGATCTCCCAATCAGCTTTGCCTACACCGGCAAAGACGATCTTCCCGGCAGGAAAACCGGCTTTGATGGCAGCACGGATTTCACCTCCGCTGACACAGTCGGCACCCAGTCCGCTTTCGCGGATGATGGTCAGTACCTTGGAATTGGCATTGGCCTTGACGGCATAGTGTACACTGAAGTTGTCGTAACGTGCCACCTCACGGTTGACGCACGCCAGCGTGTCGCGAAGCACCTTTGTATCATAATAATAAAAAGGGGTCTGCAACTCGCGGAATTTATGAATGGGGAATACAGTTTTCATTTTGAAAAATTACTAATCAGTTTTGAATTCACCACAGATTACACGGATTTTCACAGATTAATAATTTATCTCGTTGATATTTCGAGATTAAAAGTTCTGTGTTAATCTGCGCAATCTGTGGTGAACCTAATTCATTTCTATTTGCCGTTGAACAGCATATCGCTGAGCGACTGCAAAGCAACCTTCTTGTCGCACTCACGAATCAGGAAGGAAATATTATAGTTACTACCGCCAAACGAAATCATACGCACGGGAATGTCGCGCATAGCATCGAGCGCTTTAGCTTCGAAACCTACGTTCTCCCACTCCAGGTCGCCTACGACGCAGATGATACACATGTCTTTGTCGACTGTAACGGTACCGTATTTCTTCAGGTCGTCCAGGATTTCGTTGAGGTGCTTGGTATTGTCGACAGATACGGAAACTCCTACCTCCGACGTACAGATCATATCGATGGAAGTCTGGTAGCTCTCGAAGATCTCGAACACCTTGCGGAGGAAACCGTGAGCAAGCAGCATACGGCTCGACTTGATCTTGATAGCAGTAATATTGTCCTTGGCAGCTACTGCTTTGATCTTACCTTTTTCCGTATCGTTGGAGATCAGTGTGCCCGGCGCAAGAGGGTCCATGGTGTTCAGCAGGCGGACCGGAATGTTGGCATATTTGGCAGGCTGAATACAGGTGGGGTGCAGAATCTTGGCACCGAAGTAGGCCAACTCGGCAGCTTCTTCAAAATGCAGCTGGCGCACCGGTGCTGTTTTGTCGACAATGCGCGGGTCATTGTTGTGCATACCGTCGATATCGGTCCAGATCTGGATTTCGGAAGCACGGATAGCGGCACCGATCAGTGAAGCGGTATAGTCGCTTCCACCACGCTGCAAGTTGTCAATCTCGCCATAAGCATTGCGGCAGATGAAGCCTTGGGTGATGTAAATTTCAGCATCCGGATAGAGTTCCAGTTGTGCTTGAAGTTTATCTTTAATATAGATAGGATCGGGTTCCGCATTCTTATCTGTACGCATATACTCCAAAGCCGGAAGCAATACGGATTTCACGCCACACTCCTGCAAGTAGTAGTTGACCATAGCGGTAGAGATCAGCTCGCCCTGTGCCAGCACCACTTTCTCTTCGAACAGGGTGAAGAGGTCTTTGGTGTACGAACGGATATAGTCGAAATGAGATTTTATGATCTCCAACCCTTTCTGTTTATACTCCTCAGTAGCGTAAAGCTCGTCAACATGCTGTTTATATTTAGCCTCCAGCTTATTGATAATCTCGTTGGCACCTTCCGGATTCTTCTTGTACAGATAGTCGGAAATCTCCACCAATGTGTTTGTTGTGCCCGACATAGCCGAGAGGACAACAATCTTTCTTTCACCATCGGTAATCAATTTGGCCACTTCCTTCATCCGCTGTGCAGAGCCTACGGAAGTTCCTCCAAACTTTAAAACTTTCATTTTCGTTACTGTGTTAAAATTAGTATGTATATTAATTATTTTCTCTTTTCACAAATTCGTCCGTCACATTGACAATGCGGTGTTCGGCACACCGGTATACCTGTCCGGGATATTCGGTAACCAACTGGAGATTATGGGTGGTCATCACTACCAATGATCCCGCCTGACAGATGTTGTGCAGCAGTTCGACAATGGCCTTTCCAGTCTCCACATCGAGGTTCCCGGTAGGCTCGTCCGCTAAGATAATCTCCGGCGAGTTGAGCATGGCACGCGCTATCACGATGCGTTGCTGCTCGCCACCCGAAAGTTCATTAGGCAGTTTATAGCCCTTATTCTCCATCCCGACAAGGTTGAGCACCTCAGCGATGCGCTCCCTGATCTCTTGTTTATTCTTCCACCCGGTAGCGCGAAGCACGAATTCAAGGTTGTCGTTCACTGTACGGTCGGTGAGGAGTTGAAAATCCTGAAAGACAATGCCCAGCTTGCGCCGCAACTGCGGAATGTGCTTGCGTTTGATGGATGTCATCCGGTAACCAAGCACTTCGGCTTCGCCGGAAGCCACATCAAGCTCACCATAGAAAGTCTTGAGCAGACTGGTCTTGCCGGAGCCTACTTTACCCACCAGGTAAACGAACTCACCTTTGTGCAGTTGCAGATTGACATCGCTCAGCACACAGAGTTCCTGCTGATGTATCTCTACGTCGGTATAGTGAATCAGTGTTTCGTCCATGAGTCGCTATGTCTTATCTGCAATTCGCGTGCCAGATCTTCGATGCGGTATCCTTTGGAAGTCAACAATACAATCAGGTGATAGATCAGATCGGAACCTTCGTAGATCAGACGGTCGTCTGTGCCGTTGGTGGCTTCGATCACGGTTTCTACCGCCTCTTCACCTACCTTCTGGGCAATCTTGTTGATACCGGACTCGAACAGGCTGGTGGTATAGGACTTCTCGGGCATCTCTTCGTGACGTCTGTCAATGAAATCCTGCAGCAACTTGAGGAACATGACAGGTTCTTCGTTCTTCTCTCCCCAACAAGTATCAGTTCCGGTATGACATACCGGACCGACCGGATTTACCTGAATCAGCAGAGTGTCTTTGTCACAATCTTCTTTGATAGACACGACATTCAGGAAGTTACCGCTCTCTTCGCCTTTAGTCCACAAACGGTTCTTGGTACGGCTGAAAAAGGTTACTTTCCCGGTTTCAACAGTTTTCTCGTAAGCCTCCTTGTTCATGAAGCCAAGCATCAGCACCTTGCGGGTGTCGTTGTCTTGTATGATAGCCGGAACGAGTCCGTTCATTTTATCAAAATCTAAATCCATGGTTCTTATGTTTTCAGGGTTCACCACAGATTACACGGATTTTCACTGATTAATCTTTGATCTCTCTGATTATCTACGATTAAAAGTTCTGTGTTAATCTGTGTAATCTGTGGTGAACTCTTATTTAATTCATTTCTATATCGTCTTTTATCTTCAGGCTAAGATTTGCTTACGCTTTCTACCTGACGGTAATTCCCTGGCCGCAAAGATACGATTTTAATTCGGGAATTTTAATTTCTCCGAAGTGAAAAACACTGGCTGCCAGTGCGGCATCTGCTTTACCAAGTGTAAAAGCATCGCGGAAGTGCTCCATCCGGCCTGCTCCGCCCGATGCGATAACGGGTATGGAGAGTTGGGAAGCCAGCTCCGCCAGGGCTTCATTGGCGTATCCGGTCTTCACTCCATCGTGGTTCATACTGGTAAACAGCACTTCACCGGCTCCGCGCTCCTGAGCTTCTTTGGTCCACGTCATCAGTTCTTTGTCAGTCTCGATACGCCCACCGTTGAGATAACATTTCCAACCGTTTCCGGTCTGTCTGGCATCTACAGCAAGCACACATACCTGTGACCCGAAATGCTTGGCAATATCGTCTATCAGCTGCGGATTGCGAATGGCGGAAGAGTTAATGGAAATTTTGTCGGCACCGGCATTGAGCAGGCGGTCTACGTCACTCAGTTCGTTGATCCCTCCCCCAACGGTAAAAGGAATACTGATATTGGCAGCAATCCGCCGGACCAGTTCGGCAAAAGTCTTACGCCCTTCATGACTGGCGGTAATATCAAGAAACACCAGTTCGTCGGCTCCCTGCTCGCTATAGGCACGCCCCAATTCTACCGGATCACCGGCCTGGCGGAGGTTTACGAAATTCGTCCCTTTCACGGTCTGCCCGTCTTTGATATCGAGACAAGGTATAATTCTTTTTGCTAACACGATTCTATATTTACGATTTTACGTTTGATTAATGGTTGACCACAAAATTACACAGAACTCCAAAGAGTGCAACGATTAGAGAAAACAGAACTCTGTAAAACCCCGCATTACCCTGTGGTTAAATAAATGCCTGAAGCTCTTTAAGAGTGATACGCCCCTCGTAAAGAGCCTTGCCGAAAATGACGGCAGGCACCCCGGCTTCGTGCAACGCTTCAATATCGGCCACACTGCTCACTCCCCCACTGGCTATCAGGTAAAGGGTGGGATGCTCTGTCAGTATCTCCTTATACAGTTCCAGGGAAGGTCCGGCCAGCATACCGTCACAACTGATGTCGGTACAGATCACCTTTTCAACGCCCTTTTTCGTATAATCATTTAGAAAAGGGAAAAGTTCACAGTCACTTTCGTCCTTCCAACCGTTGACAGCTATCTTATGATCTTTGACATCGGCGCCCAGAATGATTTTTTCACTGCCGTAACGGTCTATCCAACGACAAAACACATCAGGGTTCCTGACGGCTATACTGCCGCCGGTAACCATCTGCGCCCCGTTCTCAAAAGCGATTATCAGGTCTTCGTCGCTCTTCAGCCCACCGCCGAAATCGATAATCAGCGAAGTGCGGCTGGCTATCAGGTCGAGTGTCCGGTAGTTGACCACATGATGTGAAGCAGCACCATCCAGATCCACAACGTGCAGACGCCGGATGCCATTGGCCTCAAACTCCTTGGCAACCTCCACCGGGTTTTCATTATATACCTTTTTGCTATCATAATCTCCCTGGGAAAGGCGTACACACTTTCCGTCGATAATATCAATGGCCGGAATTAATTCTATCATCTGTCTGTTCTCAATTAACGGTTTAAACTTCCGGGGGAATCAGAGCTCCAGGAAATTCTTTATAATTCTCTCACCCGCCACCCCACTTTTTTCGGGATGAAACTGGGTGGCATAGAAGTTATCTTTATGCAAAGCGGCACTGAAAGGGTGGATATAATCGGTCTCGGCAGCCGTAAACTCACTGACGGGTACATAATAACTATGTACGAAATAAACAAATTCATCACGGGTGAATCCTTTGAACAAGTCACTCTTCAACTGACCGATGGTATTCCATCCCATGTGGGGTACCTTATCCTCGTGTTTCCGGGGCACAAAACGTTTCACGTCGGTATCGAAAATCCCAAGGCAACCGACGTTCCCCTCTTCGGAGAAACGACACATCAGCTGCATGCCCAGACAAATGCCCAATACCGGCTGGCGGAGTTCTTTAATGAAACGGTCCATACCACTCTCTTTGAGATGAAGCATAGTAGTCTCAGCCTCCCCCACCCCGGGAAAGATCACTTTATCAGCGGCTTTCAACACCTCTTTGTCAGAGGTAATCACCGCTTCCACTCCCAGGCGTTTCAATGCATAGTCCACAGAACGGATGTTACCTGCATTATATTTGATAACTGCTACTTTCATTTTAATGTACTACATTTAGTCCGCAAAAATAACGAATTATTGCAAAACCACGAAAAATCGGAGCAAGAAGTTTGAATTAAAAGATAGATTTATAACAGATAGAAAGATTTTCGGCATATAAAACGAATAAGTATTATCCGAAAGGGAAAACAGAAGGAAAACAGGAGACCAATTACACTATTATTTTTTCACACTTTTTTTTCAAACTAAATGGCTTAAAAATGAGGAACTAAGCCAAAATCGCTTCATTTTTTTCAAAAAACTTTTCGCTCAGCTATTGCAGGTTTCGGAAAAACACCTACCTTTGCAACCGCAATCGAGAGAGATAGCGATTAAGAAATGAAATACTGGTGCGTTAGTTCAGTTGGTTAGAATAC
>PPYE01584831.1_pt1 | contig 117545 bp, 110 predicted proteins | sample 1559881 | NCBI WGS metagenome assembly PPYE01 (sample SAMN08240022, study PRJNA423297) | Human gut metagenome, whole genome shotgun sequencing project.
GGAGTAAAAAACTATTTTCTATCATTATGAATGAAAAAAGGATAAATTTGTAGTTACCCAAAAATTAAGCGCTTACGTTAATAAATAGGAACATAGGAAATAAATACAAATATTTGGTAACAGTGTTAAAAGTGGCAGCGGGACTTGAACCCGCACGTGGTTATGATGCAGACAGAATGAAATTAAAAAGAGTGTTTGTCATATAAATGAGAGTAATGCTAGAAGATGTTGCATTGTGTAAAAAAATGCTAGAAATTTATCTGCAAAATATGGAGACTTACTGATTTCAGGCATTTAAAATCAGTAAGTCCTTATATTTTCCAATAAATTTATCAACATTTATCAAGTGGTGACAGCCCCAACGGCAACGGAAACCAGTTACAATTTTTCGGTAACTGTGTTTCATCTAAAATTAAGCTGTGATTAGGAGAGAATAAAGCTAAAATACTATCAAAAGAAGAAAATTCCAAAGCAGAGTGTTCTTCTGGATTTTCTATTTGTGTAACGGAAGGAATTCCGCTATCTACCTGAATTTTGAAGCTTCCATGCTCTTTTATCGTAAAATTCCAACTTCCGGAGCTTAAAGGGATGTAAGAAGCTTTTACATTTAAGAAAAATTCTAAAACCTTAGGATAATCAAAAATCATATAATTATCATCCAAAGATATGGAAAATGACTCAAAAAGTTGGGTGCACCCTTTAAATAGGTGGGAGTCGCAGGGGGAAACTCTTAGGAACAGCTCCTTTGAATTACTTTCTGTCAAGCATTTTTCCAGCGAGGTAAACAACAAATTTTCATCGGTTAAATACATTTCTAAGATATGGTTTCCCTGAAGGGCAGCATATCCCTTACACATCTGATTTTCCAAGATAGCATAAAGTTTAGTATTCCAGCTTTTCATAATAGAAAGGAAATCTTCGGGATTTCTTTTAACAAATAATAATTGATTTTCCTGTATTGCCTGAATTTTAACCAGTAAAGGAGTTTTCTCATCCTGAATTTGGCAGAGGTTAATGTCCCGTTTGGGAAATCTTTCACGGCAGTGGCGAAAATTATCTGAGGTAAAGCAATATTGGAAAGTAATGCCGCCTTTTTCATATCCATAGTATTGATAGCGGTTTCTGAGACCGGAAAGCGTGCTCATAGAAATATTATTCTTTTTCATGTCCTGAATTGCCATGTGCATCAGCTTACGCATGTAGCCTTTTCCTCTGGAATAAGGATGAACGGAAACACTGCCTACGGTAGCGCAGGTGATGGTTTTATTACCGCAATATAAGGTAACAGGAACAACGCATACACAGGCTTTAATTTCTTCATTTTCTAAAGCAAGATAGTGAATAGATTTTTGCTCCTGTCCTTCTTTATAGATTTTGGGAAGAAGTTGACGGAAATCATGAGGGCAATGTGACATACTGAATACCATATTAAGAAAATCGAGAATATGAGGGAAATCCTTCGGAAGCGCTTTTCTGTAAGTAATCATAATAACCTCCTTGCTTGATGAGCGAAATAATTGTTAAAAAGATAGATAAATGTTTCTGTATTTTAGCATATATTACAGCATCATACAATTAAGTATACAATAAAATTCGTGATTGAAGGAACAAAAGCTTGATGTTATAATGAATTTCGAAATTAAGCTTTGGAATTTGCTGTACAGGGGAGGAACTAAATGAAAAAGAAAGCTGTTTTACTATTGTCTTGCAGCATACTGTTGGCTTTGGCAGGATGTGAGAAAAAAGAAGATATAAAAACAGAGGTTGTAAATATTTATAAGCTTAACCCCGATAACGGAGTGTACATAACGGAAGCAAAAGAGTGTCAGACATTAAATGAAACAGTTCTATGGGAGTTATTAAAAGAGAATGAAATTGTTCCCACAGACAGCGAGATTTTGTCTTTTCAAGTAAGCGGAGACAAGCTTGAACTGGATACAGATACTGTGTTCGGGGATTGGCTGAGAAGTTTTGGAACTGCCGGGGAAAGAGAAATTGTGGGCTGTATTGTAAACACATATCTGGACGCATATAAAGCCGAAGAAATCAAAATTACAGAAGAAGGACAGACATTAATTACCGGTCATGCAGAATATGCAGAATATTTAAGAAAATTTGAATAAAATAGGAGAGAACAAATGAAAAAGAAGTTAGCCAAGTGGGCTGTTACGATGCTTGCAGGAGCAATGCTTGCACTGCCGGCAACAGGAAATACAGTAAGTGCATCAGGTGAAGCAAAATCTCAGGTTCAAGAGGAAACAAAAAAGATTGAAAATGAACTGAATTATATTTATATCGATGAAGCAGAATTAGACGTGGGAGCTGTGCAAAGTATTGTTCTTTCGTGGGGAGAAAGAACGTCGGATATTCGGAGTATAGATTTAGTAGTGGAGAATGAAGATGGCTCACGAACTGTTTTAAATTCCCAAAAGAGAGTGGACAACCTCTTCTTATACGAGAATAGCTTTGAACAAGGAGCTTATCATGTAGCAGAGCTGAGTGTTACAACAGACTTGGGTACAAAAACTTTTACAGCAGAAGACCTTGAAATCAACGCTTACTTTGGAGTGGGTGAGAAGGTCAATGATAGTGTTAAAAGTGATTACATAGAAATGGAAAGTCAATCCGGGGAAGAGGCAGTTGTTACAATTGAAACAGCGAATGCAGCAACGGTTGAGAAAAATGTTGCAGATGCACTTTCTGAGCAGGCAGTACCGTTTGATAAGAATAAAAAGGAAAGAAGCAATTCAAATTTAGTTATTGTGCTTGATCCCGGACATGATGCCAGCAAACATTCAGGAGCAACTGCCAATGGTGTCAGAGAGGAAGTTGTAACCTTAAAAATTGCAGAGTATTGTAAGGAAGTGTTGGAGCAGTATTCAGGCGTATCTGTGTATATGACAAGAACAGACGGAAATTGTCCATATCCTGATACGAACAGCATCGATGATATTCTGAAACGTGTAGAGTGGGCAAAAACAAAGGATGCTGACGTATTTATCAGCTTTCATATCAATTCTTCGGTTTCCGGTGCAGCGCAGGGAGCAGAAGTATATTATCCGCAAGGAGAGGAAAATGCACAGGAGCTTGCGAAGGATATTGTAGGTGAGCTTGCAAAATTAGGACTTAAAAATCGTGGAGACAAAGGTGATGACAGCTATGCAGTAATCAGACATTCAAAGCGAAACGGTTTTCCGGGATTGATTATTGAGCATGCGTTTGTTTCAAATGTATCAGATGCAAAATGGTTTCAAACAGAGGAAAATCTTAAAAAATTAGGTGAAGCAGACGCCGCAGGAATTATCAAGTACTATGGCCTTACAAAAGATAAAGGTAAGTGGGAGTTTACAGGTGAGCATTGGAAATGGAAGGAAGGAAACGGAAAATATGCAACAAGCACATGGAAATCCATAGACGGCGTATGGTATTATTTTGATACAAACAGCAACATGACGACCGGCTGGCAGCAGATTGGCGGAATATGGTACTATATGAACAGCAGCGGAGCCATGACGACAGGTTGGCAGCAAATCGGCGGAACATGGTATTATATGAACAGCAGCGGAGCGATGACAACGGGTTGGCAGCAAATTGGCGGAACATGGTACTATATGAATGGAAGCGGAGTCATGCAGACCGGCTGGCAGACTATTGGAAATCAGACATACTACTTAAACGAAGGCGGAGCTATGGCAACCGGCTGGAAGCTTGTTGAGAACGTATGGCACTATTTTAACAGCTCAGGTTATTTGTTAAAGGGCGAGCAGACTATTGCAGGAACAAAATGGTATCTTGATGAAAATACAGGAGCATTATATACCGGCTGGCATTATACGGCTGGCAAATGGTATCATCATACAAATGAGGGATTGAAACAAACAGGTTGGCAGTTTATCGATGGAACATGGTATTATATGAACGCTGACGGAGTGATGACAACGGGTTGGCAGCAAATCGGCGGAATGTGGTACTATATGGACGGAAGCGGAGCGATACAGACGGGTTGGCAGCTTATAGGCGGAACATGGTATTATATGGACGGAAGCGGAGCGATGCAGACGGGTTGGAGGCTTTTAGGAAATCATTGGTATTATATGAATGGAAGCGGAGCCATGCTAACGGGTTGGCAGCTTATAAGCGGAACGTGGTATTATATGGATGAAAGCGGAGTCATGACGACCGGCTGGCAGCAAATCGGCAGAACGTGGTACTATATGGACGGAAGCGGAGCGATGCAGACGGGTTGGAAGCTTTTAGGAAATCATTGGTATTATATGAACGGAAGCGGAGCCATGCTCACAGGATTTCAGGCCATTGGAAATGAAAAGTTTTATTTTAATGCCAGTGGGGAGATGCAAACAGGCTGGCAGTTTATCGATAATGTGTGGTACTATTTTAATACTTCCGGTTATCTGTTAAAGGGTGAGCAGACGATAGGAGGACAAAAATGGTATCTTGATGCAAACACAGGAGCATTATATACGGGTTGGCATTTTACAGATGGTAAATGGTATTATCATACAAGTGAGGGCTTGAAGCAAATCGGTTGGCAGAAGATAGGCGAAACATGGTATTATATGGACAAAAACGGAGTGATGCAGACCGGCTGGCAGACTATTGGAAATCAAAAATATTATTTCGACGGAAGCGGAGCAATGGTAACGGGTTGGCAGCTTATCGATAACGTATGGTATTATTTTGATAATTCAGGTGAATTGAATAATCAGCCGTCTTCAAAGCCGCCGGTAAATGATGCCATTAAGGTGTATTACGAAATAGCAGGAGACAGCTCTGTTACAGTAGAACAGATGGTGAACTATTATAAAAAGAGCGGAAAACCTTATCCTGCTGAAGCGTTAAAGGCAGGTGGAGCAGCCACAATTGAAGAATTCTGCCAAATTTATTATGAAGAATGTGAAACCGAAGGAATTAAGGCGGAAGTGGCATTTATACAATCTATGATTGAAACAGGATTTCTGCAATTTGGCGGAAGTGTAAAAATCGAGCAGTTTAATTTTGCAGGCTTAGGAGCTACCGGAAATGGTGTCAGCGGCAATTCTTTTGAAAATGTAAGAATTGGTATTCGGGCGCATGTTCAGCATTTAAAATGCTATGCAAATGATGAGCCGTTGAAAAATGAATGTGTTGACCCTAGATGGGGAGAATGGCTCAGAGGAAAAGCGCCTTATGTGGAGTGGCTGAGTATTCCAAACAATCCTAACGGAACAGGATGGGCAGGAGATGTAGATTACGCTGCAAAGCTTTTAAAAGGAATTCAAGATATGAAAAAAACTGAGGCATCAATAAATTAAATATTTCATTGACAAGAGGGCATTAGAAAATCACTTAAACGATGGTTTAGATGCCTTCTTTTTTTAAATAAAATATAAGAAATTGAGCCGAGACAAAGCAGGAGGGTATTTTATGAAGAGTAGAAGAAAAAGTGTAACAATCATAGGAGGAGATGAAGGACCTGTAAGTATTTTTGTGGCAGGCTTCCAAGGAAGGAAAAGCTTTGTCAGGGGTGTGAAGCATCTTATTTATACAATACGTCGGATGAGGTTGGAAAATCGTATTCAGGCTAATCCTCATACAATTGAGCAGATGATTGTATTTATAACAAAGAAATATCATGCAAAAGAAATCGAGAACGATGATTTTGACTATTTAGAACAGCGAAAATATTTGAAGCAGTCTTTGATTGAAAAGTATAAACCGGAGCTTTTAAAAGAACTGCCGAAACCGGAATATCCTAAAGAGGCAGAGGAAAATCAGTGGAGAGAATTTCATGCCAAATATGAGGAATGGACGGAGCGAGTAAATGAAATTCCGGAGGAGGAATTTCCAATGGATTTTCATATATATAAAATAAGATATGCAGAAAATGCTTACGTGCAGATAAATATAGAAAAGGTAAATAAAGATTTAACTATTCGGTACAGCGGAGTAGGCAGATACATGAGGAGACTTCAAAAAATAGCAAACAGTATTTATAGATATTATGGTGTCACAGAAAAAGATATTGAACAGAAAACAGAGAGATATGAAGCCATGGTATGTTGTTTATGTGAATTGTGACAGAAAACTTGCATTTAAACCATAATTTCGGTATAGTATGTTCCAGAAAATAAATACAAAAGAGGAGAGCTTATGGTTTATACGTGGAGTGAATTATTTTGGATTTTTTATATCTATTCCTTTATCGGGTGGTGTGCAGGAGTCATTGCCAATGCCCTTCGCAGAAGAAGGTTTGTAAATACGGGATTTCTAAATATTCCGCTTTGTCCGATTTACGGAATTATGGGAGTTGCTTATTGTATTTTTTTGCCGGAGCTGACAAATAAGATTTTCTTCCTGTTTTTGGGAGGCTGCGTCATTGCGTTTATCATTATTGTAGTGACCGGTGCTGTTTTAGAAAAAGCTTTTAACAGGAAATGGTGGGATTACAGCAAGAGACGTTTTCAGTTTCAAGGATATTTGAATTTTATTCACTTAATATTCTTTGGCGTCAGCGCTGTAATATGTATGCGTTTTATCAATCCGTTGCTGGTAAAATTGATGAGCTTTATTCCCGGACAAATTTTGCTGATTTTAGAGATTGTTTTCGGAGTTATTTTACTGGTCGATACCATTTGTTGTGTGACAACGGTGCTTCAGATTAAGCATACGATTAAGACACATAAGTTTGTAGACTATGTGCAGGGAGTTACAGAGAATTTCGGAAATGTGCTGACGAAGAAGGTGCAGCACAGAATGGAAAAGGCGTATCCGAATATTGAGAAGGAACGCATTATTGAGACTGAGGAACATAAGAAAGAGTCGAAGGTCTTTGCAGAGGGCTGTTGTTTTTATAAAATTGTAGGACTGTTTTTTATCGGAGCATTTCTGGGAGATATTACAGAGACGATTTTTTGTCGCATTACAGCCGGAAGATGGATGAGCCGAAGCAGTGTGGTATACGGACCTTTCAGTATTGTATGGGGACTTGGCTGTGCTTGCCTCACTGCATTTTTGTATAAGTATAAAGATAAAAGCGACCGTTATATTTTCCTATACGGAACAGTTTTAGGCGGCGCTTATGAATATATTTGCAGTGTGTTTACGGAGCTGGTGTTTGGAACGGTATTCTGGGATTACAGCAAAATTCCTTTCAATTTGGGCGGACGTATTAACTTGTTATTTTGTTTCTTCTGGGGAATTGCAGCAGTGGTATGGCTGAAAATTCTGTATCCTGTTTTCTCAGGATGGATTGAAAAGCTTCCGAAAAAAGGCGGTAAAATTATTATGTGGGCAGCGATTGTATTTATGATAATCAATATGTTGATTTCAGCTCTTGCCCTTTATCGCTATAATGACAGAATAGAAAATCCTGTTCCGAAAAATAATCTGGAAAAGATTTTGGACGAGCGTTTTGATGATGAGAGAATGGATAGGATTTATCCCAACGCAAAGAGAGGAAGATAAGAAATGTACGTCAATGAAATGACAGAGCTTATGAATATCTGCATGATTTATGACAATCATGGAAATGTATTGTTACAGAACAGAAGAAAGAAAAATTGGGCGGGAGTTGCGTTCCCCGGTGGACATGTAGAAAAGGGAGAAGCCTTAGTTCCTTCCGTTATTCGGGAGATAAAAGAGGAGACAGGCCTTGATATTAAGAATGTAAAGCTCTGCGGAGTAAAAGAATGGTTTAAAGAGGGTGTGCGCTGCATGGTATTCTTTTATAAAACAAATTGTTTTTCAGGAACGTTGCAGTCCTCTGAGGAAGGTGAGGTATTTTGGGCGCCGGCAGATAAGATTTCAGAATATCCCTTGGCAAATGACTTTGAGAATAATTTGGAATTGTTTTATTCAGAAGAAATCAGCGAATTGTTTTACGGAGCAGATGAAGCACGCATTTTGAAGAAATATTAAGGAGGTTTTTCAATGAGAGAATTATTGGTAGTTGTGGATATGCAGACAGATTTTGTAGATGGAGCTTTAGGCACAAAGGAAGCTCAAAAGATTGTGGAAAATGTGGTTTCTAAGGTGAAATCTGCTAAGGAATGTGGAAAAGATATTATTTTCACTATGGATACACATCAGGAAAATTATCCGGAAACCCAGGAAGGAAAGAAGCTTCCGGTTGCTCACTGTATCAAGGGAAGTAAGGGCTGGGAAATTATTCCGAAGCTTCAGAAATTGACACAGGATTGTATGATTTTGGAAAAACCTTCTTTTGGAAGCACACAGCTGGCACATATTGCCGCCAGAGGGCAGTATGAAAGAATTGAGCTGGTTGGACTGTGCACAGACATTTGTGTGATTTCCAATGCTATGATATTGAAATCTTCACTTCCTGAAGCTGAGATTTTTGTAGATGCGAATTGTTGTGCGGGGGTATCACCGGAAAGTCACAGGAATGCTTTAGAGGCAATGAAAATGTGCCAGATAGAAATATTGTAGAACCAATTGTAAACTCATGTAAAGAATGATAGAATATTGTATAAGAACAATCGTGTTGCAGGGTGGCTGACCTTCATTTTATGATACATAGAATGGGGGTGGTGCTGATGAAACATTTTGATTTTAAAGACCTTATGGCTTTCGGAATGTTTATTTTAGCATTACTGACATTCGTTTTTACGTTTTGTAAGTAGTGTTTTAAGCATAGAAAAACCACCCGTTGAACTTTGGCCGAGTCTCTTGGGTGGTAATCCATAGATTAAAAGGTCAACCCCTTGTGGGCGGTTGTTCTTTTTTCTTTATTATAAGCCGGAAGGAAAGATTTTTCAACTGCTAGTAATGATTAAATTAAAGATTTTTAGGGTTGCACTGCGGCGGAGCATTGTTATAATTATAGAAGCAATCCGCCGCAGGCAAAGAATTCTACAAATAGAACTCTTTCTATTGTTTTAGAAAAGTTATCTCAGCAGTGAACAGGTCAGCGTCTGTGGAAATATCCAGCCGTCCGCCCTGCAATTCTGTAAAGCTTTTTGCAATGGCAAGGCCAAGCCCGCTTCCTTCTGTATTTCTGGACGCATCTCCTCGTACAAATCGTTCTGTAATCTCATTTGGATTGAAATTCAGCTCTGTGGCAGAGATGTTTTTCATAATGATTTTTACATGATTTTCTGTATTTTCCATAGTAATATATACTCTGGTGCGAGGCATTGCGTATTTTGTAATGTTTACAATCAGGTTTTCAAATACACGATAGGTTCTTTGGCTATCCAGAGGCAGGATAACCTTTTCTTCCGGAAGCTGCCAGCGGAAAAGTAAGTCTGTTGCGTCAATTTTATCTTGAAGCTCCAGTTTCACCTGAAGCATAAGACTGACAATATCCACATCCATAATGTTTAAGGTGACAGTCTTGCTTGTTGCCTTGCTGACTTCAAATAAATCTTCAATTAAGATTTTTAAGCGGTTTGCTTTTGTATCCAGTATTTCCGTATATTTGCGTCTGTCTTCTTCTGATAAATCTTCTTTTTTCAAAAGGTCAACGTAAGTGATGATTGCAGTAAGCGGAGTTTTTAAGTCATGAGAAACATTGGTAATTAAATCTGTTTTCATTTTTGTACTCTTTACTTCCTCATCTACGGCTTTTTTAAATCCGGTCTGAATTTTTCCGATTTCGTCACGGAAGGGTTCAAAGATACCTAAATCTTCCGGAATTGTACCGTTTAAGTTGCCTTTTGCCAGTTCATTGGTTGCCTCTAAGAGAAGCCGGTACTGATCTTGGATTTTTCTTAAATATTTTCTCAGCAGGAAGAATAATACAACAGAGTAAACAATCAATACGCCAATTCCCCAGAACCAGAATAAACTGATGAAACCTAAAATAATAAAGTTGATTAAAATAACTTTGATTAAAATTTTGTTTGTATCGCTGCGAAGGTCAACGTGAAGGAGAGATTGAATTATTCTCTCTATTTGTTTTTTCATCCACGGATATATACGATAAACGAGAACGCTTTCTTTTATATATGTTTTCGGTCCGAGAACGAAAATTCTTCGGGCACATCCGGCAGTCCAGTAGCAGACAGTAAACACGCCAATCCAACCAAATAATCCCCATAAATATTGCAAAGTATTGGCAAGAAGCTCAGGAGAACCGATACTGGTCAATACATTGTAGATTGCTTGCTGACTGAGATTATCGGAGTTATATGCCACAGCCAGCGCCAGAACAAGCACCGTACAGGACACGGCAAATACAATTTCAAAAGGAACTGCAAAGATTTTCTCTTTTTTCCATGTGAAAAATTTAAAAGACGGAAGAAGCAAAGCAACGATTGCTACAATTCCCATCAGGGTTGCCAGAACAGTAACTAAATCACCCTCGTGATTTCCCGTATAATAGTTAACTTGATGGATAAAACTAGAATTTGCGCTTTTTAACGCTTTTAAATTTTCTGTTGTCATGGCAAAATAGTAAATCCGGTTCTGTGGTTTTTGAAATTCTTTATTATAACCATAATCTTCATCATAATTAGAAGCCGGGTTGGACTTTGCGCTTTTATTTAAAACTTGTGAGGTGTTTGTCTGTTCATGGGAAATGAAACTGGTAAAGTTAATATTTCCGTTTTCTCCATAGCCGATTGCACCAAGAAAAGCATAGTCATCATCTGCATCTAAGACGCCATTTTTTTGGTAATCAGATAAAAGGGCAGATAAAGAATTTTCTGTTTTATCTGAACCACGGTTGCTGTCTATGATTTCTTTGCTTTGCGCATCTATAACTTCGTATTCAATATAAGGACGAAGGAATGTAAAACGAGAAGACCAGTCGTCGTACATATCATTTGTTACGTCAGCAGCCCATTGCCAAGGCTCGTCATAAGAATAATCATCTTCATCAACATCCCCATCCCCATGGTCTTCATAAGGGAAAAAGATGTCAAAGGGCATCATTGTTGTCTGATTTTCACCCTGTATTTCCTCTGCGTGAAGCACATAGCTGCTTTCCACCAGAAGATCCGGCAGGTTAGATGCTGAAAACGGAAAATTGTATCCGTCAGCACCTCTTTGCTGCTTGATGTAATGCGGTCTTATAACCATCATTGCCAGAGAAGGCAAGAGTATTACAAGAGCGATAATAATAAGAGTTATTTTATGATAGTTTTTCGATTTTATATCCAACTCCCCACACCACCTTTAAATATTTTGGTTCCTTCGGATTAATCTCGATTTTCTCACGAATATTTCTTACGTGAACCATGACGGTTTCTGTGTTGATTGCCCGTTCATTCCATACACGTTCGTAAATTTCATCAGCTGAGAATACTCTTCCGGGATTTTTTATAAGTAACAGAAGAATTTTGAATTCCATAGGTGTCATTTTTACAGGTGTATCATCTACCCGTACTTCAAAAGTATTTTCATTGACTTCCAAACCGCCGATAGTATAAATGGCGTCTGTATGTTCACTTTCCTTTGCCTGGAGTTTTTCCATAAACTTGCGGTATCTGCGCATCTGTGAATTTACCCTTGCCATAAGCTCCATAGGAGTAAAAGGTTTTGTAACGTAATCATCTGCACCGATATTCAGCCCCATGATTTTGTCGACTTCTTCAGATTTTGCAGAGAGCATAATTACAGGGAAATCGTGTTTTTCTCTTAATTTGATGGTCATGGTAATACCGTCCATGCGAGGCATCATAATATCTACAATGGCAAGATGAATTTCCTCCTTTTCCAAAACCTCCAGCCCTTCTATTCCGTCAGCAGCCATGAAAACCTCATAGCTCTGACTTTTCAGGTAGATAGCAACGCCTTCACGAATATCCTTGTCATCTTCTACAATTAAAATATGGTTCATTTCCATGATGTTTTCTCCTGTTCCTCTGTCTGTAACAGATATTAAAATATAAATATAAAAAGTGATGTGTAAAAAAATATAAGAATTTCTAAAGAAAACCTTCGCAAATTATATAGTACAAAATGCGAAGGCCTTAAATATTATTTCTGAAAGAATTCTTTGATTTTGTCCAACCGAGTAGTCATACTTGCCAACATAAAATCTAAAATTATCAGTGCTGCCATGGATTCTACTACCACAACGGCTCTTGGAACAATAATCGGATCGTGTCTTCCGTGAATTTCAATTTCAATATTTTCTCCCTGACGATTTACAGTCTTTTGTGGGGCTGCAATAGAAGGAGTTGGTTTAAAGGCAGCGCGAAATACAATGTCGCAGCCATCGCTCATTCCCCCTGTAATACCGCCGGAGTGATTGCTGTGTTTTTGGCGGCAGCCGTTTTCATCTATACAATAGCCGTCATTATTCTGCAAACCTGTGGAGCGTGAGGCATTCATACCATCTCCGATTTCAAAGCCTTTTACAGCTCCAATCGAGAAAATTGCTTTTGCAAGAGCAGCATCCAGCTTTTCAAAAGCAGGCTCACCAATTCCGGCAGGAACACCGCTTATGATACACTCTACCATACCTCCTGAAGAGTTACATTCCTTCATACATTGCTCAAGGTAATTCTGTGCTTTTTCGGCTGCCTGAGCGTCCGGCATGTAAAGAGGATTTTTTTGAATTTCTTCTTTGTTAAAGTTATTTGGATTAATTGTCACAGGGCCTATGGCGCTGGTATAGGCACAGATAGAAATCCCCAGTTCTTTTAAAAGCTTTGAAGCCACAGCACCGGCAGCAACTCTGCCAATGGTTTCTCTGCCTGAGGAACGACCACCTCCGCGATAATCACGAAAACCATATTTGATATCATAATTTAAGTCTGCATGACCGGGACGGTAATACTGTGCGATTTCACTGTAATCTTTGGAACGCTGGTCTTTGTTGTGAACCATCAAAGAAATCGGTGTACCGGTAGTTTTTCCTTCAAATACACCGGACAAAATTTCTACAGCATCATCTTCCTGGCGTTTAGTTGTATAACGGGATTGTCCCGGCTTTCTGCGATTAAGATATTCCTGAATATCTTCTTCACTAAGAGGAAGACCGGCAGGACATCCGTCAATGATAACACCAATTCCTTTTCCGTGGGACTCTCCCCAAGTACTTACACGGAATATATTTCCTAATGTAGAACCATACATAAATAACCCTCCCCTAAATTAAAAAACAGTGTAAGCTACAACGGCGGCAATTGCCTGCAAAAGCAGTATAACAGGAAGCCCTATGGTAAATTTTGGATGTTTCGTTTTATGACGGAACAGGCGCATACCACAGATAGCTCCCAGAGAACCGCCGCATACTGCAATACCTAAAAGTGTGTTTTCTGATATTCTCCATTGATGCGTTTTCGCTTTTTGTTTGTCAACACCAAAGCAGATAAATGCCAGTATGTTGACAGCGACTAAGTACATCATAATATTTTTAAAAATCAATTTTTTACTCCTTTGTGCTTGTTAGATTGATTTCACCTGCAAGATTTTTGTAGAACATTTCTTCAATCTTTTTTCTTTCCCAGTGTTTTCCTAAAATCCACATAACTTTTGTAACAACTGCCTCTGTGCTCATGTCATAAGCTTCAAAGACACCCACTTCCAGAGCAGCTTTTCCTGTTTCATAGAGGGAAAGATTGCTTCCTTCATAAGGACACTGGCTTTTCACAACCACAATCATTCCTTTTTGGATAACATCTCTTAAATCATTCATAACTTCAGAAGACAGGGAAGGAATTCCACCCATTCCAAAAGCTTCAATAATCAGTCCACGATAGCCCTGTTCATAAAGAAATTGAAAAATTTTTCCGTCAAATCCGGGAACCAATTTAATAAGGAAAACTTTTTCCTCTAAACGACGTTCCAGCACACAGCTTCCGGTAGGTCCGGGAATGTAAGAACGCTGAATGTCCAATCCACGGGAATTGATTTCGCCCACATAAGGATAGTTAATACTTTCAAAAGCATGAAAACTGGTAGTACGTACCTTGGAAGCTCTTGTTCCCAGAATGACTTTGCGATTAAAGGCAAGGAAAATGCCAGGCATTCCACTTCCTGCCATGTGGATGGCACAACGGCAGTTTTCTACGGCATCTGCCAGAGGATTTAAAATAGAAAGCTGGCTGCCGGTAATCACCACTGGGATTGGAATATTTAAAAGCATAAAAGACAGGGCAGAAGCTGTGTAGGCCATAGTATCTGTACCATGAAAAATAACAATTCCATCATAAGAGGTATATTTTTCATAAATGGTTTCTGCCATAGTCTGCCAGTTGGAGGGTTGTATATTCGCACTGTCCAACTGGAAAAGTTCGTAAAAATCTACATCATATAAATTGGTGATATCTGAAATATAAGATAAGATATCATTGCTGGAGAGCCCGGGAACCAGCCCTTTTTCATTTTGCACACAGGCAAGTGTGCCACCGGTGGTAATAATTAAAATTTTCTTTTTCATTATTTTTTGCTCTCCCAGCGTCCGGAAGCACCGCAGGGAAGCACCAGCTTTGTCTGGGTAACAGGAAGACCGATTTCCTGTGAGTCTACGGTACCGTTGAATTTTTTTAATTCTGTTGCAAGCATATAGGTAAGTACAGCAGGAGCAAGTCCTGTTGTATAAGAATTTACAAGGAAAAACAGCGGTTCATCAGAGAGTATCTGTGTACATAGTTTAATCAGGGGATGAATGGCATCCTCGATTTTCCAGATTTCGCCTTTCGGACCTCTGCCGTAAGAAGGTGGGTCCATAATAATGGCGTCATATTTGTTACCTCTGCGAATTTCTCTTTCTACAAATTTTACACAGTCATCCACCAGCCAGCGAATAGGCGCATCTTTTAATCCGGAAGATACTGCATTTTCCTTTGCCCATGCTACCATTCCTTTCGAAGCGTCTACGTGAGTAACGGCAGCGCCGGCAGCAGCAGCGGCTAAAGTTGCACCTCCTGTGTAGGCAAAGAGATTTAAAACTTTAATAGGGCGACCTGCGTTTTTAATTTTTTCAGAAAACCAGTCCCAGTTGGCTGCCTGTTCAGGGAAAAGTCCTGTGTGTTTAAAACTGAAAGGTTTTAAGTTAAAAGTCAGGCTTTTATATTGAATAGTCCATTGCTCAGGCAAATCAAAAAATTCCCATTCTCCACCGCCTTTTTTGCTTCTGTGATAGTGACCATTCATACGTTTCCAACCTTTGTGTGTCTTTGGGGTGTCCCAGATAACCTGAGGATCAGGACGTACTAAAAGGTAGTTTCCCCATCTCTCTAATTTTTCTCCTTTTGAGGTATCTATGATTTCATAATCTTTCCATTGATCTGCAATCCACATATTTTAATCCTTCCTAATATATATAAGGTAATTCACACCTAGTATAACAGAATGAGAAAGAGCAGGCAACAGCGGAATTTAGTCTATTCATCTTTCATGTATAGAAATGTTTTTTCGGGATTTGTAATCTTTTTATGCGTGTTGGTTTATTGAAATATGTAGGATGAGATGATATGATAATTTATAGTAAAAATAAAGGGAGAAGGTTTATGAAAGAGAAATTGCAAAAATTTTTTGAAAAATTTACAATAAAGAAAAAAATTGTAATAGCATGTATTCCATTTTTACTAATAAGCTATATTATTTTATTTTTAAGTGTAACGTTGATTATGTATTACCAAATGAAGAATATGGTATTTGAGCAAACTAAGCAAAATATTAGAGAAAAAACTAGATTAATTAATCAAAAGCTAGATAATTATGACAAAATAACAACAAATTATTTATATTATACATCAGATGTTCAAACATATTTAAATTTAAATCAAAATGATATGACACCAGACGAATTAGAAGATTGGAAAAGAACAATTACTTCGTATACAAATTCCCTTTTGACAGATAACAATCCTGAAATTGAGAAAGTAAAATTATTTAATAAATACGGAAATCTATATATTAACAGTACCCTTTATGCAAATACCTTGGAGCTTACTAGAAAACATGCAAAGTCTATACATGAAATAGCACAGAATTGTCATGGCAAAATTGTTATTAAAAAAAATCCGGAACAGTCGCAAATGTTAACGATAGCGCGAACTGTTCATATTCCGACATTAGATGCAAGCAATGAAGAAATAGGATTTTTACTATTAGATATTTCAAAATCTGCGTTGAAAAAACAGTTGGCAATACAGGAAAATGAAGACGCTATGTATATACTTCTTGTGGATGACGAGGGAGAAATTTTGGTAAATGCTTCATCACGCACAGACGAAGAATGCCTTCGGATTTTATCACGAAACAAGGATAATAGTTATATTATCAATCGTAAAAATCTTGCTTATGGGGGTTGCCAAATTATAAGTATTTTGAATCAGTCAGTATTATTTGCCGATGTTTATAAATTATTTAAATTAGAAGTTGGTATTATGATTATTTCAGTCCTTATAATTTTTGGCGCAATTATATATTCTGGAAATATTATTTCAGGACAAGTTTCTCGTTTTATAAATAAATTAAATCAAACACAAGAAATTAATCAAAATGCTTATATGAGAGTAGACTCTAAGGATGAGTTTCAAGATTTGGCAAAGGTGTACAATAATATGCTTGCTCGTATCGATAAGTTAATACATACTGTTTATATCAAAGAACTATTAATTAAGGATGCACAATTAGAATCTTTGCAAGCACAGATTAATCCACATTTTTTGTACAATACTTTGGATTGTGTAAATAGTTTGGTGGATATGGGAGAAAAGGAAAGCGTAAAGAAGGTAGTAACATCTCTGGCTAGCATTATGAGAATGTCAATTAAAGGAAATACTTTTATTAGTGTAAGAGAAGATATTTCATATATAGAACAATATGTATTTATTCAAAGAATGCGCTTTCAGAATAAAATCTTATTTCTAATTGAAGTTCCAGAAAGTATGTACTTGTATTATATACCTAAATTAACGATTCAACCCTTAGTTGAAAATGCGGTGTTACATGGAGTTGCAAATTTGAAAGAAACGGGTATGATAGGTATATTTGGAAGTGAAGACGAAAATAATATTTATATTTCTATAAAAGATAATGGATTTGGTATGCCAGAGGAAATAATAAAAGCATTTGATAAATTGGAAGATTTTAAAGGGAATAATAAAAGCCATATTGGAATTTTTAATATACAAAAGAAGCTCCAAATATTATATGGATCTGATTATGGACTTACGATTGAGCCTGTTAGACCTCATGGAACTTGTGTTACGATATGTATCCCTAAGTCACTAGAGCCGTATAAAAAGGGGGAAATTGATGAAAATTTTGATTGTAGACGATGAACCATTAATACAAATAAAAATAAAAAATCTTTTAGAAACATCATCATTGGGAATATATACAATTTTTTCTACGTCAGATTCTGGTGAAGCATTACAAATTTTAAGAGAACAGGCACCAGAAATATTGATTACAGATGTGCGGATGCCGTATATTACGGGTATTGATTTGGCTAGATTTATTTATGAAAATAAGATGGATACACTAGTAATATTTATAACGGGATATTCTGATTTTCAATATGCAAAATCGGGTATTGATTATCAGATATTTGATTATTTGTTAAAACCAATTGATGATAAAAATGCATTGGACAGTATAAAAAAAGCAGTTAGTCTAATGTTAGAGCGCAATAAACATAAGGAAATGTATAATCTTTTTCAGAATTATTTTTCGGCTCATTTTTCAGATGCTAGGAAGCAATATATAGAAAAACTATTGTTTTCTCCGATAACAGAATCTAAGGAAGAATTATTAGAAATGCAGAAACAGTTTTCCATAGTGGCAGAAGTATATGGGCTATTTGGATTGACATTTTCTCACAAAAGTAGTTTTTGGGAAGAAGAATTTTATTATACTCATATTATAGAAGAATTTTTAAATAAACATTTTGAAAATGGTATTACCTATACATTTGGCAATACTATATACGTTTTGTGCTGTTTAAATCAGGAAGTAGAATTGAAACTTTATGAATATAGTACTTTTCACTTGTTGAAAAAAGGAATAGAGCAGAGATATCCAGTAGAAGTAATAATAGGAATCAGTGATACTACAAAAGATTTTTCAAAAATACAGACTTTGAGAAAACAGGTTATGGAGTGCTTAGAATATTTAGAAGCGCAGAAAAATCAAGAGATTGTATTTTATTTTGATTTACCTTTTATGTTAAAACAAAATGAGTATTTTGATGTGATTGATTCAATAAGAGAGTTGATTCATTTTATGAGGTTGGGGAAAAAAAGTATTATTAAGGTAGAATGTGAAAAATTGATGAAATATTTAAAAGAATTGCCATTTACATATGCTTCGGATATTATAGATTTAATGATTTCCAATATTTTACTATTTGTAAAAGATATTTCTGTTTCAGATGCAAATATGGAAAAAATACAGAATAATATTTTAATTCCTATTCGCCAGCAGACGGATATAGTATTAAAAATGGAATATTTTCAATATTGGATAGAATTCATTCTTGATTGCATGAAGGAAACTCAACTGATGGAGCAGAATCAGCTAATGAAGCAGGTTTATGAATATATTAATATTAATTACAAGGATGCGATTGGACTTACTGCATTATCAGAATGTGTAAATCGAAATCCATCATATTTAAGCAGGTTTATTAAACAACAGACAGGTAAAAATTTTTCTCAAATATTAACTGAAAAAAGAATAGAGGAAGCTAAAAAGTTGTTGAAAAATACAAACTTAAGAATATCTCAAATAGCGGAATATACAGGTTATCCAAATGTAAAATATTTTGTTCGTGTATTTCATAGTCAAGTTTCTATGAGTCCTGCAGATTACAGGAAAATAATGGCAACGTTTAGCGTGTGAGAATAATCTGTAATGAAAGGTGCTATATTTTGCTAAGAAGCTGATACAGCACCTTTTAAAATTTATATACATCGGTCTTTGGTATATAGTATAGAAGCTAAACGATATTGATGATAATAAACGGGACCTAATGCCATATTACAAGAGTCCGGTTTGCCGATATCTGGATCCTGGAGAATTTCTTTAAGGCAAATTGCCATATCTTTAAGATAGTTTTTACCAATAGGTCTTAAATAATGTCCTGGAAAGATTAAATTGTATTTATTTGAATAAGAAAGTAGTTTTGTAATTGAATCTAAATAGTTTTGAGCTGTATCTGAAAAACTATCAAATAGTAAAGTTGGAGTACTAACAATTGTATCACCGGAAAATAGAAGTTCATTTTTGGAATCAAGAAGGCAAATGCAATCTTTTGTATGGCCAGGAGTAAAAAGCACTTCTAAAGTTCTATCACCTAAATCAAAAATCTTTTCTTCTTTTAACTCGATGAGTTCAGAGTGATTGATACAAGTGATGTGGGAGTGGAGGCTTGCTCGATGATTGTATTCGTTTCTGGCTTCTTGAGATAAGAAAAAGTCTTTTCGAAATTCAGGAGTATTTTGTTGCTGTATAACAGGAATAGCAGAGGCATGTGCATATATTTTTTCAAAACAGTAGTTTCCACCACTATGATCGTAATGATGGTGTGAGTTAACGATAACAAGAGGAAGATCTGTTAATTCTTTGATTACATTTTTAATATTTCCAATGCCTATACCTGTATCAAATAACAAAGCTTTTTTTGTACCAACGATTAAATACATAATATCAATGCCAAATTCGTCAATAGCCCATACATTTTTTGAAACAAGTTGTAGAGTAAAACCGTCAATTTCTCGGATATTCATATTGTCAGTGTAGAAATTATCCATTATAAAACCCCCATAATATTTATTTAATTGCACCTGATGTAAGACCACTGGTAATATATTTTTGTCCTATTATGTAAATAAGAATAATAGGAAGCATAGATAACGCTAATCCCGCTATAAGGAGATTCCATTGTGCATTTGTCGCTGATTTAAACATATATAAATTAACCGTAAGTGTACGAAGACTTTCTTCACTAATTAGAATGTTAGGGAGTAATAAGTCATTCCATGTCCAAAGAAAGAATAAAATCCCTAATGTTACAGTTGTAGATTTTACCAAAGGGAAAATAATTTGCAACATGGTTCGAAATGGACTAGCGCCATCAATAGCAGCAGCTTCTTCTAGTTCTAGAGGTACACTTTTTAAAAAACCAACATAAGTCATAATGCCAAAGGCAGTGAAAAAACCACTATTAAATAAAATTAAGCCTAAATGTGTGTTATTTAAATGTATTTTTGTAGATAAGATAGAAACGGAAATCATTACAGCATGAAAGGGGATTAACTGTCCAAAAACAAATAAAGTATATAAACGGTTTGACAGACGACCTTTTAAGTGAGAGATTCCATATGCTCCTAAGAAAGAAACAGTGCCTGATAAAATTACTGTACATATGGTAACAAACAGTGTATTTTTGAAAACAATACCAAAATTCATAATTTTCATTGCCTCGATAAAATTATCAAGAAATATATGGCTAGGTAGAGATATAAATGATGTTAGTATTTCAGAATTTGGTTTGAATGAATTCATAACAATTAAAATTACGGGAAAAAGAAATATAATTCCTAATAAAAGGCAGACAATTGTTTTTAACCATATTTTCAATTGAGTATTTTTGTTTAACATTTTACATTTGCACCTCATTTCTTCGAGTTAATTTTAATTGCAGATAAGCAATGACTGCAACCATTAAAAAAAGTATGATGGATTTGGCAGACGCGTACCCTGTTTTATATGCGCCAAATGCGTCGTTGTAAATATTTAGAGCAATAGTTTGAGTTGCATTTGCGGGACCACCACCAGTTAGAGAAAGTGGAATATCAAAAGCTTTAAAAGCATTGGCAATAGAAACAAAAAGGTTAATCGTAACGGTAGGCATAAGGAGTGGAAGTTGTATTTTGAAAATTTTTTTTAATCCAATGCATCCATCTAAACGTGCAGCTTCAATGACATCTTTAGGTATTGTTTGGAGACCTGCAATATACAGCATCATGAGAAAACCAGTAGATTGCCAGGTAGTGACAATAATAACAGCAAGCATGGACATCTTTGGATTTCCAAACCAGCTGATTTTTTCTAAAAATGGTAAATGGAGTGAATGAGCCATACTAGGTATAGCATTTGTAAAAATAAACATCCATACGAAAGAGACCATAACTCCACTGATAATGTTAGGAATAAAGAAAAAGGAACGAATAACTCCTTTACCTCGAACATTGTTATCTAAAACAAAAGCAATTGTAAATGCTAAAACATTTGCAAAAATAATAGATATAATGGCTAAAATGAGAGTGAATAGTAAGGAATGTAAAAATTGTTTGTCTTGAAATATTTTTATATAGTTATCGATTCCGTTAAATTGTTTTTGCCCCTTAATTAAATTCCAGTTGAAGAAAGAGGAAGGAAGGGTTCCACAAAAAAGTGGACCTAGAAGGGAAAAACTATAAAGAAATAAAGCAGGTAAAGTTAATAAAATATAAAATTTTTTATTTTTTTTATATAGGAAATCAGACATAATACACCTCTTTTATATTGTAATGGTATAAATATTGAAAGAGGGGAGATAAACTCCCCTGTATCATTTTATTTACTCAAGCAAAGAAAGATATTGTTCATCCATTATTTTTAAGGTATCTTCCATATTTGTAGAGCCAGTGAAATATCCTTGGATAGCTGGACCAATTATGTCAGGTGTTCCAGATGCTAGTTGTAAGTATATCCAAGGCTTTGTGTTATTGGAATTCATATAATTTGTGTAGTCGGTATAATATTGAGCGTTCATTTTCATTTCGTATTCCATCGCAGGGGGAGCAGCACCCATAGAATCTGCGGTATAGTGAATCCATCCTTCTGGATCATTATTATCACTAATATAATCTAAAACTTCTAAGGTTTCTTCTAAATGTTTTGAATTTTTATTTACAGCAATACAAATGCCTACATCTACATCAAGCTTGGCATCTTCAGGATTATCTGTTGAAGGTATACCAAATAATCCTACATTTAAATTGGGATTTATTGTTTCAGCATTCAGCAAAGCAAATTCTCCGCTTATAATCATAGCAGCTTCTCCAGATGCAAAGGCATTAAAACCGGCGGTTGAGTCAGAGTCCATATAATTTGTACCGGAATTGTTTTTCATTAGGTCTAAAAAACGAAATACTTGTTGGGAGTTATCGTTTTTAAAGGAGGAATCTCCTTTATTCATTTCTTCTGTCCAAGAAGAACTATTTTGAATGGTATTCCCTTCCAAACAACTAAATAAATGATTTAATGTCCAAGCATCTTTGTATGTGGATGCAAATGGAGTGATATTATTTGCTTGTAATTTTGCACAGGCTTCTTCTAATTGTGAAAATGTTTTTGGAATTTCTGTAATTCCAGCTTTTTCAAATAAATCTTGATTGTAATAGACGCCTAACATTTCTAAGCACATAGGATAGGCGTAAGTTTTTCCATCGTAGCTGCAAGCATTTTTTACAGAATTATAAATTTTTGAGTTGAAATTTTGATCGCTTAAATCTAGAATTCTATCATTTTCTGCAAATTGTTGCACCTGAGAATAAGGGTTCAAGAAAAACATGTCCGGTAAATCGTCAGAAGCCACCTTAGCTCCTAAATATTGGCTATAATCTCCAGTTTGCATTTCTACTTCAAAGTTAATTTTATCTTGTTTTTGGTTAAAGGCATCTGCACCTTTTTGGAAGTTTTCAGCAGCACCAGAAGACCATACAACCAATTTTACATTTGTTTTTTCATCAGAAACTGTTTCAGAATTTGTTGAGCTATCAGCACAGCCTGTTAAGTTAAATAGCATTAATGTGGCCAAAAAAGAACCAATTATTTTCTTTTTCATAAAATAGTACCTCCGTTTGTTTATTGAAGCGCTTCTTTATTGTATATTTATCATACCATACTATTTTTAGAAATATCAGATATTAGAATTTTACATCTGACACACAGATTTTTACGTATAGATATTTAAAGTATAGTTTGTTAAAATGAAATGTGAAAATACATTGAGGAGAAAAAAGAATGTTCTATAATATGTTTCTTTTGTCATTGGCAAAGTTTTTGTCAGGATTTGCAGGCTATATTTACGACATCGGAATAGTCATTTATCTGTTTAGTCAAACAAAATCCGTAGCAGCTATCGGGGGATTTTTTATCTCTCAGTTTCTGCCGGCATTGATTATTTTGTTTACAGGGAAGCTTATTGACACCCATAATCAGAAAATGCTTATGTTTCTGTCAAATCTGGCAAAGGCAGCAGTTTTCTTTTTACTTTTATTTGAAGCAAATATAGTTTTTATTTATGTGGCAACGTTCTTCATGAACTTACTTTTGGAGTTTGAAAGTAATACTACTCAGGCGCTTATGGCAAACCTTTTTTCAAAAGGCAATTTATTTAAGGCAGCTTCGGTTATCAATCTTTTGGACTCGGCATCTCTTATTCTTGCACCTGTCTGTGCGTCTGTCATTGCAACCAATTTCAGTATTCAGGCTAATCTGATAATTGATATTATATTGTATGGAATAACAGGACTTTTATATTTATTGCTGCCGTCAGGTATATTGGGCAATATAGAGAAACAGAAAGAGGAAAAGAAGGGATATGCTTCCATTATAAAGAATAAAAGAATTTTATGTACGGTTCTTTTCTGGAACTTTTTTATGCTTTGTATCGGAATTGCATCACCTCTTGAAATCAGCATGATTGAGGATACCTTGGGAATGTCGTCTTCATGGTACGGAATTGGAAATACAGTAGAGGGTATTGGAATGTTGCTTGCATCAGGCTTTGTTCTGGGAATTATTAAGAAATTAAAGCCGGAAAACATTATTCTGCTGGGACTTTTCAGTGCGGCTATGAGTTATGGGGTAATAGGAACTGCCGGAAATATAGGAATGTATCTTTTAGGTGCAGGGCTGGTAGGAGTGACGTCAACTTTCTGCCCGTTGGGATTTAAAACAGCGGTGCAGATACAAAGTGAGACCAATCTGGTAGGGAGAACTTTTACTGCATCAAGATTTACGATTTTGATTACCAGAATGATAGGATCTCTGCTGGTAGGCGGTATGCTTACTGTATGGAATATAAGAGTGATTTATTATCTGCTGGCGGGATTTTTGGTGGTTACAGCAGTGGCGTATTATTTTGTAAATAGACAGAAGGAGTTGCTACATTAAGCGTATACCCGAGAATATCTATACACTTTACGCTTAGCCTGAGCTCCCCTTGAGCTTGTAATCTCAAAGAGAGCTCGACAAATTCGCTAAAACGTATAAATATTCCGGATTGCTGTTTTAATGAACAGCTCCTTACTGTACTAACGAGAAATATTATATTTTTTCAGAAGCGCTTTCAGTCCATCCGGAGTCTTCCCAAGTTCTTCCAGTTGGACTAAATCTCCGTTTTCCGCCAACTTTGCAATTAAAGTGCTGGTTTCTTCAATACCGTCTTCCCAAGCATCTTCAATCTCCATTTCTTTTGAATATCGTCTGACTCTGGCTGGATATTCTGAGTAATCGTGCAGGGACTTACACGTAGAAAGAAGTTCTTTGTTATGTCCCGGATTGATATTCAGCATAACAGCTTCAAGCTCTAATTTGGGAGTACCGTCTAAATGGGCTTCTTTTGTTAAAGCTGAGTAAATGTCCGCTACATAAAATAAAAATCTCAGCGGCAAATTCGGGTTATAGGTAGATTGATGTTCGTAAAGAGAAAGTCTGGAGTCAATGAGGAAAGATACATCATTTTGCATAGACATATAAATGGCATTTTCCAAGGTGTTGATTTCCAGTTCTTCAGGATTTTCGTAGTGCTTTCCGGTCACAGCATTATATAAATCCAATAATTCCTTCTTATCCCTGTAAAGCATAGTAAAAATACGGGATTTAAACGTGCGGTTTACAGTAATTTCATTGTTTCCTTTGACCATATAAATACTTCCTTGAATGAAAATCGTGCAGGAGGCATCCTTTAATAAAGAAACCTCTCTGCTGTTTTGGGAATAAAAGCATTGAGATTTCTGTTTGAATAGAAAAGATTAGAAATAAGACGGGCTGAACCCTTAGAATTATAAGAAATATAATGCTTTTCCAATAGTTTACTATGCCGGAAATGCAACTGCAACAAGAAAAGACAATAATATATTTTCTTAGGACAGCATACACTGAGTTAAGATACAGGAGGTGCTGTCATGTATGAAACTTTAACCCACAAAGAACTTTGTGAGGCTTTCCATACAGATGAGAAAAATGGCCTTGATACAAAGGAAGCTGAAAAACGTCTGCTCCATGACGGAAGCAATACTTTAAAAAAAGCCAAAGAACAAACCGTTTGGGACAGAATACAAAATCAGATTAATGACCCGATGATTTTCATTCTTTTTCTGGCAGCATCTATTTCCATGCTGCTGCGGGAGTATAGTGATACGGGAATCATTCTTCTGGTAATTGTTTTAAATACCACAGTAGGAGTGATACAGGAAGGAAAAGCCCGAAAAGCCTTAGAAGCATTAAAAAAAATGACAGCGCCATCGGCTGTTGTGAAACGTGATGGAATTTATCAGAAAATACCGGCAGATAAGCTGGTAAAAGGAGACGTGGTAAAGCTAAAGGCAGGTAATCAGGTTCCGGCAGACATACGCCTTCTGGAAGTACAGGAGCTTGCCGCCAATGAGTCTGCCCTTACAGGGGAGTCTTTGCCTGTGATGAAATCCTGCGAGGTATTGAAAAAGGGGCTTCCCGTAGCAGAGAGAAAAAATACGGCATATATGTCCACGGAAATCAGAAAGGGCAGCGGTGAGGGTATTGTGGTTGCCACAGGAATGGATACAGAGCTTGGAAAAATCGCAGGAATGATTGAAGACACAAAGCAGGAAATGACACCTCTGCAAAAGCGTCTGGGAGATTTAGGGAAGATTTTAAGCATTGTGGCAGTGGCGTTATGTGCGGGGCTGTTTTTTATCGGAGTGATACAGCACAGAAATCTGTTGCAGATGCTGCTTCTGGCAATTTCTCTGGCGGTGGCTGCTATTCCGGAGGGGCTTCCGGCGGTAGTTACCATTGTCCTTGCACTTGGTGTGGCAAGAATGGTAAAAATCAATGCCATTATCCGCAGACTTCCGGCAGTAGAAACCTTAGGCTCCGTGGGTGTAGTGTGTTCTGATAAAACAGGAACCTTAACCGAGAATAAGATGACAGTGACGAAAATCTATGCGGATGAGAAAATACTTCCCGTGTCCGCAGTGAGAAAAAGAGAATTTCCTAAGCTTATGGAAGGATTTCTTCTATGTAACAACAGTATTCTGGGAAAGCAGGAAATCGGAGATGCCACGGAGCTGGCGCTTTTGCACACAGGAAGAAACATGGGATATGATGAAAAGAGATTGCAGCAGCAGTACCCAAGAACCTTCGAAATTCCCTTTAATTCCGAAAAAAAATATATGGTAAGCGTACATAAAGACGGAAATCATGAGACAGCCTATATAAAGGGTGCTTGTGACTATATTTTAAACCAATGTACTTACGTGGAAAATCACGGAAAAATCAAACCCATGACATCCATGGAGAAGATGAAAATCCGCAGAGCCATGGAGGATATGGCAAAGGAGGGACTGCGGATTTTAGCTCTTGCATATAAGGAAAGAACAATAAGCAAAACAGAAAAAGCTTTAACGGAAGGGCTGGTTTTTGCAGGCATGGCAGGAATGATAGACCCGCCCAGAAAGGAAGCCGCAACTTCTGTGAAAGCCTTAAAACGAGCCGGTGTACAGGTGGCAATGATTACAGGTGATTACAAAGATACGGCGTTTTCCATTGCAAAGAAAATCGGAATTGCAGATTGTCCGGAGCAGTGCATTACAGGACAGGAAATGGACGAGATGAGCGAAGCTGCCTTGCAAAAGAAAATGAAGAACCTGCGTGTTTTTGCAAGGGTAACGCCGGCTCATAAAGTGAGGATTGTAAAAGGATTTCAGGATAACGGACAGATTGTGGCGATGACCGGTGACGGCGTCAACGATGCTCCTTCTCTGCAAAAGGCGGATATTGGTATCGCTATGGGTGAAAATGGCACAGATGCAGCGAAGAATGCGGCAGACATGGTACTGTCCGATGATAATTTTTCTACTATTGAAAAGGCGATGGAGGAGGGCAGAGGGATTTATGTTAATATTAAGAAATCTATTTTGTTTTTGCTGTCCTCTAATTTCGGTGAGATTATTACCATGTTTGCGGCTGTGTTATTTCAGCTTCCCACGCCTTTAAAAGCAAGTCATATTTTGTGGGTGAATTTAATTACAGACTCTCTTCCTGCGCTGGCGCTTGGCATTGATAAAAATGATGCAAAGGCTTTGATGAGGAAGAAGCCACGAAATCCCCATGAAGGGCTTTTTGCACACGGAGGCTGGAGCTTTACTGTTTTCTACGGCGTTTTGATAGCGGTAATTACACTGTACGCTTTTTATTTGGGAGGGCAGACCTATGCCTTTACAGTATTGGGCGTATCTCAGCTTTTTCATGCTATCGGCATGCGGGACAGAGATAAATCCGTGTTTCGAATGAAGCATCTGGAAAATCCTTTTATGCTGGGAGCATTTTTTCTGGGCTTGGGACTTCAGTTAATGGTAACAGAGATACCATACTTTGTGCAGCTTTTCGGAACAGCCCGTCTTTCCTTACAGGAATGGTGTCTGCTTCTGGGTATTTCTGCAATTCCGCTGGTTGCTCATGAGCTTTTGCTTATTCCAAACAGAGTCTTAGGCATGAGGAAGAAACAGTAAAATGCAGGAAAAAACAGGAGAAGTTGCATATAAAAACAAAGAACACCTGTAAAAACACACAGAAACAAAGAAAAATGCAGGAAATACTTGACACTAAGTCATATATTAGCATACAATATGTAGAAATAAAAAAGAAAACATCAGGAGGAAAGCCATGACACCGTATAAAGAACTTAGTAAAGAGCAGTTACAGGCCATGAAGGCTGATTTAGAAAAACAGTTTGAAGAAGTAAAGGCAAAAGGATTAAATCTGGATATGTCCAGAGGGAAACCGTCCAAGCAGCAGCTGGAGCTGGCAATGGATATGCTGGAAGAATTAAAAAGTACAGACAAACTGAAATGTGAAACAGGAATAGACTGCCGCAATTATGGGCTTTTAGACGGTATTCCTGAGGCAAGACGCCTTCTGGGGGAAATGACAGAGGTATCACCGGAAAATATTGTGATTTTCGGAAATTCCAGTTTAAATGTTATGTTTGACACAGTTTCCCGCTCCATGACACACGGGGTATGTGGAAGTACGCCATGGTGCAAGCTGGATAAAGTAAAATTTTTATGTCCTGTACCGGGATATGACAGACATTTCCGTATTACAGAATACTTTGGTATTGAAATGATTAATGTTCCTATGACACCTACCGGACCGGATATGGATATGGTAGAAGAGCTTGTCAGCACAGATCCTGCTGTTAAAGGTATCTGGTGTGTGCCAAAATATTCCAATCCTCAGGGAATTACTTATTCTCCTGAAACCGTAAAGCGATTTGCCAATTTAAAACCGGCTGCGGAAGATTTTCGTATTTTCTGGGATAATGCTTACTGTATTCATCATTTATATGATGATAAACAGGACTTCCTTGTGGAAATCTTAGACCAGTGCGAGAAAGCGGGAAATCCGGATTTGGTTTATAAATTTGTTTCAACTTCAAAGGTAAGTTTTCCGGGTTCCGGTATTGCGGCAGTAGCAGCATCTGAACGAAATCTGAATGACTTTAGAAAACACATGTCTGTACAGACTATCGGACATGATAAGATTAACCAGCTTCGTCATGTACGCTTCTTCGGAGGTATTGTGGGCATGCACAAGCACATGAAGAAGCATGCCGAAATTCTTCGCCCGAAATTTGAAATCGTAGAAGATACATTGGAAAAAGAATTAAGCGGAGCAGAAATCGGAACATGGCAAAATCCAAGAGGAGGTTATTTTATTTCCTTTGATGCCATGGAAGGCTGTGCAAAAGCCATTGTAGCAAAGGCAGCTGAGGCAGGTGTGAAAATGACAGACGCAGGTGCAACTTATCCTTACGGAATTGACCCAAAAGACAGCAATATTCGTATTGCGCCAAGTTTTCCAACCGTAGATGAGCTGAAGCTGGCAACTGAAATTTTTGTGCTCAGTGTAAAACTGGTAAGTATTGACAAAATTTTAAGCGAAAAATAAATTTAAGAAGAAGGGAGAGGACGCTGAACAGAAACAGTGTCCTCTTTGTGCGTAATAAAATTGTTAATAATTCTTAATTGGTGAATTGGGAAAATTGTGTTATACTGGAACGCAACAGAAAGTTATGTTAGGGGTGAATGATATGGCAAAAAGAAAATCCAAGAAGAATAAATATAAGAAAATGAAGAAAATTCTGTTAGGGGTTTTAATTGGTTATGCAGTTCTTTTGCTGGGAGCATATTTCATAGGTGTATTTTACTATTCCAAGCATTTTTATCCCGGTTCAAAAATCAACGGAATGGATTGTTCGGGAAAAACCGTGGAAGAAGCAGAAAAATCCATGAAAAGCCAGATTGCAGGCTATATTCTGGTGCTGAAGGAACGAGGAGATAAGGTAGAGAGTATCAGCGCTTCTCAGATTGATATGAGATACATAGATGACGGCAAAATTGCGGAGCTTAAGAAGGAGCAAAGTCCTTTCACATGGTTTTTATCCTTTGCACATAAAAAGGACTATACCATGTCAGCTACAACACCATATAATAAAGAAGCAGTTTATGCGGCGATTGACGGATTAGCCTGTTTTCAGGAGGAAAACGTAGTACAGCCTGTTGATGCACATCTGGAGGTAGGCGCAAACGGTTATGAAGTTGTTCCTGAGGTACAGGGAACAGCTCTTGATAAAGAAAAAGTGAAAGAGGCAGTAATAAAGGCCATTGACGGCGGAGAAATTGAAGTGGATTTGGAAAAGGAAGGCTGCTATCTTGAGCCGTCTGTATTTGCAGATGATGAAAATCTTGCAAAACAGGCAGAACAGGGAAATGTATTTTTAGGTGTGACCGTTACCATTGATTTTTCAGACCGTCAGGAGGTTGTCAACGCAGAAATTATGAAAGACTGGCTGGTAACAGATGAGTCCGGTAATCTGGATTTGGATAAAGCTAAGGTAAAAGAGTATGTACAGCAGCTGAAATATGAGTATGATACCTTTGGCTCATCCAGACAGTTTACAACTGCAACAGGCAATACCATTACGGTAAAAGGCGGCGATTACGGTTGGGTAATTGCGCCTAATGATACCACAGCCAAGATTATTGATGCAATTAAAAGCGGACAGTCTCAGACCATTGAGCCGGAATATACTTACCGGGGATATTGCAGAGATACTAATGATATTGGCGATACTTATGTGGAAATCAGCTTAAAGGAACAGCGTATGTGGTTCTTTAAGGACGGACAGCTGCTGGTAGATACGCCGGTGGTTACAGGAAATCACAACAAGGGCTACGACACTCACACAGGTGTTTACGCCATTATGTATAAGGAAAGAAATGCAACCCTGAAAGGGGAAGATTACAGCGCACCGGTAGATTACTGGCTGCCGTTTTATGCCAACACAGGTATCCATGATGCAGATTGGAGAACCACCTTTGGAGGAAATGAGTATATCAACAATGGTTCTCACGGATGCGTCAACACACCGCCCGAAAACGCAGAGAAGATTTTTAATAACATTGAAAAAGGCGTTCCGGTGGTGGTATATTAAAGAAAGAAAATTTGACCGATAAAAGGAGTTTATAATATGAATATTATAGTATTAGCCGGAGGAAACAGTACAGAAAGAGAAGTATCCATTGCGTCAGGACAGGGCGTATGCAAGGCTTTAAGAGAGCGTAATCACAAAGCAGTCCTCTTAGACCCATATTTCGGAGCTTCCCAGAAAGAAGAAAATCTGTTTCCGACAGAATATGACGTGGATAAAGCAGCAGATGCCATGAGAGAAATGAGCAGTAAATTAGAAGAGACCATGAAAACCCGCAAGGGATTTTTCGGACCGAATGTTCTGGAAATCTGCAAGGAAGCCGATATTGTATTTCTGGCGCTTCACGGAGCAAACGGAGAAGACGGAAAAGTACAGTCTGTTTTGGACTTAATGGGAATTAAATATACAGGTTCAGGCCCTTTAAGCAGCGGAATGGCAATGGATAAAGGGATTACAAAAATGGTGTTTGAAGCAAAAGGCGTTCCTACACCAAAGGGAATTACGCTGGAAAAAGGCAAATGTAGCAGTCAGCTCGCAGATTACGGAATGGGATTTCCAGTTATTGTGAAGCCTTGCTGCGGAGGCTCCAGTGTAGGTGTCTGTATTGCAAATAATCAGACCGAATATCAGGCGGCATTATTAGAAGCATTTTCCTATGAAAATGAAGTTGTAGTGGAGCAGTTTATTACAGGAAGAGAATTTTCCGTTGCTGTTGTAGATGGGAAAGCATATCCTGTTATTGAAATTGCGCCTTTACAGGGATTTTATGATTATAAAAATAAATATCAGGCAGGTTCCTGTGTGGAAACCTGTCCGGCAGACCTTTCCTCTGCACTGACCAAAGAAATGCAGAAATATGCAGAAATGGGATATAAAGCTTTAAATCTTCAGGCTTATGCCCGTTTGGACTTTTTAATGGATGATGAGGGGAATATGTATTGTCTGGAAGCAAATACTTTGCCGGGTATGACACCAACCAGTTTAATTCCGCAGGAAGCAAAAGCAATCGGAATGGATTACCCTCAGCTTTGCGAAAAACTCATTGAAGTTTCATTGAAAAAGTACCAATAGGAGGAAAGGCACCATGAAAAATCTTACCTTAAAAAATCTTGCATTGGCTTGTAACGGGACTTATGTAGGCCCCAAGGAAATGGAAGATAAGGAAGTGACCTGTATTTTCACAGACAGTCGAAAAGCAGAGGCAGGCGGCTTATTTGTTCCTATTAAGGGTGCGCGAGTAGACGCTCATGATTTTATTGAACAGGTAATGGAAAAAGCGGTATTGGCTACTTTATCGGAAAAAGATTTGGGAGAGAAGCCTTTTCCATATATTCTTGTAAAGTCTTCTCTTATAGCGGTGAAGGATATTGCAGAATTTTACTTAAAGCAACTTCAGATACCGGTAGTGGGAATTACAGGAAGTGTTGGGAAAACCAGTACAAAAGAGGTCATTGCATCTGTATTGGCACAGAAATACAATACATTGAAAACGCAGGGAAATTTCAATAATGAATTGGGTCTTCCACTGACAATCTTCCGTCTTCGTGATGAACATGAAATGGCAGTGTTAGAGATGGGAATTAGTGATTTTGGCGAGATGCACAGATTAGCAAAAATTGCCAGACCGAATACTTGTGTTATCACTAATATTGGATTATGTCATTTAGAATTTTTGAAATCCAGAGATGGAATATTAAAGGCAAAGACAGAGATTTTCGATTATCTTCAGTCAGATGACCATATTATTTTAAATGGTGATGATGATAAGCTGGTGACTGTTCAGGAAACAAAAGGAATAAAGCCGGTATTTTTTGGTGTAGAAAATCATCAGGGTATTTGGGCAGATGAGATTAAACCGGAAGGGTTAAAGGGGATTTCCTGCTGTATTCATGCAGGAGAAGAAAGTTTTTCTGTACTCATTCCTGTTCCGGGAAAACATTCTGTTTATAATGCACTTGCAGCAACAGCAGTTGGTTTGACCTATGGTCTTACCATAGAGGAAATTCGTAAAGGAATTGAAAGCCTTCAGTCTGTAAGCGGCAGATTTCATATTATAGAAGCACCGAATTATACAGTTATTGACGACTGCTATAATGCAAATCCAATATCCATGAAAGCATCCTTAGATGTGCTTACCGATGCGCTGGGCAGAAAGGTTGCCATTCTGGGCGATATGGGAGAACTGGGTGCAGATGAAAGAAAGATGCACAAAGAAGTCGGAAAACATGCGGCAGAAAAAGAGATTGATGTTCTTTTATGTGTGGGAGAGCTTTCAAAAGATATGGCGGATGCGGCCGGGGAAGTAAATTCTAAGACTCAGGTCAGACATTTTGCAGATAAAGAAGCTTTGATGAAGGAGCTTCCGGAACTTCTGGAAAAAGGTGATACTGTACTGGTAAAGGCATCTCATTTTATGGAATTTGGGGAGATTGTGGAAAAATTAAGTTAGACATACGGTATTTTATATCTATGTGGTAATTCCTTGCGAAGCAGTATACTTTCTGTTATAATTTCGAAAGTGTGCATGGTTAAGGCATCATGTAAAATACTATAACGTAAGGAGGAAATGACACATGCTGAACAACATTTTAAGTGCAGTAAATGATTGGATGTATACGTATCTTTTATTATTTCTGCTGGTAGGAACGGGAATATATTTTACAATAAGAACACGTTTCGTACAGTTGAGATTATTAAAAGAGTCGTTTCATGTATTAAAGGAAAAAGCAGGAGAAGAAAACGGGAAAAAACAGGTTTCTTCTTTTCAGGCATTGATGATTTCCACAGCTTCCAGAGTCGGAACAGGAAATATTGCAGGAATTGCCACTGCGATTGCAGCAGGCGGAGCAGGAGCAGTTTTCTGGATGTGGCTTATGGCAGTCATTGGCGGAGCATCCGCTTTTATTGAAAGTACCTTGGCACAGGTTTATAAAGTGAAGGACAAAGAGGAATTTCGAGGAGGTCCTTCCTATTATATGGAGAAAGCGCTTGGCAAACGCTGGCTGGGGATTTTATTTTCAGTTCTTTTGATTATTTGCTTTGCTTATGGTTTTAACGGGCTTCAATCCTTCAATATGTCATCTTCTTTGGAATATTATATTCCGGGTTATAGCGATACGGTTTATCCTATGCTTGTGGGATTGATTTTGGCAGTAGGAACAGCCTTTGTTATTTTTGGCGGAGTACACAGAATTGGTTTTATCACATCTGTATTAGTACCGATTATGGCAGGTGCTTATCTCCTAATCGGACTTTATACAGTCATTACCAATATTACAGAGCTTCCGAAAGTGTTTTCTATGATTTTTTCTCAGGCATTTGATTTCAAGGCATTTGCAGGAGGTATGGCAGGAAGCGCTGTGGTAATCGGTATTAAAAGAGGTCTTTTTTCCAATGAAGCAGGTATGGGAAGCGCTCCCAATGCTTCTGCAAGCGCATCTGTAAGTCATCCGGCAAAACAGGGAATGGTACAGGTTTTATCTGTGTTTATTGATACTCTGTTAATATGCTCTGCAACAGCTATGATGCTGTTACTTTCCGGTGTGCAGGGTGAGTCCGGCGTATTAGACGGTATTCCTTTTGTGCAGAAGGCTATTTCCGCAAACGTAGGAAATTGGGGCATTCATTTTATCACACTTTCCATTTTTGCCTTTGCATTCAGCAGCTTGATTGGAAATTATTATTATGCAGAGTCGAATATTTTGTTTATTAAAAATAATAAAAAATTGTTATTTATTTTCCGTATTACCTGTCTTTTAGCAGTATTTTTCGGAGCACAGGCAGACTTCTCCATGATGTGGAATATTGCGGACATTACGATGGGATGTATGGCAACCGTAAATATTCTGGTCATTTTGGTTCTTGGAAATACGGCGATGAAAGTATTAAAAGATTACGAAAAACAGAAAAAAGAAGGAAAAAATCCTGTTTTTAAAGCAAAAGATGTGGGAATAGAGAACACGGAGTGCTGGTAAAGTAAGTCGATACTGAAAAAGGTATACATTTGATGCAAATTAAGCGTTCAATGTATACCTTTTTTAGTAGAGTTTTTTAAACTAAATCGTGATTTTTTTCTAACATTTCTAAAATAACTTTCTGTGTATATGCCCCTAGATGCTTTTTATCTTCCTTTTCTAATTGGTCAGGATAAATGGGAGCGCCATATTCAACTACTACCTTGCAAGGCTTGATTTTTGGAAAATGTGCTTCAAAAATTTCAGCAGAGTTGCTGATTGCAATGGGAATAATCGGGCATCCTGCCTTTGTGGCGATTTTAAAGCTGCCTTCGTGGAAAGGAAGCATTTCCAGTTCGTTTTCTCCCTTATTTCTTGTACCTTCAGGGAAAATACAAATAGAAATTCCGCTTTTCACTTTATCAATGGCAGTTAAAATAGTTTTCATTCCGGCTTTAATATCCTGTCTGTCTAAGAACAGGCAATGAAGATAACGCATCCATGTAGAAAGCAGAGGGATTGGCTCCATTTCTTTTTTGGCAATATAGCCGGTTAAATCAGGGCATAAAGTGTAAGTCAGCAGAATATCAAAAAAACTTCTGTGGTTTCCGATATACAGTACAGCCTGATTGGTAGGAACATTTTCATGGCCGATAATAGTGATTTTTGCACCGGTTACTTTTAAAATAAATTTAAAAACAGCTTGAATAATACGCAGGGAGCTGATATCCTTTGCACGTTTGTTAAATTTCCCTATAATCCATTCTACAATAAGAATAGGAATAGATAAAATTAAGTACCCGATGACACAGATACATACAATAAGAAATCGAAACATAATAAATAACCTTTCTTTCCTTTGAATAATAAAAAATACATCTAATAAATTATAATGAAATCATCTCTAATATGCAAGGATTAGTACGCATATTTCAGAAAAAATCCGCATACATTTAGGATAAGACTGGCAAAGTGAAGGTGGCGTAAGATGTGAAAAAAGGAACAGCCATAATCCTGCTTTTGACAGTAATATCCTGCTTTTTATGTGGCTGCAGCATTGAAAAAGTAAGGGCAATGGACGGTGTAAAACCGGAGTATACCGTTATGAAAGAGGAAGATTATCCTGAAAAAGTAAAAGAATTGATAGGTGAGAATAAGGCAAAGGAATTTCAGATGACTTATCAGGATGCAGGATATCTTTACCTCATGAAAGGATATGGAGAACAGAAAACAGGAGGGTACAGCATACAAATTGAAGATTTATCCCTGTGGGATAATGCAATTCATTTACAGACGACGTTGCTTGGTCCGCAGGATGGCGAAGAACTGAAGGAGGAAGCATCTTATCCCTGTCTGGTGATTAAGATGAAATATCGGGAAGAGCCGGTTATTTTTGAATAGAAAAGGGGTAGTGGTGTGGAACTGGTAACAAAAAATATGTATATGCTTCAAAAAAAGTGCGAGGCAGTTAATCAGATTACTTTTGATGAGGATTTAAACGTTCCTGATGTAAAGCCGGATATCGGGCGCATGATACAGAAAAAGGGCGATATCCAGTTAGAGGATATTCAGATAAGCGAGGGGCGTGCATATATTACAGGGGCGCTGGTAGTGAGTCTTTTATACGTCAGCGACAATGAAGAAAGACGCCTTCAAAGCCTTATGGGAACCTTGCGTATTGGAGAGACTCTAAACTTAGAGGGGCTGGAAAGCGGAGATAAAGTACAGTTAAAATGGGATATCGAGGATTTGAGCGTTCAGCTTATAAATTCCAGAAAATTGAATATAAAGGCATTAGTGACTTTTACAGCTTACGTGGAGGAAAGTAAAGAGTTGGAGCTGCCCGTTGCCGTGGAAGATGATGAAATTTCCCAGAAAAAAGAGGATATTTCTATTCTCGGTACTGTGATACATAAAAAAGACACCATGCGTGTAAAAGAGGATATTTCTCTAAGCTCTAACAAACCGGATATTTATGAACTGCTTTGGAATACCGTAGAGGTAAGAGGGTTGGATATTCGTGCGGAAAACGATAAAATTGCAGTAAAGGGAGAGCTGTTTGTCTTTGCTCTTTACAGCGGAAATGATGATAATAATTCCCTGCAATGGCTGGAGCATTCTGTTCCCTTTTATCAGGAGCTGGAGTGTGTGGGCTGCACACAGGAAATGATACCCAATGTGGAAATTTCCATGCCCCAAGGTGATTTAAAGGTGAAACAGGATGAAGACGGAGAAGAGCGTGTCATTGGCGTGGACGTTGTTTTGGAGCTGGAACTGAAAATTTATGAGGAAGAGGAATTATCTCTTCTCATGGATGTATACACGCCGTTAAAAGAGTGTGAGGCAGTCAGGGAAAATCAGGTATTGGAAAGTCTGCTGGTGAAAAATTTTTCAAAGTGCAAGGTGAATGACAGGATTAAAATAGAAAACAGTCACGGAAAAATTTTGCAGATTTGTCACAGCGACGGAAATGTAAAAGTAGACAGCAGCAGAATTGTAGAAAACGGAATTGAGGTGGAGGGCGTTGTCCAAATTCGGATTTTATATATTATCGGGGATGATGATATGCCGTTTTATTCCATGGAAACCATGATACCCTTCCGGCATATAATCGAGGCAGAGCAGATTACAGAAAATTGTGTTTATTATATGCGAGCGGACTTAGAGCAATTGTCCACGACCATGATTGACAGCGATGAAATCGAGGCAAAAATCGTGATTAACTTAAATGCGCTGGTAATGAAGCAGAGAGAAACAGGAATTATCCAAAATATTGAAGAAAGAGAGCTGGACAGGGAAAAACTGCGTAATATGCCGGGAATTGTAGGATATCAGGTGCAGCCGCAGGATACCCTTTGGGATATTGCAAAGCGGTTTTATACGACCATTGATACAATTTTAGAATTGAATGAAATGGAAAATGAAACAATCAAACCGTATGACACCTTAGTGCTTATGAAAAAAGTAGAAAAATAAAATATTTTCAGTAAGAGGAGCGGTTTCGTGTAAACGGCTCCTTTAAAAATAGGAGGAAATTGTTTGGCTATCTTGCCAGTTGAAAAAAAATATGTTTTCATATAGAATAGAATGTACTAAAAGGAATACAATATACAAAAGTCGGAGGAGAAGCCATGAGATTAAGAGCGTTGGCAAAAATCAATCTTGGTTTAGATGTTCTGCGTAAAAGAGAAGACGGATATCATGAATTGCGCATGATTATGCAGACAATTAATATGTACGACCAATTAGATATAGAAATCAGTAAAACACCGGGAATTAAAATTACTACCAATCTGCCTTTCATACCGGTAAATGAAAGCAATCTGGTATATAAAGCGGCGAAACTTTTGATGGATGAATTTCAAGTAGAGCAGGGAATTACCGTAGATTTGCAGAAATTTATTCCTGTGGCGGCAGGTATGGCAGGCGGAAGCTCTGATGCGGCAGCAACCATGATTGGAGTAAATCGTTTGTTTGGATTGGGACTTTCTGTAAAAGAGCTGATGGAAAGAGGCGTGAAAATCGGTGCAGACGTGCCATATTGTCTTTTAAGAGGAACTGCGTTGGCAGAGGGAATTGGAGACAAGCTCCGTGCCCTTCCTGCGTGTCCGGATTGTTATGTGCTTATCGGAAAGCCGGCAATCAGCGTGTCTACAAAGTTTGTCTATGAAAATCTTCATGCCAATGAATTAGAGTATCATCCTGAAATTGATAAAATGCTGGATGCAATTCAGTGGCATAATTTGAATAAGATTGCAGACTGCATGGGAAATGTATTAGAAACGGTTACAATTCCTCATTATCCTGTTATTCAGGAAATCAAAGATCACATGAAAGAACATGGGGCATTAAATGCCATGATGAGTGGCAGTGGCCCTACGGTATTTGGATTGTTTGACGATAAAGCAACAGCAGAAAATGCCTGTGAAGCTTTGCGGGCAAGCCGTTTGGCAAGAACCGTTTTTTTGACAACAGTATTTAACAATGGCGGAAGGAGAAAATAGCAGGAATGGATTTGGAAATGAATATGGATGACTATCTTCCTTTGAGGGATGTGGTTTTTAATACACTCAGAAGAGCGATTTTGAAAGGGGAATTAAAACCGGGAGAGCGTCTGATGGAAATTGCTCTGGCAGACAAGCTGGGGGTAAGCCGTACACCTATTAGAGAGGCAATCCGTAAGCTGGAGCTGGAAGGACTTGTTGTGATGGCCCCCAGAAAAGGGGCAAAAGTTGCTTCTATTACAGAGAGAGACTTAAATGATGTGCTGGAAGTAAGAAAAGGAATGGAAGTTTTAGCCATTTCCCTTGCCTGCGAGAGAATTACAAAGGAAGAAATGGAACATCTGGAAAAAATTGAAGCACATTTTCAAACGCTTATTGAGTCTGATAATTTAACAGAACTGGCAGAAGTAGATGTGGAATTTCATGACACTATTTATCAGGCAACCAATAATAAACGTCTGGTACAGCTTTTAAATAATTTAAGAGAGCAGATGTATCGTTATCGTATGGAATATTTAAAAGATATTGCTGTGCGCCGTACATTGGCAGAAGAACATAAATCTATTTGTGAGGCTCTGAGAGTAAGAGATGAAAAAAAGGCTTTAAGCTATGTACAACTTCATATTGATAATCAGCAAAAAGCAATTATTCGTAGTTTAAATCAAGAATAAAAGAGAATATGGGTGAGATAATAAAAGGAGATGTTGCATGAAATTTATGTGACAACTCCTTTTTTCATACAAATCAATGATAATGTTTGAAGATATAGACTTAGCCATTCCATGGCAAATACGTTCATTTTCTTGTTTTTTGCGCTGTCTACGGATGTTTTGTCCGCCAAACTCGTGCAAAGCACTCAAACACGGCTTCCAAAACATCACTATGCTCAAAAAACTGCGAAAATGTTCCTAATCATTTGCCATTGGAATGTCTGGAGCTGTGTTTGACACTGTTCATTCAGCTTTAAAACATTTTGAGGAGAAAATCATGAATAACATAATCTCAACACATATTGATGAAAACGAAGCATACGTGAGAAAACGCCTGCAAAACTGTGACGACTGTATCATTCGCCCCATGCTTTTAGGGGAGGGCAAAAAAATACGCTGCATGGTGGTCTACATTGAAGTTGCCGTAAGCAACATGGTGCTGGAGGACTCTGTAATCGGCAAGCTGGTAAATCATATATGGGAGATGCCGGGAGACGAGCTGATTGAATTTATCAAGGACAACGGAATGGGGATTTCTGATGTGCAGCCTTTGGAAGACATGGATAAAGCCTTTGCAGCCATGCTGGCAGGAAATGCAATCTTTTTTATAGATGGGTACAATAAGGCAATCAAAATCGGCAGTAAGGGATATCCTAATCTCAGTGTTTCAGAGTCCAGCAGAGAAAAGGTGCTTCGAGGCTCAAAGGAGGGCTTCACTGATGCAGTAAAAACTAATGCCGCACTGGTTCGAAAGAGAATTCGGGACACAAGATTAAAGGTAAAACAGAAAACATTGGGAGAGAGAAGCCAGACTCTGGTACAGCTTTTATATATGGAAGATTTAGTGCGGCCGGAGCTTTTATCAGAGCTTGAAAACCGCTTGGACTCTTTTGTGATTGACGGAATTTTGGATACCGGAGCGATTGAACAGCTTACGGAGAAGCATTGGCTATCTCCTTTTCCTCAGTTTCAGACTTCGGAGCGGCCGGATAAATGTGCAGTGGAAATTTTAAACGGCAGAATTTTATTGCTCTGTGACCATTCTCCAACAGGAATTTTGCTTCCGGCAGTTTTAAACGATTTCTTGCAGGTGAGTGAGGACAATTATAATCATTTTGAAATTGTAAGCTTTCAGCGGCTTATTCGCTATTTTGCCTTGTTTTTAACGTTACTGTTTTCCGGAACATATCTTGCGGTTACCAATTTCCATACGCAGGTATTGCCTACCAATCTGATTTTATCTTTTTCTGAGGCGCGACAAGGTGTTCCTTTTCCGGCTCTTTTGGAAGTGTTGTTTATGGAAATTGCCTTTGAAACCATTCGGGAGGCAGGTGTGCGTATGCCGGGACCGCTGGGAGGAACCATAGGTATTGTAGGAGGTTTGATTGTGGGGCAGGCAGCAGTAGAGGCGAATTTGGTAAGCCCTATTGTGGTGGTAGTAGTTGCTGTGACAGCTCTGTGTTCACTGGCAATTCCAAATCAGGAGTTTTCAGCGCCTTTTCGGATGTTGAAATTTGGGTTTATTTTTCTGGGAGGAACTTTGGGAGTATTTGGGATTTTGCTAGGACTTTATCTGGTTATCAGCCATCTGGCAGGATTAAAAAGCTTTGGAATTCCCTATCTTACTCCTTTTGCAGCCCAAAATCAGGCGGGATACAGAGGAGAGCAGGACGGAACGGTTCGTGCTCCTTTTCGCTTTCTTACTAAAAGACCTCTGTATGCAAGGCGCGAGGAACAGGTAAAACTCCGAACAAAGAAGAAAGGAGGGGCATGATATGTTTGCAGACAATGCCAGAATTTCTCACAGACAGCTGTTTCGGCAAATTGTTCTGGGACTTATCGGGATTTACACATTGGCAATTCCTGTGTTTCCGGAGGTTTCAGGAAGGCAGGGAATATTGTGTTTACTTACTGCAATGGCAGTTTATCTCCTTTTCTGTATTTATTTTATCCGAATAAAAACAGTTATGCAAAATCCCAGAAGATATATGGGGAAAATATTAGGCAGCGTTTTTGTTTTTTTGTATATGTCATGGCTGTGGCTGATGGGAGTGTATCTTCTTTTGATGACAGCCAGAATTACAGACCGCTTTCTGATAGAGGGCAGTGTGTACTGGATTGTAATTGTTCTGGCAGGCATAGTTACGTATCTGGGCAGCCATCAGGGACTGGAAAGGCGGGGAAGAATGGCAGAGGTATGTTTTCCTGTTTTCCTCTTTATTCTGGCAGGAATGTTGTGCCTTGGAATTTTACGGATGAAAAGCTATTATTTGGGTGAGCTGGGGGATTTAACCTTGCAGGGGTGGTTAAAAGGCAGCTATCAGGTTTTTTGTGCGTTCTTGCCTTTTACATTTTTGCCTGTGGCGCTGGGAAATGTGAAAAAACCGGGAGAAACGGGAAAGGTCATGAGGGGGGCATTATTTCTTGTGACAGGAATTTTGATGTTGTGTCTTTTATTGCTTCAGGGAAGCTTTGGAATTGGAGCATATGAGCACAGTCGGTATCCCATGGTTGAATTTATGGCAGGCATCCGAATTCCGGGAGATTTTCTGGAGCGTGTGGATATTTTCTGGGTGGCTGCGGTAATGTTCAGCATGTTGTTTGCGCTGGGAGGTGTGTTTTTCTATAATCATGAGCTTTTGGTACGGACAGATATGGAAAAAGGAGCGCCTTTTCTGGCAACGGGAGTGGTGGCAGCAGCCTTAATATGTGAGAAAGCACAGGTATCACCGGAGCTTTTTTGGGAAATTACAGGGTGGTTTTACGGACCATTGTTCCTGCTCCTTCTTATCTATGCAGGCTTTGCAGGGAAAAAGAAATCTGTTTTTGTAAAAGGAGCGGCAATTTTACTGTGTATGCTTCCCCTGTCAGGCTGTGGGGTGTCTCTGGAAAACAGAGCCTTTCCGTTGTCCATGAGCGCAGATTATAAAGATGGAAGCTTTGAACTGATTTATGGTATTCCGGGCTTGGGAGAAATTACAGGACAAGGGAAAAATCAGGAGGAGCAGCCTCAGGCAATTTCTTATCAGGGAGCTACTCCCAAGGAAGCGGAAGAGGCGTTTAACAGAAATCAAAAAAATTATCTGGATATGGGACACATGAAAATCATTCTTTTAGGCAAGGATTTGCTGGAAAACGAGGATGCCTTGTTTGAATTTTTAAATTATTTAGAGGAAAAGCCTTCCGTGGCGGGAAATATTTATGTGTTTTCCTGTGAAGATGTGAAGGCTCTTATGAGCTTTGACACACAGGGAGGGGAGTCTGTGGGAGATTATCTTACAGGAATTTTAGAAAATAATCTGGAAGGCAAGCCCAAAAACGCAGTAACCCTTCAGGATTTATACAATAGGTGGCACAGAAAGGAACAGCTGCCACAGCTTTTAGAGGCAGAATTGGTGAATAAAAGACCGCAAATCCGTCGATACTCCTGATAACAAAATCAGGAGGTACATAAAAGTTGAGTGAAAAACAGAAAGACAGAAAAATCTGGTTGGCAGCAGCAGTTCTGGGGCTGGCATTGACCTTATTTTTAACAGGAATAAATACGGTTCGTTTAAAGCGGGAAAACAGAGAAATACAGGCACGCCTTGACAGGGAAATCCAACAGGGGATTGCAAGTGAGGTGTTCCGCCTCCACGTTATCGCAAATAGTGATAAAGAGGCAGACCAGAAGCTGAAATTACAGGTGAAAGACAGAATTGTGGAGTATTTGCAGCAAAAATTAAAGCAGGATGCCGACTTAGAAGAAACAAAGGAGCTGGTGCTTACCCATTTGCAGGAAATAGAGGAAGAAGCAGAGAAAATCGTGAAGGAAGCGGGCTTTACTTATGAGGTTCAGGCAGCAGTGGAGAACACCTATTTTCCTGACAAAACTTATGGAGATTGTACCTTTCCAGCAGGTGAATACGAAGCATTAAACGTACGTATCGGGGAGGCGCAGGGGCATAACTGGTGGTGTGTGCTGTATCCCAGCTTATGTTTTATTGATGATACCTACGGCATTGTGACAGAGGAGAAGAAAGAAGATTTAAAGTCCGTACTTACAGAGGAGGAATTTGACGAGATTTTAAAAAATCCACAGGAAAAGCCAAAAGTGAAGATTGGATTTCGTTGGTTTTAACCTTGCAATATCCCTTTGTTAAGGGTAAAATGAAGAACAGACGATAAAATGACAGTTATGAGGTTATTGTATGAAATATAAAAAAACAGCGCCCATTGGCGTTTTTGACTCCGGAGTCGGAGGTCTGACAGTTGCGAGAGAGATTATGCGAAATCTGCCTCATGAGAAAATCGTGTATTTCGGTGACACGGCAAGAGTTCCTTACGGAAGTAAATCAAAAGAAACCATTTTGCGATATTCCAGACAGATTGTCCGCTTTTTACAGACACAGGAGGTAAAAGCCATTGTAGTAGCCTGCAATACGGCAAGTGCGCTGGCTCTTGAAACAATCCGTGAAGAAATTGACATTCCCATTATCGGTGTGGTAAAGCCGGGAGCAAAGGTAGCAGCCCAGACCACTCGAAATAAAAAGATTGGGCTTATCGGAACAAGAGCTACGGTAAAATCGGACTTGTACCGCAGGACCATTCAGGCAGAAAATCCGGAAATTGAAGTAATCGGGCAGCCCTGTCCGCTATTTGTACCTCTGGTAGAGGAAGGCTGGCTGAAAGATCCGGTGACGATTGAAGTTGCTAAGCGGTATCTTGCGCCATTACTGGAAAAAGACATTGATACCCTTATTTTGGGCTGCACTCATTACCCCCTTCTTCGCTCTACCTTAAAGACCTTGGTAGGGGATGAGGTGACTCTGGTAAATCCCGCTTATGAAACGGCAAAGGAATTACAGCGGCTTTTAAAAGAGCAGGGCATGGAAAACGAGATACATACAGATGAAGAATTTCCCTACCGCTTTTTCGTCAGTGATGAGGAGGAATGTTTTCAGGAGTTTGCAAATTCAATTCTTCCCTATAATGTGAAGCGAACAGAGCAGATTAATATTGAGGAGTTTTAAAAATGACAAAGGACGTTTTAGTTACAGTAAAAGGACTTCAAAGCATGGAAGACGGCAGCCCGCCGGAAGAAGTAGAAATGGTGGCAAAAGGCGAATACTATTATAAAAACGGTCACCATTATATTTTTTATAATGAAACCATTGAAGGATTTACAGAGCAGAACAGAAACAGCATTAAAATCTCAGAAAACAGCGTGGAAGTAAAGAAAAAAGGACTTACCAATATGCAGATGATTTTCGAGGAGCAAAAGAAAAATATCAGTTATTACGCCACTCCCTTCGGAAATCTTCAAATGGGAATTGCAGCGACTAATATTGATATAAAAGAACAGGAGAAAAGTCTGGAGCTTTGTATTGACTATGCGCTGGAAATTAACGGAGAGCATGCGGCAGACTGCCAGATTGCGGTGAGTGTCAAAGAAAAGAACAGCGGTGAATTTTCCTTAAACATATAAAAGGGATTATTACTTTAAGAAGTGATAAAAAAGAGTTGGAGTATTAAGTGATTTCCAGAATATTTCTGGATGATACTTAATACTCCAATACTTTTTTGTGTATACTTACTTGAAGTAATAATCCTGTTTATTTCTGGGCAGACGCAGCTTTTTCTTTCATGCGTTTGAACCAGCCCTTTTTCTTAGCCGGAGGTGTTAGGGAACCACGAAGTCCTCTTACTCCTACAATGTAAATACCGCTTACATCGGCTTTGATTTCTTTCTTTACAGGAATTAAGTCAAATATTGCTTCGTCAGCTACTAAAGTCATAATCTTTGGACCGATTTTGGCTTTTACGATAGGCAGCTTAGAACGACGCATAAGCTTTGGAGTCTGGTCGATAACCATCTGAGGCAGACCGGATTGCTTAATAGGCAGACGTTTTTTATCAATGATAAGCATTGACATTGTCTGTTTCATGGCATCCAACTGTACCTGTTGTTCTTCTTGTTTTTTCTGAGCCTTTTTTCCAAGGAAAAAGAGAACAATAATACCAATGATTAAAAGAACCAAAACAACCAGAAGTATTTTCGTAAGCATTTCTGTTAATCCTCCTATTATTTCAGTAATTCATACTTAGAATATTCTAGCACCCTTTCATGGAAAAGGCAACTAAAAATCCCCTGAAACCCTTTCTTTTTCGGTGGTAATATGGTATAACTGCTTTTGTATACTAATTTTAAATGGAGAGGAAATAAAAGCATGAAGAAAAAAATGGTAATCCTTCTGCTGACATTGGGAATTCTCGGTACAGCAATGGGATGTGGTGAAAAGAAAGATAAAACAGAAGATAAAGAAGGGACAAAAACAGAACAGTCTTCACAAGAAGATTTTAAACTGACAAATAAAGATGGAAAAGTAGTAGCAGTTGATGTTGATAATATAGAAAATTATATTACTTTAGGAGAATATAAAAACCTTCAGGTGACAGAAGCACCGAAAGCTGCTGTGACAGACGAAGAAGTGGAAAACAGTATTCATTATACACTTATGACAGGTTATGATCAGGTGGAAGTAACAGAGGACAGAGCTGTTCAGCAGGATGACACTGTAAATATTGATTTCACAGGTTATATGGACGGTGAGGAATTTGACGGCGGTTCTGCACAGGGTGAGGATTTGCGCATCGGCTCTGGCTCTATGATTGAAGGTTTTGAAGATGGTCTGATTGGACACAAAAAGGGGGAAGAGGTAACTCTGGACCTGACTTTTCCAACAGATTACAGCGTAGAGGAAATGCAGGGAAAAGCAGCGCAGTTCAAGATAAAAATTAACAGTATTTCTCAGGTGCCGGAGCTTACTGACGAATGGGCGGCTGCAAATACAGATTATAAGACTGCGGAAGAATTCAGAACAGCACAAAAAGATATGATGCAGAAAAGTATCGATTTAGAATATGAAGGTCAGGTAAAATCCGATTTATTTGCTATGGTTGTAGAGGCAACAGAGTTTAAGGAATATCCGGAAGCTCTTTTAGAACAGGGCAAAAAGGACGTAAGGGAAAGACTTGACCAGATGTATCAGGCGCAGTTCCAGATGACTTTAGACGACTATGTAAAACAGCAGGGAATTTCTGAGGAAGAAGTAGAGCAGGTACTGACAGAGTCCGCACAGACTTATTTACAGCAGAATTTAATCGTACAGGCTATTTTTAATGCAGAAGGAATTGAAATGAGCGAAGAAGACTATACAGCAGAAGAGGCAAAATTCGCAGAATTAAACGGATTTCCTGATGTAGAAACCATGAAAATGTATTATGGCGATTTAAACGTATTAAAAGACAGTGTACTTTGGAACAAGGCATGCGATGTGATTGTAGAAACTGCTACGGTAACAGAGCAGGAGCCGGAAGCTGATACACAGGCTGCACAGGAATAGTGGACAGAAACCGCAGATGAACACAAAAGTTAAAATGTGTGTCTGCGGTTTTATTACATAATAAATGCTCCGTAAGGAGCGTGCTGCGGCAGGAAAAGGAGACAAAAGAGATGAAGACAAAAACAAGGCGAATATTAGGACTTTTTCTTTCAATGTTGCTTCTGGTTGTACCTCTTTTGGGGTGCAAAGAGGAAAAAATTCAGGGAAATGTGAATTCTGATATTGCACAAAAGGCACAGACAGCAGGCGGACTTACGGTTCATTATCTGGATGTGGGGCAGGGGAACGCCATATTGCTTCAATCAGAAGGACAAACCATGCTGATAGACGGAGGCGCAAGAAAGAGCTCTTCCTTTGTAGTAAGCTATCTGGAAAAGCAAAAGATTGAAAAGCTGGATTATGTGCTGATTTCCCACTTTGACGAGGACCATCTGTCAGGAGCTGTGGGTGCTTTACATAAATTCCCCGTAGGTACATTGATTACTCCTGATTATGAGGCTGACTCTAATATTTTTCAGTCTTATAAGAAAATCGCAGAGGAAAAAGGATATCAGGCAGTTCATCCCAAGCAAGGACAGGAGTTTTCCTTGGGAAGTGCGAAATTTCGAATTATTTCCCCGGTGTCTTATGGTCATGAGGATGAAAACCAAGACTCCGTAGGCATTATTTTAGAAAACGGAGAACAGAAATTTTTTATCGGCGGAGATATCGGGCTGGAAAGTGAAAAAGAAATTTTAGACTCCGGTGTGGATATTCAGGCAGATGTGATGCTGATGAACCATCATGGCTCACATGTAAGTGAAGAATTTTTTAAGAAAGTTTCTCCCTCTTACAGTGTAATCAGTTGTGGAAAAGACAATAAATATGGACATCCCAGAGCAGATACCATGGAGCTTTTAAAGAAGTACGATGTGCCTGTATTTCGTACAGATTTGCAGGGGACAATTCTCATGTACAGTGACGGACAGGAGCTGACCTTTGAGCAAGAGCCTTGTAATGATTATACTCCGGGAGACAGAAGCGGGGCAGAGGAAGATGAGGACATACAGGAGTTTAATAACAGCAATGAGCAGGAATGTGACTTTGTCTTAAATGCGCATACAAAGAAAATCCATAAAAAAGACTGCTCTTCCGTAGAACAGATGTCGGAGGAGAACAGAAGCTATTATAAAGGGGACATCAATGCTTTATTAGACGCAGGGTACAGCGCCTGCAAGAGCTGTAACCCGTAAAAAGAAGGAAAAGATACAAAGGAGAATAGGAAATGAAAAAGACATTAAAGCAGTTGGCAGGTTATTATAAGCCCTATAAAGGACTTTTCTTTTCAGACCTGTTTTTCGCAGTGCTAGGAGCAGGAATTACCTTGGTAATTCCCCTGCTGGTGCGTTATATTACAAGTAATGTAGTGTATTATCCGGTAGAAAAAGCAGTAAACGTAATTATAAAGCTGGGAATTTTTATGATTGCGCTGGTGCTTTTGGAAGCCTTCTGTAATTTCTATATTGCCTATTATGGGCATCTGATGGGCGCCCGCATTGAGCGGGATATGCGAAATGAAATTTTCAGTCATTATCAAAAGCTGTCCTTTGCATTTTTTGACAATCAGAAGGTGGGACAGCTCCTTTCCAGAGTGACCTCCGATTTGTTTGAAATCAGCGAGCTTTTGCATCACGGACCGGAGGATTTGATTATTTCTATTATTAAATTTGTGGGAGCATTTATTATTCTGGCATTTATCAATATCCGTCTGGCTTTGGCTGCATTTTTCTTTATTCCGTTTTTAATTTTATATGCGCTTTACTTTAACCGCAAAATGGAAACGGCGTTTCAGAGAAACAGGGCCCGCATTGCAGATATTAACACACAGATTGAAGACAGTCTTTCCGGCATTCGTGTGGTAAAATCCTTTGCCAACGAGCAGGAAGAAATGAGAAAATTTAAAATCGGAAACCAGCGTTTTGTAGAGTCTAAAAAGCAGAGCTATCAGTATATGGGAACTTACTATTCCGGAATGGGAGCGTTTACCACATTGATTACTATTGTGGTGCTTCTGGTAGGGGCATTTTCTCTTACAAAGGGACAGATGCCCGTGGAGGATTTGGTAACGGTGCTTTTATACATCAATAACTTTACGGAGCCTGTGAAAAAGCTGATTAACTTTACAGAGCAGTTCCAGAACGGATACAGCGGATATGTACGTTTCCGTGAAATCATGGCGGTAGAGCCGGACATTACTGATGATGCGGATGCCTGCGAGCTTACCGATGTAAAAGGAGCGATTGACTTTGAAAATGTTTCTTTTTCTTATGAGGGAAATAAAGAGCAGGTATTAAAAAACGTAAATCTCAAGGTAAATGCAGGAGAGTATGTGGCTTTGGTAGGCGGCTCAGGAGCAGGAAAGACAACTCTTTGCAGCTTAATTCCACGTTTCTATGATGTGACAGAGGGACGAGTGCTGCTGGACGGGCAGGATATTAGAAAGCTTAAACTGCACAGCTTGCGAAGTAAAATCGGTATTGTACAGCAGGACGTTTATCTGTTTGCAGGAACAGTTATGGAAAATATCCGATACGGAAAACCCGATGCCACAGACGAAGAGGTCATACAGGCAGCTAAGGCAGCCAATGCCCATGATTTTATTATGGAGCTTGATGACGGTTACAATACGGATATCGGACAAAGAGGGGTGAAGCTCTCCGGAGGACAGAAGCAGAGACTTTCTATTGCAAGAGTTTTTCTGAAAAATCCGCCGATTTTGATTTTTGATGAAGCGACCTCTGCCCTTGACAATGAGAGCGAAAAAATTGTGCAGGACTCTTTGGAAAAGCTATCCGCAGACAGAACCACCTTTGTAATCGCTCACAGACTTTCCACAATCAGAAAAGCTCAGAGAATTCTGGTGCTGACAGAGGATGGAATTGCAGAAGAAGGAACACATCAGGAGCTTATGGAAAAAGAAGGAATTTACAGCAGTCTTTATAAACTTTCATTTTCATGATACAATGAGAAAAACGCAGGGAAAGGAATGGTTGACATGATAGCAGATAAGATGAAGGCATTGGTGAACAACAGCTCGGCAATTCGTGCAATGTTTGAAGAAGGAAAAAAACTGGCGAAGGAATATGGTGCAGAAAACGTTTATGATTTTAGTCTGGGAAATCCCAATGTGCCTGCACCGCCTGAGGTTCAGGCTGCAATGTGCGGAATTGTAAAGGAAGAAGACCCTGTTGTGCTTCACGGCTATATGAGTAACAGCGGATATGAGGATGTAAGACAGGCAGTGGCAGAGTCTTTAAATGAAAGATTTGATACTTCTTTTGAGAAGGAAAACATCATCATGACAGTAGGAGCGGCAGGGGGATTAAATGTAATCTTAAAAACCCTGTTAAATCCACAGGATGAGGTTGTGGTTATTGCGCCTTATTTCGGAGAGTACAATGCCTATGTGTCTAATTATGACGGGGTTGTCGTAGTAGTAAGCCCTGACACAAGAGATTTTCAGCCGAACTTAAAAGAACTGGAAGAAAAGCTGACAAAGCGGACAAAAGCGGTGATTGTCAATTCTCCCAACAATCCTACGGGAGTGGTATATTCAGAAGCAACCATTCAAAAGCTGGCAGATATTTTAAGAAGAAAGCAGCAGGAGTTTGGAACAGATATTTATCTGATTTCCGATGAGCCTTATCGTGAGCTGGTTTATGACGGTGTGGAAGTTCCTTATCTGACAAAATATTATGAAAATACCATTGTAGGATATTCCTTCAGCAAATCCCTTTCACTGCCGGGTGAAAGAATTGGCTATCTTGTCATTCCAAAGGAAGCGGCAGATGCAGAAGAAATTCAGGCAGCAGCCAATGTGGCAACCAGAATTTTAGGCTATGTGAACGCACCTTCTTTCATGCAGAAGGTAGTTGCCAGATGCTTGGAGGCAAAGGCGGACGTGCCTTATTATAACCGAAATCGTGAAGCCTTGTATCATGCGCTTACAGAAATGGGATTTCATTGTATTAAGCCGGAGGGCGCATTTTATCTTTTTGTAAAATCTCCGATAGAAGACGAAAAGAAATTTTGCGAAGCTGCGAAGAAGTATCATATTCTGATTGTGCCGGGTTCTTCTTTTTCCTGTCCCGGATATGTAAGAATTGCCTACTGTGTCTCTTATGAGACAATTTTGAATTCCTTAGACAGCTTTAGAAAGTTAGCTGAGGAATTCCATACAAAATGAGAGAAGGAGCGGGTGTAATATGACGAAAAGGGAGTTCTTGGAAGAATTAAAAGAAGTATTAAGCGAACAGCTTCCCCAAAATCAGGTGGCGGAGCATGTATCGTATTATATGAATTATATAGAAGAACAAAAACAAAACGAAAGCAGTGAAGAAGAGGTTTTGAATATGCTGGGAGACCCCCGTCTGATTGCCAGAACCATTCTGGATACTGCACCCAACAGCAGAGAAAATCAAAATTATTTTTATGAAGAGACCACACAAGATGTACAAAGTGAAGGAAAGAAGAAGGGATTATCCGGCAAAGCGAAGAAATATGTATATATTGGAATTGCTATTGCAGTTATCTTCTTAATTATTTCACTTATTACAACTTTATTATCCTTTTTACTGCCGATTTTATTGCCGGTAATCTTAATTTTCGTTGTGATTTCCATTGTGCGAAAGCGGTAGAAACAAAAAGAAATCCCTCATAGGGGAGCTATGAGGGACTTCGAGGGGAGTATAAATAATTAAATAAGGGGTTATAATGTAAAAAAAATTTTGAAGGGTAAATTCCTTTTACAACCCATATTATAATATAAAAGGAAAAAAAAAGCAATAATATTATTTTTTTGTTAGAAAATTGTTAAAATTTAAGAAATATCAATTTAATATATTTTCCTGAGAATATTATTTTTGATTACAGGGATAATAAGACTGTAACGAAAAACATTTATTCAGGAGGTATTTCATCATGGCAAAAAACATGAACAACACAAATAAGAACAAAGCTGCATCTAATGCAAACAACATGAATAACACAAACAAATCCGCTGCATCCAACAGCAAAAATTCAACAAACTCATCTAACAGAAATGCAGCGGACAAAAATAATTCCAAATCAGAATACAGCTATTAAAAAAAGAGCCCCCTTGCAGGAAACTTCGGTTATTACCGGAGTTTCCTTTTTTTCTGCCGCATATACTAATACTAAAAGAAAAGGAATGAGAATTATGCTGAGTATTGATACGATTTCAGCAGAGGAATTAGATGCTTATGTAGGCAGACAGGATGCCGTTATTATAGATTTAAGAGACGCAGAGGAATATGAGAGAAGCCATGTAAAGACCGCAGTAAATATTCCATATGAGGAAATTCAAAGATGCAGAAGATTTCCGAAGGACAAATTGCTGGTATTGTATTGTAGCCGTGGAAGCAGCAGTCTCTTTGCTGCCAGAGAACTTATGAAAATGGGATATACAGTGAAATCGGTAGTAGGAGGAATACGATGTTATCGAGGTTCGAACTTGTATTTTTCTAATGTGCATAGTAAAATAAAAAAATAAAGTACACAATAAGGAGAAAAATAACATGAAATATATGTTTGCTTCAGATATTCACGGTTCCGCATATTATTGTAAAAAAATGTTGGAAGCTTATGAACAGGAAAAGGCAGATCGTTTGATTTTATTGGGAGATATTCTATATCATGGTCCCAGAAACGATTTGCCGAAAGAGTATGCTCCAAAAGAAGTTATTGCAATGCTCAACGCAAAGAAGGATGAACTTTATGTAGTAAGGGGAAACTGCGAGGCAGAAGTAGATCAGATGGTTCTGGAATTTCCGATTATGGCAGATTATTGTATTATTATGGACGGGGAAAGAACTATTTATGCAAGCCATGGGCATGTATATAATGAAAATAATCTTCCACCAATGAAAAATGGAGATATTTTCATTCATGGACATACCCATGTGCTGCGTGCAGAAAGGAAAGAAAATTATACAATTTTAAATCCAGGCTCTGTTTCAATTCCGAAGGAGGGCAATATTCCGACTTATGCTATTTTGGAAGATGGCGTATTCAGTATTCGTGGATTTGAAGGGGAAATCGTTAAGGAGTTAGAGCTTTCATGAAAATATTTGAATTAATAGCACCCTGTCATTTTGGACTGGAAGCTGTATTAAAAAGAGAAATACAGGATTTAGGGTATGAAATCAGCGAAGTAGAAGACGGAAAAGTTACTTTCTACGGAGATGCAGAGGCCATTGTAAGAGCTAATATTTTTCTGCGTACAACCGAGAGAATTCTTTTAAAGGTAGCAAAAATAAAAGCTACAACTTTTGAAGAATTATTTGATAAAACAAAGGCTTTGCCGTGGGAAGATTTTATTCCTGTAAATGGTAAATTCTGGGTTGCAAAAGCGAACTCTGTAAAGAGTAAATTGTTTAGTCCTTCAGATATACAGTCCATTATGAAAAAAGCAATGGTAGAACGATTGAAATCCGTTTATCATGTAGAGTGGTTTGAAGAAGATGGTGCCAGTTATCCGGTAAGGGTTTCTTTTATGAAAGACGTGGCTACCATTGGTATTGATACAACAGGTTTGTCTTTACACAAACGAGGCTATCGCCAGCTTACCAGCAAAGCGCCTATTACAGAAACGCTGGCGGCGGCACTTTTGATGCTTACGCCATGGAACAAAGATAGGATTTTGGTAGATCCTTTTTGCGGAAGTGGGACATTTCCTATCGAGGCTGCCATGATAGCTGCCAATATTGCACCGGGGATGAACAGAAGCTTTTTATCTGAGGATTGGAAAAATATAATTTCCAGAAAACATTGGTATAATGCTCATGATGAAGCAAGAGATTTAATGTGTCTTGATGTGGAAACTGATATTCAAGGATATGATTTAGATGGTGAAATTGTAAAAGCTGCAAGAGAAAATGCTCGATGCGCAGGTGTCGAGAAACTTATTCATTTTCAGCAAAGGGATGTAAAGGATTTAAATCATCCAAAAAAATATGGTTTTATTGTTACAAATCCTCCTTATGGGGAACGTATTGAGGAGAAAGCAAACCTGCCTCAGTTGTATACTACCATAGGTGAAAGTTTTCAGAGACTGGATTCATGGTCTATGTATCTTATTACTGCTTATCAGGATGCGGAACGTTATATTGGAAGAAACGCAGATAAAAATCGTAAAATTTATAATGGTATGATGAAAACGTATTTTTACCAGTTTTTAGGACCAAAACCACCTAGAAAGAAAAAATCTCTTGAGTAAAGGAGAAAGTGTCAAATGAGAAGATTGATTTTTGCTACCGGAAATGAACATAAAATGGTTGAAATCAGAGAAATTTTGGGAGAACTGCCTGTGGAAATCCTTTCTATGAAGGACGTAGGAATTAAAGCTGATATTGTGGAAAATGGGAATACTTTTGAAGAAAATGCTTTAATAAAAGCAAAAGAAGTATGTAAATTGGCAGGAGAAATGGTTCTTGCAGATGACTCCGGTTTGGAAATTGATTATTTGAACGGTGAACCGGGCATCTATTCTGCAAGATATATGGGAGAAGATACTTCTTATCGTATTAAAAACCAAAATCTCATCGACCGTCTGGAAGGAGTTCCGGATGAAAAGAGAACTGCACGCTTCGTATGTGCCATTGCAGCGGCGTTTCCAGATGGAAGAAGCTTTGTTGTTCGTGGAACGATAGAAGGGATTATCGGATATGAAGAACGTGGTACCAATGGATTTGGATATGATCCGATTTTTTATCTTCCTGAGAGAGGAGTAAGCACAGCAGAGATTCCTCCTGAGGAGAAGAATAGTATCAGCCACAGAGGAAATGCATTGCGTAAGATGAAAGAACTTCTTGAACGTGAGGAATTACTATGAGAGTATTGATTGTCAGTGATACTCATGGTCATGAGGAAAATCTGGAGCGTATTCTAACGGAAAAAGGACCTTTTCAGCATTTAATTCACTTAGGTGATGTAGAAGGGCAAGAAGACTATATTGAGGTTATTGCAGGCTGCCCTGTGCATATTGTAGCGGGAAATAATGATTTTTTTTCAGATTTGCCAAGAGAGGAAGACTTTTGGATAAAAAATTATCATATTTTTATTACCCATGGACATTATTATGGGGTTTCTGTGGGAACAGACAGGCTTTGTGAGGAAGCAGCATTTCGAAATGCCAAAGTGGCAATGTATGGACATACTCATCGACCAGAGATTGAGGAGAAGAATGGAATTACGATTTTAAATCCAGGAAGTCTTTCCTATCCAAGGCAAATAGGAAGAAAGCCCAGTTATATTATTATGGAAATAGATGGAGCAGGAAAGGCGAAATATACGATTTATTATTTGTAAGAAAAGTCCCAAATCCCTTGATTTATAAGGGGTTTGAGACTTTAATAAAAAAAATTTAAAAAAAGTGTTGACTTTTTTAGCAAGTGCTGGTATAGTATACCTTGTCGCCGGGCAAGAGAGTTCGGAGGACAACAAAAAACACTTTCGGGGTGTGGCTCAGCTTGGCTAGAGCGCCTGGTTTGGGACCAGGAGGTCGCAGGTTCGAATCCTGTCACCCCGACTGTTTCTTAAAAAAAGAAATGTTATTTATTTTATGCGGGTGTAGTTCAGTGGTAGAACACCAGCCTTCCAAGCTGGATATGTGGGTTCGATTCCCATCACCCGCTTACGTTAAGCCCAAAAGGTTTAATGTGATGTGTTTGTAGCTCAGCTGGATAGAGCAACGGCCTTCTAAGCCGTGGGTCGGGGGTTCGAATCCCTCCAAGCACGTTCGCATCAAAGATGCACATGGTGGGTATAGCGCAGTTGGTTAGCGCGCCAGATTGTGGCTCTGGAGGCCAAGGGTTCGAATCCCTTTATCCACCCTAGCCGTAAGGCGGTCTTGGGCTATCGCCAAGCGGTAAGGCACAGGACTTTGACTCCTGCACTCGCTGGTTCGAATCCAGCTAGCCCAGTTTAATAATATTACGGAGCATTAGCTCAGTCGGTAGAGCACTTGACTTTTAATCAAGTTGTCCGGGGTTCGAATCCCCGATGCTTCACTGTTTTAAATACGACATTTTCTACCATTTTTTTATTTTTTATTTATTCTGTAGTATCCGGATTATTAAATTGCTGAAAAAGTGTATTTACTCTGTCGGTGGCAGCGGTTAAATAGATTACACATAGTTATATTATCTATGTGAATTCCTAGAAAATGTATATGATTAACAAAAATTGAATATTCAGCAATACTTGCAAAAGAAAGTGATGTGGAGTAAAGTATAAAATACCATTTAGCCCTTGAGAGAGTTTTCTTTTTAAGCACATGGTATATTGTATAAACCGAAGACATACATTGTAAAAACAGCGTCTTCGGAGGCTTATCCTTGAAAGAATATATTGAAGAAAGGGCAATTGAAATAGCCAATTATATTATTGAAGAAAAGGCAACAGTAAGGCAGACTGCGAAAAAATTTGGAGTTAGTAAGAGTACGGTACATATAGATGTAACAAAAGAGGTGCTTTTGTGAAGGTTGTTTATGAGGTGAGGTAAAGAAGGAGAAGGCCGTAGAAATGCGGTCTTTTTCTTTTGGGTGATTTTATTGTGTTATGGGTGGAAATCGGTTAAAATAGAATATAGAAAGATTGTATTAGGAACGGTTGAGGGGATAAAGTCAATGAAACCATGGAAAGATTTGTTTCGTACACATATATTGGAACGTGGACTGAATTATTATGAGGAAGGTTATGTTACTTCATTGGAACAGACTTCGACAGGATATACAGCAGTAGTAGAAGGAACAGAGGATTATGATGTAGAAATAGAGATTCGGGATGATCGGGTTTATGATATGACATGTACATGTCCGTATGCAGAAGAAGGAAATTATTGCAAACATATGGCGGCGGTTTTGTATGAGATAGAAGAAGGAGAACCAGATACAAAAATACTGGGAAATTATCTTCAAAAGGTTCAGGAACAAAATAAAGAATTGCAAGAGATTATTGCCGGAATTCCAATAGATGAATTACAGGAAATCGTATTTTCTCAGGCAGCTTCGGATGAGTTTCTATATAATAGGATTATGACAAAGTATGCGCCGATAACACCGTGTCATATGATCAGATTGAAACAACAGGTAAATGATATCGGCTATCATTATTCTGACAGAGGCGGGTTTGTAGATTATTATCATGCAACAGATTATACAGATGCATTGAATACGCTTTTAGATGAAAATGTTCCGCTGTTATTGGAGAAAAATTATAGAATGGAAGCATTTGAATTAGTAAATTGTATCTTTTATGAGATTGGGAATCGAGATATAGATGATTCAGATGGAGGCACATCATTTGTAGCAGATAATTGTTACGAGTATTGGCAAACAATACTGCAAGAATGTAATGATAAAGAAAAAGAAAATATGTTTCAATGGTTTCAAGATCATCAGGAAAATTATGTAATTGATTATTTGGAAGATTATATTAGTGATTTTTTGCTGAATGAATTTCATGATGAAGAACTACTTCAGAAGAAACTTCATATGTTGGATGGAAAAATCGTTAAGTTTCAAAAAGAAAACTATAGTGGCGATTCGTATTCCGCATATTACGGTATGGTCAATAACATAATTACAAGGATATGTTTGATGGAAGAATTGGGTTATTCTAAGCAGGAAATAAAAGAATATCGGCAGAAATATAGGAATTTTTCTGAAATTCGGAAGATGGAAATACAGGAATATTTATCTGATAAAAAGTATGAAGAAGCCATTGCAGTATTGAAGGAAAGTAAAAAATTGGATGCGGACAAAGCCGGATTGGTAGCAGAATATAGTCAGCAATTAATTCAAATTTACGAAAAAAGAAATATGCAGAACGAATACGTGCAGGAACTGCAATATCAGGTGTTTGAATGTATGCAGCGTGATTTGGAATACATTGTCAAATTGAAAAAGCTGTGTAGTGAAACGGAATGGGAGGAGCAAAGAGAAAAATTTTTACAGGGGAAAACTTCTTATTGGATACGATATGAATTTTTAGTGGAAGAAGAATTATTTGAAAGATTGCTTCAGGAAATTCAAAAGAACCAGTCTGTTCATGTATTAGATCAATATGAAAAAGTATTGAAAAAGCATTTACCGAATGAAATCAGGGATATGTATGTGCAATATGTGAAAAAGGAATCAACTCGAACATCAGATAGAAAGTCATATAAGTATTTAATATCCTACCTAAAAAAGATTACAAAATATCCCGATGGCAAAAAGATAGCACGTGATATTGCAGAGTGTTGGAAGCAAGATTACAAAAGAAGACCGGCTATGATGGATGAGCTTCGAAAAGCCGGATTTTGATGTGTGATAAATAAAGTGAAGGAAAATTGTTAAGGAAGATGGGTAGTATGAGGAATTGCAGAAGTGAGTGTATTTTCAGTAGTTGTAAAATAATAGGAGGTTTTGTATGAGCGAAAAGAAAAAGAAAATAGGTTTTACTGTTGCATGTATAAATGAATTTGCACAACATTATAATCTCAGCATACAAGAAGCATTCCGTTACCTTTTTCAATTTAAAGGGATTGCGTTTATAAAAGAAAACTATGAAGTTGAACATACTTTAGATTTTGGAACAATAGTAGAAGACTTAGGAATATTGTGCCGAAAAAACGGAGGCGCGTTATGAGATTATATCACGGAAGTAATATTGTAATTGATAGTATAAATTTGGCAATGTGCAGACCATATAAGGATTTTGGAAAAGGGTTCTATTTGACAGACATAAAAGAACAGGCAGAAAATATGGCCGTAAGGGTGTCAAAGATTTATGGTGGTTCTCCCGTTGTCAATACTTTTGAAATACAAGATGATTTCAGAAAAATAGAGGATATCAAGGTTAAGGATTTCGGTTTGGAAACAACGGAAGAATGGGCAAAATTTGTCATGAATAATAGAAATCGAACATTTACAAATGTGAAAGGTATTTTGTGTAATAAGGATAACAGATATGACATTGTTATAGGACCTGTTGCGGATGATAATATGGCATTATTATTTCGTCAGTATGAAAATGAAATTATTGATTTTGAAACCTTGTTGAAAGGAATGATATATAAGAAGACATCGTCGCAGTATTCTTTTCATACAGAAAAAAGTATAAAACTTTTGCGAAAGGTAGGGAATTAATATGGGTAAGCAGGAACAATTAATAGAATATATCATTCAGGATATTGTTGATATGTTCTCTTCAGATCAGGATATAGAATATGATGAGGCTATGAATAAGTTTTATAATTCAAAAGTCTTTGAAAAACTTCAGGATAAAGAAACCGGTTTATATATGGAAAGTTCAAGATACGTATATGATCTTTTTAAAGATGAGATAAATTTCGGGCGTATTGTTCAAGCGGAAATATAAGGTTTATGACATATTTTTAATCAGAATACGGAAACGAGACTGGATGATAAGGCGACAAAGTATATCCGAATGGTACTTGTGTGTTGAGAATTGCAGGTGGCGGTATGAATATAGAAGCTTATGATGCGGAAGCTTTGAGGAGCATTGTTCGATTACTTGAATATGAAAATAGGATTTTAAAAGACAAATTGAAAAAAGAAAATATTCCATATGATGAGATCAATCCTTTTGAAGAGACGATAGAAAATGCAGAAGAGTATGATCTCGACCAAGGAGCGCGTATTGTACATCCTACGTTTATTACAGAGAAGATGGCGATACGCTTCTTTTCTATGTTTTGGGGAAGAGAGGATGTTTATGCCAGGCGCGGTAAGAATGGCGGCTATTTTCCACAATGTGATAATAGATGGGATGTTAAACTTTGTCCGAAACAGCGTGGAGAAAAGATATTCTGCGATGAGTGTGAAAATAAAAAATGGACAAAACTGGACGTGAAGAAAATCGTTGGACATCTGCTGGGATATAAAGAAGATGGTTCGGACGTAATCGGTATATATCCGTTGTTGTCGGATGGGACATGCAGATTTATCGTGTTTGATTTTGATAATCATGAAAAAGGTGCAGAAGCAACAGATTTTGCCAACGTGGATAGTGAATGGCAATCTGATTGCACTGCCATTGCAGGGACAGGCGCTTAAAAATGGAAACAGTGCATTTGTAGATGGAAATTGGAACGCTTATCCTGATCAATGGGATATTTTGTTTAATAGGACAGAAAAACTCAGTATAGAGGATATTGAAAAATATATGGCAAAGTGGCAGGCAGAATTAGCGGAAAGCAAAGGAAAGCTTGCTCTGATACGCTCCAACAGAACAGAAGCAGGTTCATCATCTGGATTTTGTGGCACAAGCTGTCCTCGAATGGCAAGGTCAAGGATTTTGGATTTTGCCTTCGAAGCAAGTTCCCTAATAGCTACTTTCCCGATTTCAATATTATCAACCGTATACATCACTTCATTAAGGCGTTGACTCATACGTTTTTGCTCACTATATGGCGGTAACGGAATAAGAATAGAATTCATATTATCCTGCGTCATTTTAGGTTGAGCAGAGCCAGTTACATATTTTTCCAAACTAATTGCATTGATATAAAAACAAAGATATTCCAAAATAAATTTGTCAGTAGCATCGATGCAATGAGCATGATTGTTTACCCAATATTGTCCTTCGGCAAAAAAGGCAATCGGTTTGCTACGTGTCACAAGATTCGCTCCATCTTCACCTATAAGCAAAAGTCGTTCATCGAAAATGTATTTATCAATTTTATCAATCTTGCCTGAAGCTCCATAATAATCATAGATTTTAGCAACATCCGTTCGTTGAGATGACGATAGGGGTTTTCGCTCGCTATCACGATTAATTGTTATGGCAGAAAATCTTGTCCACGCCCACCCCTTCGGCAGCTCAAATGGTATCTCCTCCTCAATACATTTCACACTTCCATCGGCGAACTTCTCATAATGCAAACTATAGAATGTTTTAGAATACTTTTTACAGAGCAAGATCCACCCCGTATTACCATATCGCAATTTCGCGCATATTCTTATTCGGAGTATGTCCTTGATGGAGAGCATTCCCATACCTGCTAATTGGCTTCGCAACAAAAATTATATTTTGGATAAATGCCGCTATATGATTTCAGAGATAAAATCGTATGTCTGTTTTTTCCTTCAAATGACAAATTTACACGAAGAGCTACTGTGACATTTTGGTAAACTTAAGATATTTTTATGGGTATGGGGTGTCCCCGTCAAAAAGAAACTCATGAGATGACATGGAGAGAAAATCGATAATGTTAAACATAGGTGGATATTGCTCTGCAAAAAAATAAAAGAAATATGGAATTCAACCCTGTAAAAGAGTTCATTTTCCTTTCGTTATATAGAGGGAGATTCAAAATACTTAAAAAATGAAGTGAAGTATAGGACTATTTCAGTAGGTATTTTCATAGTAATGGACAAAGAGAAAAGGGAGGTGGGAGCACCTCTATGAAGAAACAAAAATTGAATTATCGTTTTCACAATCCGAATACTGCGGAGGTGACTGCCGATTACATATTAAAAGTATTTATTGAGGTGAATGCGAAGAAAGTTGACCGAGTTATGCAGGAGGTAGCTGAAAGGAATATGGAAGAGGACAAGCATGAGGAAAAATAAAAGGTTTGGGAGTACAGGTTTACTTGTGGTCTTGATGGAAAAAGGGGAAACTGATGAATAAGAAGTTGCGATTTTGAAGGGAGACCTTGTTTATTATGAGAAAAGAATTTGATATTTCACAGTTCGATAAATATAGAGAAGATAACAGAAGAGAAGTAAAGAAAGCGAATGGAGGATTGCCGATCTCGTTATAGGACACATATTCTTCTTTTGCAAACTGTTATGGCGGTGTTATTATTCTAGGGATTAAAGAGGAAAAAGATGGGAGCTGGCAAACAACCGGATTGCAAAATGAATCGAAATTGTGTAAAGATTTTTGGGATACGATTAATAACCCGAAGAAAGTAAACCTCAATTTACTAACGGATGATGATATCGAGACCTATACAATAGGTGAAAGGAAAGATGTCATCATGGTGATATATGTTCCTATGGCAAAGAGGGAGCAAAAACCGATTTATATTAATAATGATATTTTTAACGGAACGTTCCGTAGAAATTATGAAGGAGATTATCATTGTACCAGATTGCAAGTAAAAGCAATGCTTCGTGATCAGACAGAGAGAACGATGGATATGGAGATTTTGGACAAGGTTCCTATGGAAGATTTGAATTATGATACAATTCATGGGTATCGAAACAGCCATAGAACTTTGAAGGAAGGGCATCCTTTTGAACGACTGAACGATCATGAGTATTTAAGAAGTATTGGAGCGGCGCTGTTTCCGAAGAAGATGGGAAATTGCATCCAACAGCAGCGGGTATGCTTATGTTTGGAAATGAGTATGATATTGTTCGGCATTTTCCCGAGTATTTTTTAGATTATAGAGAAGAAATGGATTCTGCAATTCGTTGGACTGACAGATTACAATCCAGTTCCGGTGAGTGGTCCCTTCTTAATGTGATTGCTGTTCGCTCCGTTCACAGCAACTTGGTCAAAATCCATTCCACTTGCTGTAAACTGTCAGGAATGCTATATTATAAGAAATATCTGTCGTACTGTACAGTTGTACCAAAAATAAAATGTATGGGAAAGACGGTGAAAAAATGATACCGCCTGTAAGAATACACGGACGGAAATGGGATGTGGAGGAATGGAGCATGTTTAAAGAAATTAGAGATGAACGGGCTTTCAACGGGATTTTAAATCAGATTATAGAGAACATTCAGAATGGCAGTCTCAAAGCGGGCGATGCCCTTCCGGCGGAGCGGACAATGGCGGAGATTATGGGAGTATCCAGACCGGCAGTCAGAGAAGCTTTGAGAGCACTGGAACTGCTGGGAATAGTCAAGCCGGTGCCGGGAGGCGGAAATTATATTACGGAGGACCTGGATACCTGGCTGATCGAACCTTTATCCATACTTTTTAAATTAAATAATGGATATCTGCGCCAGAATCAGCAGTTCCGTGCGGCACTGGAGCGAGAAGCGGCAATTCTTGCGGCACGAAAGTGCACACCGCTGGATGCAGCAGAATTATGGGTGATTCTTGCACGGCTGGACGCCGCAGAAGATGAAAAGATACGGGGTGAACTGGATCGCGAACTTCACAAGAAGATTGCAAAGATCGCAGATAACCCGATGGTTTACAGTGTCCTTGCGGCAGCAGATCAGCTTACTGAGAATATTGTTTCCGGGACGAGAGACTACATTATGAAAAAGAATAATTCTGTCAGAGAGGTTGATGACCAGCATCATCGGCTTGTTAAGGCAATCATCAACGGAGATGCAGAACAGGCGGAACGATGTATGTCCGAACATATGGATACGATTGAACGTTATATGGAAGAAATGCAAAAAAAATCCTGAGAAATTTTGGGCATTTTTACAGGATAAATTGATATGACCTCTATTGCATTTTGGTAATACCGGAGGTATAATTAAAATGTAAATTGGTAATGCCAATAAATAAAACTGGCAACACCAGAAGGAGGGACGAAACAATGGGATATGTGAAATGGTCACATGAGACACTGAATCATTTTTGCGGAGACGTATTCAAGGCGTTTGGTTTTACAGAGGAAGAAAGCAATCAGATCAAGGATGTGCTTCTTACGGCTGACCTTTATGGAATAGAAAGTCATGGCATGCAGAGAATGGTGCGTTATCATAAGGGAATCGAAAAGGGAACGATCCATCCGCAGGCAAAGCCTGAAATTGTATTTGAAACACCGATATCTGCAGTGATTGATGGTCATAATGGAATGGGACAGCTTATTTCCGTTTATGCAATGAAAAAAGCAATCGAAAAAGCCAAAAAGACTGGAGTTGGAATTGTAACTGTCCGTGAGTCTAATCATTTCGGTATCGCTGGATATTATGCAAAGATGGCATGCGATGAGGGACTTCTGGGAATGGCCTGTACAAATTCAGAGGCTATTATGGTTCCTACGTTTGGCAAAAAAGCCATGCTTGGATCAAACCCAATCGCAGTAGCTATGCCGGCAGACCCGTACCCGTTTTTCTTTGACTGTTCTACCACGGTAGTTACAAGAGGAAAACTCGAAATGTACAATAAAATGGAGAAACCACTTCCGGATGGATGGGCCCTGGACAAAGATGGTCATGCAAGTACAGATGCACCGGATGTCCTTTCCAATATTGTTGCAAAGAAGGGCGGTGGAATCATGCCCCTTGGTGGAAATGAAGAGGTTACAGGAAGCCACAAGGGATATGGATATGGTATGCTGTGTGAACTATTCAGTTCCATTCTTTCTATGGGTGTTACTTCGGATCATTGCTGCACATTCCCGGATAAAACAGGAATCTGTCATGGATTTATGGCAATCGATCCGGCTGCATTTGGTGATCCTCAAGCAATCCGCAGACACTTTTCAGAATACCTGGAAGCTTTGAGAGAAAGTCCGAAGGCAGAAGGCAAAGATCGTATTTATACACATGGTGAAAAAGAAGTTTTGGCAGAAAAAGATAGAAGAGAGCATGGATTACCTGTAAACGATAATACGATGGTCGAACTTGCTAATCTGTGTGGATATCTCGGACTTGACTTTAATAAATATTTTGATGGATATGAGCTTCCAAAAGAAAGCAAATTCTTTACCGGTAATTATTAATAGATTAGAAGATTGCTGTGAACGGAGTGAACAGCAACAATAGAAGAGTTGAATGATACGGTTTCGCAAAATTTAAGATACCAGGGAGGACAATAGAAATGGATTATGCAAAAGAATCTTTAAGACTGCATGGAGAATGGAAAGGTAAGATTGAAGTTGTAACAAGAGTACCTGTAGAAAATAAGGATGATCTGTCACTTGCCTATACACCAGGTGTTGCACAGCCTTGTCTCGAAATCCAGAAGGATGTGGATAAATCTTATGATCTTACCAGAAGATGGAACATGTGTCTGGTAGTAACTGACGGTTCAGCTGTTCTTGGACTTGGAAATATCGGACCAGAGGCCGGAATGCCGGTAATGGAAGGAAAATGTGTACTTTTCAAGGCATTTGGCGATGTAGATGCATTCCCTCTTTGTATCAAGAGCAATGATGTAGATGAGATCGTTAATACAATTTATCTGATCTCCGGTTCTTTTGGCGGAGTAAATCTGGAAGATATTTCAGCACCGAGATGTTTTGAAATTGAGAAGAAATTAAAAGAAAAATGTGATATCCCGATTTTCCACGACGATCAGCATGGTACAGCGATTATCACTCTTGCCGGTCTGACCAACGCACTGAAGGTTGTAGGAAAGAAAAAAGAAGATGTTCGTATCGTTATGAACGGAGCAGGAGCTGCTGCAATTTCTATTGCACGTCTCCTTCTGACAGCAGGATTCAAAGATATCACTCTCTGCGATAGAAAGGGTGCAATCTACGAGGGACGCCCGGAAGGCATGAATCCGATCAAAGAAGAAATGGCTAAAGTTACTAACCTGGCTAAAAAATCCGGTTCTCTTGCAGAGATGCTGGTTGGCGCTGATGTATTTATCGGTGTTTCAGCACCGGGTGCTGTTACAACAGAGATGGTTAAGACCATGAACAAAGATGCAGTTGTTTTTGCATGTGCGAACCCGACTCCGGAGATTTTCCCGGATGATGCAAAGGCAGGCGGAGCAAAAGTTGTTTCCACAGGAAGAAGTGATTTCCCGAACCAGATCAACAACGTACTTGCTTTCCCGGGAATCTTCCGTGGTGCATTTGATGTGAGAGCAAAAGAAATCAATGACGAAATGAAATTGGCAGCGTCTGAAGCACTTGCAAATCTGATCACAGATGAGGAACTTTCTCCGGAGTATATTATTCCGAAGGCATTTGATAAGCGAGTAGGACCAGCGGTAGCCAAAGCGGTTGCTGAGGCAGCAAAGAGAACCGGTGTAGCTCGTATTTAAACGAGATACGCAGGGGTAACACCGGAAAGTCATGAGACTGCACTGAAGGTCATGAAAGCGTGCCAGATAGAGGTTGTCGAATGAACGGATTACAAAAAGATATAGAATAAAGCAGAAGGGGCTGTCGGTTAATATCACATTTCGGCATCCTCAGTAGCAATTGAAAGGATCCCTGCAAGGACAAGGCTTGTTAGCCTTCCACCTTGCGTAGGATCCTTTTTTCTATGAAAGATGAAATTTATTTTTGGCCGCAAAAATCCCTTGTCTGGATTTTTACAGCCACACTTTTGATCAAGCTGTTTTTTTCGGTGTTTTTCCCTCAAACTTCTTTAATTTTTCATTGAGAAAACGGCAGTATTTATTTATATTCCTTCCGATTGCGGTCCGCTCAAGAGATTAAAAGATAAATAAAAGTAGAGTAGTTTGAGATGGGATTAATTTCAATAATTTTCTCTTTTTCTGTTTACGAATCTTTATTTTGATATATAATATAGATGTAACAGAAAATAAATTTGATACAGAGAGGTAACACTATGAAGATAGCAGCCTATTGCCGTGTTTCCACAGATAAAGCCGACCAGCTCAACAGTTTAGAAGCTCAAAAGGAATTTTTCTCCGAATATACGCAGCGTACCGGGGATGTTTTAGTGAAATTATATGCAGATGAAGGTATTTCGGGAACTAAAATAAAAAATCGAAAAGAATTTCTTCGTATGATGGCAGATGCAGAAAAGGGAATGTTTGACATGGTTGTTGTAAAGGATATTTCTCGCTTTGCCAGAAATACCGTAGATCTTTTACAGAATGTTCGCAAATTGAAAGCGTTGGGAATTGAAACCCAGTTCCTTACAGCGAATATGACGAGCATGGGAAACAGTGAGTTTGTTCTTACTATTTTTGGTGCGTTGGCTCAGGAAGAAAGCGCTAATACATCTAAGCGAGTGAAATTTGGAAAGAAACTGAATGCAGAAAAGGGACGAGTTCCGAATATTGTGTACGGTTATGATAAAACGATCGGGGATTATTTTAACCTTGAGATTAACAAAGAAGAATCTAAGGTTGTCAAACAAATTTACAAGTGGTACACAGAAGAAGGTTACGGTGCTGCCAAGATTTCTAATATGCTGAATGAAAAAGGGTATCGAACAAAGCGAAATTGCAAATGGAGCCAGAATGCCATCTGCCGGATTTTGACCAATGAGATTTATACGGGAAAGATTATCAATGGAAAGCAGGAAATCAGTGATTTTCTGACTGGTCAGATCCGTACTTACAAAAATACTTATGTGCGTTGGGTTTGTTCCGGAAGAAATGGAAAGGGAGCAGACAGTTGTCCAAATAAAACTGCCGTGGATGAAGAAGAATTAATCCAGGTTTTACAGGGATATTTCAATCGGATTCTACAGCAAAAAAATAAAGTGATTGATTATGTAGTGAAAGAATTTCAAAGAGTGTACAAAGCAAAAGATGAAAATGCAGAGTACGAGAAAGAATTGAATTTGCAGATTGCCAGATTACAGAGAATGCGGCAGAAATATATGGATATGTATACCGATGATTTGATCTCCAGAGAAGAATTGAATGATAAGTTGGGTGGTACTCGCCAAGAACTGGATCGTCTGGAAAATGAATTGAAAATGGTATCCAGCAATTTGACAAAAGGAGATCAGATGGAAAAAATCTTAAATGATACCTTTAAGCAGATTGAGGATATTACGGATGTTCATGAAATGACTAATATGCAGCTAAAGCGACTGATTAAGAAAATCGAAGTAGACAAAGAGGGAAATGTGGATATTTACCTTCGATTATTGGGAGATTTGGGATTAAATGAAAGCATTTTAGTGGAAGACGAGTGTGAAAATAAAACAGCTCTAAATAGTAACGACCAAACATAAAGATGTAACCGAGCGATTACAGCAACTTAACCCCACTTTAGCATATAGTGCAAGAAAAGTACTTGATGTAAATAAATCAGAACGTCATATTCGTGGTGGACTTGCTACCAGAGAAAAGTATTTGCATCAACAAGAACAAAGGAAAAAATAAAAAGAAAGGATGTCCGGCAGTATTAGGACAAGAAAAGCAATGAGCAAAAAGGAATTGAAAGCACCTGTCATACCGAAAGAATTAGCACTTGTGAAAGATGCAAAAAACATCTTGGAAGAAAGTGCAGAGCAGGAATATGAGATTATAAACCGGTTATTCGAAAATATTTTTTTGACAAAAATTCATGCCGGGCATTTAGAAATTAAACAGACTGTATTTCGAGGGTGTAGATTTACAGGATGTGACTTTTCTGAAACTTCTTTTACAAATGTTCGATTTGTGGAGTGTGATTTTTCAAATTCAAATTTTAGCGATGCTTACTTTAAGTGTTGTTCTTTTCAGAAATGTAAAGCAGTGGGTGCTGATTTTTACGGCAGCAGGATAAATCATGTTACATTTTTAGAGTGCAACTTTATGGAAACGGGATTTGATGCAGCTCATATTGGCTTTGTAAAAATTCAAGATACAGATTTTACCGAAGCAGGATTTGGTAAATGCCGATTTGTAAATTTCTGGGTAGATAACGTATGTTTTTGTAAAGCAAGTTTTTTTAAAACTTCTTTGAAAGACATAGATTTCGCCACATGTGACATAGAAGAAATCATTGTTTCTGATACTATGGAGGAACTAAAAGGAGTAAAAGTGAATCTGGCACAGGCAGTTAGTCTGGCGAAAAGATTGGGAATTATAATAAAAGAAACAGAAAATCCATTGTAAAATTTTGTGAAATTGGTTAGAGATGAACTTGATAAAATAAGATGGATTTGCTAAACTAAAGAAGTATCATGCAAATAAAAGTCAAAGGAGAAAATAAAGATGGAAAATAAAATTACATTTGACTATTCAAAAGCAGTAAACGTTGTTCGTGAAGAAGAAGTAGCAGCAATGGAAAAAATGGTAGAGACAGCAAAAGAGGTGCTTGTGTCCAGAACAGGTCTGGGAAACGATTTCCTTGGCTGGATTGATCTTCCTGTTAATTATGATAAAGAAGAATTTGATAGAATTAAAAAGGCGGCAGATAAAATTAAGAATGACTCTGACGTACTTCTTGTAATCGGTATTGGAGGTTCTTATTTAGGAGCCAGAGCAGCCATTGACTTTTTGGGACACCCATTTTATAACAATCTGAGAAAAGAAGACAGAAAAACACCTGAAATCTATTATGTAGGAAATAACATCAGCGGAGCTTATGTAAAAGGTTTAGCTGAAGTAATCGGTGACAGAGATTTCTCCATTAATGTTATTTCAAAATCAGGAACAACGACTGAGCCTGCGATTGCTTTCCGTATTTTCAAAGAAATGATTGAAGAAAAGTACGGAAAAGAAGAAGCGGCAAAGAGAATTTACGCAACTACCGATAAAGAAAGAGGAGCGCTGAAAACTCTGGCAACAGAAGAAGGATACGAGACATTCGTTGTACCTGATGATGTAGGAGGACGTTTCTCTGTACTTACGGCAGTAGGACTTTTGCCAATCGCAGTAAGCGGTGTTTCCATTGATGCACTTATGGAAGGTGCTGCATCAGGAAGAGAATTGGCATTAAATACTTCTTATGCAGAAAATGATGCTTTAAAATATGCGGCAGTTCGTAATATTCTTCATAGAAAAGGAAAAGCAGTAGAAATCCTTGCAAATTATGAACCAACATTGCATTATGTTGCTGAATGGTGGAAGCAGTTATACGGAGAAAGTGAAGGAAAGGACCAGAAAGGTATTTACCCTGCATCCGTAGACTTTACTACTGATTTACATTCTCTGGGACAGTTTATTCAGGACGGCTCCAGAATTATGTTTGAAACAGTTCTTGAAATCGCAGAACCAAAAGAAGACGTGATTATCAAAGAAGCAGAAAGCGATTTGGACGGCTTAAACTATCTGGCGGGAAAAGGCATGGATTTTGTTAATAAAAGTGCTATGAACGGAACAATTCTTGCACATACAGACGGAAATACACCAAATCTTATGGTGAAAATTCCACAGCAGAATGAGTTCTATTTAGGACAGCTCTTCTATTTCTTTGAGTTTGCCTGCGGTATTAGCGGTTACTTGACAGGAGTAAATCCATTTGACCAACCGGGTGTAGAAAGCTATAAAAAGAATATGTTTGCGCTCTTGGGAAAACCGGGATATGAAGAAAGAAGAAAAGAATTATTAGAAAGATTATAATTGAGAAAACGGGATTGTTACTTTAAAATTTAAAGCAACAATCCCATTTTTAATCTTCTTCAATAATCTGAATTTCAAAATAATCAAAATCCAGAATTTCAATAAAGTTATCCTGAGAAAAACGTACTTTGGAAAACTTCTGAAAATCCTTAACATTGGCGTCCAGCCATATAGGAGACGGCAAATCGAATTTATGGCAGATGCTGTCCAGAGAATGAAAGACCTTTTGAGTCCGGCTGTCCTTGGTATCATCGCATATAACCGTACTTTTTAATATATGTGTATCTTTATAAATGCTTCCCATTAATCGAAACATGTGCGTATCCTTTCTGTTTTCGTTTTATATAGCCATTATTATAAGTAAGAGAAAGGCTTGTGTAAAGAGGGTTACGGGCGGAATTGTGCAGATTGCTTATGTAATTCAGAAAAATATGTCAAAATGCCAGTAATGCTATTGGCATTGTCTAGGCTTACAAAGAGTTGGAAAAATATTTGGGCATTTGAACTATGGAAAAAAAAACAAGATAGCTGTATACTAAACACAGTTCAAAAAGCAAAAAACGGATATTTACATATCGTCTAGGAGGAAAATGAGAAATGGCAAGTTTATCATTACAGCATATTAACAAAACTTATCCAAACGGATTTGAAGCAGTAAAAGATTTTAACCTTGAAATTGCAGATAAAGAATTTATCATCTTTGTAGGTCCTTCAGGTTGTGGTAAATCTACAACACTTCGTATGATTGCAGGTCTGGAAGAAATTTCCGGCGGTACATTAAAAATCGGCGATAAAGTTGTAAATGATGTAGAACCAAAAGACAGAGATATTGCAATGGTATTCCAGAACTACGCTCTGTACCCACATATGACAGTTTATGATAACATGGCTTTTGGTCTTAAATTAAGAAAAGTTCCAAAAGATCAGATTGATAAAATGGTTAAAGAAGCAGCTAAAATTCTTGACCTTGAAAAATTATTAGACCGTAAACCGAAAGCTCTTTCCGGTGGTCAGAGACAGCGTGTTGCTATGGGACGTGCTATCGTGCGTGAACCTAAAGTATTCTTAATGGACGAACCTCTGTCAAACTTGGATGCAAAACTTCGTGTTCAGATGCGTACTGAGATTTCTAAATTACATGAAAGATTAGGCGCTACAATCATCTATGTAACACATGACCAGACAGAAGCTATGACATTAGGTACAAGAATTGTTGTTATGAAAGACGGTGTTGTACAGCAGGTAGATACACCTCAGACATTATACAATGCACCAACTAACTTATTTGTTGCAGGATTTATCGGTTCTCCACAGATGAACTTCTTAGATGCAACTGTAAAAGTAAAAGGCGATGAAGTATACTTACAGATTGGAAATACTGTACTTCAGGTACCGGCTTCTAAGAAAAAAGCTCTTATCGATGGTGGATACGATGGAAAAACAGTTGTTATGGGTATTCGTCCGGAACATGTATACGATGATGAAGCTCGTATTCAGGCATTCCCAAATAGTATCGTAGAAGGTAAAATTACAGTATACGAATTATTAGGTGCTGAAGTATATCTGTACTTTGATACAGAAGGCTTCCCAATGACAGCAAGAGTTAACCCACGTACAACAGCAAGAACAGGTGATACTGTTAAATTTGCTCTTGATATGGAAAAAGTTCATGTATTCGATAAAGAAACAGAACAGGTTATCACAAACTAAGAATAAAAATTATATTTCCCGTCTGGTATTCCAGACGGGAATTCTTTTATTCATAGGAAATTGCGTCCTATGAAATTCTTTTCACATCAGGTTGATAATTTAAAAAAAATCAGTTATTATTACTTTAGAAATTTCGGGTAAATATTAAAAGGAGAATGATTATGATATCAAGTCAGATAATACAAAAAACATTAGACGAACTCAGAGCGATTACCAGAATTGATTTATGTGTTATGGACATAGACGGAAAGGTGAATTCTACTACATTTGCCATTGAAAACGAGGACTTCGGGGATGTGAGAAGTTTTGCCGAGTCTATGGCTGACAGTCAGGTGATGAAAGGTTATCATTTCTTCAAAATTTACGATAACCAGACCGTAGAGTATGTATTAGTTGCAAAAGGCGGAAACGAAGATGCTTATATGATTGGACGTGTTGCCGTAGCGCAAATCCAGAATTTGATTGTGGCATATAAAGAACGCTTTGATAAATCCAACTTTATTCAGAATTTAATTTTGGATAATCTGCTTTTGGTTGATGTATACAACAGAGCGAAAAAGCTTCATATCGCAGTAGAAGCAAAGCGTGTTGTACTTCTGGTGGAAACAAAGAATGAAAAGGATCAGGACTCCATTGAAATTCTGAAGAACTTATTTATTTCCAGAAATAATGATTTCATTACGGCTATTGATGAGAAAAATATTATTATTGTTCGCAGTCTGGAAGAAAATGACGGATATGAAGAAATTGAAAATATTGCGAAAATGATTGTAGATATGCTGAATGCAGAGGCCATGTCTCAGGTTCGTGTATCTTACGGAAATATTATCCATGAAATTAAGGATGTATCCCGTTCTTATAAAGAGGCAAAGATGGCTCTGGACGTAGGAAAAATTTTCTATGTAGGGAAAAATATTGTAGGATATAACAATCTGGGAATTGGACGTCTGATTTATCAGCTTCCAATGCCGCTTTGCGAAATGTTTATGAAGGAAGTATTTGGCGGAAAGCTTCCGGAGTCTTTAGACGAAGAAACTTTGAATACAATCAATAAGTTCTTTGATAATAACCTGAATATTTCAGAAACGTCAAGACAGCTTTTCCTTCACAGAAATACGCTGGTTTACCGATTAGAGAAAATTCAGAAAAGTACAGGACTTGATATCCGTGTATTTGACGATGCCCTGACCTTTAAAATTGCACTCATGGTTTCCAGTTATATGGAATTTATGAAAAAACAAGATTAATCTTAGCTTAAGAAAACACTCCGGCAATGAGAGAATAAAAAATCTCATAGCTGGGGTGTTTTTTGAATTAGCATGATAAAGTGCTTGCAATTTACCACGATAAAATTTATAATGGAAGGAAATTCACGACATAAAGAATGGAGGAGCTGCTATGATTAAATTATATAAAAACGGCGCATGGCTGACAGAAGGGCAGGAACCTGTAAGCGACGAGACGGGACTGGAGCAAAAATTTCATTTGAGCAAACAGGAAGCAAAGAAAAATACAATTGCCTATTCCATTTTGAAAAATCACAATACTTCTGAAAATATGGATTTCCTGAAGTTGAAATTTGATAAATTAACATCTCATGATATTACTTTTGTAGGTATCATACAGACAGCGAGAGCTTCCGGACTGGAGAGATTTCCAGTTCCTTATGTACTTACAAATTGTCACAATTCTCTGTGTGCAGTGGGCGGAACCATTAACGAGGATGACCATGTATTCGGATTAAGCTGCGCAAAGAAGTACGGGGGCGTTTATGTACCGCCTCATCAGGCTGTTATCCACCAATATGCAAGAGAAATGCTGGCAGAGAGCGGAAAAATGATATTAGGCTCTGACAGCCATACCAGATACGGCGCTTTAGGTACTATGGCTATGGGTGAGGGAGGTCCGGAGCTTGTAAAACAGCTTTTAGGAAAAACTTATGATATCCTCTATCCTGATGTGGTGGGCGTTTATCTTACCGGAGAGCCGGCTTTCGGTGTAGGTCCTCAGGATATTGCATTGGCAATTATCGGAGCTGTTTTTTCTTCCGGCTATGTGAAAAATAAAGTAATGGAATTTGTAGGGCCGGGAGTAGGAAAACTAAGTGTGGACTATCGAATTGGCATTGATGTTATGACTACGGAAACCACCTGTTTATCCTCTATCTGGCAGACAGACAGCAAAGTAAAGGAATTTTATGAGATACACGGCAGAGCACAGGATTACAAAGAGCTTCAGCCGAAGACAACGGCTTATTATGACGGAATGGTTTATGTAAACTTATCAGAAATCCGCCCTATGATTGCCATGCCTTTCCATCCGGCAAATACTTATACCATAGAGGAATTGAATAAAAACCTAATGGATATTTTAGATGAAGTGGAGAAAAAGGCAAAGGTCAGTCTCGGCGAAAATGTTTCCTATACCTTAAAGGACAAAGTAAGAAATGGAAAACTATATGTAGAACAGGGAATTATTGCAGGTTGTGCAGGAGGCGGATTTGAAAATATTTGTGATGCGGCAGATATTTTGAAAGGAAAAAGCATTGGCGCAGATGAATTTTCACTGAGTATTTATCCGGCAAGTACGCCGATTTATATGGAATTGGCAAAGAACGGCGTATTGGCAGATTTGATGCAGACAGGTACTATTGTAAAAACCGCATTTTGCGGACCTTGCTTCGGTGCAGGAGATACACCGGCGAATAATGCGCTAAGTATCCGCCATTCTACCAGAAATTTCCCAAATCGTGAAGGCTCGAAATTACAGGAAGGACAAATTTCTTCTGTGGCGTTGATGGATGCCCGTTCTATTGCAGCAACGGCAGCCAATAAAGGATGTCTGACAGCGGCAACCGAGTACGAAGGAACGTATAGAAAACCAACGTATTTCTTTGACGGTTCTATTTATGAGAACAGAGTTTTTGACAGCAAGGGTGTAGCAGAGCCGGATGTGGAAATTCAATTTGGACCGAATATTAAAGACTGGCCAAAGATGCCAAAGCTTCCTGAAAACCTGTTGTTGCAGGTAACTGCGGAAATTCATGACCCTGTTACTACCACGGATGAATTAATTCCTTCGGGAGAGACTTCTTCTTACCGTTCCAACCCTATAAGACTGGCGGAATTTGCATTATCCAGAAAAGCGCCGGATTATGTGGGGCTGGCAAAGGATATTAAAAAAGGAGAAACAGCCAGAGAGCAGGGAGAAATTCCGGAAGAGAAGGTGTCCGGGCTTTGTCAGATGAAAGAGCAGATACAGGCAGAGTTTGTAGCAATGAGCTGGGAAAATACAGGTATCGGAAGTACGATTTTTGCCGAAAAGCCGGGAGACGGCTCAGCCAGAGAGCAGGCAGCATCCTGCCAGAAGGTATTGGGAGGCTGGGCGAATATTGCCAGAGAGTATGCCACAAAAAGATATCGTTCCAATCTGATAAACTGGGGTATGCTTCCGTTTTTATTTACAGAAGAGCAGCTGCCCTTTGCCAAAGGGGATTATCTTTACATTCCAAATATACAGGAAGCTGTAAAAGAAGGTAAGAGCGAGCTTACAGCTTATGTTGTAAAAGACGGACTTTTACCTTTTACTTTAAGATTAGGTGAGATGACACAGGATGAGCGTACGATTTTGCTTCAAGGATGTCTGATTAATTATTACAAATTGTCTATATAATTCTGAAATAAATATACAATTTACAGTTTAAAAAGAAGAAAAAATAATGTTATAAAAAAAGATAAAAAATATTAAAAAAGATATTGACAAATTGCTGAGGAAGTAGTATTATAAAATCAACAAAAAACAAAACATCTTTTACAAAACATTATTTCATATCCATTTCAAAATTAGAGACGAGAAATCAATTTTGAAGATGGCTACAAGGTACAAAAGATAAATCATTATAAAAGTTTTAAGTGTACGGAGAATACAAGATAAACAGAAAGTAATGATAAAGTACCAAGGAAAAAATAATGAATGAAAAGAATGTGGAGTTTTAAATAAAGATAAGGAGGTTTAGTCCAATGGAAATTACTAAATCAAATTATCAATATGAGAGTGGTAAGGCATAAATCCCTATGAAAGACCTGAAATAAGAAAATAAAAAATGTTCCTCAGCAATATAATATATGATAGTAGGAAAAGCATTTCAGGTAAATATCAAAAATGTCCTCATATTGAATATTTACCACAAAAGTAATAAAAAGGTTTTAGATTATATGTAAAGAAATATAATTTAAAAGAATAAAGTATCTATATATCATTTTAAAGTATAGCAAAAAAGAAAAACAATATGATGAGTTCTATTCGTTGAAATAAGCCTGTTGTATTTGGTAAATAAAAATAGTTGTTATATTAAAAAGAAATGTATAGAGAAATATTTTGAAGGCAAATAGCCCGAACTACTTGTTAGAAACTTTTTATTATCATATATAGATTGATATAAACTTTCAATAAATCTTAAAAGGATTTATACAAATAGGGAAAGAAAAAAGGTTAGCTTAAATAAGAAAGGAATAAGAAAATTGAATAACGAAGAAAATTAGAACAACCGTTATATCCAAGTATTAGATATAGCGGTTGTTCGATTTTTGTGCTATAATTGGAAAAATTAAAAACACAGGAATATATGAGGGCGCTATGAATACTATAAATATAGAAGATACTGTTTTATATGAAGATAAATATATTTTGGTTTGTCAAAAACCGGCAGGATTTCCGGTTCAGAGCAAACGGTTGGGAACTCTGGATATGGAATGTGCATTGAGAAATTATTTGGCAAAGAAAGGACAAGAACCTTATGTGGCAGTTATCCACAGACTGGACCAGCCGGTACAGGGGGTTCTTGTGTTTGCGAAAGACAAAGAAAGCGCAGCAAAGCTCAGTAAACAAATGCAGCAGGGAAAATTTGAAAAAACTTATCTGGCATATACACAGGGACATACGGATAAAAAACAGGAAACTTTAATTGATGAATTGGAAAAGGACGGCGGAACCAATACGTCTAAAGTGGTTGCAAAGAAAACGGCAAACAGTAAACGGGCAGAGCTTTCCTATAAGGTTCTGAAAGAAACAGAAGAGGGAAGTCTTTTGGAAGTTTCTTTGAAAACAGGGCGTCATCATCAGATTAGAGTGCAGCTGGCACATGCAGGACTGCCGATTTTCGGTGATGCAAAGTATAATGTGAAATGTACGAAAGAGGATGCAAATCATGGTGTTTCTTTATGTGCATATAAATTGTCTTTTTTACATCCTGCAAAAGGGAAGAAAATGGAATTTCAGGTAATGCCGGTTGGAAATTTTCCAATAGTATAGGAAAGAATTGTTTCACCATACTAAGTGTAAAGGATAAAAGGTATGGGGGAATAAATTATGAATTGGAAAAAGGCAGGGATTGCAGCGGGAGTGAGCGCAGGAGTATTTCTGGGAATGAAATATGTATTTCCTGTTATACTTCCGTTTTTTTTAGGATGGATTTTGGCGGAAGCAGTCCATGTACCGGCAAAGAGGATATGTGAAAAGCAGACGAGTAAAAAGCTGCACCTGTCAGAAACTGCTTTGGGAATGATTTTTATTATTCTGGGCGTGTTGCTGGCGGTTTTGAGTGTGCTTTTTACCTTGCAGTATCTGACCGGAAAACTGGGGGAATGTGTCCAATATTATCCGGAATTGAAAGAGGAAGCGCAGGATATTTTATGGAAGCTTTGCCTTGGAATAGAGCGTCTTACAGGAATATCTGCGGATAAAAGCTGTTTTTATATCAGCAGACAGGCAGAACTTTTCTTGCGGTGCATTTTTTCGGGGAAGAACAGTATGAATACGGCGGTGGTTTCTGTAAAAGGCTGTGTTTGCTTTGTCGGTATACTGGCAATTTGTATTGTGTTTGCTATTTTATTTTTGCAGGAAAGGGAGCGTGTGTATGCGTCTTTGGAAAAGTGGAAAATATTTGGAAACCTTATTCATATTATCAGGGAAATGGCAGCAGGGATAAAAGCATATTTAAAAGCGCAGTTTAAAATTATTTTTGTGGTTTGCCTGCTGTGTGTGGGCGGACTTTGGGCGCTGAAGGTCAGGCACTACGTAGGCTTTGGTGTTGCCATTGGGATGTTTGATGCCTTTCCTGTGCTGGGAACAGGAACTTTTCTTATTCCGGGGGCGCTGCTCATGTTCCTTCAGGGGAAAATAAAAATGAGCATCGGCTTGCTTGTGCTGTATCTTTTGACTGCGGCAGTGCGACAATTCTTAGAACCGAGGCTTATCGGAAATCATGTCGGTGTGTCGCCGCTTTTGGTACTGGTATCGGTTTACTTGGGAGTGGTTTTGTATGGTGGTTTTGGATTTGTTTTGGGACCTGTATCTGCTTTTTTAATTTATGTGATTTTGAAGGAATGTGCCGCTTTTAAGGAAAATTAAGAGCTTATGGCATTTCGAAAAATTTTATAAACAAAGATAGAAGGTATGGACTATTAAAAACTTTCGTGTATAATGGGAAAGTAGTAAAACTTTTAGATAAAATGAGTAAAAGGCAGGTAAGATTATGAAGAAAGTACTGGTGGGTTTGCTGTGCTGCATGCTGGCAGCAGGAGTTATCAGTGGCTGTGGCTCAAAGGAAAAGCCAAAATCTGATAAAAGCCAAAATCATACAGAGAAAACGGAAGAGCAGTCCGATACTACAAGTACAGAAAAGCCGCAGGAGGAGAAAGAGCCTTCAAAAGAGCCGGAAGAAGAAAAGAATATGGCAAATGATTTAACCATGCAGGTTTTGAAGGAGCAGGCAGGAACAAGGGATTATACTTCTTTGGAGGAGTTAAATCCTGAACCGGGCAGTTATATTGCGGTGGTGGTAAAGAATACAAAATCCAGCTTCTGGGCAAGTGTAAAAAGAGGTATGGATGATGCGGTAAAAGATTTAAACCAAAAAATGGGATATAAAGGTGAAGATAAAATCAAAATTTCTTTTGAAGGTCCTTCAGAGGAAACGGATGTAGAAAGCCAGATTAATATTATTGATGCGGTGCTTTCTGAAAATCCTGCTGTCCTTTGTCTGGCGGCTATTGATATGGAGTCCTGTGAAGCACAGTTAGAAGCAGCGGCAGAAAATGATATTCCTGTTGTTGTTCTGGACTCAGGGGTGCAAAGCAGTTTAGTCAACTCCGTATGCGCAACAGATAATTATTCAATGGGAGCAGAGGCTGCAAACAAGCTGGCAGAAGCCATTGGAGGTCAGGGACAGGTTGCGGTGATGACACATGTTGCTGCATCTCAGACAAGCAGAGACAGAGAAATCGGATTTACAGAAACCATTGCAAATAATTATCCGGAAATTGAAATTGTAAATATCTCTCATGAAAATCCGGAAACGAGTATGACGGAAATGGCAGAGGCTGTGTTAAAGCTGTATCCGGATGTAAAAGGTTACTTTGGAACAAATGAGCATGCCACAAATGCTGTTTTAGATGCAGTGAGTGCATCGGGCAGAGAAATTGCGGTGCTGGGTATTGATGCGGGAAAGAAACAGATTGACGCAGTGAAGAAAGGAACAGAAATCGGAACTTTTGTACAGAATTCCTATGGCATGGGGTATGCGACTGTTGTAGCTGCAATGCGTGCAGATTTAGAGTTGGAAAATGACACCTTTATTAATTGCGGATATCAGTGGATTGATGGGAACAGCATTGAATTATCAGAATACGCTAATTATTTATACGAGTAAAGTGTTAATGTGAAAACAAATGAAAAAAACAGCTTAATACTGTGATAATTAGATAAAATACACAAAGGATAAAAAGGGGAAATGCGCAAAATTGTGCAGTTTCCCTTTTGTTGCCTTGAAAAATCGATAAAAGTGCAGGAATTTCGTGAAAGTAGCAAGAATAATACGTTAATAAATTGACAAAATGTATAATTCATAGTAATATCAAGTTATGTGAAGGTGGTGATACTGTGGTAGAAAAAACAATCAAAGAAATCCGGGAAACAGAGCAAAAAGCGGATGATATCATTGCTGAAGCCAAGAGCCAGAGTGAAAAGCTTCTTGAAAATGCAAAAAAAGAAGCGGAAAACCTGGAGTCCGGAATGATTGAACAGGCGCAGGAGGCAGCGAAGAAAGCGTGCCGGGCTGCGCAGGATGCCGGCAAGAAGACTCTCGAGGAGGCGTTAAAGGATGTCGGCAAAGAGATTGCAGAAATTAAGGAAACTGCAAAATCTCGAGAAAAAGAAGCAGTAGACGCAATTATTGAGAGCTTGGTATAGGCGTACTGCAAAGTAGAACTACGAAAAAGGAGGAATGCGGATATGGCAGTATTGCAGATGCAAAAGGTAAGTATCTGCGCACTGAAGAAGGACAGGAAAGCAATTCTGGAAAAAATTCAGTCCATGGGCGTTATGGAGATTTCCAAGGTTCTGGATGATGACTCAGGTTTTGAGCGAATGAATACACAGAATGAGAGAAGTAAATTTGAAAAAAACGCTTCTTTAGCGGATATGGCTTTGGATATTCTTCAGGAATACGTGCCGGAAAAGGTGTCTATGTTCTCCGGTCTGGAAGGCAAAAAGCTGATAGAGCGGCGGGAGCTTGAGACAGTGGCAGAACATAAGGAGCAAATTATGGATATTGTTTCGGATATCATCGGCAATCAGAAAAAGATTGCAGAGTACCGTGCCAATATTCAAAAATTTGAAAATCAGATAGAAATGCTTATTCCGTGGATGATGCTGGATGTTCCCATGACATGGAAAGGGACAAAGAGCACAGAGCTTCTGGTCGGAACAATGCCCGGACAGATGACTTTAGACGGAATGTACAGTCTGATTGCAGAAAATGCACCGGAAATTTCCGGAGTAGATATTACTGTTCTTTCTTCTGGACAGGACGCAGTTTATATTGCAGTGCTGTGTATGAAAAAGGATGCGGGAAAGGTCGAAGAGGTTTTCAGGCAGAACGGTTTTGCCAGACCGTCACAGCCTGTGACACAGACGCCTGCACAAGAGAAAGAAAAGCTGGAAATGCAGATTAGAGATTTACAGAAAGAAATTTTAGATTGTCAGGAAAATATTAGAAAACAGCAGTCTGAAAGAATGAATATCAGGCTGGCATCTGATTATTTCCGTGCCAGAGCTGAAAAGTACGAGGTACTGGGACAGCTTCCGCAATCTAAGAAGACTTTCATGATAAGCGGTTATGTACCGGAAAAAGCAGTTCCTGCATTAGAAAAGGCGCTAAATGAAAAGTATACCTTGAGTATGGATGTGGAAGAGCTGGCAGAGGATGAGGAAGGCCCGGTTCTTCTTAGTAACAATGGATTTTCAGAGTCGGTAGAAGGAGTTTTGGAGTCCTATGGATTGCCAAAGAAAGGCGAGATTGATCCAACAACAATCATGTCCTTCTTCTACGTGTTTTTATTCGGATTAATGTTATCCGATGCAGCGTATGGACTCATTATTTTCCTCGGGTGTTTCTTTGTACTGAAGAAATTCCCGAGAATGGAGCAGTCTTTAAAGAAGGCCATTAAAATGTTCATGTACTGCGGTATTTCTACGTTGGTATGGGGTGTTCTCTTTGGAGGATATTTCGGAGATGCCATTGATGTAGTGGCACGAACCTTTTTCCACGTAGAGGTTCCGGAGGGCGGACTTGTAAAGGCTCTTTGGTTTGTACCTTTGAATGACCCTATGAAAATGCTTATTTATTCTATGGCATTTGGTGTTATTCACCTGTTTACCGGTTTGGGTATTAAGGGCTATATGCTGTTAAAGGATAAGAAAGTGTTGGATTTCTTCTGTGACGTTGTGCTTTGGTACGTATTTTTAATTGGTTTGCTGCTGATGCTGCTTCCAAGTGAAATCTTTGCATCCATTGCACAGATTGACCCAAGTATTTTCCCACCGGCAGTAGCGGGAACAGGAAAGGTTCTTTCTATTGTAGGTGTAGTAGGTATTATTCTCATGTCAGGACGTGCCAATAAAAATCCGGGGCTTCGTCTGGCATTGGGCTTGTATGATGTATATAACGTAACGGGATGGCTCAGTGATGTGTTATCTTATTCCAGACTTTTAGCTCTGGGACTGGCAACGGGAGTTATTGCATCTGTTATTAACCAGATGGGAAGTATGGCAGGAGATGGTATCTTTGGAGCCATTGTATTTCTTGCAGTATTTGTATTCGGTCATGCGTTTAACATGGCAATCAATGTGCTGGGAGCTTACGTTCATACAAACCGTCTTCAGTTTGTTGAGTTTTTTGGCAAATTTTATGAGGGTGGAGGAAAACCTTTCAACCCGTTTAAGTCTAGTACAAAATATGTAGATGTTAAGGAGGAAACGTATTTATGAGTCATTTAGGAATTGTTTACGCATTATTAGGTGCAGCAGTAGCAGTATTTTTATCAGGTGCAGGTTCTGCAATCGGTGTTGGTATTGCAGGTCAGGCTGCCTCAGGAGTTGTTTCTGAAGACCCTTCCAAATTTGCAAAAGTATTGATTATGCAGCTGCTTCCGGGTACACAGGGTATCTACGGTTTGCTGGTTGGATTTATCACTTTATCAAAAATCGGATTATTAGGCGGCGGAATGCTTGAACTGACACCTCAGCAGGGATTATTGGTATTAGCAGCATGTCTTCCTATCGGTATTGTTGGTTTGATTTCCGGTAAATATCAGGGAATGACTTCCGCAGCAGCTATCGGAATTGTTGCAAAGAAACCGGAACAGTTCGGTAAAGCAATGCTTTTCCCGGCAATGGTTGAAACTTATGCGATTTTAGCGCTTCTGATTTCTATTCTGTCTGTAACAAACCTTCAGTTCTAAGATTAGGGCAGTTTTGAAAAAGATGGAATAAGTAAAGGAGAGCGAAGAATGACTGGATTAGAAAAAATGAAAAGCCAGATTCTTGAAGAAGCCCATACTTGCGCAGAAAAAATTCTCGAGGACACGAGAAAAGAGGCAGATGAAATCCTTGCCGAAGCAAAGAAAAGAGCAGAAGCAGAATGCAGTCGCATTGCTCAAAACGCAGAGGAAGAAGTGAAAAGTCTTGCAGAGCGCTCTGAGTCTTCCTGTGCTTTGCAGAGAAGAAAAGCTCTTTTAGAGGCAAAGCAGGAAATTATTTCAGAAGTGCTTGAAAAGGCTTATGAAACTTTAATCAGCGCAGACGAAACCACATATTTTGGAATGCTTCGAAAAATGCTCTATAAATATGTTCTTCCGGAAGAAGGAGAAATTTGCTTCGCTAAGGAAGATTTGGAAAAGATGACACCGGGCTTTGAAGAAGAAATCAAAGGTATTGCAAAGGAAAAGGGCGGAGCACTTACTATTTCCAAGGAAACCAGAAATGTAAAAGGCGGCTTTGTTCTTGTATATGGAGGCATTGAGGAGAATTGTACATTTAAGGCAATGTTTCATTCTCAGAAGGATGAGCTTTCTGATAAGGTTCATAGTTTATTATTTTCATAGCATAACCGCAAAAAGGAGGAATTGATTTGTTTGACACAAAGTATACCTATGCGGTTGCGCGAATACGTGCGCTGGAGACATCATTATTTACTTCCCAGATTATAGACCAGTTGCTTGCCTGTGAAACAGAGGAACAATGTATTCAGATTTTACAGGAAAAGGGCTGGGGAGATAATGATACGGCAGGAAGTGCAGAGGCAATTTTAGAAAGAGAGACAGAAAAAATATGGGAGACCATGAAGGATTTAGGGGTAGATATGTCTGTTTTTGACGTGCTTTCCTATCCAAATCTCTTTCACAATCTGAAAGCAGCGATTAAAGATGCCTGCTCCGGAAAGGATAATCAAAATCTGAATATTTATTATGAAGATACGCAGATTAGTCCTAAGGAGATGTTGGAGATTATTAAAAATAAAGAATTTTCCAGATTTCCGGAAAACATGTCAGGTGCGGCAAGAGAAGCTTATGAAACCTTGCTGCATACAGGAGATGGGCAGTTGTGCGATGTGATTATCGACAGGGCGGCATTGGATGCAATCTATGCAGCCGGTGAGGCAGCGAAAGACAGCATTATCAAGGAATATGCCGAGTCTGTTGTTGCTATTGCAGATATTAAAATTGCAGTGCGCTCACAGAAGACCGCAAAGACCATTGAATTTATGAAACGTGCAATGGCTCCGTGTAAATCCATAAATGTAGAACAGTTGTCAAAAGCGGCAGCAGCAGGTATGGAGGCAGTTACGGAATATTTATCCGGCACTGCTTATGCAGAAGGAGGGCAGGCGATTGCAGAGTCTTCCTCCGCATTTGAAAGATGGTGTGACAATCGTATGATGCAGGCAATGCAGCCGCAGAAATATGAGTCATTTTCAGTAGGACCTTTGGTAGCTTATGTGCTGGCAAGGGAAAATGAAATAAAAACGGTGAGAATTATTCTCTCAGGAAAACAAAATGGTTTTTCTGAGGAGTCAATCCGGGAAAGGGTAAGGGAGATGTATGTATAAGATTGCAGTTGTGGGCGACTATGACAGTATATACGGATTTGCTACACTGGGTCTTGATACATTCCCTGTGGCCGACCGTAAAGAGGCAGAAGAAAAAATAGAGGCACTTGCCAGTCAGGAATATGGGATTATTTATATTACAGAAGCCTTGGCGGCTGAGTGCAAAAATGTAATAGAAAAATATCAGGAGAGAATTTTACCGGCGATTATTCAAATCCCCGGCGTGTCAGGAAATACCGGAGACGGTGTGCAGGGCGTGAAAAATTCAGTAGAACAGGCAGTAGGCTCTGATATTCTATTCAGTAATAATTAGAAAGCAGGTGATGCGTGGCCATGAGCAAAGGTATAATTAAAAAAGTAGCAGGTCCGCTGGTTATTGCAGAGGGCATGCGTGATGCAAATATGTTTGACGTTGTTCGTGTTAGTAATCAGCGTTTGATTGGTGAAATCATTGAAATGCATGGAGATGAAGCATCCATTCAGGTATATGAGGAAACTTCAGGTCTTGGTCCGGGAGAACCGGTAGAGTCCACAGAAGCTCCGCTGTCTGTTGAATTAGGACCTGGTTTGATTACCAGTATTTATGACGGTATTCAGCGTCCTCTGGATGATATTATGAAGGTTTGTGGAACAAACTTAAAAAGAGGTGTGGAAGTTCCTTCCTTAAAGAGAAACTTAAAATGGAATTTTGTTCCCACAGTAAAAGCAGGAGACCATGTAGAAAATGGTGACATTATCGGTACTGTTCAGGAAACCATCGTAGTAAACCATAAAATTATGGTGCCTTATGGCATGAGCGGTACTGTAAAAGAAATTAAAGCAGGAGAATTTACCGTTGAGGATGTTGTAGCTGTGATTACAACAGAGCAGGGTGACAAAGAGCTGACTATGATGCAGAAATGGCCGGTTCGTAGAGGTCGTCCATATCTGAAAAAGCTTCCTCCGGAAATGCCTCTTGTAACAGGACAACGTGTAGTTGATACCTTCTTCCCTATTGCAAAGGGTGGTGTTGCCGCTGTTCCGGGACCTTTCGGAAGCGGAAAAACAGTTATTCAGCATCAGCTGGCAAAATGGGCAGAGGCGGACATCGTGGTTTATATCGGCTGCGGTGAACGTGGAAACGAAATGACAGACGTATTAAATGAGTTCCCTGAACTGAAAGACCCGAAAACAGGACAGTCCTTGATGGAAAGAACGGTATTGATTGCCAATACCTCCGATATGCCGGTTGCTGCCCGTGAAGCATCTATTTACACAGGTATTACCATTGCAGAATATTTCCGTGATATGGGTTATTCTGTTGCACTTATGGCAGACTCCACTTCCCGTTGGGCGGAGGCTCTTCGAGAGATGTCAGGACGTCTGGAGGAAATGCCGGGTGAAGAAGGATATCCTGCATACCTCGGTTCTCGTCTGGCACAGTTCTATGAAAGAGCAGGACATGTAATTTCTCTTGGAAAAGATAAGAGAGAGGGAGCATTGTCTGTAATCGGTGCAGTATCTCCTCCGGGTGGTGATATTTCTGAGCCGGTATCTCAGGCAACTCTTCGTATTGTAAAGGTATTCTGGGGCTTGGACTCTTCTCTTGCATACAAGAGACATTTCCCTGCAATTAACTGGCTTACCAGCTACTCCTTATATCTTGACAATATGGAAAAATGGTTTAACGAGAAAGTTGCACCGGATTGGATGACAGGTCGTCAGAAAATGATGAGTCTTTTACAGGACGAAGCAGAGCTGGAAGAAATTGTTAAGATGGTTGGTATGGATGCTTTATCAGCAGGCGACCGTCTGAAAATGGAAGCAGCACGCTCTATCCGTGAGGACTTTTTGCACCAGAACTCTTTCCATGAAGTGGACACTTACAGCTCTCTGAAAAAACAGTATTTGTTAATGAAGCTGGTAGTTGCATACTATGAGCAGGGTGTGGATGCTCTGGAAAAAGGCGCAAATATTCAGGATTTAGTAAAACTTGATGTTCGTGAGAAAATCGGACGTTTTAAATATGTGTTAGAAGAAAATTTGGATGAAGAATATAAAGCTGTATTAGAACAGCTTGCAAAAGAAATTTCCAATATAACAGGGAAGGAGGACTTCTAATGCCAAAGGAATATAGAACAATACAGGAAGTTGCCGGACCTCTTATGTTGGTTCGTGGCGTTGAAAACGTTCATTTTGATGAACTGGGTGAAATTGAATTGGCAAATGGCGAAACACGCCGCTGCCGTGTACTTGAAATTGACGGAAGTAATGCTCTGGTACAGCTTTTTGAAAGCTCCACAGGTATTAACCTCTCAAACAGCAAGGTTCGTTTCTTAGGAAGAAGTATGGAGCTTGGTGTATCTGAAGACATGCTGGGACGTGTCTTTGACGGTCTGGGGCGCCCGATTGATGACGGTCCGGAAATTTTGCCGGATGCCAGAATGGATATCAATGGTCTTCCTATGAACCCGGCTGCAAGAAGCTATCCGGAAGAATTTATTCAGACAGGTGTTTCTGCCATTGATGGTTTGAACACACTGGTTCGTGGACAGAAGCTTCCTATCTTCTCCGCATCCGGTCTGCCTCATGCACAGCTTGCAGCTCAGATTGCAAGACAGGCAAAGGTACGTGGTTCAGGAGAGAACTTTGCCGTTGTATTTGCGGCTATGGGTATCACTTTCGAGGAAGCGAACTTCTTTACAGAGAGTTTTAAAGAAACAGGCGCTATTGACAGAACGGTATTATTTATCAATCTGGCAAATGACCCGGCTGTTGAGCGTATTGCAACACCGAAAATGGCGCTGACAGCAGCAGAATATCTTGCATTTGAAAAAGATATGCACGTATTGGTTATTTTAACCGATATCACAAACTATGCAGATGCCCTTCGTGAGGTATCCGCAGCCCGTAAGGAAGTACCGGGACGTAGAGGTTATCCTGGTTACATGTATACCGACCTTGCAACGATGTATGAAAGAGCCGGACGTCAGAAAGGCAAAAAGGGAAGTATTACCATGATACCAATTCTGACCATGCCTGAGGATGATAAAACTCATCCAATTCCTGACTTAACAGGATATATTACCGAAGGTCAGATTATTTTGAGTCGTGAATTATATCGTAAAGGCGTTACGCCCCCAATCGATGTATTACCGTCACTTTCCCGTCTGAAAGATAAAGGTATCGGTGAAGGAAAGACAAGAGCAGACCATTCCAATACCATGAACCAGCTTTTTGCAGCTTATGCACGAGGCAAAGAAGCAAAAGAATTGATGGTTATTTTAGGTGAGGCAGCTCTTTCTGATATTGACATTATTTATGCGAAATTTGCAGATGCCTTTGAGCAGGAATACGTTTCACAGGGATATATGACAAATCGTGATATTGAAGAAACGTTAAGAATTGGCTGGAAGCTGCTTTCCATCCTTCCGAGAAGTGAGCTGAAACGTATTGATGATAAGTTCTTAGATGAATATTACGGAAAGTTCTAAAGCAAATTCTGTAATAAGGAGAAAGAGGTGATATTTTGGCATCTACGCAGGTAACACCTACCAGAATGGAGCTTACCCGATTAAAGAAAAAGCTGGTAACGGCGGTAAAGGGACATAAGCTTCTGAAAGATAAGCGTGATGAGCTTATGAGGCAGTTCCTTGATTTGGTAAGGGAGAACATGGCGCTGCGCCAGAAGGTAGAGGCAGGGATTTTATCCGCAAATAAGAACTTTGTCATTGCAAAAGCAGGTATGTCTGAGCAGATATTAAACACAGCTTTAATGTCGCCCAAGCAGGAGGTTTATCTGGAAGCAGGGAAGAAAAATGTTATGAGTGTGGATATTCCGGTTTTTCAGACAAAGACCAGAACCGCAGATGCAAATGATGTTTATTCTTATGGTTTCGCATTTACCTCAGGGGATTTAGACGGAGCTGTGAAATCTCTGGCAGATATTTTGCCGGATATGTTAAGGCTTGCGGAAGTGGAGAAGTCCTGTCAGTTAATGGCTTCTGAAATTGAGAAGACACGACGCAGAGTAAATGCTCTGGAGCATGTTATTATTCCGGAGACACAACAGAATATTAAGTATATTACCATGAAGCTTGATGAAAACGAGAGAAGTACACAAATTCGTTTGATGAAGGTAAAAGATATGATGTTGGAAGAAGTGCATCATTATAAAGAAAAAGAAGCCATGGTGGAATAAAAAGAATAGAAAAGATGATATGGAATTGTTTGAGGACAGTTCTGTATCATCTTTTTTTAGTTGGGGAGAAAAATGGGAAATAAAGGAAAGAATGTTTGTACAAAATTCAATATGTATATATGTGCAAAATGTATGAAAAATAAGAAAAATATATTATAATATTGACATAGTGCCTAAAACGGGTGTATAGTCTAATTGTTAAACAAATTAACTATAAAACAAAGTTGGAGGACGATATGGAGGAACTTAAAATTTTAGCTCCATGTGGTATTTTGGGCTATGGGTATCCCAAAGAGTCATTCATGAGGGGGATGAAGGAGAAACCGAATGCAATCATAGTAGATGCAGGAAGTACAGATGCAGGACCACATAAATTAGGAGCTGGTGTTGCTATTGTAAGCCGTCAGGCATGTAAAAAAGATTTGGAAATTATGATTACAGAAGGAGCCAAAGCGAATATACCTGTGATTATTGGATCAGCAGGAGGAAGCGGAGGAAAAGTTCATGTAGAATGGACATGGAGTATTATTCAGGAAATTTTAAAAGAAAATCATTTAGAAAATTTAAAAACAGCAGTTATTTGGGCGGATATTTCAAAAGATGAAATAAGAGAAAAGTTAAAAAAAGGAGAAGTCACACCTCTGGGTGCGGCCGTTAAAGAGCTTACTGAGGAAAGACTGGAAGCCACGAGTGAAATAGTTGCTCAAATGGGACATGAGCCTATTGTGGAAGCATTAAAAAAAGGCGCTCAGTTGATTATTTGCGGAAGAGCATACGATCCGGCACCTTTTGCAGCAGCAGCAGAATTTTATGGATTTGATTTGGCATACGGTTATCATGCCGGAAAAATATTAGAATGTGCTGCCTTATGTGCGGTCCCGGGAACTACAAAAGATTGTATGTTAGGAACGATAAGAAAAGATGGGTTTATTATCACACCGTTATCTGAGGAAAGAAAATGCACACCATTGTCAGTTGCAGCACATACTTTTTATGAGAAAAGCCATCCTTATAAGCTTCATGGTCCAGGTCAAATATTAGATTTGGAAAATTGTACATTTACCCAAATTGATGAAAGTAGTGTATTTGTCACAGGGAGTAAAATATATCCAACAGAAGAATATTTCATCAAGCTAGAGGGTGCGATGAAAGTAGCATACAGAACCTTTGTTGTTGCAGGAGTGAGAGATCCTATTTTAATTTCTAAATTAGAGTTGATTGAAAACTTAGCAAAAGAGCAAGTAAAGAAATATTATAGTGATGTGCCAGAAGATACCTATACTATGAATTTCATTAATTATGGTATAAATGGTGTAATGGGAGAATTAGAACCATGTAAAGATTTGCCGCACGAAGTAGGGGTTGTTTTTGAAGTAATTGCAAAAACGCAGGAAATGGCAGATTCCATTTGTGGTACATTACGTTCCAGTTTTTTACATTATGGATATGAAGGAAGAAAATCTACGGCAGGAAATTTAGCCTTTCCTTTTGCTCCTAGTGACATTAGTTTCGGGGCAGTATATGAATTTTCAGTGTATCATTTGATGAAGGTAAATAATGGAATTGATAATTTTAAAATAGAATTCGTAAGGATTTGAGAGAAGGTAGAAAATGGCAGAAAAGAAATTGTACGATATAGCAAAAATTATAAGATCTAAGAATAGTGGACCATTTGAAATTACTTTAGATGTACTTTTTGATACAAAAGAGGTATACGAGAAAGTAAAAAACAGTGGAATAATTACTAAAGAATGTATAGCAAAAATTTATCATATTAAAGAAAGCATGATTACACAGATTGTTTTTTTTGATCAGGCACAGGGTATTAAAATTACTTATGATAGAATAACTTCGTCCGGTACTTGTTTTGATACGGACGTATATGGTGCACAGCAGCATGTACCCTTGGGAGAACTTATTGTAGACATATAAGAAGGGAGGAAAAACAGAATGACAAATACAGTGAAAGCAGTTAAAAAACCTCGCTTTCAGTCAAAGATGAAGTATGTGAAGCAGAACAAGGTGTTGTACTTTATGTTACTGCCAACGCTAATCTTTTTTATCATATTTCATGTTATTCCGATTTACGGAATGAAATTAGCATTTTTTGATTGTAAAATAATGGGAGATGATGTATTTGCAGGATTAAAATATTTTCAAAAATTATTTTCAACACCTACATTCCTTCAAATATTAGGAAATACTTTGATTATTAGCGCTATGAAAATCTTTATGATTTTTCCACTTCCAATTATTTTTGCATTGATGCTAAATGAGTTTAAAGCGGGAAAATTTAGAAAAAGTATTCAGGTTGTGTCATATCTTCCACACTTTTTATCATGGGTTGTAATAGCTGGTATTTGGTTTTCATTTTTGTCTCCGTCTACTGGGATATTAAACAATATTTTAAATAGCTTAGGACTGGAAAGTGTAGATTTATTGACAAGTAAAGGTGCAATAAGATGGATTTTATTAGCATCAGAGGCATGGAGATCCATAGGTTGGGATTCGATTATTTATATGGCAGCAATTTTGGGAATTGACTCTACATTGTACGAGGCAGCACGTATGGATGGAGCATCTAGATGGCAGGTTATCAAAGGCATTATTCTTCCGGCATTAACAACTACAATGGTAACAGTATTAATTTTAAATATTGGATTTTTTATGAATGCAGGGTTAGATCAGGTGCTTAATTTTACAAACCCGGCAGTTAATTCCGAGATTGACATTATTGATACATATGTTTATAGGATAGGACTTCAAAACTCTCAGTATTCTTTTGCAACAGCAGCCAATTTGTTTAAAGGAATTGTGGGAACCGTACTAATTATAACAACTCATTTGACATCGAAAAAGTTAACTGGTAAGGGGGCGTGGTAAATGAAAAGTAGTAAAAAATTATCTGTTTCCAAAATTATTATGGGAATTATCCTTATTTTTCTTGCAGCCTCTATGTTAATTCCGATGCTGAATATTTTAGCACAGTCTTTGTCACATCCTGATAAAGTGCATGCATTAAAAGGTTGGGATATTCTGCCAAAAGGTTTTTCGCTGGTGAACTTTCAGGTGATTTTGAGCCAGCCGTTAGTTATTAGGAGCATATTAAATTCAGTCTTTATTACAGTAGTAGGAACGTTTTTAAACTTGGTTATGACAGCCAGTGCAGCTTATGTTCTTACAAGGCCGGGATTAGTGGGGAAAAAGATTTTTATGTATTTCTTCATTATAATGATGATTTTTGAACCTGGGATTATTCAGGAATACTTTTTAATGAAGGATATTCATTTACTGGATAGTTTATTCTCCATGGTATTTTATAAATGCGTAAATGTGTATTATCTGATTATTTTAATGCGTTTTATGGAAGATATACCGGGATCTTTAATAGAAGCTGCGAGAATTGATGGTGCAGGTCATGTTAATGTGCTTTTTAAGATTATGATGCCATTATGTAAAGTTCCATTGCTTACAGTGGGTATGTTTTATGCAGTATTTCGCTGGAATGAATTTTTTAAATCAAGTATTTTCCTTACCAGTAAGAAAAATACGGTGTTGCAGGTTTTATTAAAACAATTTGTGGTTAATTCAGATACACAAGTAATTGTAGGAGCAGCAAATATTATGGCTAATAACAATATTGCACAGTTGGATAATGGTTCACTAAAGGCAGCCACTATCGTTATAGCAGTTATTCCTATTTTATTGCTATATCCAATTATCTTAAAATATTATACAAGTGATGTATTAGCAGGTGGAGTTAAAGAATAGAAGTGAAGTTTAGGGTGTAGTTTTATTTCAATGTAAAGGAGAAAAGGATTTATGAAAACAAGAACAAAAAAGATTATGAGTTTATTTCTCACTGCAGCAATTTTAACAGGGACTGTAATGGGATGTGGAGGAAAAGAAAAAGAAGAAGCAAATGGAGCAGAGTCCACAAATAACGAAGAAGCTGTGACAATCAGTATGGTTATGAAAGATATGTCACCAGATGATGAGGTTTCTGTAAAATTCCTTGAAGCAGTTAGCAAAGGAGTATCTGAACAATTAGGAAAAGAGATTAAAATTGAATTAGAACCAATTTCAGAGGGAAGTTATTCAGAAAGCATGGGACTGCTTATTCAGAGTGGGAAAATACCGGATTTGATGTATTTTCAAGGAGGCGATTATCAGTTTGCCATTACACAAGAAATTCTTGAAGACCTAACACCATATATTGAGTCTTCTACATATATTAAAAGCATGATGCAGCCATACAATGAAGAAAGAATTAAAAATTATCCATATTTATTATGGCTGTCTCCAGATAGAATACCAGTTCCACTGGTGAGAAAAGATTGGTTTGAAGCAACGGAGTCCGGAAAGACATTGTTAGAAAATCCGACTGTGGAAAACTATAAAATTTTCTTCCAAGAGTTAAAAGAAAAGAATAATTTAAAAGAAGCATTTACAATGACAGGAGATAATAGTGAAGTTTTATTAGAGCTTGATACAATTTTCAACCAGGCATTTGGTATTACCAAGACATGGGAAAAAGAAGGTGATGCCTATGTTTACAATAAAGTAAGTGCTAAGCAAAAAGAAAAATTAGCTTTTTATGCAGAGCTCTATACAGAAGGACTTTTGGACAATGAGTGGCTTTCTAAAAAGTGGGACACTAAGGAGAGTGCTTTTTATAATGGAGAAGTCGGTGTGATTTCAGGAACACAGGGTAGTGTTATTAATGTATACAACAATAAAATGACAACACAAAATGGAGATGAGGCAGAACTTATGGTACTTCCACCGGCAAAAGGTGAAAGTCAGGGATATGTGTCAAGCGATACCAGTAAAGAGTCAAGAGGATGGGCAATAAGTGCATATTCTGAACATAAAGAAGAAGCATTTGCGATACTTGAGTATATGGCAAGTCCAGAAGGACAAGTATTAGATAAACTGGGATATGAAGGTGAACAGTATAATATTGAAGACGGAAAATATGTGCTGACAGATAAAAGTGCAGAATGGTGGCCGAGATTTCATGAGTCATTAAAAGGCTTCGAAGCAGAATTTTCAGAAGAAACGCCATATTATACAGAGGCAGCTACAAAATCATTGGAAATGACAGAAGAGTATGGTTCTCTGGATAATAAATTTATCTTACCTGATGAGTATGTAACAAGTTGGGATGCATGTGAAGCCTTATATAAAGAATATGTTGCAGATGTAATTAGTGGTAAGAAATCCATAGATACTTTTGATGAGTTTGTGAAAGAGTGGAATGATTTAGGTGGAAAAGAAGTCACAGAGTATGCAAATGAAGTATTAAACAAATAAGATATGGGAGGCAAATATGATTACAAGAGAAGATTTAATTCAAAATAAAAATTTAGCGTTAGATAAAGCAATTGGTTCATTAAGTGGGCTTGCAATCGGAGACTCTTTTGGAGATGCAGCCAGAGGCGCTGATAATCAAAGAGATTATGGAATTACTACGGATTTTAACAAAGGAGCTTCTTGGAGTACAGACGATACAGAATTTGCATTGATGACAGCAAAATTGTTGATTGAGCACGAAGGAAATTTTACATCTGATGATGTCGTTAATATGTGGTTTAAATATGTAGCAACAGAGGACGAATTAAAACGTGGTGGTGTAAGTGAAGTTGAAGCTTGCAACAATTTGAGAAGAGGATTACGCCCTCCGCAGTCAGGTATGTATAATGCTTATTATATGAGTGATGGTGCGGCAATGAGATCTGGTCCTATTGGAATTGTATGTGCCGGAGATCCGGAAAGGGCAGCGGATTTAGCATACAGGGATGCTTGTGTGAGTCATTATAGAGAAGGTATTTGGGGTGCACAGGCAGTGGCAGTAGCAGTATCTCTGGCAATGGTAGATGCAGATATGGAAGATATTATGGAGGCGATATTTAAGATTGCTCCTCCGGATAGTTGGTTTTATGAAACTTTAAACAGAGCGATGAATATTGTAAAAGAGGCAGATGGGGACATAGCGAATGCTTGGATGCCTTTACATAATGAATTGTTTTCCACGCATCGCTCTACTGTTGCAGAGGCATTACCGGAAGTTTTTGGATGTTTGATGCTGGAAAACAAATCCTTCAAGTCAGGATTAATATTAGCAGGAAACTTTGGAAGAGATGCAGACACCATCGGTGCTATTGCAGGAGCTGTATTAGGGGCAAAATATGGTGCTAAAAATATTCCGGATAAGTGGAAAGAAAAAACAAGATATCCGTCAGGAACTTGTCTGAGTTTTACAAAAGGCATTGATATTTTTGAATATGCAGAAAAACTGGCTGCATTGATTTGCTAGAATTTATAAAGGTGGAAAATGCGATGATACCCAAAAATTATCTGGAGAAGGTTTATGCAGGATTTTTAGGAATGAATATAGGTATTCGTCTGGGGGCACCTGTGGAACCTACGATTTGGACGTATGAAAGAATAAGAGATACCTATGGAAATATTACAGGGTATGTAAAGGAATTTAAAAATTTTGCGGCGGATGACGATGTAAATGGACCGGTATATTTTTTAAGAGCATTGTATGATGATGCAAAAGACAGAGAATTAATACCTCAGGATGTCGCAAAGGCGTGGTTAAACTATGCGAGAGAAGGAGTTGGAATGTTCTGGTGGGGTGGATATGGAATAAGCACTGAACATACAGCATATTTAAATTTAAAGCATGGTATTCCAGCACCGGATTCAGGCTCAATTAAACAAAACGGAAAGATTATGGCAGAGCAGATCGGGGGACAAATTTTTATAGATACATGGGGTTTGGTAAATCCTTGTAATGTGAAAAAAGCAGCAGATTACGGAGAGATTGCTGCAAGTGTTTCTCATGATGGAAATGGTAAATATGGAGCAAGATTTTTCTGTGCTTGCATTTCCAAAGCATTTGAAACACAGGACATTATGGAAATTATAGAAACCGGTTTATCGGAAATTCCTGAAGATTGTACATACCATAAAGTTGCTGATGCTGTTATCGATTTTTACCAGAATAATCCTGACAATTTTAGAGACTGTTATGAAATGTTGGTAAGAGACTGGGGATATGATAAATATAAGGGAGTCTGCCATATTATACCGAATGCGGGAGTATGTGTTCTGGCTATGCTTTACGGAAAAGGTGATTTTGCAAGAACAGTAGAGATTGCAACAATGTGTGGTTGGGATACAGATTGTAATGCCGGAAATGTAGGTACGGTGCTTGGTGTTATGTGTGGAATTTCAGGTATACCAGGCAAATACAGAAAACCGATTAATGATGGAATTGTGTTATCCGGAATTTCGGGAAGTTTAAATAATTTGGATGTTCCGTCTTATGCAAAAGAAGTTGCTGCATTGGGGTATCGCTTAGCAGGAGAAGATATACCGGAAAATTTAAAAGAGGCTTTGAAATTTGGAGAAATTCATTTTGACTTTTCATTGCCGGGTTCTACACATAATATGCGCTTGTCAGATGAATTTTTCTGTATGATGTCACATTCAACAGAAAAATTTATGACGGGGAAGGGCTCATTGAAAGTGTTAGTGGATAGAATGAGCAGAGGAAATCAATGCAAACTCTACTATAAACCATTCTATACAAGAGACAATTTTTCAGATGAGAGATATAGTCCGGTGTTTACACCAACTGTATATTCAGGACAAAAAATGACGATGCGGTTATTTTTAGAACAATGGAACGGATGGGAAACACTGGGAATTGCGCCATATATTCGAACTATGAGCGATAAGAAGGAACACTTATCCGGTTATATTAAATTAGTAGAGAACGAATGGCTGACCGTAGAATATGATATTCCTGACACTCAAGGAGACTTAATTGATGAAATCGGAATTGTTATAGAAGGGTATTCTACACAGAAAGCGAAGTCATTAGGTGTTATCTATGTAGACTCTATGGACATAACAGGTAAATCAAAATATAGTATTGATTTTCGTAAACAAAAGAAAGAATTTGGAACAATTACTCCGTTTGCAGTAAATCATGGAGCATGGGATGTGGAAGATGGAAAGTTATCTTTGATGAGATGTGAGGAAGCATTTGCTTATGCAGGAAATTATTATGCAAAAGATTATTTGATAAAAACTTCTATTATGCCAATTAACGGAACGTCTCATTTACTTCAGGTGCGAGCACAAGGAGCCATGAGAGGATATGCAATAGGATTTTCCGAACCAGGGAAAGTGGCATTTTATAAAAATTCTATGGGATATAAAAAAATTACAGAAACTTCTTTTGAATGGAAATTTAATCAGAATTATGAATTTACTGTTCAATCCAAGGGAGAAAGCATAGAATTACTTATTGATGGAGAGAAAATAATAGAAGTGAAGGATTATGATTATAAATACGGTATGTTTGGATGCGGATCACTTTCTATGGGAAGGACAATTTTTGGCAATTTTGAAGTGAGTGAATTGTAAGCCTATGGACGTTATAATTTTCCTATGATAATATAAATATAGGCATAATGATTGATTGCAAAACGGAGAAAAATAGATGGAATAGGGAGATTTAACAATATGGGATTTACAAGAATAACAAATGAGAGGCTATCAGATAAAGTAGCACAGTCGATTATTGAGCAAATTGAAACAGGTGAGCTGAAACCGGGAGACAAACTGCCCAATGAGCTGGAACTGGCAGAAGAACTTGGAATTAGCAGAGGAATTTTAAGAGAAGCATTAACAATTCTTCAAGCACGAGAGTATATAGTTAGAAAACCTAAAGACGGAACTCTTGTAAATCCTGATATTATGGAAATTCTTAGGAGTAAAAATGGTATTTCACTTAAAGAGGCTACATATATAGATTTGCTTGAGATGCGTGAATGTGTAGAAGAAAGAGTTGTGGAAAAAGTAGTCGATTTAGCTTCAGATGAAAAAATTTTGGAATTAGAGGAGTTTTTAAATCCGATACAAGAGCAGATTAACGGAAACTCAGTAGACTATTATTTTCATTATAAGCTTGCTGAATTATCCCAAAATGCAATGTTTGTAAATTTTATTGATACATATTATGATGTGATAGATGAATTAACTAAAAAAACAACACAGAAAAAGTCACGAAAAACGGAAATTAATCAAGAACATCGAAAAATTGTAGAGTATATTGTAAAAAGGGATAAAGAGAAGGCTGTAAATGCTATGTTGGAGCATCTAAGAAAGGTAAAAGAAAATATTAAAAGAACTTAGGCGCTTTTAAAACAATGTAAAAACAGAAAACCAGAAAGTACCAGCAGCAATAGAAATGGACTTTCTGGTTTTCTATATTATCAAGATTTAAAGAGAGAAGGAAATAAAAGAATGAAAATTTCTGTACTTGGAAGTATTAACATGGATATGACTGTTAAAGTGGACAGAATTCCGTTAAAGGGAGAGACCTTAAGAGGAGAAAGTATTTCATATATACCTGGTGGTAAAGGTGCAAATCAGGCAGTTGCAATGGCAAGATTAGGCGCAGAAGTGGAAATGTTTGGATGCGTAGGTAAGGATGCAAACGGTGAAATCTTAATCAAAAATTTAAACCAGAATGGAGTCGTTACTAAAAACATAAAGAGAGTAGAAGGGGTATATACAGGAATAGCAACAATTACTGTGGGAGAGAATGATAATGCAATTGTAGTAGTAGCAGGAGCAAATGAAAAAGTAGATTGTGATTACATTGATATGATTAAAGAGGATTTACTGAATTCTGAGTTGGTAGTACTCCAACATGAAATTCCTCTTGAGACAGTAAAATATGCGATTGATATTTGCTATGAAAAAGGGGTAAAGATATTGCTAAATCCGGCGCCAGCGTATGCTTTAAATGAAGAGCTTATAAAAAAAGTAACATATATTACACCGAATGAGCATGAAGCAAAAATTATATTTGGAGGTAATAATAAATTAGAAGATCTTTTAAGAAAGTATAAAGAAAAATTAATTGTGACGTTGGGAGAAAAGGGAGTAGTATGTTGCTTATCTGATGGAAATATTTTGCAGGTGCCTTGTCGAAAATCGAATGTAGTGGATACAACTGGTGCAGGAGATACTTTAAATGGAGCATTAGCTGCGCAAATTGCAGAGGGAGTCTCACTAAAGAAAGCTCTGAGATTTGCGAATATTGCAGCAGGAATGTCCGTTGAAAAATTTGGGGCTCAAGATGGGATGCCTTGTCGAGCGGAAGTAGAAAAAGAATTCAAATAAAAACCCGTTGTTTTTATCACCTAAATCGGATATAATAAATGCAGAAGAATGTCGAAGGAGTGATAAAGTGGATCATTATGAGGTATTCCATGATATTCTTGTAAATTTATTTCAGGAAATTATGGATATAGAAGGGAAAGCACTGATTACTTCTGAATTTAAAGATATTTCTGTCAATGATATGCATATTATGGAGGCAATCGGAGAAGAAAGTGCCAAAAATATGTCTTCTGTTGCAAAACTTTTATCCGTTACGGTAGGTACTTTGACTATTGCTATTAACGGTTTGGTGAAGAAGGGATATGTGGCAAGGGAAAGAAGCGAGGAAGACCGCAGAGTTGTCCTTATTTCTCTTACAGAGAAGGGGCGTAAGGCCAATGAGCACCATAAGAAATTTCATGACGGAATGATACAGGCTCTTTTAAAGGATTTAGATGATGAACAACAGGAAATTTTAGTAAAGTCCTTATTAAATTTAAGAGAATTCTTTGGTTCTTATGAAAATCAGAAATAAAGGGTTGATGCAGGGAGCAAATTTATGCCCGTGCACAACCCTTTTCCTAATTCATTCTCATTGTGCCAAAAACTGGGCATATTTTTTAGGCGATACTTTCGTCGCTTTGGTAAACGCCTTAAAAAAGTTACTATAATCATTAAATCCGCATTTTATACTGGCTTCACTTACTGTATATCCCTCTGCCAGCAGCTCTTTTGCATAAGAAATGCGTTTGGCGGTAATATATTTGTTAATGGTAGTGCCGGTGGCAGATTTAAAGAGCCGGCATAAGTAAGAGGAACTTAAAAAAAAGTGAGATGATAGCTGCTCCAGACTTAAAGGTTCTTCAATATGTTGATTAATGTAGGATAAGATACTGTCTACCTGTGCATTTGAGCCGATTTCTTTATCTGTATCTGCAATACGGTTTTTATGAAATCTTTTATTGAGAAAAACCATCAATTCTAAAAAGGTAGCCTTTTCTAAAATGTCAGAACCATATCCTTGAATATGAGAAAGCTTATGAATAAAATACTGAAAGTTTTTCTGTTCCTCTGTGGTCAAAGAGACTTTGTGATTGGAGCGCATACTTCTGTTTTGAAAGCATGCGTCCAAATTGGTGTTTTCTGTGCACAAAGACTTTAAAAAGTCAGGATAAATAGAAATAATAATGCGTTCGTGTACCTGACTGTCAATCTGTGTTAGATGATGACTTTCGTACTGGTTAATAAAGAAAATATCACCGGGGAAAATATTATAAAAGCAGTTATCGATTAAAAACTGTTTTCCGCCGGATATGGAATAATAAATCTCGTAACAATCATGAATGTGCATATCCATAGGCTTTTCATCGCTGTATAAATGGGCGATGGCAAAAAACTTCTGTTCAATACAGTTTGCAATAGAGTCTTTGCAGGAGCTGAGTATTTCCATTTTATCACGTCCTATCTGCTAAAGCTTATTTTCCATAATTTGTTCTGCGTATTTTTGAGGGGTTGTGCCTGTATATTTCCCAAATACACGGATAAAAGTGTTGGAGCTGTTAAAGCCTGTCATAACACTTAAATCCTTTGTTTTCATAGAAGGTCTTTCCTGAATTAATTTTTTTGCCTGTTCAATACGATATCGGTTTAAATAATCTTTGAAATTGTTGTCACTTAGCTGCTTAAATAAAATACCGCAGTATTTTGGAGAAATATTAAATTGGTCTGCTAAGTCGTTCAGCATAATATTGTCTTTAAAATTTTCGTGAATATAATCCAGCATTTGTGTTAATAAAAGTTCATCTTGTGTTTGACTGCGCTGTTTTTTTGCTGCAATTACATCGGAAAGCACGGCTTTTATAGCAGTAATTGTTACAGAGTCTCCCCAATGGGCGTACCAGTATTCGTAGTTAATCGGACGTCCGATAAAATCTTCCGGAGAGGACTTTAATTCCTGAAAAATTCGGTTAACTGTTCCGATTAAGGTATAGACAAAATTTTGCAGCACTTCCATGGAAAGTCTTTTCTTGGTAAGATTTTCACGGATGAGTTCATCAAATAAATCCAGCGCCTTTTCTTGTCCATCTATTACTTCTGAAATCAATTTATTTTCTGTGGAAAGAGGATAAGAGTAGGTAGTACAATCCACAGAAGCAATAGAGTCATAAGTAATAATTTTGTCATGTGGCAGCATAGAGAGATATTCTGCTATTTTTAAAGTTTCTCGATAAGAACTATTGATATTTTCCAATCCTTTTTTTACCGGACTTAAAATAATCTGTTCTTCCCAGCTTTTTTCTGTTTTATTTAAGCCTTCTGAATGGGAAAAAATTTGGTTTAATAGTTTCTTTGCCTGATCTAAATTATCTGCCTGAATAATCAATCCACAGCGATACATGGATAATTTTACCATGAAACAATTTTTTTGTTTAATACATTCCTGAAACAAAATATTTTTGTAAAGCTCTAACTGTCCCAATAAAGCAGTGTCCAGAGCATCTTCCTGTTCCGGATGGAGGCAGAGGAGCCCTACACAAAAGTTTGCGGTTTCTGAGAAATAAGGTTTTTTAATCTCTGCAAGATAACCGTTACAGTCTGTCAGAAGGTTTTGATAATATTGTTGAACCATAAGTCTATCAGTAGTTTTCTGTGTTTCCAGTAAATTTTTATTTAAAGTTTGAAGTCGGTTTAAGTTTTCGTCTAAAATTTTGAATTCATCAAAGTGTTCGTTTTCTTCTTTTAGTGTTGGTTTTAAAGTCTCATAAATTGGTTGATATAAAAGCTTTGCTATATAAAAAAACAAAGTAGACAGCAAAATATAGATAAGAACTACGAAAACCAGAAAGAAGAAGATGTTCAGGATGCCAAGACTGTTGTGGTCATATAAATAGTATATACTCCAATTCATAGAAGGCAAATGTGAGGACGCAATATAGTAATCCGAAGTCTTTATTATGCTTTTGTTAGGATTTATATATTGCTGAAGAGTTTTTAACAGCTTGGTTGTTTCCTTATCTGTCGTACAGGGAAGGAATAGCCCGTCATCATTTGCAATCCAGAATTTTTGATTTTCAGTATTATTTACAATGGAATTTACAGGGATTTCTGCCATGTAAATACAGGTTTGAGGATGCTGATATCCTTTAATCCAATAATAGAGAAAGTCTAACTGCCCTTTTTCGTTGTAATGAGGGAGCACATAAGGAAACATGTGAGTGCTAAAATATTCTCTGATTTTGGACAAATCTTTTGGGGTCAAATCTTTACTTTTCAAAAAGTCCGAAACAGAAAAAGAGCCTTTCGGTGAAAGAACATCGGAAGGAGCGATTTCATCATTTGTAGTATTAGTATTATCAATAAGTAAATAAGTCTGAAAGCGTGTTTCACTGGTACTACAATATTTTGTCAAGGCTCTTTGTACTTGAGAAGACAGAAAATAGAAATTATCTTTTTGATAAGAAGTCGACCATTCTTTGATAAGGGAATCATTTACAATATCGGTCATGGTATTGGAAATATTAATTAGTGATGTTTCTGCTTTCTCTTCTAAGATTGTTCTGGAAAGTGATATAGAATTTTTGTAGCTTTCCTCTGATTGTCTGGAGAGAAAAAATCCGAGAACAGAAGAAAGGATAAGGGTTATGAAAACTGACAGAATAATAAAAATAATATTCAATTTTTGCTGATATCTGCCATGAACATGTTTATACATTTATAATCTCCTTTAGCTGTGAACAAATATGTCGATAAAAAAATTATACTGGCATTTCTTGCAGATTTCAAGGGTTGAAAAATGGTGATGTGTTGAAAAATGATGATGAAAAGTCTGGAAGAACAGCTTAAAATCAAGGGATATACAGAAAAAGATATACAAAAAAGAAGATAAAAAAAATACAGGTGGAATTTGATGATTTACTTTTTTTCTAAAATCCGATAAGGTGTGGTTATTGCATGAGACGTTTCAGAAAAAAGAAGAAAAGGAGAGGAGAAAACAGGTGAAAAAAAAGAAACCGCTGTTTAAAAGGATTTTAGCAGCAAAAGAATTATATCTCTTATTAATACCCGGTCTTGTCTGGTATTTGCTTTTTGCATACCGTCCAATGACTGAGCTTAGAATTGCATTTTATGACTATAACGTATTTCAGGGGATAGAGGGAAGTACCTTTGTAGGACTTGATAATTTTATTGAATTTTTTACCGGAAGGGATTTTTTAAGAGTATTAAAAAATACATTGATGATTTCTTTTTGGCAGCTTTTGATTTGCTTCCCGGTACCCATTGCACTTGCAATCTGTATTACAGAAATGAGAAATAAATTTATCAGTAGAATGACACAAATGTCGACATTGCTGACTCATTTTATTTCGGTTGTAGTTGTATGTGGTATTGTCATTAACTTTCTGTCACCAAGTACAGGTGTGGTTAATCTGTTTTTAGAAAAGCTGGGAATTGACCCTATTTACTTTATGACAAAGCCGGAGTATTTTAAAGGAATTTATACGTTAATGACTTTATGGCAGAATGCTGGTTTTGATGCGTTGGTTTATATCGCAGCAATTATGGGAATTGATCCCCAGTTGTACGAGGCGGCTACTGTTGATGGCGCCGGAAAGTTGAAAAAGATTTTTCATGTTACTATTCCCGGAATTACACCTACAATCGTAACAATGTTAATTTTGAAATTGGGAGGTATTATTAAAGTAGGATACGAAGCAATTTTGCTTTTATATCAGCCGGCAACTTATTCAGCAGCCGATGTTATTTCTACATATTCTTACCGTCTGGCATTTGAAAACGGAAATTATGGTCTGTCTGTTGCGGCAGGATTGTTTGAGTCTGTTGTGGCATTTATTATGGTAATACTTGCAAATAAGTTCAGTAAGAAAATTTCTGACAGTGCATTATGGTAGGAGGGAGAAAAATGGCAGGAAAAAAAGTGAAACAGGGACAGGTTATGGGATTAGGAGAGAAGACCTTTAATGTATTTATGGTACTTCTGGGAATTCTGATTACTTTTATTGCTCTGTATCCTATTTATTACGTATTGATTTCTTCCTTTAGTAAGCCCTTCTTTGTGGAAAACGGAGATGTGCTTTTAGGAATTAAAGAATTTACAACAGCCAGCTATGAGGCTGTATTTAAAAGAGATGGATTATGGACAGCGTATGGAAATGCTATATTCTATACAGTATTTGGTTTACTCGCAAATATGTTTTTTACCACCACCATGGCGTATGCTCTGTCTAAGAAGTCTTTGGTAGGAAGAAAATTTTTTACATTGTTTGTTATTTTTACCATGTGGTTTAATGCCGGTATTATACCGACCTATATGAACTTTAACAACATGGGGCTTTTAAATACAAGAACAGCAATTATCTTTGGGTTTGCTATTGAAACATATAACTTGATTATTATGAAAAGCTTTTTTGAACAGGTACCTGAAGCGCTGGAGGAAGCTGCATTTATTGACGGTGCAGGACATTTCAGGGTGTTTTGGAATATATATTTGCCATTATCAAAACCGGCTCTTGCAACAGTGGGACTTTTCTATGGTATTAGCCGATGGAATGGATATTTCTGGACCATGCAGCTTTTGAAGGATGATAATAAAATTCCGCTTCAGGTATTTTTGAAAAAATTAATTGTAGAGCGTGTGGCAAATCCGTCAGATGCGGCAATCGTTACAAGAGACTCTTTGACATCGCCGACAACACAGGTATATGCCTTGATTATTATGGCAATTCTGCCTATGGTTGTGGTATTCCCGTTTGTACAGAAGTATTTTAAAACAGGTCTTACACTTGGTGGTGTAAAAGGTTAATTTATATTAAAGGAGGATTTTAGAAATGAAGAAAAAACAGGTAACAGCGTTTTTGCTGGCAGCAGTTCTGGGGGTATCTGCTCTTATGACAGGCTGTGGTGACAGCAAGAAAAAAGAAGAAACAGCAGGTAAAGAAGGCGGAAGCAAAGAATTTACAGCATTTATGTTCTTGTCCGGAACACCTTTCAATGAAGATTGGGAAGTATGGAAAGAAATCGAAAAAGAGACAGGTGTAAAATTAAAAGGAGTTGTGGCATCTTCTAACTCTGATTATTCCACAGCATTCCAGAACATGGTTGCATCAGGACAACTTGCAGATATTATTGCATGTGAGTCTACTTCTGACCTTGAAAAACTGGGAAAAGACGGCGGTATGCTTCCGTTAAATGATTTAATTGACGAACATGCGCCAAACATTAAGAAAATGTTAGAAGAAGATCCGAATTTCAAATATCAGGCAACAGCAGAAGACGGAAATATTTACAACATTCCGTTGGGAAAAGAATTGCAATCTTCTCAGTTCTACTGGATCAGACAGGACTGGCTGGACAAGCTGGGGCTGGCAGTACCTACCACAGTAGATGAGCTTCATGATGTTTTACTGGCATTTAAGAATAACGATCCAAACGGAAACGGAAAAGCAGATGAAATTCCATTATTTGACCGTTCAGCTACTTCCGAAAACGAAATGGGTGAATATCTGGCTCTGTGGGACTCCAGTACAGGATTTTATCCAAGAGACGGAAAAATGGCATTTGAACCGATTACAGAAAATTATAAACTGGCAGTTTCTAATTTAGCTAACTGGTATAAAGAAGGTTTAATCGACCCTGAAATCTTTACACGTGGGATGTCTGCGAGAGATACGCTGTTAAGTAATAACACAGGTGGATTTACACATGACTGGGTAAGTACAGGAAACTACAATGACTCTCTGGCACAGGATGTTCCTGGTTTTAATATGGTTGCAGTAGCTCCATTTGCAGATCAGAATGGAAATGTAAAAGAAAGAGAACGCCGTTATGCAGAATGTGGATGGGGTATTTCCTCTCAGTGCAAAGATCCGGAAGCTTTAATTAAATTTATGGACTATATGTTCACAGAAGAAGGCTCTGACTTTATGAACTGGGGGATTGAAGGAAAAACTTACACCGTAGACGAAAACGGAAACAAAGCATTTACAGAAGAAGTATTCAATTCCGGTCTTGCTCCGGTAGAATATCTTCGTTCCTTAGGTTCTCAGTATCGTGCGGGATATGTACAGTCTGCAGATTATGAATATGCTACCATGAACGATGCAGGAAAAGCAGCAAATGAATTATACAGCTCTCATGAAGAATGGTTTAAAGATGCAAAATTACCGGACTTAAAGTTAAGCAAAGATGCGTTAGACGAATATAAGAGCATTATGTCCGGTATTACACCAATCGTATTTGAAAAATTACAGAGCTGGGTTTTGGGTTCAGGAAATATTGAAGCAGAATACGATGATTTTGTAAATGAATTAAAAGCAAGAAACATTGACAGAGCCATTGAAATTCAGCAGGAAGCATACGATAACTTTATGAAAGTAACAAAATAAAAGCAAGATGGGGCTGTGGCACTAAAGTTTTAGTGCAGCAACCCCTTTTTAAATCTACGGGAGGCAAAGATGAACAGAAAAAAATTAGAAACAGCCGCATTACAGGCAATCGAAGTGTTAAAGAAAAATTTAGAAGTTTATACAGAGAAATTCCCCGGTTCAAATACAGAAAATCAGATATATCCTGTATCTGAAAACATTGAATGGACAACCGGATTTTGCACAGGAACTTATTGGTTGGCTTATGAGCTGACCAAAGATGAAGTATTTAGAAAATCTGCCATGGTGCAGGTAGAAAGCTTTTATAACAGAATTGAGAATAAAATAGATGTAGACCATCATGATATGGGATTTTTGTATACGCCGTCCTGTGTGGCAGCCTATATGCTGACAGGAAGTGAGCGGGCAAAGGAAGCGGCAATTTTGGCAGCAGATCAGCTTATCAGCCGTTTTCAGGAAAAGGGACAATTTATTCAGGCATGGGGAACGTTGGGAGCAGAGGATAATTACCGTTTGATTATTGACTGCCTTTTAAATCTGCCATTGTTATATTGGGCATCTAAGGTAACAGGTGATCTGAAGTACAGAGAGATTGCTATTCGCCACACAAAAACCAGCTTAAAAAATTTGGTGCGTGATGATTTTTCAACATATCATACTTATTTCTTCAATCCGGAAACAGGAGAACCGGTAAAAGGTGTTACCGCACAGGGATATAAAAACAATTCTGCATGGGCAAGAGGTCAGGCATGGGGTGTTTATGGAACAGCTCTTGCATGGAGATATTTAAAAGATGAGAAATGCAAAGAACTTTTCAAAAAAGTGACAGATTTTTATCTTGCAAATCTTCCACAGGATAAGGTCCCTTATTGGGATTTAAGCTTTAAAGCAGAAGATAAAGAACCGAAAGACTCCTCAGCAGCAGCGATTGTAGTATGTGGAATTTTAGAAATGTGTGAAAACGGAGGATTAACAGAAAAAGATCAGGAGTATTATAAGGAAAAAGCATACGAAATGCTGGAAAGTTTGATTGACAATTATTCTGTAAAGACTTCTCAGGATGCCAATGGATTGATTTTACACGGAGTCTATGCAAAAAGCAGTGAATATAACAGCGTAACGGACAGAGGGGTAGATGAATGTAATCTCTGGGGAGATTATTTCTATCTGGAAGCAGTGGTAAGATGTTTGAAAAAATGGAACCCCTACTGGTAGAGTTCAAGATTTGCAAGGTTTTCAACAGGAAAAGAAAGCTTACCCAAAAACAGAAATGCTATAATCCATACAACAAAAGGACAGGCAGAGAAAGGGGAACATTATGGAAGTAAGAACAGCAGCATCACCAAGAGACGTGAAGCATTACACAACAGACCGATTAAGAGAAGAATTTTTAATCCAGAACTTATTTGTACCAGGAGAAATAAAAATGGTTTACAGCCACATTGACCGTATTATCACCGGTGCAGCAGTTCCGGCAAAGGAAACCTTAACATTAACAGCAGGTGCAGAGCTTCGCGCAGAATATTTCTTACAGAGAAGAGAAATGGGTATTATCAATATCGGCGGAGCAGGTACAATTACCGTAGACGGAAAAGCTTACGAGGTAGCTTATAAAGAAGGTATGTACATCGGAATGGGAGCAAAAGACATTACTTTTGCAAGCAAAGATGAAACAAATTCTGCAAAATTTTACTTTAACAGCACACCGGCACATCACACATACCCAACGGTACTGATTAAACCGGAAGGAACACCGGAAGAAGGCGTTGTTATTGTTAAGGATGAAAATAAGGTAGAACTGGGAACATTAGAGCAGTCCAATCACAGAACAATCTGCAAATACATTCTGCCGGGACAGGTAGAAAGCTGCCAGTTGGAAATGGGAATGACAAAATTAGAGCCGGGAAGCGTATGGAACACAATGCCATGTCACACACACGACAGAAGAATGGAAGTTTACCTGTACTTTGATATTCCGGAAGATGCATTTGTTATGCACTACATGGGTGAACCCACAGAAACAAGACATTTAGTAATGAGAAACGAAGAAGCAGTCATTTCACCAAGCTGGTCTATTCATTCCGGTTCCGGTTCTCAGGCATATACCTTTATCTGGGGAATGGCAGGAGAAAATCAGGATTTTGACGATATGGACCACATTGCAAATACAGAACTGAAATAAAAGGAGAATAGAAATGGACGTAATGAAAAGTTTTTCACTGGAAGGTAAGGTTGCTTTAGTAACAGGCGCAGCTTACGGAATTGGTTTTGCTATGGCAGAAGCTTACGCAAAAGCAGGAGCTAAAATTGCATTTAATTGCAGAGGACAGGAGCATTTAGAAACAGCTCTGGCAAATTATAAAGCAAAAGGTATTGATGCAAAAGGCTATATCTGTGACGTAACAGATGAAGAACAGGTTGCAAATATGGTAGCAGATATTGAAAAAGAGCTGGGAACCATTGATATCTTAGTAAATAATGCGGGAATTATCAAACGTATTCCAATGACAGAGATGAGCGCAGCAGAATTCCGTCAGGTAATCGACATTGACTTGAATGCGCCGTTTATCGTGTCAAAAGCAGTTATTCCAGGCATGATAAAAAAAGGACACGGAAAAATCATTAACATTTGTTCTATGATGAGCGAATTGGGACGCGAAACAGTATCTGCTTATGCAGCAGCAAAAGGCGGATTAAAAATGCTGACAAAGAATATTGCATCTGAATACGGCGAATACAACATTCAGTGTAACGGTATCGGACCTGGTTATATTGCCACACCTCAGACAGCTCCATTAAGAGAAATTCAGCCGGATGGCTCTAAACATCCGTTTGACCAGTTTATCATCAGCAAGACACCGGCAGCTCGCTGGGGAAATCCAGAAGACTTAATGGGACCGGCAGTATTCCTTGCTTCTGAAGCATCAGACTTTGTAAACGGACAGATTTTATACGTTGACGGCGGTATTTTAGCATACATCGGAAAACAGCCAAAATAAGAAAAACAGGAGAAAAATTATGAAAATCGCATTAATTAACGAAAACAGTCAGGGGGCAAAAAACCCGATTATTGAAAAATCCTTAAAAAAAGTAGTAGAACCTATGGGCTTTACCGTAGATAACTATGGAATGTATACAGCAGAAGATGAAGCACAGCTTACTTATGTTCAGGTTGGTATTCTGGCAGCCGTATTATTAAATTCAGGCGCAGCAGATTATGTAATTACAGGCTGCGGTACAGGTGAAGGCGCAATGCTTGCTTGTAACTCCTTCCCGGGCGTTATCTGCGGACACGTAGAAGATGCGTTAGATGCTTATACTTTTGCACAGATTAATGACGGAAATGCAATTTCCCTTCCATTTGCAAAAGGATATGGATGGGGCGGAGACTTAAATTTGGAATATATTTTTGAAAAACTTTTCTGCGAAGAAAGCGGACAGGGATATCCAAGAGAAAGAGCTGTTCCGGAACAGAGAAATAAGAGAATTCTGGATGATGTAAAAAAAGTGACTTATCGTGAACTTACAGATATTTTAATGGAATTAGACAGAGAACTGGTAAAAGGCGCTCTTGCAGGAGAACATTTCCAGGAATTATTCTTTAAAAACTGTAAATGTGAAAAAATCGCCGCATGTGTAAAAGAAATTCTGGGCTGTTAAAGGAGAAGGTATATGTTCAGTTTAAAAGTAATTGACGGAAACGGAAGAACCATTGCTGTTGGCAGAGATGAAGAAGAAGTTAATTTAATGGTGGCAAGAGAATATCAGGAAGGTGACAGAATTCTTCTTGAGACTTCTGAGAAAAACATCCATGTGTGGTTTCAGGTAGATGACGCTATGGGAAAATCTCTGGTTTACCTTACCGGTGATGCTCATTATCAAATTCCTTTTGGAGAAAAGAGAATTAATCTTTCTCCAAAGACATTTTCAGGAAGCAAGCACTTAATTACTGTAAGAAAAGCAAAAGAATTTGAGCCGAAAACTTATCGTAACCTGGCGCTTAATGTAAACGATTTACATGAAAATGAAACTTGCTTCCCACATGCTTTTGCAAATGTGGAAACAAGAGGTGAGTCTGTATTTGCGGCAAAAAATGCCATTGACGGTGTAACCGCCAATGAATGTCACGGAGAATGGCCTTATGACTCATGGGGAATTAACCGTAATCCAAATGCAGAAATGACCGTGGATTTCGGACGTGAGGTTGAAGTAGACAGAATTGTTATTTATTTGCGTGCAGATTTCCCACATGATAATTGGTGGAAAAAAATGACCATTACATTTTCCGATGGAGAAGATATGGAATTGTCATTAAAGAAAACAGGTTCCGGACAGGAATTTACTTTTGAGAAAAAGAAAATCAGCTGGTTAAAGGTTTCTCATTTAATCCAGTCCTCTGAGCCGTCACCATTCCCTGCACTTGCACAAATCGAAGTTTACGGAAATGATTTATAAAAAATGCAATAAAAAATAAAATGAAGTATAGACTATTTGCACAGAAAAAAATCCTGCGGTATTTGATTTTTGTGTAAATAGTCTTTTTTCTTTCGTTAATAAAGAAATTAAGAGAATAAAATACAGTTAAAACATATATTTTTTAATAATTTCTAATAAAAAATAAATTTGACAGTCTTTAAGTTTTATGTTAGGATAAACGCCAATTTAGCGCAGTAGAGAGATGAAATGCTAAAGCGATATAAAATTTAAGGAGGAATTAAAATGAAGAAAAGAATTGCACTGATTTTGACAGGAACAATGTTAATGGGGTTTGTATTATCTGCATGCGGAGATAATGAGAGTACAGAGAAAAAGGATGAGAAAACAGAAAACAGTGTTGAAACATCTTCAAATGCAAATAACAGGACTACATTTACAGTAGGATTTGATGCAGAATATCCGCCTTATGGTTATATGGATGAAAATGGAGAGTATACGGGATTTGATTTAGAGTTGGCTGAGGCAGTATGTAAGCTGGAAGGCTGGGAACTTGTGAAAAAGCCAATCAACTGGGACGCGAAAGATATGGAATTAAATTCAGGGGCTATTGACTGCATCTGGAATGGATTTACCATGAATGGAAGAGAAGACGAGTACACATTTTCGACACCGTATGTAGATAACAGTCAGGTGATTGTAGTTGCAGAAAATTCCGGTATCAACACACCGGAAGATCTGGCAGGAAAAACAGTAGGAGTGCAGGCAGCAAGCGCAGCTTTAGAATTACTGCAAAGTGATGAAAAAGACGGACAGAAAGCATTAGCAGATACTTTCGGAGCACTTAATGAATTTGCAGATTACAATACTGCTTTTACTGAATTGCAGGCGGGGGCTTTAGATGCGCTTGCTATTGATATTGGAGTTGCGAATTATCAGATTAAGTCAAGAGGAGAGGGATATAAAATTTTAGAAGAAACCTTAAATACAGAACAATATGCAATTGCATTTAAAAAGGGTGATCAGGAATTACGAGATGTTGTCAATGCAGATCTGAAAAAACTTACAGAAGACGGAACAGTTGCAAAATTGGCCGAAAAATATGAGATTTCTGATATGGTGACATTGAAATGAGTATTAATGTAATCATGAGAGAAATGACTGCAGGATTTGGACAGACGTGCCTGATTTTCTTTATGACGCTGGTGCTTTCTCTGCCTTTGGGACTAGTCATGTACTTTGGCAGAGTAAGCAAAATAAAATTAGTCAGCGGCATTGTCAAATTTTATATATCAGTTATGAGGGGAACTCCGTTGATGCTGCAGCTTTTGGTGTGGTATTATGCACCATATTATTTATGGGGAATGAATATAGGAGGATATAAGCTGACAGCAATTTTACTGGGATGTTCATTGAATTATGCGGCATATTTTGCTGAAATTTATCGCTCCGGAATAGAAGCAATTCCCAGAGGACAATATGAAGCGGCAGCTATTTTGGGGTATTCCGGACAACAGACTTTTTTTCGGATAATTTTACCGCAGATGATTAAAAATGTATTGCCTGCAGTGACAAATGAAGTAATTACTCTGGTAAAAGATACGTCTCTTGTGTATTCTTTATCTTACGTTGAGATGTTTGCAGTGGCAAAGCAGATTGCAGCTGCACAGACAACCATAGTTCCATTTTTTATTGCAGGCGCATTTTATTATATTTTTAATTACATTGTTGCAAAGGTGATGGAAATGTTTGAAAAGAAAATGAATTATTATAGATAGGAGGATACCGGAATGAGTCTTTTAGAAATGAAACATATTAAGAAAGAATTCAGTGGGGTATCCGTTATCAGGGATATTTCCTTTTCCGTTGAACAGGGAGAAATATTGGCAATCATTGGACCATCCGGTTCCGGTAAGTCTACGTTGCTGCGTTGCGCAACAATGCTGGAAACTATTGAAAACGGTGAAATTTTATATATGGGCAAGAAAGCAGTGTGGACAGAAAACGGAAAACTGTTTTTGGCGAAGAAACAACAGCGCAGGGAAATAGGGTCTTGTTTTGGTCTTGTATTTCAAAATTTTAATTTGTTTCCGCATTTTTCAGTGATAAAAAATATTACAGATGCCCCAATTCGTGTGCAAAAAAGAGAGAAGGAAACCGTATATAGAGAAGCTGAAATTTTACTTAAAAAAATGGGACTTGCAGATAAAGCAGATGCATATCCTCATCAGCTGTCGGGAGGACAACAGCAGAGAGTATCCATTGCCAGAGCATTGGCATTGAAACCGAAAATGTTATTTTTTGACGAACCCACTTCGGCTTTGGATCCGGAACTTACAGGGGAAATCCTAAAAGTAATTAAAAATCTGGCAACTGAGCACATGACAATGGTTATTGTAACTCATGAGATGAAATTTGCAAGAAATGTGGCAGACAGAATTATTTTTATGGATAAAGGCGCAATTGCAATACAGGGCACACCGGAGGAGGTGTTTTCTTCAGAAAATCAAAGAATGCAGGAGTTTCTTGGAAAATTGTCTTTGGAATGACAAAAACAATAAAAATATATTGAAATCAAGGCTTTGAAGGGTTATAATGCATAATATAAATAAAAAGAAATTCTTCGGGGCAGGGTGCAATTCCCTACCGGCGGTTATAGTCCGCGAGCCGTATAAAACGGTTGAATTGGTGCAATTCCAATACCGACAGTATAGTCTGGATGAGAGAAGAAAGAAATTATTTCTATTGAACTTTCATGAGGATACCCCGTATAGGGGTATCCTTTTTTGAAATGCATGAAGAATTTCCTTTTATGAAAAACATTCATGAAAAGGAGAATAAAAATGAGTCAGGAAGCAGTTGTAAACAAGCAAATTCAGGTAACCGGTAACAGATCTAAATTGAGAACTATGGTGCAGATAGCCATGCTGTCAGCAGTGTCGGCAGTGCTTATGATGTTTGAATTTCCAATTCCTTTTTTAGCACCCCCTTTTATTAAAATGGATTTTTCCGAAATTCCGGTTTTAGTGGGAACCTTTGCTATGGGGCCTTTGGCAGGTGTGGTAATTGAATTGTTAAAAAACATTCTTCATTTTGTTACCTACGGAACAACCACAGGCGGTATTGGGGAATTGTCCAATTTCTTTATCGGCTGTGCGTTTGCAGTACCGGCAGGAATTTTTTACAGAAAAAGGAAAACAAGAAAAAACGCTGTTTTAGGAATGGCAGCAGGTACGTTGCTGATGGTTATTATGGGCTGCCTTTCCAATGCCTTTGTTATGTTTCCGCTGTACAGCGTGGTTATGGGAATTCCCATGGACAGCTTTATTGCTATGGGAACAGCCATTCATCCGGCGATTGACAATATGGTTACTTTTGTAGTTTTATGTATGGTTCCTTTTAATTTGGTAAAAGGAATAATTATTTCAATGATTACCCTGCTTTTATATAAAAGGCTGAAGGTAGTATTAAAGGGAGAATAACATGGCAACAATTACGGGAATTACGAAAAAAACAGAAAATCCGTTTGTAAACCTTTATGAACTGGACAGAAAATCAAAGACGGGAAAAGAAGGAAAATATTATGTTGCGTCAAGAGCAAAAAGTGAGAAGGATTTAAAGCTTGTCACAGGAAAGAATGTTCCTGACGGCGTTGTGATTTACAGCCTGTACGGCGAACAGCAGGATAAGGTAGTGTTAATTCGTCAGTATCGATATGCAATCAATGATTTCATATATGAATTTCCGGCAGGTCTGGTAGAAAAGCAAGAGCCTTATAAGGAAGCTGCCGTTCGGGAAATGAAAGAGGAAACAGGGCTGGAGTTTACGCCTATTACAGTAAATGAAGCTTATGAAAAGCCTGCATTTACCACAGTGGGAATGACAGATGAGTCTTGCGCTATTGTATTCGGTACTTCAGCAGGAGAAATTACAAAGGAATTTCAGGAAGACACAGAGGAAATCGAAGTGGTTTTGGCAGACAGAGAAGAAGTAAAACGGATTTTAAAAGAAGAAAAAGTGGCAATTATGTGTTCTTATATGCTGATGCACTTTATACATGACAAAGAACCTTTTGAATTTCTGAAAGAATTGTAAAAATTTTATATAATCGGACTACTTTTTTCCAAGTTGTGTTATACTTAAAAAGCATCCGAGAGAAAACAGCCTGTATGTATAAATCGGTACGCATATAGGCTGTTGTACGTTGTGAGGTAGGATGCAAAATCGGCTTAAAGGGGTTTTGTAGATGAATTGGAAGAAACACATTAAAAATTTACTGGTATTTATTTTTACACTTCTGGCAGTGGTTTTAGGCGGTCTTATTGCCTTTAAGTTTATTCGCTTTTTTATGCCGTTTGTAATCGGATGGCTGATTGCGCTGATTGCAAACCCGTTGGTGCGGATGTTGGAAAGACGGATGAAGGTAGCCAGAAAGCATACCTCTATGCTTCTTATTATTGCAGTGCTGGCCGCTATTATCGGAGGCATTTATTTTATCGGAATGAAGACATTGCAGGAAGCAAGTTCGCTTATTGAGCAGGCGCCTGAGATTTACAGTAGTTTTCGAGAGGATTTTCAGGAGGCAGGAGAAAATCTTTCTATGATTATCGAAGAATTGCCGGACGGAGTTCAAAAAGGAATTGCAGACTTTCAGGACAGCTTAGGCAATATGATTGGAACAGCCGTAGGAAAAATCAGCCAGATTACCGTAGATCAGGCAAGTAATTTTGCGAAAAATCTTCCAAGTATTATTATAGCCATTATATTTACAATTTTATCATCGTATTTTTTCATTGCAGACAGAGACAAGATATTGGAATTTGGAAGGGAGCATACCCCTCAGCTTATTCAGGAAAAATGGAAAATACTGGAACGGTGCTTTCGGAGTATTTTCGGCGGATATTTTAAAGCTCAGTTTAAAATTATGGGAGTCGTCTTTGTTATTCTCTGTATAGGATTTTTAATTTTAAAGGTAAACTTTGCCATTGTGGTGGCTTTTCTCGTGTCTTTTTTGGATATGCTTCCGTTTTTCGGGACAGGTACTGCTCTTATTCCGTGGGCGTTGTTTAAAATTCTGTCAGGGGATATGCAGTACGCAGTGGGACTGATTATATTATATTTGACAACGCAGCTGATACGGCGTATTATTGAGCCTAAAGTGGTGGGAGACTCCATCGGTATTGATCCGTTGTGGACCTTGATATGTATGTATACCGGATATCGTTTTGCAGGTGTGTTGGGAATGATTTTAGCCGTACCTGTCGGGGCAATTATTGTGAATTTTTATCATGCGGGAATGTTTAACAGCGCAATTCGAAATTTGCAGGATGCAGTGGAAGATTTTCTGAAATGGCTGTATCGAGACGACGGAAAACATATTTCAGATAATAATAAAAAAGAATAAGAGAATATACCGGTACGCAAAAGAGAAGCTTCTGTTCTCTGTACCGGATAACAAAAGCGGAGGAAAAGAAGATGAAGTCAGTACTTCTTATTGGACTTGGCCGTTTTGGAAGACACATGGCGGCAAAATTGATTGAAGAAGGGAATGAGGTCTTAGCAATAGACAGCGATGAGGGAAGAGTAAACGATGCCATTGATATGGTGACAGATGCCCAGATTGGTGATGCAACCAACGAGCATTTTGTAGAGTCCTTGGGCGTGGGAAATTTTGACCTCTGTGTGGTTGCCATCGGAGACAATTTCCAAAGTTCCTTAGAAACAACTGCTCTTTTAAAGGATATGGGAGCACGTTTTGTTCTGGCAAGAGCCAACCGTGATGTACATGCTAAATTCCTTTTGAGAAACGGAGCAGACCGCATTGTGTATCCGGAAAAGGAAATGGCACAGCGTCTGGCTGTAAAATACGGAAATGACAATATTTTTGACTATATTGAGCTGACAGACGAATATGCTATTTATGAAATACCTGCACCGGAGTCATGGATTGGAAGCAGCATTATAGAAAAAGATATCAGAAAAAAATATAACATCAGCATTTTGGCTACGAAAGCTCAGGGGAAAATGAACCCGCTTCCTCATGCAGACTATGTCTTTAATCATAATGAAACCCTGATTATTATGGGACATTATCGAGACGTACGTGCAGTGACAAAATTGAAATAACATTTGTTATATATGTAAAAAAATAGAAGGAAAATTGGTAAAAAATTCACAAACTTTACTGTGGTGCATTGACAGCAAGATGATTTTGTGTTAGAGTAAGGACATAGTTAAGTGACAGATATAAATATTATTTATTTGTTGCAGAATAACACGCATCTGATTACTGACGGATTAATGTGGAGTACCACAGGGAAATCAGAATGCGAAAAAAGCCGACCGTCTGGGCAACATTTGTTAATCTACAAATGTTGCCCTTTTTTCATCTCTTGCGGAGAATGGGAAAAGGGTGAGTAAAAATTATTTTCAAGGAGGATGTTACTATGGGATTCAAATCAGACATCGAAATCGCACAGGAGTGCACAATGGAGCCAATTACAAAAATTGCAGAGAAAGCAGGTATTGATGACAAATATCTGGAACAGTACGGAAAGTACAAAGCAAAAATTGACTACAATTTATTAAAAGAGTCCGATGCGCCAAACGGAAAATTAATTCTCGGCGGTGCAGCAGGCGGCGGATACGCACAGGTTGTTCCAATGGAAGATATCAACCTGCACTTTACCGGTGACTTCCATGCAATCGGTGCAGCAAATAACCTTCTGGCAGCTATGCTGGATAACCACATTTATCAGGGAAACGAATTAAACATCGACCCAAGAAAGATTACATGGAGAAGATGTGTGGATATGAACGACCGTCAGCTTCGTTTTGTTCTTGACGGTATGGGCGGAAAGACAAACGGTATGCCAAGAGAAGACGGTTATGATATTACCGTAGCTTCCGAAATCATGGCAGTTCTGTGTCTTGCAAAAGACATCACAGACTTAAAAGAAAGACTGGGACGTATTATCGTTGGATATACTTATGGAAAAGTTTCTGAACAGAAACCGGTAACAGCTCATGATTTACATGCAGAAGGCGCTATGTGTGCACTGTTAAAGGATGCTTTAAAACCAAACTTAGTACAGACCTTAGAGCATGTACCTGCAATCGTACACGGCGGACCATTCGCAAACATCGCTCACGGATGTAACTCTGTAATCGCAACAAAGATGGCTATGAAGTTAGGGGATTACGCAATCACAGAAGCAGGCTTCGGCGCTGACTTAGGTGCAGAGAAATT
>PPYE01411954.1_pt1 | contig 117521 bp, 126 predicted proteins | sample 1559881 | NCBI WGS metagenome assembly PPYE01 (sample SAMN08240022, study PRJNA423297) | Human gut metagenome, whole genome shotgun sequencing project.
CATAATGCTATAATGAGAGGTTATTCCCCCTACGATTTTGTTTAAATTTTGGTCTTTGTGCAACTGCTACATAATACCGCAAATTTGTGAGCTAAATCACGATTTTTCTTCACTTTTTTATGTTTAATCGTTTTCGTATAAAAAAAGAGGAGCTGACTACTCCTCTTCTCCAGAAATAGAATTAAATTAGCCGTTAATAAATTTTTCGCCTAATTCAATATCCGCACGCAATGTTGGTAACATTGCTTCTAAAGCTTCTTGTTCAAATTTGCTTAAGGTACCGATTGGTAAAATTTCTTCTACCCCTTCTTTACCTAAACGTACAGGTTGAGCAAAGAAACGTGCATATTTACCGTCACCTTCAACATAAGTACATTCAACCACAGTTTCGCCGCTTAAGCCTTTCACTAATGAACGTGCAAAACGTGCAGCCGCTTGAGCCATAGAAAGTGTTGCAGAACCGCCACCTGCTTTTGCTTCAACCACTTCAGTACCTGCGTTTTGGATACGTTTAGTTAATGGTGCAATTTCCTCTTCTTTCCACTCAGCGTATTGAACTTGTGAAAGTAATGGAAGAATCGTCACACCTGAGTGTCCCCCAATAACTGGTACGCTTGTACGAGAAACATTTAAGCCTTTTAATTCAGATACAAATGTTTCAGAACGTAACACGTCTAAAGTGGTGACACCGAATAATTTACGTTTGTCGTAAACACCCGCTTTTTTCAATACTTCTGCAGCAATCGCAACAGTCGTGTTCACAGGGTTGGTAATAATACCTACACAAGCTTTTGGACAAGTTTTTGCAACATGTTCAATTAAGTTACGCACGATACCTGCATTGATATTGAAAAGATCTGAACGATCCATGCCCGGTTTACGAGCTACCCCTGCAGAAATTAAAACGACATCAGCACCTTTAAGTGCAGGTGTTGGATCTTCTCCTGCAAAACCTTCTACTTTCACCGCTGTCGGAATATGACTCACATCTTTAGCCACACCTGGTGTCACTGGTGCAATATCATACAGTGCTAATTCACTTTCAGCGGGTAATTGTAATTTAAGTAATAAGGCTAATGCTTGACCAATACCGCCTGCTGCGCCTAATACTGCAACTTTCATAAAATACTCCTCATGTATTAATTAATCCTAACTAGGTAGGATTTTAAGGTTTTCATTAATAAATTACAAACAGAGAAATTCAATTATGAGATCTAGTTCAAACTTTTCAAATGACAGGTTTATTTTAATTGCCTAAAATGAATTTTTATGCAATTCTTATGCAAGTTCCCCTATATGAGAATATCTATGTCAGATCAATTAACTAAAGCATTTAAAGAACTGCTCAATCAAGAACGATTTGCTTCTCAAAGTGAAATTGTTGAAGCCTTAAAAAACCAAGGATTTCAAAGCATTAACCAGTCTAAAGTTTCACGCATGCTAAGTAAATTTGGTGCAGTTCGTGCAAGAAATACGAAAATGGAAATGGTGTATTGCTTACCAAGTGAATTAAGCGTCCCCGCCACTAGCAGCCCATTAAAAAATCTGGTTTTGGATATTGATCACAATGATTTCGTTATCGTCATTAAAACCTCTCCAGGTGCAGCTCAGCTGATCGCCCGTTTACTAGACTCCATTGGTAAACCAGAAGGGATTTTAGGCACGATTGCAGGAGATGACACTATATTTGTCACCCCAACCAAAAATACAACAATTAAAGCGCTTTTAGCACAAATTCAAGCGCTCTTTGAAAGCAGCTTATAATGAATATCTTAGTAACCGGTGGAACGGGATTTGTTGGAAAAGCCTTAGTTACGGCACTACTGTCTCGTGGCGATAGTGTTACAGTATTAACTCGCTCTATTGAAAAAGCTCAAGCCGCTTTTCCTGAAAAAACACCGCAATTTTTGACCGCACTTTCAGCACTCAAAGACTTGAATACCTTTGATACGGTTATTAATCTTGCCGGTGAGCCAATCTTCGATAAAAAATGGACAGTTCAACAAAAAGAAAAACTACGTAATAGTCGTATTAATTTAACGCAACAGCTCGTTCAACTTATTAATCAAAGTGATAATCCTCCCACCTTGATTTCGGGTTCTGCAACCGGTATTTATGGAAACTGTGGCGAAGATATACTTACCGAAGATGGGCATCCCAGTACTCAATTTACCGCACAGCTTTGTATTGATTGGGAAAATTCAGCAAAACAAGCTAACACAAGAGTCTGTCTAGTGAGAATCGGATTAGTGCTTTCTCCAAAAGGTGGCGCTTTTGCAAAAATCCTTCCGCTCTATCGCTTCGGATTAGGCGGCAAATTAGGGAATGGCGAGCAATATTGGAGTTGGATCGCATTAGAGGATATGGTAAAAGGACTTCTCTTCTTACTTGACCATAATGATTGTGAAGGTGTATTTAATTTTACTGCGCCACATCCCGTTAAAAATAAGACTTTTAACCAATTATTAGGTCAAGCACTACATCGACCTTGTTTTGCTCAAGTACCTCAATTTTTACTCACCACTCTTATCGGTGAACGCGCTTGCATTCTATTAGACAGTCAGAATGCCTATCCAAAACATTTGTTAGATTGTGGGTTTACATTCCAATACTCTGAATTAAGGGATTACTTTTATAAAATACTTTAAAAACAAAAGGCTGGTTAAAACCAGCCTTTAGTATTTTCCATCGCCATTAAGCTAAATATTCTAAAAATTCCCCTACCGTGTGGAAGGATCCAAATACCAGCACAATGTCATTTTTATCGGCATTTTTAACCGCACTTTGCACACCTTCAACTACAGAATCTCCAGAAACACTTTTTGCTGATGGGCAAACGGTTGTTAATTTTGCCTTTAGGTCATCACCAGATTGACCACGGTAACCGCCTAATGTGACACAATGCCATTGGTCAATAACGGAAGTCAGCTGGGAAAACACCGACTCTGCATCTTTATCTTTTAACATACCGCAAACCGCAATGATGCGCCCTGAAATTTGTGTTTTAAGTGCGGTCAATTTTTCGGCTAAATATTTTGCTGCATGAGGATTATGCCCCACATCGATGATCACTTTTGGCAAATGTGAATAAGGGACATTCAAGCGCTCTGCCAGTTTTTCTAACTGATTGCCTTTCAATTGTTGGAAACGACCTACTAATTCCACTTCAATTAATGAACGTTTAATGGTCTCAACAGAAATATCAAAAGGTAATTGCTCAACAGCAGCCAAAGCCGTTGCCGCATTAGCTAATGGAATTTGGCAAAACGGTAGATTTTCTAACCGCACTTTGTTGCTCTGCCACATCCAAGTTTGTTCATTGGCTTTAAACGACCAATTAACATCTCGACGTGAAACGTGGCAATGTAATTTCTCCGCTTGTTCTAACATAGGTCTCGGGACATTTTGTTCGCCAATCACAACCGGTTTATTCGCACGGAAAATGCCTGCTTTTTCAAAGCTAATTTCTTCACGCGTTGAACCTAGAAAATCCGTATGATCAATATCAATACTGGTGATAACCGCCAAATCATTATCGACAATATTCGTTGCGTCCAAACGTCCACCAAGCCCTACTTCAAGAATGACGACATCAAGCTTCGCTTGTTTGAATAAATGTAAAGCTGATAAGGTGCTAAATTCAAAATAAGTGAGGAATTGCGTTTTATGCTTTTCGATGAAATCAAAAGAAGCGGTATGCATTTCATCCGACAAGTCTTGATTTTGAATACGAACACGTTCGTTATAACGTAATAAATGGGGGGAAGAATAGACACCTACACGCAAGCCGTGATTTAACAAAATGGTTTCAAGCAAACGACAAGTCGTGCCTTTACCATTTGTGCCCCCTACTGTGATCACATAAGGTGCTGGATTCAAAAGGTCCAGTTCTTCTGCCACTAACTTAATACGCTCTAGCCCTAAATCAATCGCTTTGAAGTGACTGTTTTCCAAATAAGAAAGCCACTCAGCGAGTGGCGAAGTGGCTTTTAAATTCATTGTATTAGGCATTTTCAACAACTTCTACTTCAACAAAAGGTGAAGGTTGATTGGTGAGTTTGCTTAAAAGGTTTCCAAGGGTTGAACGCATTTCTGAACGTTTCACGATCATATCAATCGCCCCTTTCTCAAGTAAGAATTCACTACGTTGGAAGCCTTCCGGTAATTTCTCACGTACAGTTTGTTCGATTACACGTGGGCCTGCAAAACCAATTAATGCTTTTGGCTCAGCAATGTTTACATCACCTAACATGGCAAAACTTGCAGAAACGCCACCTAATGTTGGGTCGGTTAATACCGAAATAAACGGCACGCCTTTTTCACGCATTTTCGCTAACACCGCACTGGTTTTCGCCATTTGCATTAATGAGAAAAGAGCTTCTTGCATACGTGCACCACCGCTTGCAGAAAAACAAACAAACGGACAATTTAATTCCATTGCTTTTTCTGCCGCTTTCACAAATTTTGCACCCACAACCGATCCCATTGAGCCGCCCATGAAGCTAAAGTTTGAAGCAGCAACAACAATAGGCATATTGTAAAGTGTACCGGTCATTGTAATTAACGCATCTTTTTCGCCCGTTTCTTTTTGAGCTGCAGTGATACGATCTTTATATTTTTTTAAATCTTTAAATTTAAGAATATCTTTTGGTTCTAAATCAGCCGATAATTCTTGGCTTGAACCTTCATCTAACAAGGCTAAAAGGCGCTCACGAGCATCAATACGCATATGATGACCGCATTTTGGACAAACATATAAATTACGTTTTACTTCTTCACCGTAAAGAACTTGTTCACAAGAGGTACATTTTGTCCAAACCCCTTCTGGTACGTTAGCTTTACGTGATGCAGAGGAAGAGGTTCCTTTGCTAAAAATTCTATCAATCCAGCTCATTTTTTACCTTTTTTATTAACTAGAAAAGTTTGCGTATTTAATCATAATTTAGCGAAATTTGCTAGTCAGATGAGATTATCTTCTAAAAACAATGGCCCTAAATTTTTCTGTGGAATCGCAAATTTTTCAGGGTAAATCACATTGACTAAATACAGGCCTTCGGGTTTCGCTGTTGGCGAGGCTAATTTACGATCTTTTTGCTCTAACAACCATTTCATCCACTCAACAGGTTGATTGCCTGCACCAACTTCAATCAAGCTTCCCACAATGTTGCGTACCATATGATGCACAAAAGCATTAGCTTGAATATCCACAATAACGTACCGCCCTTTTCGCACCACGTTTAAATGATGCACATTTCGCCAAGGGGTATTTGATTGACATTGTGCCGCGCGGAAAGAGGAAAAATCATTTTCACCCAATAAGAACTGCCCCGCTTGGTGCATTTTCTTTTCGTCTAAATCTAAATGGCAATGGGTAATCCCTTCCGGCAAAATGGCTGAACGTAATTTATTGCAATACAAGATATAACGATAACGACGCGCGGTTGCCGAAAAACGGGCGTGAAATTCATCATCCACCACTTTTGCCCAACTCACTGAAATGTCATCAGGTAAATTCGCGTTCGTACCAAATGCCCATGCTTTTTCGGGGCGAACTGCTGTAGTTTCAAAATGCACCACTTGTCCTGTGCCATGAACACCAGAATCTGTTCTGCCCGCACAAAACACTTCAATTTTTTCATTTGCCACGAAAGATAACGCTTTTTCTAATTCTTCTTGTACACTGTGCACTTTCTCTTGTCGCTGCCAGCCACAATATTGTTTTCCGTTATATTCAATGCCTAAGGCTATCTTCATTGGAAAATACTCCTAAAACGATTTCAAATTTGACCGCACTTTGCCCGAAAAGAAAAAACACCAATAACTCATCATTATTGGTGTTCTTATCACAAGCTAAAAATTAAGCACGTTTGAAGTCAAAATGTACAAATTTTAAAACACCAAATTTAAATCAATAAAATCATGTTATTACGTTTCTGTAATATTGTTTATTTCCGAAACTTTGCATATTTTTCCGAAACTACGAAAGTTACAGGGCTGTAATAATGCCATAAAATAAGGCGTAAAGACATTCAGATATTACAAAACGTTTATTACGCCCGAATATGGAAGAAGTTGCTGAACTTCTAGATTAAGGCAATACCTCTGGGAATGGATCGTCCGTTATCCAACTGATAACAGGTAACCTCATATAATCAAGGTCTGCTGTTGGAACGTTATCTTTGAACCGTAATTCGATATAACTACGGTCTGACCTGTTACCGACATATAACACTGCCATATAATCACCGTCATCATTATAAAAAGGTAACATAAAAGGTGTATTTGTACGAAATCCTAACGGGATTCTGAAATCAGGCAGAATATTCATCCGTTTTGCGTGATTTTTACGAGTAAATTTAGGATTATTACTCCCGTAAAATGAGATTGTCCCCCACCGACCGTTAGTAAATGAACACTCGACCATATTGTTCACTCGTCTGAGGTATATATCACCTTCCTTAATATTTACAGATGTTTTGCTCATTCGTCTTTCGCCTGTATCGGCAGAGATAACAACCCATTTGTTGTTTTGTTTTTGCCATAGAAACGCACCGACGTTAGCGCCATTTGTTGAGTTATAAAAAGCTCCGTTCGGCTCGTTACCTGTAATCTTTTCGTTTGTCGTATCAGGTTTATCGGGTCTGCCGTCTCCAGTGATGATATTAGAATTTGTAGGTTGTGCAGAAATGCCAGTCGGAATTTTATTCTCAACTCGTCTAACTTCACTTCCTATATATTTTGCTAACTCTGTAATTGCTGTATCAAACGCCATTATTGGTTATATCCTCTGTTATATGCGTCTTTAAGGTTAATTCCGTCTAACACTGTGAATTTGCCAACAAGAAGTGCTAAAGATTGATTTGTTTGAGAAAGTTTTTGAACTAATTTATTCAAACCATCCTCACCATTTTGCATATTTTTAAGCATATCCCCTAATTCTTTGATAGTGTCAATGCTTTGTTCAACTTGACCGCCTAAAAGCTCATTTTTAACATCAGCTTTGGCTTGTGTTAAAAGTTCAAGAATTTTCTTAGCAGATAACGTTGAGCTATCACCCGTAGCACTATCATTGATACCTGCACTGCTACTTGATATAGCTGTAATAGATTGCTTCAATTCGTTGATTGCACCAACAATAGATCCTTTTTCTGTTGTTGTTAATGTAGCCAACGCACCGATCAGATTGATGATTTCTTTGTCTTTCAATCCGATAAATTCTGCAAATTCTGTTAAAAGTTGATTAAAATCTGGTCTTGCCATTATAAAGCTCCTATGTTGTAAAAAGTTTTTAATTCATCAAGGGTTGGAAGTTTAGGTGTTGGTTGATTGCAATCACCAATCAATTTATTGCTAATTCGTACTTTGAATCGAATTGCATCATTTTTAAATGCTACTTTAAAAGGTTTACTCATTTTTCTTCCTCTTTAGTAACGTCAAGTACTACGGTTAATTCTCCTCTAAACATAGTTTTGTATTTGCCGTCAATGATGATTTGACAATCATATACCGCACTTTCCCACTTGATATCCTTTGTCAATTCATGAGAAAAATGGCACAATAGCGTATTATCTTGCACAGTAATAGAGCCATCAGTCGTACTCAATTTAAGAGCGACGCCTCTCTCTGGGGCGGCCCACAAATCAATTTGCCGGTTTATTAAGCTGAATGGTGTTTCTGTATCGCCATCAACCGTAAAAATGTCAAACGGTACTGTGCGGTCATCTCCACGATAAATAGCAAAATCGATAATAGGGATTTCAAGATTTTCCATTTTTTAATCCTGTAATAAAAACCGCACGATGATTGCTCAAAGTACGGTTGTGTTTCTTGATTGCGACTACTCTTTTACTTTACCACCAGCAAGCATATATGGATTTACATAGCCTATATATGTTTCAGGACTGAAATCTTCAGGTTGAGCCTTAACTAGCTCACCTAAAGCCCATTCATAAGGAATTTTTTCCCACCCTGGTACAGCTTGGATAGTGAAAGTATTTACAGATAAGGATTCTTTTCCTTCATCCTTTTTAGCTTTTGACACATACGATGCAATAGTGACAAATGTACTATTATTGATATAGTCAACTTGCAAGCCTGTGACTGCATGATGTTCTGACATGGCACCAGTACGAATATCTTCGATTTGTTTTGTGATGAATTTCATTTTTTTTACTCCTTATTGAGACATTGTTGTTGTGTTTGATACTGCGTATGCTGTAACGCAGATTTTTGGGTTGCCACCGACAACATCAAAAAACTCTGGCGGTATATTTTCTCCGTGGTGCGTATATAAATATCTGTGCGATTGATTAGCCTCAACTGTGAATGTTTTATGTGAATTAACGATAAAGAAAATTCTCTTGACAGGTGCGGCGGATACATTTATCCAGGCCTGATAAAAATCAATAGTTTTATAAACCCTAGCAATAAACACCTCACACAAATTACCACCAACCAACTGATTGACTTCAAGCGTCCCAGTAAATTTACCAGTTACAGCTTCCAGTCTTGCGCCTTTGATTACGCCACCTTCGACAATTGCACCTTTTACTGTCCCGCCGGTTACCACTGCACCATTAACCGTTCCACCATTAACTGTTGCACCATTAACGGTGTTACCAGTAATGACTCCACCGGTTATTCTTGGTGCTCTAATCTCCTGATTAGCCTGAATATGGTCGCCACGGATTGTGTTAGCAATAATGCTTCCACCATGCACTTCGGTTAGGCCAGCATTATTCCATGGACTTGGTTCAGTCGTGTATTCTGTGCACTCTTCAAGCATTGGACGAGCGACAAACATATAGCAGTTTGTTTCATTTACTTTAGCGTCATAAAAAAAGAAATGCACATCTAGGCTAACTGCTTGAGAATGAGCTTTGAATTTAATAAAAACTCTATCCGCGGAATTTATTCCTCCAAAATTATACCCGTCTCTACAATTTTTAGTCCATCTACCTAAATATTCGCCATTTCTTCCACGTTGGTCGATATAAATCTGAACTGTTGTACATCTATGATTACCCATATAAGCACTAAGCATATACCAAGTATTAGCATTGATAGCAACGTTTTGAGAAATACCTGATCTTGTATTACTATCCTCAGTTCTTAAATTATGCCAACGCACAACATTCTCATTAGGTAAATAACCTCCTTTTCTCAAACCCCAATCTGGGTCTTGAATACATTGTCGTTCGCCCAATTTGTTAGCTGGGACATTAGTTGAACCAAACCACCCATAAGGCACACCATTTGTCGGATTCGCAAAAATCGGATTTGTTAGCAAATTAGCACCACTACCGCTACTCAACTTATCATTGGTAACACTCCCCGCGACAACCAAATCTCCTCGAATGCCCACCTGACCGTTAGCAACGCTAAATACTGGCTTAACATTACCGTCATTCGCATTTGCCACAATCCCGAATTTATCAGCCATAACAATGACCGAACTTTCTTCGTGGTTTGCACCGAGAGCGATCCCAGCAACAGCAGTCCGTCCACCAGCAATAGCTTGTGTTTTGATTGTGTGCATTGAGCTAACTTTGCCATTAAGTCCAGCAACAACACTGCTCACCTGAGATACTGTTGATTCAGCATTGCCAACTTTAGCGGTTAAGGCGTTAATTTGCTGTGCGTTTGCCTTATCACTTTGAGCTTGCGCTTGTCTTACTGCAGTAATACCAGATAAAGCTGATTCGGCCTTCGCTGTTACAGTTTTGATGGTTTCAGCTTGTGCTTGGTCTGCTTTTTCAAGGTTTTTAATTGCGGTGCCAGTTGATTGAGCTTGTGCAGCTATTTGAGCTAATGCACCAGCGACAGCAGTTTGTCTTGTTTTAGCTTCTTCCCCAACTGCATTATTAATATCAGCTTTAATGGAGTTTATTAGCTCTTGGCCAAGTTGGGATTTAGTAATTTTCCCTTCTAACGCATTTAACAAGTTATCTGGATTATGGTCAGCTTCACCAAATACAGCTTCAGTAAATTCGCCTTTATTTCCTTGTTTATCCACGCCTCTCAAAAAGAAATAGTAACCAGTCGATAAAGGCACACCATTGATAACATAGTTACTTTGAGGATATGGCAGTGTTGCCACTTTCACTGCACTGCTTATGTCATTTGTATTGCTACGCCAAATCTCAGTGCTAAACCCAGGTGTAAATGTCTTAGGTAAATCCCAATCAAGCTCAATAGCAAATAACAAGGATTTAGTTACGAATCTCGGAATATTGAGATTAATCTCAAATGAGCGTGTTACAGGATCTGACAATTAGCCGCTTTGGTTTTTAGCTCTGATTTCTGCGGTATAACTACCATCAGGCAATCCTTCAAATGATATTTCTGGATTTTTTAAGTTTAGATATGTTTTAAAAACCTTTCCGTTGCGATATAACCGCACTTCATAGGTTAATAAAGTATCTGTTGTGGGTACTGACCAAGTTAGTTTTATACCGTCAGCGCTATAAACCACATCAGCATTAGTTACTTTTGTTAGTCCATTGTGCATTGTTGTAACAACAGGCACAAAACTTGCACTACCATCAACAATCGCTTCTTTTTGCGGTTCATGCTGCAGTGCAGTTATGGTATAACTTCCGTCATCGTTTTCAGTAATGCCGAGAGCACGGTAAAGCTGAGTAGATACTTGCGGTGTTTTTAATACCCAATCATCCATTACATTCAAACCAACAGGATTGGTTTCTAATGTAACAACCGATTTATTTGTATTATCTGCATTGATGATTTTGATTTTCACCAACTGCATTTCATCATTGAGATAACTTAAATAGCTATTACCAGTAATTTCTACAGGTTGATCAAGCGTTACTTTCTTGCCGTTTATTGCTACAACTCGTCCACCAAGTGTTTTACCCGCAAAATCATTATCAGCAATTTCAATGATGTCGCCTGGCAAATGCAATAACCCTTGACGACCTACTACAAAGGTAATAGTACATTGCTCAAGACGAGATGTTTCTAATACCCATTTGCCGTATCGGTGAGCTTGCCCACGACTTGTACAGCCATAAGCTGTAATTTTCTTAACATTGTAGCCATAGCGAGCAATCATTAAATCATCTGCAACGTACTCAACTGCTTTTTGATAGAAATTACGTTCATCGGCATATTCAACTTCTACCGCAGTGAAAATTGTCTTTCCTGCTGCAAATTGGCGAGAGAATTTACCATCAACTACATTTGATTGAGTATATAAACAAACTGGATCTGATGTTCTGTCTTGGATAGCTGAAAACTGCGTTCCATTCCACACTGCAATAGAGCGGAAAACAGATGCCATGTCTGATAGCACGTTATAGGCATCACGCTGTTCTGTAATCCATAGATTCGATACCATTCGTGGCTCTTTGCCGCCATATCCATCATCGACTAATTCATCGCAGTATTTTGCAATTTGATACAGCTGAAACTTATCTAATCCGTATTCCCCAATTCGTTTACCTAATCCAGCCAATGAATTAGTGACTAAGTCGTAAAAAATCCATGCGGGGTTATCAGTCCACTCTTCTTTCCAGTCACCGCGCCAAATACCCGGTGCATACGTTCTTGTTTCAGGATTATATGTACTTGGCACTTTCACCAATCTGCCATAAAGCAATAGATTCACATTAGGGAAATTTGGGTTATAGCGCGAATCCGTTTTAATACCAATTAATGCCATGTTTGGGTATGACAGTTTGGTATCAATTATTTCTGTATAACTGACCCAGTGAGTGCCATTCTGTAACCGCTGTGATTTACTATCGTCCGTTAATCTTTTGACGGTAATGGTAAATGGTTTAGGCGGTAAATTATCAATGATGTAACTGCGATAAAAGCGAGATGATGATTTACCACTAATATTTTTTACTGCGCGGCTTTGCCCGTTGATTAATATTTCAAGTGAGACTGATGTTCCCTCAGTGTCGCCATTCTCATTTTGAGAAAATAACGCACTTACACCACATGTAATTCTGAGACGTGTCACATCAGGATCAATGACGGTTCTTGTTACAGGGGTAACATTTTTAATTTCAGCACCAACTGATACTTCGCGCTCTGACATTTCAAAGCCTTGTAGCGGCATTTGATCCTGCGTTCCGAGCGTATATGCTATCTCTGTGTTTTTGAAATTGAAACTTGACTCATCATTATCATCAACACCGTTTGCATTTTGGATTGGCGTATTGTCAAAGTAAGTCGATTTCCATTTATTGGCTGGACCTTTGATTGGACCAAGAGAGATTAAACCAATAGCACGTAATCGTTGCGAAGAACGAAGGCTATCAGGTGCTTCATGTGGTGTGCGCGCTGAACCTTGGCTTTTACCGCCCATAAGTACCTCTTTAAAAGAAAACCGCCTATAAGCAGTGCCTATAAGCGGTTAAATTTATTAGTGATATACTGATTTACTACCTAAACATCGTCAAATGTTTCAATCCCTTGAGACACCAGTATAAGACTGGTCATCATCTTACCGTACAATAACGGAATAGGTCTCCCTTGTGGAGTTAAATTACGAAGATTGCTAAATGATGTACTTTGTTTCTTTTCACTTTCATTGACTCCACTACCCATATCTGGCGGTCTCGTTAAAAGAGATATAGCTCCTGACATAGCAAGTGATGCCCCCATTGCGCCAGCTATCATTACGCCACCGGCAGACCAACCTAACGGGTTCCACCATGCAACAGCAATTAATACAACACCAACAACGGCTTGAATTACACCTGCCGCTTTACCAGCACCCACAATAACCGGTGTAAAATGTACAGAGGATTTATCATCAAGATCAATTATTGGATTATTTTTTAATTGCTCATTGCTTATATACTTTCTACCAATTCTGACCTTGTAATACCCTTTGCTAAGATGAGATCTTAGTCCTTGAATTTGAGTTATTAATCCACTCATTAACTCTCGAAAGTTACTTACATCAAGCTCGAATGGTTCATCGCTAAATCGTTTAAGATTGCCATGAAATGTAATTTTTGCCATTCTGAATATCTCCAAATTGAATGTGTGGAATTAAGCCAAAAACCATCATAAGGTACACGTGCAGAGAGACGACTTTCACTATGATGAACTATCATCTGATCACCTAGATACACTCCTGCGTGATTAGCGAAACTTGCACCGACTTTAATTAAAATTACATCGCCAAGCTGCGGATCATCATCAAAAGGAATTTTTTCAAATCCACAACGAGCCAAGCCTTCTTCATATAAATTGGAGTGCTCAAACCATTCAAATTCGTAAGTGGATTGATCGGGCAATTCAATACCGGCTAACATATAACAATCAAGAATGATATTTCGGCAATCTTGTTTATTGTTTTCAAATTGACGACCAATCAGCGGTGAAATAGAACGGAACTGTTTAATGTCGTCATCCACCACAAGCCAAAAATCTAACTGTGTTCTAACCTGACATTCTCTGTCAGCAATGGATAAATATGGCAATCCTTTTTCAAAAGCAGAATCAGGGTGAGAATGCACCAGCGCTACAATGACACCACGTTCTTCAGCAAGAAGAAAATCATCTGTCGATATTTCAAAAAAATTAACAGGATCGTGTGATATGTTTTCACAAGGGATATAAGAGAAACCGTCTTTAAATACAACAAAGCCACAACATTCTTGTGGCTCTGTACTTTTAGCGTGTAACAGTATTTCTTTTTTTAACTTATCCGGAATAATCATGATCAATTCCCATACTGAGTCGTGCTTGGGAAACCGCCAAAAGGTAACACCGCATTCTCGCCAAATCTCAATTTACAACCACGGATACAATGCGAGCATTTATCTTTATTACGGTCGTTCGTTGGTTTATCAAATTCATCTGCAACTGGTCCACCTGTATAACCGCATTGTGGCGAACGATATTGCCAAATACAAACATCAGATGTAATCATTAATAGCGGGATTTTTGCGTTATCCGTTTCTGCAGGTGATGCCAGTTCAAAAGTAGCTTGTTTATCATCAAGGCTTTTTAATTGCTCAATGATGTAATAACTCACAGCTTCTTGTGTAGGATCTGCCTGAGCGTTTTTGCCACCTTCGAAATTGCGAGCATCAAGGAACTGAGCATAAACCAATCTACGAGTAACTTTACCACCAACGCCTTGTCCTAAATTAACCGCAATGCCAGTAATGATGCCATATAGGTTAGATACTGTTAATGTCGGACGAGAACTTGGACCTTGTCCACTAATTTCAAAGCCATCGGCTTTAATTGGATAGGCTTGATACTCATTCCCCTGCCACCAAATATTGGTTCGCCCTTGGTTTAAGCCGTTGTGAAATCGGTATAATTCACCTGCAGTATTAGAGCCGTTAGTCGGGGTAATATGGCGTAAATCAATATCCCACAATTCAATAAGCGCACCTTGCTCTAATTCAGGCAAAAGTGCGGTCATTTTCTTAGGTAAATTTTTAGGCATTTACACTACCTCTTCGAATTCACAGTTAAAGGTTGTGTGAGTCAATCCAATTTGGCGAGGGAACTTAACACAAACAACTTTAACTAGCTCCCCATTTAGTGCGACGTCTTTAAAATAAAAAGCACGGACTCCACCGTGCTCTTTCATAAATTGACGAAATGCTGCTGATTGGCCATTTTTAACCTTATAGGTAACGGAATATTTTCTCAAAATAGCATTTATTCCATCTTCCATTCGTTGCTGATAACCATTTCCAAAATTAAGCACTTTACGCTTTGGTTCTTCATCAACCGTATAACCAGGCTGCGGACACCAAGGCAATGTTTTTAAAGCCATCTCATCTCCCTATCCAAGCATTCCACCTGGACGACGTTGTTTTCTTAACACTTCAAGTACATTTGCTTGGATTGCTAGTGCAAGCTCTTTACCTTGTTCGGCTTTTTGCTCAGCAGTAACACTCTCATTTCCGTTTTTATCAATATTTATTGTTATTGATACTTCGTTATTGGTTGATGCTCCACCACCGCTAAACAATCCGTCATAACTATCAGATTTGCCACCAACATGACCGCCATTTGCAAATTTAGGGAATCTGCGTTGATTTAAGGCGTTCATAAATCCAACACCATAGTGATCAACTGTACGGGATGTCATAACAAATTCATTGTTAGATAATCGAGCTAAGATAGAATCGCTTGTTCCAGTTCCTTCTCCAACAACATGACCGCCTTTAGCAAAGCCTACGCTAGTGATTTGAGAGATAACATTAGCACCAGCCGCTGCAACCGCTGCCATATTTGCAAATTTTTGAGCAGGAGTAAGTGCGGTTGTATCTGCCATCGCTTGTGCGACCGCTTGAGATAGTTTCACCGTAGCTTCTGCAATTGCGAACGCTTTTGATACTGCAAACATTGCTTTATAAGCTGCAGATTGCTTACCGGCTGATTGTTCAACGACTGATGTTAAAGTTCCAAACGCACTACCAAGGTCATTTAATCCAGTAGCATAAAGCCCCATTTGTTCTTGAAACTGGCTATTTCTGTATTTTTCAATGATTTGTTGTTTGCGTTGTTGGAATTCTTCTTCCGTGATTAACTTTTGATCGTTAAATGCTTGGAGCTGAGCAAGCTCTTGCGTTTGTTGATTAATTAGCTCTTGTTGCGGATCATAAAGTGCGCGTAATTGATCTAATGGATTGACCGCACTTTGAGATCTGTTTTGAGCATAATCAAACTTCAATTGCAATTCAGCAGTATTAGCTTCACCACCTGTAAGCTGTCCTGCTTTTTTAAGCTCTTCAACTACCGCTAACTCATCATTTAAGTTCGCACGTAATAATTTCTCAGGCGCATATTTCCCTGCAAGCTCTAACCGTTGACGAGCAAACCGCTCAGTGATAGCTGTTTTTGCTGTTTCATATTCTTGATGAGATACAACACCTTTTTTGTTGTGCTCTTCTAAGCGCTGGAACATTCTTGTTTGTTCCAAGTCAATCTCAGCAAGACTAGAACTACTTTTCTTACGAATTTCATCATAGAAACTTAACCAGCTATCTCGAGCATTCTCACCAGATGATTTCGATTTACCACCACCTGATTTGCTGTGACTTTCTTTGATTTGAGTTTCAATTGTTGTCACTTTGGTTTCATCGGAAAACATTTTTTCCAATGTTGCTTTACCGGCTAAAATCTTGTTTAGTGTTTCAAGTGATAACCCGACAGCTTTATCTGCCGCATTAGCTGCAGTAATTGTGCCTGTAGCAATGCCAATCAATACTTCGTTGTATTCAGCACCTTCCTTTCCAAGCAACTCATAAAGACCAGCCAATACGTAAGCAGATTTGGCCTGACCTTGCTGTTTGAGTTTTGCGACTTCAAGCCTTTGAGCAAGAGACGTAGATTTCTCTTTCAGCTTCTCCATCGCATCTTTTAAATCTAACGTCTTATCTGCCGCTTTATTTGCACTATTAGCCGTATCATTAAAGCTTTTCGGTAAGTTAGCTATAATGTTATCTGCAGTTTCAGCTGATACACCAAGCAACTTGAATTTCTGCCGCACTTCATCAACATTTTTACCTGCTCGAAGCATCTTCTCGCCAAGTGGAGAAAGCATTTTTTCAAGAGCTTGTTTAGCTTTATCAGCATTCTCTGTCATTGTGCCAATTTGAGCATTAACTTTTTCAATTTCAGCTTCTGTTTGGGCATTAACGACTGTGAAACCATCAAAATCGCCATTAATGTTTTTTGATTTTACACCAGCTTTTAATTTTTCGATTTCAGCGTAATATTTTTCTATATTTTCAAGCTGTTCAGTAATTTTAAGTGATAATGCTGATTCACTGATTTGATCATAAGAATCAGCTAAAGCTTGGTTAGCAACAGATGTATCTAATGCCCATTGTCGAGCTTCTGCCGCTTGTGAACTGAAAAATAATAATGATGTAGCCGCAATACCAATAACACCAGCTGGGCCACCAAGTAAAGCCATTACACTTTGCAAACCTTTTGCCGCCATCGTTGCAAGATTAGTTGCTGTAGCAAGGTTCCGTTTTGCTGCAGCTTCTGCTTCTGCAAGTGCAATAATTTGAGCTGACTGCACTTTCATTCTTTCACGCAATGCAAATCGAGTTTGTTCAGATTGAGCAAGCTGTAATTGAGCAGTCAAACTAGACATTTCAAATTGTGCGGCGACTCTCATTGCTGTCGCTCTTTCATAAATGCTTTTTGCTTCCGCTGTATGAGCTAAAGCATTTTTTGCACTGATAATACCTGATTTTGCTAACTCTGCACTGTACTGGCTGATTCTACCAACGGCTAAGGCACCAGTTAAAACAACCGCTGCAGTGATTAATTGGTCAAGATTTTTCGAAACAAAATCTACACTCTCGCCCAGTTTTTGTGTGATGCCATAAGTGCGGTCGGCTTCACCGGCATATTTAATAAATGATGTTTCGAGATTGGTGTATGACATCGAGAGTGTTTTTACACGTTTCTCAAAATCACTATCCACAGATGATTTTGCTTTTTCAAGTGCAGTTATCACTTTGTTGATAGATAACTCACCATTTTTACCCATATCTTTAAGTGCGCCAACGCTAACACCTAAACCATCTGCAATAGCTTGTGCTAAAGCCGGTGTTTGTTCCATCACAGAATTAAGTTCAGCACCACGCAACTCACCACTAGCCAAAGCTTGACCGAACTGCATTAATGCCGCTTCTGATGACGCTTGTGCAGCACCTGATAAAGCGACTGCTTTTGATACGGTTTCTGTTAGTTCTACGACTTTTTGCTGACTAATATTTAAAGTATCAGCATTTTTTGCAAAACGTTGATAAATTTGAGCGGTTGCGCCAACAGCTTGATTGGTTCGAGATGATATATCAAACACGCTTTCTGTAGCCTGAGCCATTTCTGTCTGACTATGAGTCACCAGTCTAATACGGTTCTGTAACTCAGTGTAGCTATCCATCATTGCAATAGCTTGCTTTGACAAATCTTGCGCTCTACCTAAATTATCAAGGCGAAAACTCCATTTTGTTGTCGAATTGATGTTATTGGCGGCTTTCTCAATATTATTTAAATATTGTGTAGTGCGTTCTGAGAACTGACGTGCTTTTTCTTGAGCGCGAGAAAAATTAGCTTCAAATTGTCTAGTAAATTTTCGGGTCTGATACTCCGACTTACTCAATCCATTCTGAAATTGGACTGTATCGAGACTTAACCCAATATACAAACTACCGAGTGATGACATATTTTCTCCAGAAATAAAAAAAGCCCGCATATTGCGAGCTTTCTATACAAACACTAACTATTTATTTAATGATGACGTACTTAACTTCGTTTTCTTTTTCAATTTGCTGTAGCACTTCATTTTCAGTTTTCTTCATAAAGAAAAACATAGCTACTTTTGCAAAAACAAAAAAGGTAATGTAAGCCAGAGAAACACCAAGTAAAATTTTCAAGGTTATGCCTGTTACAGCCAAGATAAAAATGATAGGTAATACAAAGAATAAAGCTAAAAACGCAATAGCCTCTTTACCCAACCAATGGATAAGTTTAATTTCATCTTTAAACATAACCCCTCCTTATTTACTTACCTATACTGTACAAAATACATTCATTTTAATCAATAGGGAGTAGCTAATTTTTTCAACTTTTTTACTAAACAATCAACGATTTAACAAATAAGACTCTACGCCATCATCTTCTTTATCTTCTGATGCCTTATTTTCATTGAAAAATGGCATTAAATCGTTCAATGTTGTGGCTTTCTGTTTTGGATCTTTATGAATTAACGCTAACAAATGAGCAATCTGTGCTGTGCGATAATCATCTCTCCACAAACCAAATGGCTGCTCTTGATAAAACATCATATATTCCTGAAGATGTTTTTCAGGCATTTGTTCTATTTCTTCTAACGTTTTGCCCAACGCAAGCGATAAAGTTATTTGGAACTTGCGTCGGTCATTAAGTTTTTTGGTTCATCGCCCATCAATGCTCGACTTAATTCTTCGGAAACTTCATTATCTAGGCTTGATAATGCTTTCAAATCATCTTCATTTTCAAAGTCAAACAATAGATTACCATCTTTGTCACATAAGCGGAGGGCTAGATTTCGGGCTAAACGATATGGATCGTAAACTTTTCCTAATTGCTTGCCTAATTCATCAGGATCATCATAATCAAGCTCAATACCTTGTGTTTTTGCAATATCACACAATAGTTTGTGCTGGCCAAACAATCCACGATTCACATCACCGACACTTAATGCTCTTACATAGTACTTTTCGCCAAGAATTTCAATTTCGGTTACTTTAGGTTTATGCTTCAACAATTTGTTTCTCAAATCCATTGTATTTACCCTCTTTTATGGTTAAAATTTACTCGCAGGTAAACTTCTCCTGCATTAAAGGTTAATCAAATAATTAAAGCCAAGAGCCGATCACTCTTGGCTTTTTTTTATTATTAAGCTACAGGTAAATGGTACTCCTGTTTTGTATGCTTAATAGTCGCACCGCTTTCAAATTTACCCATAGTTTCACCGGAGTAACCATTGCCAGATTTGAAATAACCAGTGCCATACATCGTGCCTTGATCATTTGGGAAAACTAAACGGAAAGGGAACTTCGATTTCGAAAAGAATTTTTTACGGCATAATTTTTGCATTTCGGATGTTGGCGCAGTAAAGAACTTCATCTGAGTCTCACCGTACTCAAACTCACCTGCTTCGGTGGCTTTGCCATCATCACACATGGTAGTCACATCTTCTTCGGTCAATGTATCTTCGCTACGCTCTAAATTTCGGAGCTCACAGAAATTATTTGACCATTTCACTAATGCTGCTTTAGCATCAGTAAATACTGTTGGTTGATCATACGCTGACCAATCAACTTCATCGGCCAATGTGATTACATCTGCCGCAACAGATTTAACTGGATAATATCCATCTAGCGCACCTAATCCGCTAACTAAGACACAATCACCAGTTTTGAATCCACTTGATGGAACAGTAATTGTTGCATTTGGTGTTACAGCACAAGCTGTAATTTTCTTGCCTACATCTTCGGATGTGCCAATATAAAACCGTGTTTTTTGGAACGGTGTGGTTTTTGCTGCCATGTTTTATTCTCCATAAGCAATTTGATAAGTTATTACCCGACGATGTAATTTTGTATCGGGTTCGTAGTCACTGAAATCACTTTCTCTCTCGGCATAATCAAATGCCGTTTCAAGTGCGGTAAAAATAGCCTTTCGCAGAGCGAAAATGTCATCAGGATTTTTGCTATAAACATCAATCTGCACCGTAAAATCATCCAAATCCCCATCTTCCAACGCTGAATTTGGTGATATTGTTGGGAATTGATATACGATGACTGGATAGGTACTATTTGTTTCAGGGATCAACCCATAAAAACAACGACCTGACACCAGTGGATTTAGAGCATTAAAGAGTTTCTTTTGAATCATTTACCAGCCTCTCTAAAAATGTTATTGCGCAGATTATTAATAATTTCTCGCGATACTTGATTTTTTTTAGTTGAGAATGCTGGACGCAAAAACGGTCTGGCTTGCATTTTTGATGTTCCAAACTCTATAAATCGCCAGTAATAAGGATCGTTAGGGTTTTTAGCGCCACCTTTACCTGTTTTAACTTTAAAGTTTTCAATAGTTTTACTTCGAAGTTTTCGAACATAGATTTTAGAGCGGACATTTCCGAACTTATCAACCTTTGTACTTTCAAGTATGGCTCTTTTTAAAGTGCCACGTTTCCGATGGGGTACTTTCTCTTGTAAAGTTGGTGCATTGGCTCTTGCCTTATCCCTGATAATCACAGCACCTTTTCGCATTGAGTCAACAGAAATACGACCTTTTGTTTTCTTTCCAAGGTCATTCATTTTTTTCCCTAACTCTTTAAGACCAGTAACTTTCACAGTCAGATTAGACATTACCTGTCTCCTTACACATAAGCTGTAACGACACGTCACGCTCTTGAGTATTAAGCACGGAAAGAATTTCAAATTCTCTTTTCCCAAACTTAACCTTCATTGTGGGTTTAATGCCTTCTATATGACGTAGCCATATTTGAGTGGTCACTTCAGACTGTACTTGCTGGGCTGAAAAATACTCTCGACCTGATAATGGTCTAACATCAGCCCAAACAGTAGCTACTCTCTTCCAGGTTTGAGTACTTGCACCGTAATCATTCACTTCATTAACTTGCCGCAACAAGGTAATTCTGTGACGTAGCTTTCCTATGTTCATATTAATCACCTACACATCTATAAAACGATAACGCTCAATGATGGCTTTAACAGTTGGAGGTAAATCAAAGTTTGTTACACCTTGCCCTTCGTTCCATCCACCACGGTTTTCATATAGGTAAGCGATCAGCATTAATATGGCTATTTTCAAATCGCCAGTGATTTCTTGTGCATTAATCGGTTTTTCTTCGGGCAATGTATTAAAAAGCACTCTATTCGTGTGGTTCTCAACCATCGCCTTCGCTGCAACTAAATAGGCAGACAACAAATCATCTTCCTCATCGTTATCAATACGACATTGCAACTTAATTTCGTCTAGTGTGATTTCCATTCATCCCCCAAATAAAAAATGCGGCCATTTCTGACCGCACGTTTAACTATTTACCCGTTAATGCTTTAATTGCTGACACATCTTCGAGTACGCAGTCAAAGCGATGGAACGCTAAGAAACCTACTTGGTCGAACTCTGCGTAACGTTCCACTAAGCGACGTAATGTCATACCTGACACGCGTCGAATGATGAAACGACTGAAATCGCCAAAGTAAGCAAATTTCTTACCTGAACCAATATCTTCGATGCCTTGGTCAATCACATATTGATGGCCTAAGATTGTTGCAGGCGCTACACCAGCCACATCAGGCAACCATAATGGGCGTTTTTGTCCATCCACCATTTCTTTCAACGTTTTTAACGTATTGTCGTTGAAAGCAAGGCGAGTATTGCCAACATTGCGATAGGCAGGATCTACTGAGTGGATCAATGCGTTAAAATCTTGCCATGCCACTGCAGCGGCAGCAGCTTGAGTTACACCAGTAACTGCAGTTTGCAAGCCTTTAGGTTGAGCAGGTGAGCCAACGCCAGTACCTTGGATAAGATATTTAGCTTCTGCGCGACCAATACGTTCTGCAATTCGACGAGATAAATACTCTTCAATATCCACGCCTGAATCTTGTAACAATTCGTTTGATACGCGGATAATTTTTGATGAGAGTTTTTTCGCACCAAGCTCAGCTGTGCCAAATTCAGTATCTAATTCAGTTGCTGCAGCATTTTCGCCAATTAATTCACCTTCTTCAGCGGTGCCGTTTGCGGTCGCCCAAGTAATAACGCGACCATCTGCAGTGTTAAGGATTTGAGCAACGCTCGCGATACCACCAAAAGCTTTCATTTGTTCAGCAATACGAGCCTGCATTTCTTTAGGTACGGTGTAACCACCTTTATTGTCCGTGCCTGCCGCTTGTGCGCGAAGTTCCGCCATCACTTGACGTTCTTCTTGGCTTAATTCGCCTAAGCCACGGCGCAAGAACGAGTTAAATGCTTGTGAACGTTTAACTTCTACATCAATAACTGGTTTTGATTCAGTTTCAATTTGACGTTGTTCTTCAACAAATAAAGCATCGGTTGATCGTAATGATTCTTCACGCTCAATTTGTGATTCAATACCGCCTAATTCGGATTTCATTGCATCCCACTTAGTACGCTGTTCTTCAGTCCATGTTTTTTCGCCAATTTCATCATTCAATTGACGCATTTGAGCCGCAATATTACGACGTTTTTCTTGAAGTTCATGTAATTTAGCCATGATTTTTCCTCTTTCTTTAAATGAAAAAAGCCGCATTATTGCGGCTCGTATTGATAAAAATTACTTTTATTTAGCATTAATTAAGCTTAAGAATCGCTCACGTGCGGCTTTTTGTGATACCGCTTTAGCAATTGTTCCTGAGTCTCGAGCTTCTTTCCACGCTTCAAGTGAGCGAGCTGTACTGCTTGCTTCTTGGTAAGCGGGATAAGTCACAGGACTGACATCATAAAGGCGTGAAATTTTATGAATTTCACGGATGATTACACCATCATCATTCTCATACCATTCATCTCCATTACGTGCGATCTTAAACGCAAAGGATGATTGAGTAATATCACCGCGTTTTAGCGGTGCAATAACCAAATCACGAATAGTTGGATTATCTGGTGCGATAATGTCGTATTTAAGGCCTGTTTCATCAACTGATAGACTCAACGTACCAGCTTTACTGCGTCCTAGAATGAAATTCGGGTCGTGATTAAACAACCCGCGCACATCATCTTCAAGCACATCATCAAATGCACCTGGCATAATGATTTCGCGAAACCCCCACATTACTTCAGACATAGTATTGAACACTGAACCATAACCGATAATGTGCGTAGGCTCATCATCTCGGCTTTCCGCTCGCACTTCGCCTGCGTAGGAGCGCTTTTCTACATCACTCATTTGTGTTCTCCGTTTGTTTATTATTTGCTTGTTTTGCAGCATTCACGCTAACCAACATTTCATCCAGTCCTTCAACCGGATTCATATCTTCAAGCTGACGAGCTTCATTTCGCGACATCCAACCATCAGTGATAGCCGCATGATAGAACGTTGCTCGCTCACCTGCAGTACCACGCATAATCCCAGCAAGATTAAACTTCACGAAGTAACCCGCTTTACGCTCTGCTTCAGTAAAGATTTTTCGGTTTAATTCCTGTTCCCAATTGACCACCCATGGCATCACGCTAAATCGAATAAACTGGATTGTCTGTTCGGAGATGTTGGAAAATGTCGCTTTCTCCAAATCGTTGATCATATGGGCTGGAACATTAAAAATACCGGCAATCTCTGAACGATTAAGCTTCATCATCGAAAGAAGCTCGGTATCGACTGGTGACACGGTCAAAGCCTTATAATCAAGCTCAGCAGGAAGTAATATTGTTTTATTTTCTTCACTTCTCAGCTTTTCTTGTGCGGTTTGCCACATCTTTTTAAAGTTTTCCCACGCATTGCTGTTCAGAGGTGTTTTAACTGAAAGAATACCTGCAGGACGAGCATTTCCACCAAAGAAACCGCTCGCGAATTTGCGGGCATCTAACCCCAAGCCAATCGTCTCAGCATGAGTTTGAATGACTGATTTACCTGTTTTTATTGATGGCCCGAGTGACTTAATGTGTAAAATATCATCGGGAGACAGGCTCATTGTCTTATCGTCACCGTAGTAAGCATAAACATAGCGACTTCCGTTTTTAAGCAACTGCACTTTCCACGGCTCTAACGATTCAAGCGAGACAACTTCACCGTTTTTATTACGAACAATATGGATATAAGCATTTCCGTACAACAAAACAGAACTTTGTGCATATTCGCGCAATTTATATGATGTCTGCCAAGCGTTAGGGCTATCATGTAGAAGGTAATATGCTGGATGATCTTTTACTGTTTCTACTTTATCACCACTCTTACACTTAACGTGCAGTGGTAATTGTGCGACAGAACTCGATAACACATAAACGCAAGCATAAACAGCAGATAACTTCATTGCCAAATCAGGACTAACCGATTTAGTCGGCTGCATTCCAAATATTTCTTCGTAAGCTGATTCAGCACTTAATGGCACCGCTGGATTCTCCAGTGAACGAGTGCTAAATAATTTATCAAAAATCATTGTTTACCTCTCGATGCCAAAATAGTTAAAAACAGTAATAATGCCCCACTGCCAATTAATGCAATATCTGCCCCATATTTGAGATACACTCCATAAGACATCAAGCCAAAGCCTGTTAGACCTAAAAGATCTAAAATGACAGTTCTCATAGTTCCAATACCTCATTTGGGAAAAAGTTTTCATCATCAGTGCTCAACATAATGCGACCGATTGCCATCATTAACGCCACCGCTCCATCTATTTTGTTTTCAGGAATTTCTTTAATTGGACGCACTACATCATCATTCCCTGGAACCGTCTTGCCAACCACGTTACCAATACACCACGTCATAATTGGGTTCCCGTCATGATGAAAACGGCCTGATTCAATTGCCGCTTCCAATTCTTTCATTGGGTCGGATAAGTTGGTGTAGTTTTGTGTAATGGTTATAGGGTTTAGCCCTTCATCGGCTAAGTTATGGCTGATTGCTATCGCTCCGTGCGGGTCAATTGCAACACAGGAAACTCTATGTTCTTGATTGGTATCTTTGATGACTTCTTCTATTTCTCGATAATCAACTTCTGCACCATCTGTTGCGGTTAAATGCCCGCTATTTACCCATTTTTGATATTTGTCCACCACTCGTTTTAAAGCGGTATCGGTGTTATAGATAGTATCTTCCGGAACGAAGAATTCTGGAGCAATACAATAATAATGCCGCTTACCATCAATAACCCGAGCAAACACTTTAACAAGCGAGTTCATATCAAGCTTACGCGCCATATCAAGACCAAGCACAACATCATCACCTTGGAAATCTTCAAGTGATAATGTTTCATCCTTGCAGTTTTCCCAGCTCACCATGTTGAAATAGCTTTCTTTTGCCGACACCCATACATTCAAGTGTTTAGTCTTGAAAGTATTTGTCAGGCGTGCATTATTAATTGCCTTGTTTTGCTGACTAATTAGGTAATCACCATACACTGACACATCAAAGTTTGGATTTGCTTTGCGTAATACGCTTTCATCCGTCCAATCGTCATCTTCATCAATTGTATAAATAACCCCAAATAGCTCATCATTCGGAATCGCACCTGATAGCTTTTCAATTACTTCTCTGCGTTTATCATAACAAGGGCCTTCGATGTTATAACCTGCAGTCGTAATGATAAACATAAGCGGTTGTTTACGAGCCCCCATACCAGTCAACATAGTGGTATATAGCTCATCATTCTTATGCTCATGATATTCGTCCACTATCGCACAACTGGGCGATGCACCATCACCTGGTGAACCGATAAGCGGCTCAAAACGAGAACCATCAGCAGGACGGTTTAAGTTAGAGGCATTAACTTCAATACCAAAAGTCGAGCAAAGAAGATCGGTTTTCTTACACATCAATCGAGCAGGACGGAAAACTTCCCATGCTTGTTTTTCTGTGGTCGCGCCTGAATAAACTTCAGCGCCAAACTCATTATCCATGCAGAACATATACAAGCCGACACCAGCAGAAATAGCTGATTTACCGTTTTTGCGGGGTACTTCAACATAAACTTCACGGTAACGACGCAGATTGTCGCTTTTACGCAACCACCCAAAAGTATTTGCCATAATGAAGAGTTGCCACGGTTCAAGCGTGATATTTTGTCGTTTTGATGCCCACTCGCCTTTTGTGTGTGGCAGATATTGAATGAATTTGCACGCTTTTTCGGCCTTAACTTCATCAAAATAATAAGGAAATTTAACCGCACTTTGCTTTTCTAAATCATCAATGAATTGCTGACAGGTTTTTACAATAAATCGGCACGCGGGAATTTTGCCAGCAATAACATCTTTGGCATACTTAATTGCCTTTTTTACATTATCTGTCATTGCATTAACTCCGCGAATGGATTGTGATTTTGCTCATCTACCTTACCTATCAATCGTTGTCGACTGCTTGGGTCAAGTCCGAGCAACGCTCCGAATGTAGTCATCTGTTTCAACGCTTCATTCAAAACAGTAAAAGCAGGATTTTTCGATAATCCACCATTCCCGTTCTCAACAAACGTGCCGTATTTTTCAACATCTTTACAAGCACGATTACGATTCTGATATGCAATGCAATAGTTTGTCACTACTTCAAGATCGGTTTGGAGTAGAACTCCTTGGGATAGTAATTCTTTTAGAATAAAGGCCCACATTTTTTTACCATCAGTATTAAGCTGAGATGGCGGTGGGGTGTTTTCGTTAAACGGACTGAACTCAGGCTCGTCTTTATTTAATTTTCTTTTACCGGGGTTGCCGCGACGCTCTTTCACTTTCGTCGGAGTGGGCTTTCTTCCTCGCCCCGGCGTTGTTGCTATTCCTGTCATTTGGCGTTTACCCTAAATTTTTAATTTCGCGGTTGTAAAAATAGAGTTAGGGTGGCGGTTTCGATAGGCAAAACCTATAGAGATTTTACCACCCCCTACCCTTACAAAAACAACCGCACTTTAAACACTATTTCAAGCGTTCTCGCGCTGTTTTGAATTTATGGCATGAATCACACAGACTTTGGAGATTAGTTAGGTCATCACTACCACCGTGAGCCTTAGGAGTTATATGGTCAACAGTTGTAGCTGTTACAAACAGACCTTGCTTTAAACATTCTTGGCACAAGTAGTTATCACGAACTAACACGACAGCTCTTATTTTTCTCCATTGAGCTCCATAACCACGCTGAGACGATGTCTTTCCTTTCTGATGTCTTTGCCAACCACAACCTTGATGTTCATCACAATAACCATTGCTGTTGATTGTTGTATTCTTACAACCTTGCTTTCTGCATGCTTTAGGTATTCTTGCTGGCATAGTTCCCACCAAAAGAAAAAAGGCGAGTATTGTCACTCACCTTTTATTTACTTAACTTCTCTGTTTGCCACTCCCGAATTTTATCAATACGGTTTAAGCACATATCACGTTCACGTTTTAGGATTACCGCGTACTTTGTCACATCACCATAAGTATCACCGGCAAATACCGTCTTATCTAAATGAGCGGTCAAAGCTGCAGGTAATTGAGAACAACTCACTACAACTGGTTTACTGGCGCAAGAACTCAATAACATTGCTAGGAGCACTAGTATTAAAAGCACTGCTAGCTTTAACTTGTTTCGGTATAGATTTGATAACTGCATCTGATTTACTCCTTGCATCTGACTCCACCTGACTTAGCTCAAATGTGAGCTGTCTATTTAGCTCAGCATCTTCTTCTAATCGAGTGATCGTTTGACTTTGTGCAGCAATTGTTTCTTGGTGTGTTTTAATCTTTCCATTCAACCCATCAATAGTTGCTGACTGATGATGAATCCAACCACACAATGCAAGAATTACAAACGCAGAAACAACGGAGCACACCAATAAAACCTTTGTGAATCCGTTACTGATATATTGCCCGATACCAATCATGTTAAACCCCATAATAAATAGCGGTGTGGTTTAGGCTCTTTTGTTTACGCTTTCGCCATCTGATTTAATAGCTCCCATAACCGCACCGGCTAACCTTTACTTATGTAAATCAGATAAACATAATGCCTTTTCTTTTTCTCTACGTGAAACTAAGCCGGGTAAAACTTTTCCACCAGCTTTATTCCATCTTGGATATTCATTACAAGCTAACTCATACTTGCCTGAATTAAGGTATTTAAATAAGGTTGATTTTCGAACTGCACCACAACCAACGTTAAAAGTAATAGATACTGCAGAATCAAATACAGACTGAGGCAAAGCTCGCCCATTTCCATAAGCCAATACACATTTCTCAGCCACTTGAATGTCATTCTTCCAGCGTTCTGCAATTTCTAAATCTGTATAACGATGTTTAGGATCTATTGGTAAGCCACTGTATTCAGTTGATCCAATGCCAACAGTTAATACATCAGCAGGACATTTATAAGGATCACGTCTGCAACCTTCAGCATTACCAATGATTTCAGCTCCAGCAGAACTGAGAATAAGCTCATCACCATAAGCACTGTACATTGTTAGGATAATGGCTGATACTCCGCATATACTTCCTGCAAGCCCTAGTCCAGCTCTAGTCTTTGCCAGCTTCATCTCTAAGCCCTCTTTTTAAAGCTTGAACCTTTAAGGCATGCAATTCTTCTTCGCGCTCTTCTGCTCGTCTTGCCGCTCTGCCTTCGTAGCATTTTGAATAAGCATTAACTAGTGCGGTAACAATACCAATCACTAAACTTAATATCATTAAATTGTTTTGGTCACTGAGCCAAGCAAGAACACCGGAAAAGCCTGACCAAAAATATGTTTGATTCCCTGCGTCTTTAAACATTCTCATACTCCACCTCGCAATTGCGGGGCAATAAAAAACCCCCGATGGAGAACCATCAGGGGTTTAAAAATCAATTCTGCGTTTGTAACGTGCAAAAAACGCACTATAGCTTATATGATACACATTTAGTCTAGACTGTCAAGCGGTTTTATTAAAAATAATTTAAATATTTTAAACAACCCAAATACACTCACTTCCACCACTCACAATCATTAATAATAAAGACGTTTTTACGGTTTTTAGTCGGTTGAAATATTCCGCTTTTGAAATACGTAGATAAGTCAATATTTCTTGCTTTTCCCAGCGCTTAATGTAGGTCAACACAAACACATCATAAAGCTCAGGTGTTAGCTTGCGTATAATACCAAGGTAGCCATCAATTTTTAAACCAAGGTCATCAGAGATAGAATTAATGCGATATTTATGAGCGTAACGTGCTTCACATTTCATTTCTGCAAATCCAGCGGCAACACGTGGAAATTCTGTTTCATGTCTTGGTGTTGCCCAATAACCGAACTCAACAACAATTACATCAATATCTAACATACTATCTCCTTAATCGACACTAAAACCTTTCCACCTTTTACTACACATTTGCGTACAATTCGCAAATCATCAATAACACTATCGTCCACCAACACGCCAGCTTTCACTAACGCGTCTAATAATGATTTAAAAAGATTATCCAAATCACGCATTCTTCTATCCGGCATAAATGCTTCCACCACCACTGCAGCACGAATACCCGCTGGAAATCTTGCTGAGCGTCTAGTCATCCACGCAACCTGTGCAGCATAAGCACGTCCTTTCGCGCTAATTAATGTTTTCCCATTTACTCTGCGCCAGTAAGTATTAACCGAAGGTGGGAATGGTAGTTCAAGTGTTATCGTTGTCATAGAAATCTCACTTTAAAAAGACCGCACTTTTGATTGTTAAACCATTAATCAATCACTAATGCACCAATCTTGATGGAGTATAAAAAGAACTTATGCCAAAGCTCTATTTGTGAACCATACTTTTCTTCAAATGCTTTTACGTTTTGATGTAATTCATTGTGATGAATTCGGCAAAGCGGAATACAATCCAAATCATCAGCTTTACTTCCCATCACACCATTACCATGACCAATTAAATGATGTGGATCATCTGCTTGTTTACCACAACATACACAAGGCTGAGTTTTTACCCAACGTAACCATTTTTCAGAACGGATATATTGTGGCTTTGGTCTTGCCATATATTGAAGTGGCGGGTCATCATCAGCTTTTAAATTTAAAATGGCTTTATCTAAACGGTCCATGTGATAAATAAGAGGATCTTCAAAACGAGTAGAACTTTCTTTATTGTCTCGTTCGTAATTTTTAACACTAAAAACCTTTCTTAATAACGCATCACTTAATAAACGTTGAAGTCCATTCTTAAAACAATACAGTACTAAATCTGATTCTGTTAAAGGGCGAGCATGCTTTAAATCCACTTGGATTTTTGCAATGATTGCTTGCTCTATATTTTGTTCCACCACCAACGATGCTTTTTCTGCATCGTAGTTTCCCTTGCGCATTTCTGTATCGTGGTGCCAACAAGTTCTAATAAAACCGTCTAAGTGCGGAGTAATTGTTAATTCTTTATGACAGTATTCACCATCGCTCAACTGACAATGCTTAATACTGGCCACAAAATTCATCAACGCTTTTTTTGTAAGTAATTTTGACCGCACTTCCTTATTTTTTAAGAAATCCACCACCAACGGTGGAAATTCTTCACTAATAGCCCCTTGCCAATTAACTACACCAGATTCCTTATGTTGTAATTCAGTAGGCTCTGGCATTAACACCATTCTCTTCGTCATCACCTGTGCAGCATTGCGCGGAATTCTAAACATCATTAAACCAAGGTCTGATTGTTTATATGGTGTCAACAACAATACTTGCATTAATGCCCCCGCAACGATCCTTTAATGCTTGCAATAATCTCTGCTTGACGTGTTTTTGAGACTGGCATTGATGTAGCTTGCGATGGTAATTGTTTTGTTGGCTCCGGTAACACTTCACCATTTTTTAAACGGTCTGCCATATTGCGTAAGGCCTGTTTAATTTCTTTGCGTAACTGCTCTACCGACCAAGTGTATCTGCGACAACGGCAATACAAATCAGTGATCAACCAATATTCCACGGTAGAATTGAATTTAAATTTATCTACATCAGCCATACCGTAACGTTGGAAACTGGCTAAACGCTGTGCTAATTCTTCTTCTGACGGTAAATCCATCGGAATTTTGCACCACTCGATGAAATCAAACAGGTTTGGAAAATAATCATTTCTTGCTGCACGAACTCTTGCTAATCCACGCTCTAACATATCCACAGATAAAACATCATGATTCACTAGCTCTTCAATCCAAATAAATTTCGCTTCTTCCAATGCTTCGTCTGTTGGGTAGTTATAGCGCCAACGGTTGCAGTAAGCACACAAGCGATTAAATAACTGATTAACTAATTCTGAAACATGAGTATTTAAATCAACCCCTGAAACGCAATTTTCTTGTCTGATTGCCACGTTCATTTCAACATCCCCATTTTGCGTAGTTTTTCCGCCACTTGCGGATTACGAATTTGAATTTGTCTGCCCTTTGCCCAATCGGTGCTTTTGCTTGCTGGGTTTGGTGCACTGCCTTTCGGTTTTAACATCGTGCCATCAGCCATCACCCAAGCACCGTCTCGCATTTCTGGTCTGCCCTTGTTATCCCAACGTTCTGAGCCGACAACATACTCACCGAAGTTTGTTGGACGGAAAATCGTACTTGGTCGGAGATACTCAACCATTTTCGGATCACGGCCCCATTTTGACACGAGATAATCCACCACACGTTTACACACACACAAATCGAATTCAGCCAATCGAGCACCAATCGCTTGTTTTGTTTTGTCAGTGAGCTTGTATCCTGTCGGTTTACGTTCGCCTTGCTCTTCAGCAAGATTTGCCAATGCCATGTTCAAATAATCCAACACAACTTGCTCAGCTGGGGGGACTATAGGGGGGTTATTTATATTTGTTTTATTATTTGTTTTTGTAGGGTGGCGTTTTTCGCCAGGGGTGGCGGTGGCGTTTTCCGCCACTGGTGTCGTGGCACTTTTCGCCACTGGTGGCGTTTTTTGTAACTGGTGGCGTTTTTCGCCACTGGTAGCACTTTTCGCCACTGGTTTATTTTCAACGTTAGGAAGGTCTTTCACTAAATAGAATTCAGTCGTTCTTCCAGCGGTTTTAACAGTACGAATCAAACCAACTTCTTCAAGCTCTTTAAGGATTTCATAGATAGTCTTATCTCGGTTAATGCCAGTGAATTGTTTGAATTGCTCAATAGAAATAAAATCACTCTCTTTCTGCCAACCAGTCGTTTTACGAGCCACCAACAAATAGGCCTTTACAGCGTTACCAGAAAGGGCAAACATCACTTCATCTACAAAAGCATTAGGGATCTGAAAAGAATTAGGGATAAATTTGCTCATAGCATTAACTCCGATGCGTAACGTTGTGCGATCCATTGAATACCTTTCGATGTCACGCGAGTTTGTGTAAAGTTGTGACCGTGCTCTGCTGTACCAGTTTTTACAGTAAATAAACCACGGCTTTGTTTGTCTGAATATGGAATAAGATTGCCTGATTGACGATATAACGCTTTATCACGCTCTAGTGCAGCAATCATCGCTTTCTCTGGCATATTTAAGATTTTTGCCGTTTCGCGTAATGATTTTGTTGTGCCAATATCAACGTAAAGATCCACAAAGTCCGCTTTAGGTTTCATTGCTTTATTCTCTAACGCTAAAGCTTGTTTCTCTTTCTCTGATGCCACCAACTGCTCTAAGGCTTGAAGATAATTCTGCGGTAAAAGTGCGGTCGGATTTTGTTGGTTTTCTAACTCTTGCCAACGGTCAATAACTGCCGCTGTAAATTCCGGTGAAAACTGAGCAACTAAAATATAAGTGTCGCGCTTATTCAAAAAATACTCATAGTAGATTTGACCATTCTGTGGGTGGGTGTACGGTTTCGGCTGATACCCCCCCAATCACACCTTTTGAAATAAGTGTTTCAATGCTTTTACACACGTCACTATGTCTAGAATTAACAAGTTTTGTTATTTCTCGACTGCTCATTGTTAATGCACTTGCATTTTTATCATTAATCGGTAATAATTCATTCATCTTGTGAACTCCTTGTGAGTGTAATTAACCACGGTGGCCGCCGTGGTTTTTTATTGCCGTTTATTAAGTGAAATCACACACTCAATAGAATGTTGTGTTGCAGATAAATGTTTATTTAATAACTTGCGGATCAAATCTTCTTCACTACGGGTAATCTCACCATCAGCAAGCGCGCTTTCTAATGCTTCAAATAACAATCCACGAGCTGATAACTCATGTAATTGAATATTTGCCATTTCTACTGCATCTAAATCATCTGCACAGGTATCAGGTACAAAGCGTCCACCAGCTGCACGGCATAATTCTTCAATAAATTGTGTGCAACCATATTCAAGCTGAATAGCGATCAACTCTTCATTTTTGAACCGTTGGCCCTTTGTTTGATAAAGACGATTATTTAATTCACTTTCAGTAAATCCTAAGAATCCAGCTACCGCGCTTTTACCACCGGGTATCTGTTCAATCATCTCTATAATGGTTTGTTTCATTGCCATAATTTTTGCCTTATTTTTATGGTTTTCTTTTGCGCCAATATAAGTAAATTAGTTGTCAGTTAAATTTGCTAAGGAATGTAAAATCTGCTTTTCAGTAACCTTGCCTTTTGTAGCCTTAACGATTCGCGGGATATACTTAGCGTTAATACCGCCACCATTAAGCCAAAAGCTGACGGAAACCTGAGAAACTCCGCATTCTTGACTTAGCTTTACCTGAGAACCGCAAATTGAAATTGCTTTTTCGATTGCCTCGTTCTTCATAGTTCACCTTTAATTAAAATTCTTATACATAATATAAGATACATTATATCTTGTAAAGGATTTCTTATTTGATTTTATATAAGTTTATTTATAGGATCGGGCGATTAAGGAGGGTTTTATGAATACACTTTCTGAAAGATTGCAGTTTGCAATGGAAAAAATGGGTAAAAACCAAGTTGAATTAGCCGCATTAGCAGGAACATCACAAGTAACGATCAGTAATATTTTGAACGGAGTTACAAAAAGCCCTAGAAATGGATTGCAAATAGCCAAGGCTTTGAAAATTTCGCCGGAATGGCTCTTAAATGGCACGGGTGAAATGGTGCAGACCAAAATAGAATCAAACGTAGCCGAAACAGGCTCATTTGACCTGTGGGACCGTAATACTCCATTAAATGATGACGAGGTAGAAGTTCCGCTTTTCCAAGAAATCCGATTAGCTGCCGGAAATGGTTTTGCTGATGACATTATGGATTACAACAACTTCAAACTGCGCTTTTCGCGTGCCACATTAAGACGGCAAGGCGTGCAGTATGAAAATGCGGTATGCGTGGTAGCAGACGGTAACTCTATGGAACCTGTCATTCCGGACGGAACAACGGTGGGAATTGATTTGGGCAATAAGACAATCCGAGACGGCAAGATATACGCTATCAATCACGGCGGCTTGTTGCGCATAAAACTACTCTACAATATGCCTAATGAGCAAGTGAAGATCCGCAGCTATAACAGTGATGAACACCCTGATGAAATAGCAGAGTTACAAGACATTTCAGTGCTTGGTAAAGTGTTCTGGTATTCTGTTCTTTTATAAAAAAACAATATCGGATGGTTGTTGATTTATTTGTGTAGTAACAAAGAATTCGTAATTATTATTACTAATATGTTTACAATATTAATATTCATGGTAATATTTTGTAACTAAAGGTTAGTGACAAATGAGCAAAATTACAAAAATTAAAGATAAGCTCTACAAAGAGCCGCCACCCACTGATTTTACGTGGGACGAGCTGAGAACACTTTTACTTAATTTAGGATTTAATGAAAAACAAGGTAATGGATCTCGTGTGAAATTTGAGCATTCTTCGCTTGATTTCCCGATTAGTATTCATAAGCCACATCCGCAAAATACATTAAAGCGGTATGTAATTATTCAGATAAAAACCGCCCTTGATGAACTCTATGCGCTATTAGGAAATTAATATGGACACAATGCAATATAAAGGCTTTCTAGGAAGTATCGAAATTTCCAAGGAAGATAAGATACTATACGGCAAGCTATTACATATTAATGGCTTGATAACTTACGAAGCTGAGAATTTTTCAGAATTAGAGACTGCATTTCATGATGCTGTTGATGATTATCTTGCCGATTGTGAAGAATCCGGCGTCGAACCACAAAGATCTTGTTCCGGTGCATTTAATATTCGGGTAAAACCAGAAAAGCATCGCCAACTCCTATTTATCTCAAGCGTACAAGATATAAAACTAAATGCTTTAGTAGCAGAAGGGGTTGATTTGGTCATTACAAAATATGCAACTGAACATGCAAAACTAGAAGCTTACAAAGTATTTAAGTTTAACTGGGAACGCAATCCAGAAATGAGAAAAAATGCAATTAATTGGACATTAGAAAAAATGTCAAAATCTCAGTTCGTTTCAGGAGAGGAAAATAATTATGAAAATGCAAATCCTTGATCAAGCTATTATGTCTTACTCTTTTAATCTAAAGACTAATAAGGAAAGTAGCGCAAAAGAAGGAAAACTCTCTCTAGGTGTTACATTCCCAAAAGAAGACAGAGCCGACTGTATCCTCCATATTGAAATTGAGACGCCTGATTATGAATTTAAAGGAGAATTTGCTTATCATTTTGAAAAAAATCATCCAAAAGTCTCAGAAGCTAAAAATAGGGAACAAGAGTTTATGGCATCACTTTACCCTTACGCGATGCCATTAGCAAAAAACCTTCTTGCTATATCCGAAGTGCCAAGCAATAGCTTGCCTTATTTACCTATTGAAATTTAACTAACAAACCGCCTGTGTGGCGGTTTTTTATTAGGTTTCATTGACTAATTCCAGAAAGTCATTTTCTGATAGTATTCTTATATTATGGCCTTTAGAAATTAACTCTTGCGCTTTTATTTCCTTATTACTTAATTCCTTTCCAGCTAATCGGCTCTTGTCTTGAATTCCTTTGATAAGTAATGTTACTTTCTTAGAAACACCATCCACCACATCACAACCAACAGAAGCGGCTTTTTTAGCTGCATCCTGTCTCGGTATAGACAACTCACCTGTAAAAACTACCACTTCTCCATATAAAGGCCCATTTGGATCACCTTGCCGTTTTATTTTGGGTAAAACATGCCCATTTTCGTCATACTCTACGTGAATAGGTTTTTCCACTCTATCCAACCAGTAATCTAGCGGTTTTCCACTTTCGAGCAAAGCTTTATTCAATATTTCACCAGCAACAATAGCATCATCTAGTGCATTATGATGGTTTTCTTGTTTGATTTTTAAATGTTTTGAGACTTTTGCCAATCCATAGCCTTTTCCTGCAAATTTATCACTCCAGCATCGTCTCACTACACGCATAATATCTAACCATTGATTCGGCAGATTAGGAAATATCTTTTTCATTGCCGCTTTATCAAAAGCTCCATAGGAACAAATAGTATTAGTACTAAAGAATTCTTTAATAATTGGAACAATATCGCTAAGAATAGGTGCATCTCTCACATCTCTTGCTGTGATACCGTGAATGGAAACATTTATAGGATCAAAATAATCTTGAGGATTAACCAACGTTTCCCATTTTGTGACAACTTCCCCATTCTCAAAAAATACTATCCCAACCTGGCAAATTGAAAGTAAATCAGGATTTGCAGTTTCAATATCTATAACAATGAATTTATTCATAATTCCACCAACAACAAACACATACATTTGCTGACACTAGCTAAATAAAGTGCGGTCATTCTACTTAAAAAGCAGAACCTATTCCGTGATCAGAATCTCAAATCACAATATCAATTGCTTAAAAAATAAGCAATCAAACATCTACCAACAAAATTATTTTCTTTGAAAATCAATTAAATATAAGAATGTTTATAAAATTTATATAAATTTCTATAAGAAATCACTTTACCATGTATAAGATATCTTATATCATAAGCCCATCAAAACGAGATACACATAAACAAATATCTCAATGCTCTTTAAAAATTTGAAACAGGTTAGTGATGGGTAAAAAAATAGCCACTCAAATGAGTAGCTATTAAAAATCACTTTTTAGGTGGCGGTGTAGGTCGTTTAGGTTGATAACTTTCTTGTAATGGGGTTGGTTCTGTCATTAGAATTTTTCTCCACAAAATTTAGCAACAAATGACTGATAAAAACCTAGATCTGTATCGTCTTCTAATCCAAGTTGAATGGCTGCACGCTTGTGTGCAATATCGGTTAATGCGCCAGTGATATTATTATTTAATAAATCAGTTGCAACTAATTCCTGATTCAACTCGTCATCAGTCATGGTTGAAAAACTTTTAAGTAATGGTTGATATTGTGCTTGTGCAACTTTAGATAATGCGGCTTTTTCGCCAAAGCCATAAACAAGTGAAAGCACGCTTAGTATCGCCAAAATAAACCCAATAATGATATTTAGATGAAAATCTGGGAAAAATCTATCTAAGTCACCAAATACAGCAGACGAAAGTAACAGCTGAATGGTAATCAATAACTTATTTAATCGATCATTTAAGTGATAGTTTAAATTTTCTAAATTGGAGCTGTAATACAACTCAAATACTAAATCATTTCGATTTTTCCCTTCCATCTTTTATTCCTCATCTTGGTTTAGGTTGTGGAGTCGGTCTTGGTGGAACATGACTTCTCTCCTCTTTTTCTATTCTCATGATGTTTCCTCTGATTAAATTGTAGTCGCAGAAAACATTATATTCCTCTGTGTAGTCGCATACAAGAGGACTTGAGCCTTACAAGTATAAAGAAAGGCGCTCATCATTAACCTGTTTTGAGTTTTAGACAATTTGGTCTCGTGCGGGATATAAATTATCGGCTGTTTAAGTCGAGTAACCCCAGAGCAGAAAACTGTACTGCGTGTTTAACCGAAGTGATGTGGTTGGCAGGTCAATGGCAGCGCTGTTTATATCTTTAAGCAATCCCTTAGAGGATACGAGTTCGGTCGGGGAAATGGTAACAAGCCCACGGATCGGTTATGCCCTATTAGCTCAATCGTATAGAGCAATCGCCTTCTAAGCGATAGGTTACAAGTTAGAATCTTGTATAGGGCGCCATTTCAAAGCGAATTTATTAAATGTTCCATCAAAGGTCTGGGTAAACTGCAGATTACCAATTTAAGGATAGCTAGATCAGAATTTGGTAAGTTCGCTTTGAAATGTCAATCAATAAAGAGGTTTAAATATGGAAGAAGAAAAAGAAAAAAGCCTATCTGATAAAGATAAAAGACTAATCAAACAGGCTGTATTAGAAAGTGCGGCTAAAAATACAAATCTGCCACCGGATAATATTGCTAAAGCGCTATGTCGAGCTTTTACATTTATTGACCTTTATGGGCGTTAATAACCTTCATCAAATCTACGCTTTCTTTAATGAAGAATCAAAAGTTTTTGAAAAATACGCAAAAGAGATTACAGAAATTGTTAAGAAAAACTTATAAACAGACCTTGCAAAAATTCTTGCCAAATGCGGTAAGTCGAATAATCCCTTTTACAACTTCAATTTCTTTTTCTTGAGCAGCTTGTTTTAATTGATTTAAAACATTTTCCTGTACTGGATCTGGGAATGGCATATTAGTATCTGCGTCTTTTAATAATCCACCATTAAGGAGATAATTTAATAATGTAGTATTATGCTGTTGAAGTTCTTCTTGTTCGGTTTTAAATTTCAAGAAAAGTTCATTTTCTCGATGTTTATCATAAAGAGAATCATCGCTTTTATATTCACTATATGAAACGTCAACAAGTTTTAGTCGAATTAGATTATCAATTGAAGACTCAATTAAGTTAATATCTTGGCATTCTGGATTCCCTAAAAAGACATGATTAAAATGATCGGTATAACTATCATTTTCTTTATTGGTCACTCTGATTTTTGAAATAGTTTCATCTCTACCGTGATAGAGAGAATATAAATTTTGAGCATCCAGTGGGCTGAGGACTTTAATTATCTCAACAAAAGAGGGATGAACATTAATAGATTGTGTTTTATCCATTGATGAAGCAATTAATTTAGCAAACATTCCTCTTATTTCATCTTCTTCTATATAGAATTTAGATGCTTCAAGTGCTGGGCCAACAACACTCATTTTAGGTTCTTGGATATTTTCTTCAGGGATTTTTTCTATTCCCGATTTTACCTCATTAGCGTATTTTTCAAGATTAGCCGCCTGTTTTATTTTATATTTTTGGTAAGCATCATCTGGAAATCTACCTAGAGTTAAAGTCCAAATTTGGGTAAGGCTTTCAATAGGGCCTTTTAAAGCACCAGCTGCAGCTAATCCACTTAAAGCACCACTCACAATAGGGTACAATTCGTTCATAATAAAATCCTCTTTGTTTATGTAATGTAGATTAAAGTTTGGTCACTGATAATCATATCACTAGATAGAGAGGATTTCATTATGATGATATTGACAACACCGCTCACATCGGATTAAGATGCCCCACATCCAAGCCGTCTCAAACGGCTTTTTTTGTACCCAAATTTCACAGGAGAACACCATGATCACCTACCAACAACTTTGCGACCAACAACAAAAGTATAATGACGAACTCAACAAACGCCGTAATAAGTTGCGTCAACTTATCAGCGAATTTTGCCAGGCAATAAGCCAAAACTTAGGGCTAAGTGATAAATATTACAACGCAACGATTAACGAAGTTTCCGCTACTGTACCTTATGTCAAATTGCTGGAATTAAACAGTGATGAACATCAACACATTCATGTAATGGAGTTACCTATAATGTTTGATGAACAAGGTGACCCAATAGCCGAAGCTGGCATTTCCCTAACCCTTGAAAAATCACCAAATACCTATCCAAAACAAAGCGTATTTATTCGTATTGAATTTACATTAAAACAAAATATCCTCATCTTGCGCTTTACAGATTTTGATGATGGATTATTTAAGGTTACCGTTAATCTAGATGATGATAATCGCTTTGCTTATGCTGTTGAAGCCTATAAACAGCTTGTAATGAAAACTTTTACAATTTAATTTGACAAAAACCGCCATCTAAAACCCCAAAAAATCCGACCGCACTTTTCCACAAGAAATCCGTGCGGCGGATTTTCACACCCTAAATTCACTAAATCGACTAAAAAGGAATCAAAATGGAAAAGTTTACTTATGTATTTGCTGAAATCACACGCCCTTTAGCAAAGATTGCTTGTGCAATGTTTATCGCCTTTTTGATTGGCGGAATCTCCTATTGCTTTGCAAGCGAGCCTACCGCACTTGAGCGAGAAAAAGCAAGAATTAAATGGATTGCCGAACATGGGCAATATCAACAAAATCTAACCGAAGAAGGCGAAAAACAGGCTCGTGCTTACGTATCTATTAAACAAGCTGAAATTAATAAGGAATAGAAATGAAACTACCTTTTAAAACTAACAGCGAACTTGCCGCCAAGGAAGAACGCAAGAAAAATTATTTATCCGCTTATGTACTTTGGAAAAAAGCATCAAAGCTAACCGGAAAAGAGATAAATAAGCACTGGTGCATAAGCCGTGCGGAATGGTGCCAAAAAATGCACCAAGAAGAAGTGAAACTTAAAACGAGAAAAATCTATGTACCGCATTAATACCTATTATGGTCATACCATTGACTACATTAAGCCAGATCCTAACGAGATTGATATTCGTGATATTGCGCATAATCTCAGCTTTGAAAACCGCTTTATTGGCCAAACTGCTGAGCCTTATAGCGTAGCGCAGCATTGTGTACTTGGTAGCTATATTTTTGAAGAAATGGGATTGCCTGAGCTTGCATTTCTTTTCCTACTGCACGATGCGGCAGAAGCATACTTGAAAGATATTCCGACACCGCTCAAATATTTGCTAAGCGAGCCTTATCGCAATATTGAAGATCGCTTTAATTTAGCAATCCACCAGCGTTTTAATGTTGAGTATAAAAAATTGCCAGCTATTAAATCTATGGATTTATCTATGCTTGCAACGGAAAAAGAACAGTTACTTCCACCAGCATCTGTAGAGTGGCCGCAATTGAAAGGTGTCTCTCCGGCAAATATCGCAATTGTTTTTTGGCAACCACATCAAGCTGAATCAGCATATCTTGCCCAATTTAAACACTTAACTGAGATTTTAAACTATGGCGACAAGTAAAAAACCGCGTAAAAAGCACGATAAAAATGCCAACATTAAACGGCAGAGCGACAGAATATGTCGCAACTCTCTTGTGCTTTCCGTTATTGGATTAGGAAATGACGGCACCGAATGGATAAAAAATAATATTCCACAAGACAGAACAACGGCCACTGAACAAGATTTTGAATTGATGTATAACAAATCTCGACCATGGTCGTTTGTTTTCGGTGTTATTTGCCGTGATCAACTTGGAAGAGGTTATATAAAATTTGAATATCAATCTCTTGCTAACCAATTTGCATTCAACGCACCTGAAATGACTGATTACGTCAATGACAATATCAATGCCATTTTAAACGATGTAAACGAAGAGCACGTACTCTCCCCTTTCCTTATTGCATCACCAGAGAAAAAAGAGTTTACAGATGATTACATCAAGAAACTTTTAACCTGGAAGAAAGTGGAAACAACGCTTAAAACCCCATTTGAGATTAAAGCGTTGCGTGAAGAAGGAATGGCCGCATTACGAGAAATAGATCCAACAGCTTACTCAGATAAAGCAACTTGGACGATCCTTCGTAAAAATGGCTGTAATGATTTTGCCGATATGCGACTAGTTGGATTAGAGAAATATCAACACTGCAAAGGAATTGGTAAAAAACGCATTCAAAGTCTGATTGATGGCTACCACGCATTAATTAATGACGAAAAATTAATTCCAAAATTGACCGCACTTCGTGAATTTGAAACTCAAATTTATATCCACCAACAAACAATGGCCCGATTAAATCGAGCTGCACAAATGTAGGAGAACCACATGGCTAAATTTATCAAACTAACTAATACGGATGAATCAGATATTTTCATCAACGTAGAGCAAATTCAAACCATCACTAAAGATGAAAATGACACAGCTATTCAATTTGAAGATGGCACTATCTTTGTAAAAGAAACACCGGAACGAATTATTCACTCAATCCAATCTGGCGGCTCGGTTAATGAATTACCCGTTGTTGATGTCATGACCGCTAAGTAAAAAAAATGACCGTACTTTTTTGGAGTAAAAAAATGAAACCAAATTTTAGATATTTTAAATGTAAATTAGACGTTGAACCTATTAAATCATTAGATGAGCAATGGCGGAAAGATAGAGAGATCAGAGATGAAAAACTTGAAGCTATTTTTGACACTATCCCATTTTATGAAGTATGGAGAGGGAGCGAAAGTAGTATATTGGGTATTGTTTGTAGTTTAGATAATCCTGAATATGCCAAAATAAAAGAGGATAAGACCTATAAATTCGAAATGCTAGAAAATGAGAAAGTTGTCATCAATGGCAATGGTAGAACAAAAGCTGGTAAGGCATTTAACGCTAAGGTCCAAAGCGTTAGAGATATCTTAAATCAATACCCAAGCTTTAATGATTTTATGTTGCGAAAATTAAAACTTACTTGCTGGGTGCTTGGTGATCGCACTGGTTATGTGTCTGTATGTGGCGTTGCAAGTGACAACTTTATCGTATCAATACCAGAAAAATCAGATGGTTTTGGCGGTGATAAATTCCCTACAATCCCAGAATACCTAACCGAAATTAAACAAAGTGAGTTTCTTGCTCTACAGGGTAAATAGGTGTGTAAATGAATGAGATTAATGTGAGCATTCCTTATTCGTTGTTTAAAGAGTTATTTGAAGATTCTTCTAAATACAACCTAATGCCAACAACTGATGAGTATGCCTTTGAATCTATTGAAAATGTTAAAAAGTATTGGGTTTTGCTTAATAGCGGAACTAGAAATGAGTTAATTAGACTATCTAAGTGCTATATATCACTCAATGGAAGAAAAAAAACTGATGTAAAAGATTTTCTGCAATGGGCCGAAGATAATATCCATAATCAGCACCAAGCTAGTTTGCAGCGACCACTGGTTGATATTTTACCAGTGGTAAATATTGGCAACACAAAGCAGTAAATAAATATTTAACAAATCCAATAGGCGTTCCAAGTGAGCGCCTTTTGTTTTAATGGAGAAAGAAAATGAAAGAATTTAATTTAGATTCGGTTTTAAATGGTGAGCCATTCTATGCAAGCGGGCAAAAATGCTATATAGCAAGAGAGGTGACTGAATTTTTGGACGATAAAAGCTACCGTAGATTTGTTGTTATCTTTCCTGACGATCATACTAATGCGGAAATATGGGATGAACATGACTTAATTAGTGGTGATATTGAAATGTGGGAAGAGCCAAAGATTAGTATTGAAGATTTGCCTAAGCCGTTTAAGCCTAAAAGTGGCGATAAATATTATTATATTAATGAAGATGGGATTAGCATCGTCAGATGCTATGATGAAGATGACGATAGCGATGTTGGAATGGCCGAAAATGCTCAATGCTATCGCACAAGAGAAGATGCTCAAAAATGGCTTGATTTTATGAAGAGTACGATGGAGTAAATATGAAAACATTTAAAGAATGGCTGTTATATATACTTACAGGCTCTTTTGTTCTTGCTGTTACTGGTGCGTGGATAGGGTTGCTCTTTGGTGCAGCGTGGAAAGCGTTTTGCTGGGTGGTGTGATATGGGGAAAGTAAAAATAACTAAATTATTTTGTGATAGATGTGGCAATGAAATTATGCCATTAAGTAATGATAACCCTGAATATTTAATGACAAATTTATATGTCAAAAAGAATTGGGGTGTAATAGGTGTGATTGGAAATGCTGGAGGCATTGACGAAAAACAAATCGATCTATGCAAAGAATGCACTTGTAAGCTAAATCATTTCTTGTCTAGTCCTGATGTTACAGAAACATCTACAACAAGGGGGTAAACATGACTGCACCATCTTTAGCCTATCAAGATGCAATGAATGGCATTGCTATTTTATATGACGCATTATCTAATGCGGAAAACGAGTTAGATAAACTTAAAAACCAATGGGTTAAATGCTCGGATCGGCTACCTGAAATATTTAACCATAATGGATTGTGGCGAAGTGATGTGGTGATGTGTTTTGGTGTGGAAGAGCAAGGTGAGAAAAATGCTTACTTCCTTGCACACCTAGTACATGGAAATTGTTTTTATAACTCTAATGGAAGGTGTGAACAGGTTACACATTGGCAGCCACTACCACCACCGCCAGAGGATGAATAACAAACCACCGCTCTTATGGGCGGTTTTTTATTGGAGAGAATATGGGAAGAGAATTTTTTGACGAATACTGCAGTCCAGAATTATTAGAGTTAATAACTGGATATGTTTGTCCTAAATATCAGATGAAAAGCTTAAATGAGTTCGGAATTCCTTTCCTGCATCCAAAAGGAAATAGAAAGTTCCCGCTTGTGTTACGATCTGATGGCGACAAGGTTTTGAAAGGTGAAAAAGTGCAGCAGATTACCCAAACAAAGGAAAGAAGGCGGTCTGCAGTATTAAGTTAGTAAGGGGAATATTATGGCGCGTCCAAGAAAAAGAATTAATCAAGGATTGCCACAAGGTTTGGTGTGTCGAAATCGCAAAAGAGCGGACGGCTCAATCGTAGTTTATTACTACTACACGATGGCCGATAAAAAAGAAGTTGCTTTAGGAAAAGATAAGCATATTGCTATTCTGGAAGCTGCAAAGCTGAATATGCAGTATCTCACGAAGAAAGACAATATTCTGTTTATTGAAGTGCTTGAACGATACGAAAAAGAAGTTGTGCCGCTTAAAAAAGCGAAGAATACTCGAAACTCAAACATTCAGGCTATAAAGAAATTGCGCCAATACTTCCAAGATCCACCATTTACCCTTGATGAAATAGAGCCTATACACATTCGTGAATATTTAGATTGGAGAAAAGACGTTAAACCAACCGCAAATATAGAAGTTGGGTTATTTGGTCACATTTGGAGCATGGCGAGAGAATGGGGGTACACTGAAAAGGTTAGTCCATCTACAGGAGTTAAAAAATTCAAAGTGAATTATCGTGATGTGTACATTGAAGATTATATTCTAGATAAAATCTACGACTGCGCAACAGGGGATATGAAGGATATTATGGATGTGATGTATTTAACCGGACAACGTCCAATAGACGTGGTAAAAATCCATAGTTCGCACATCTACAATGATTTACTGCATATTACACAGCAAAAAACAGGTAAACGTGTTGCTATTAAAGTTATAGGTAAACTAAAAGAGATTATCGACAAGCGGATCACTGACGAAAATCAGTTTCTGTTTACGAATAAATGGGGCCGAAAACTCGAGCGGAGATCACTTACAGATTATTTCAAAGATACACGTAATGCGGCATCAAGAAAATATAAAGAGCTAGCCGAAGAGATTAATCAAGTACAATTGAGAGATCTTCGCGCGAAAGCAGCAACAGACCTTTCATTAATGATTGATGATGAACGAGCAAGAAAACAACTTGGCCATACTTCTGCACGTACCACTCAACATTACATTAGAAAAGAAAAACCACTCAATCCAACCAAATAAAAAAGGCTCTTCAAATGAAGGGCCTTTTTTTGTCACAAATCACGTTCCGAAACGTTTTTGAAACTCATTGATTTTATTAAACTTTAAAACCTAAAAATGAGAAAATATTTCGGAATTAAAATTGACTTTAGATAGCGTAAATACTGTATTATGCTCTTTTGAAGTCAATGTGAACCAATTTTGGTTTGAATGGGTGACGTTGCATTGCTTGAACTTTCACTGCAACTTCTTTACCTTCAACCACTAAAGTGATTACATCGCTATAGAAAGAATCGTGAGCTTGTGCGTTGTTTAATTCATCGTGATTTAAGATGATTGAAACAGGTGCTTCGCTGCCACCATAAATGATTGCAGGGATTTGACCGTTGTGACGCAGGCGGCGGCTCGCACCCTTACCTTGCGCTTGACGAACTTCAGCGTTAAATTTAAATGCCATTTTCATGTTCTCTTGATTAAAAGTTTAAAATAAAAAATTGCAGGCGACCCAGCAATTTTCCTAAATTTGCTCAAAGACAAACTTTGAGAGCGACGGATTATAAAATATTCAGCCCCACAATGCAAATTTACACAGCAAATTTTTTCTAGGCTTTTCAAGGCAAAGCGATTAAAATAAATCCCAATTTTTAATTAATTTTAACTAACTGATTGTAAGTGGGTTTCAAATGGAATTTCTTATCAGCTTTTTTACCGATTACGGTTATTGGGCGGTGCTATTTGTTCTGATTATTTGTGGCTTTGGTGTACCTATTCCAGAAGATATCACGCTTGTTTCCGGCGGTGTAATCGCTGGTCTTTATCCTGAAAGCGTCAATTCCCACTTAATGTTAGTCGTGAGTATGATTGGCGTACTTGCCGGCGATTCAACTATGTACTGGCTTGGTCGCATTTACGGCACGCGCATTTTACGTTTCCGACCGATGCGTAAAATCGTCACATTAGAACGCCTCAAGATGGTACGTGAAAAATTCGCCCAATACGGCAACCGCGTATTATTTGTTGCTCGTTTCCTTCCAGGATTACGCGCGCCAATTTATATGGTTTCTGGCATTACCCGTCGCGTCAGCTACACTCGCTTTGTATTAATTGATTTCTGCGCCGCGATTATTTCTGTACCAATTTGGGTTTACCTTGGCGAATTTGGTGCGAAAAATTTAGATTGGTTACACGAACAAATTAAAAAAGGCCAACTCGTGATTTATATCCTAATCGGTGTTTTAGCTCTATACCTATTTTGGAAATGGAAAAAAGCGAAGAAATCCAAAGCTAACTAATCTCATATAATTCAATAAAAAGAGCGGTAAAAAACAACATCGTTTTTTACCGCTCTTTTTTCATTCCAACTAAGCTTTAGAGGCTAAATATCGTTCCACGGTATCCACAATCGCTTGTGTTTGTGGATCGATTTCGATATTCACTAGATCGCCAATTTGGCGTTTGCCAATCAGAGTTCTATGTAAGGTTTCTGGAATTAAATTCACGCAGAATTCATCACCTTTCACTTCACCGATGGTAAGGCTTATGCCGTCAATCGCAATAAATCCTTTAGTGAGAATATATTTCATCACGTCTTTAGTAGGTAATTTAAACCAAACCTGACGATTATTTTCGCTTTCGATAATCTGTGAAACGCTTGCGGTACAATAAACATGACCAGATAAAATATGCCCACCTATTTCTGCGCCCATTTGCATTGCACGTTCGATATTCACAAAATCTCCTGCTTTTAAGCTGCCAAGATTGGTGATACGCAAGGTTTCCTGCATTAAGTCAAAGCTTACAAGATCATCATGAATTTCAGTCACTGTTAAGCACACGCCGTTATTCGCCACTGATGCACCGACTTCTAAGCCTTTTCGCATTTCAGCTGGTAATTTTACGATCTGTGTTCTAAAATTATCGCTATCTTTAATTGCATAAATTTGGGCGATGCCCTGTACAATACCCGTAAACATTATTATTCCTTCATTAAAAATTTTTCCAATATTATAGCAATAATTTATGAATTCTCGTCTTTTTTCTCAATACCGTATTGATATTAAAAAACTTATCCGAATAGCGACACCTATCGGGCTTGCCCAGTTAGCTCAAACTGGCATGGGTACCGTGGATGTGATTATGGCGGGGCGTGTGAGCTCGGCTGATGTAGGCGGTGTCGGTATTGGTGCCTCCATTTGGCTACCTTTGGTACTTTTCGGGCAAGGCTTATTACTCGCCTTGCCGCCAACAATTTCCTATTTTAATGGTTCTGGGCAGCGCCATCGCATTGCTCACCAAGTGAGACAAGGCCTTTGGATTTCATTTTTAGTGATGATTCCTCTTGCACTCATCATCTATCATAATGATTTCATATTACAGTTTATGAATATGGATGCCCACATGGCTGATGTGACGATGAATTATTTGCGTGCGATGGTGTGGGGCTTACCTGCCTATTTATTGCTGATTAATTTCCGCTGTTTGAATGATGGCATTGCCAAAACAAAACCCGCCATGGTGATAACTTTCATGGGGTTAATGCTGAACATTCCACTGAATTATATGTTTATTTACGGCAAATTTGGTGCTCCTGCACTGGGCGGTGTCGGTTGTGGTGTGGCAACGGCTATTGTCAACTGGGCGATGGCAATTTTAATGATTACCTATTCAGCTAAAAACTATAATGAACGTAGTTTGAAAGTCTTTGAAAAGATTATTGAAAAGCCTGACATCAAAACATTGAAAAAATTGACCGCACTTGGCTTGCCGATCGCCATTGCGCTGTGCAGTGAAGTCTCACTCTTTGCCTTAAGTAGTTTATTACTTTCACCATTAGGTGCGGATGTGGTCGCCAGCCACCAAATTGCCTTAAATACCAGTGCCGTAGCCTTTATGTTCCCCATGTCTATTGCGATGGCTGCAACCATTTTAGTGGCGCAAGAACTGGGTAATCATTCACCACAAAAAGCCAAAATCATGGCTCACGCCGCTATTATTCTTGGCTTGATTGCGGCAAGTGTATTGGCGTTGGTGATTTGGGTATTTAGTGCAGAGATTGCCGCATTAATTGTGGGTGATAATGCCACCGTTATTGCTCTTTCAGGCAGCTTATTAGCGATGGCAGCGATTTATCAATTTTCAGATTCAGTACAAGTCGTTGTGAGCGGTATTTTACGTGGCTATAAAGACACTAAAATTATCCTTTATATCACGTTACTTGCTTATTGGGGCGTAGGTATCCCTGTTGGTTATATTCTTTCCCGCACGGATTGGATTATTCCAAGCATTGGTGCAAAAGGTTTCTGGGTGGCCTTTATCATTGCATTAACCATTGCCGCAGCTTTACTCTTTATGCGGATGCGAAAAATCCAATCACAATCTGATGAAGCCATTATTCAACAGTTAGAAAGATTGAAATAGTTAAAGTAAAAAGTGCGGTCGAATTTGACCGCACTTTTATCTTTTACATCACCACCACATCAAATTGTTCTTGGTTGTAGTACTGTTCTGTTTTGACTTGAACTTGTTTGCTGATGAACATTTCGATCTCTGGCAATAAACCGTGCGATTCTTCTTTGATTAAGTAATCCGCCACGGCTGGAGAGGCATAAACCACAAATTGTTCGCTTGAGAATAAGTGGTTAACTCGAATGATCTCACGCATAATTTCATAACATACCGTTTCGACGGTTTTCACGCGTCCACGACCTTGACAAGTTGGGCATTCATCACATAAAACGTGTTCTAAACTTTCACGAGTACGTTTACGCGTCATTTCCACTAAGCCAAGTTGAGTAAAACCATTCACATTCGTTTTTACGCGATCTTTCGATAGCGCTTCTTCCAAGGATTCAATTACACGATTACGATGCTCATCGGTTTGCATATCAATAAAATCAATAATGATAATTCCGCCTAAATTACGCAGTTGTAGCTGCTGCGCAATGGCTTTAGTGGCTTCAATATTGGTGTTAAAAATCGTTTCATCTAAATTTCGATGACCAACGAAAGCTCCCGTATTAATATCAATGGTCGTCATGGCTTCGGTCTGCTCAATAATGAGATAGCCACCTGATTTTAAATTCACGCGTTTTTCAAGTGCATTTTGAATACCACGCTCTACACCATAAATATCAAAAATCGGCTGACTGCCTGTATAAAGCATCAATTTTTCACTTAATTCAGGCATAAACTCATCGGTAAATTCTTTAACCTCGTTAAAACAAAGTTTAGAATCGATATGAATTTTCTCTAAATTGGCACCGATAAAATCACGTAAAATACGCTGTGGTAATGCAGGCTCGCCATAAATTTTAGAACGGGTTGGATATTTGCCTTTACGCTCAAGCACTTTACGCCATAAACGTTTTAAAAATTCCGCATCTTGACGCAATTCTTCTTCCGTTGCCCCTTCGGTAGCTGTGCGAATAATAAAGCCGCCTAACTCATCACAAAAAGGCTCAACTAATGCTTTTAATCTTGCGCGTTCTTCTTCGCTTTCAATACGTTGCGATACACCAACATGGCTATTTTCTGGCATAAAGACGAGATAACGAGAAGGCAATGTAATATCGGTGGTTAATCTCGCTCCTTTAGTGCCCAACGGATCTTTTACCACTTGTACCACGATATCCTGTCCTTCGCGTACGAGTTCTGATATAGTTTTGGCGCGGAATTTCTTTTGCTCATTCACATCCACGCATTCGGTATGCGATAAAATATCGGAGGCATGCAAAAATGCGGCTTTTTCTAAACCGATATCCACAAACGCGGACTGCATCCCTGGTAAAACACGGGTTACTCGCCCTTTATAGATATTCCCCACGATGCCACGTTTGGCTTGACGTTCAATGTGAACTTCTTTTAAAACCCCCGTTTCCACCAGCGCAACGCGGGTTTCATTGGGCGTAACATTCATTAATAATTCAACAGAATTCATTTTTTCGACCTTAGTTTTAATGGTATAAGTCTATCGAAAAGGAAAATAGAATAATAGACCCAAATAAGGTAAAATATGACCTTTCTCAAATTTTCATGACTTTTTTTGAGGTATTTAATGTTTGGTTTAGACCCAACACTTATTACTTTTAGTATTTATATTTTCGGCATGATTTTAATCGGTGTCCTTGCCTATTATTATACAAACAACTTATCCGATTATATTTTAGGCGGCCGTAAACTCGGAAGTTTTGTGACAGCGATGTCTGCTGGAGCATCTGATATGTCCGGCTGGTTATTAATGGGCTTGCCGGGTGCGGTGTATGTATCTGGCCTGGTTGAAGGTTGGATCGCCATTGGTTTAATCCTTGGGGCTTATTTTAACTGGTTGCTCGTAGCTGGTCGTTTACGGATCTATACCGAATTTAACAACAATGCACTCACATTACCGGAATATTTCCACCATCGCTTTGGTACATCACATAATCTCTTAAAAATTGTGTCTGCAACAATCATCCTAGTATTCTTCACCATTTATTGTGGTTCCGGTGTGGTTGCAGGGGCGAAATTATTCCAAAACCTATTCTCAGTCGACTATTCCACAGCCATTTGGTACGGCGCATTAGCGACCATCGTCTATACCTTTATCGGTGGATTTTTAGCCGTAAGCTGGACGGATACCATTCAAGCTACATTAATGATTTTTGCACTGATTTTAACGCCTCTCTTTATCTTTTTAAGTTTGGGTGATGCATCACAATTTACTGAAGTGCTACATCAAGCAGAAATCGCAGCAAATAAAGACTTTACCGATTTATTTAGTTCTACTACACCATTAGGTTTATTAAGTTTAGCGGCTTGGGGCTTAGGTTATTTTGGTCAACCGCATATCCTTGCGCGCTTTATGGCTGCTTACTCGGTGAAATCTCTCATTAAAGCACGCCGCATCAGTATGACATGGATGGTGATTTGTCTTGCCGGTGCAATTGGTATTGGCTTCTTCGGTATTCCTTATTTCTTTGCTAACCCCAATGTAGCTGGCGTGGTAAATAATGAACCAGAACAAGTATTTATTGAACTGGCTAAATTGCTCTTTAATCCATGGATTGCCGGTATTCTACTCTCTGCGATTTTAGCGGCAGTAATGAGTACACTTTCCGCTCAATTATTAATTTCTTCAAGTTCTATCACTGAGGATTTTTATAAAGGTTTTATTCGTCCAAAAGCTTCTGAAAAAGAATTAGTTTGGCTAGGTCGTGCAATGGTTTTAGTTATCGCGGGCATTGCGATTTGGATTGCACAAGATGAAAACAGCAAAGTATTAAAACTCGTTGAATTTGCCTGGGCGGGCTTTGGTTCTGCATTTGGTCCTGTCGTGCTTTTCTCCTTATTCTGGAAACGCATGACTTCATCAGCAGCGATGGCTGGCATGGTTGTCGGTGCAGTGGTTGTCTTTGCTTGGAAATCGGTGATTCCTGAAACCAGTGAATGGTTTAATGTCTATGAAATGATCCCAGGATTCATCCTTGCTAGCTTGGCGATTATTGTGGTTTCTCTCCTTTCCGCAGAACCTGAAAATGAAGTAAAAGAAACCTTTGAGAAAGCAGAAAAAGCCTATAAGGAAGCAAAATAATGATTGATTTTCGTCCTTTTTATCAACAAATTGCCACCACAAATTTATCTGCTTGGCTAGAAACATTGCCTTTGCAGTTAAAAGAATGGGAAAAACAAACCCATGGTGATTATGCAAAATGGTCAAAAATCGTGGACTTTCTCCCTGATTTGCAGGCAGATACTATCGATTTAAAAAATGCGGTGAAATCTGACCGCACTTCCCCTCTTTCAGAGGGCGAAAAACAACGCATTGTCCATCATTTGAAACAATTGATGCCGTGGCGAAAAGGACCTTATCATTTATTTGATATTCACGTAGATTGCGAATGGCGTTCTGATTTCAAATGGGAGCGAGTTTTGCCTCATCTGGCACCATTAAAAGATCGTACCATTTTAGATGTGGGCTGCGGTAGCGGCTACCATATGTGGCGAATGGTTGGTGAAGGTGCAAAAATGGTCGTTGGTATTGATCCAACCGAACTTTTCCTTTGCCAATTTGAAGCCGTTCGAAAATTATTAAATAACGATCGTCGAGCGAACTTAATCCCATTAGGTATTGAAGAAATGCAACCACTTGCGGCATTTGATACCGTATTCTCAATGGGCGTGCTTTATCATCGTAAATCACCGCTTGATCATCTCACTCAACTAAAAAATCAATTAGTAAAGGGTGGCGAATTGGTGTTAGAAACCTTAGTGGTTGATGGTGATGCCAATACGGTCTTAGTGCCTTCAGATCGCTATGCAAAAATGAAGAACGTGTATTTTATTCCTTCCGTTGCAGCTCTCATTAATTGGTTGGAAAAAGTCGGCTTTACTAATGTGCGTTGTGTGGATGTCGCCACTACAACATTAGAAGAACAGCGTAAAACGGATTGGTTAGAAAATGAAAGTTTGATTGATTTCTTAGATCCAAATGATCACAGCAAAACCATCGAAGGCTATCAAGCCCCAACTCGCGCAGTGATTTTAGCCAATAAATAATGGTTTAAATAAAAAGTGCGGTCAAAAAATTCCATGTTTTTTGACCGCACTTTGCTTTTTTATTTTAAAGCAATATGTACCGTAATCTCTTCACGATCATGATACAAATGCTTCGCCTGAATATCAAATTCCAGTTCTTTTTCTGCTAACATCACCGCAAGATTTTCTAAGCACAACATCACTTCTTGATAGCGTTTTTTCATTGGTAATTTCAAATTGAAAATAGTTTCTCGGCACCAACCGTTAATTAACCATTTTCCAATTAAATTCGCAATTCGACTTGGTTGCTCCACCATATCACACACAAGCCAATCAATATGCTTACGTTTTGGTGGTTGGAATTTAAATCCATCTTCTGGGCAATGTTCTATTCTGCCAGTATCATGTAAGCTCGCCGCCATTTTGCCGTGATCAACTGCATACACAAATAAACCACGTTTCACTAATTGATAGGTCCAGCCGCCAGGGCAAGCACCGAGATCAACACCAACCATATTTTCATTCAAGCGTTTACTTTCTTCATTTCGAGGAATAAAGGTTAAAATCGCTTCTTCCAATTTTAAAGTTGAACGGCTTGGTGCATCCGCTGGGAATTTTAAACGTGGGATTCCCATAAAGTGGGTGGAGTTATTACCAAGATAGGAATACCCCACATAGCAACAATTCGGCTGCGTGAAAAAACAATGCAAAATTTGACCGCGCTTTGCATTCGGTTTGCCTTGTAACCAACCTTTCTTTTTCAATGCTTGGCGCAACGGCACAGTAAATTTTCGGCAAAATGTCGAAAGCTCTTTGGCTTCATTCGTATCTGCTGTTTCAACAAATAGCTCTACCGCTTGCTTAAGATTAATGTCTTCTGCAATGCGTTCATATTGAGCCAGAATTGGCGAAATACGATCTTGAGGATCGAGATTTTCTAAGAGATCTGACACAACGATCATTTGACGTGCAAAAATCAAACGATTAAAAGGGATTTCTCTTGCTAAACGATCTGCATCACCTGGTTGATAGCATTCAAAAATGACATAGCCGCTGTTTTCTACTACGCGAGCAAAACCAAATACACCTCGCTCAGAAGCTCGGTCGGTAATTTCTGCAGCGACTTCTTTTTCAAAGCCAATTCGACAATATAAGGCTAATTTATTCATGTTTTCCTAATTTAATTGAATCTTTAATCCATGTTCTAAAGGCTTGAATTTGTTCATCATCTAAACGATCTAAATGATTGACCACATAGAATGATTTTGGATCCCGCAATTCGGTTGGTAACACAATTTGCAAATGACCGTTTTCAATTTCTTGCTGAGCCAAAATGCGATTAGCTAATGCAATACCTTGCCCATGAACGGCCGCTTGCAATGCCATAAAAGTATGGCTAAATAACGGACCTTGCTGAATATTCAAATCATCTAATTTGAGATAATCCGCCATCGCTTGCCAGTTATCTCGAGTATGCGTATGAATCAGCGTATGCTTTTTCAAATCATTAGGACAACTTACTGGTATTTTCTCAAGCAATGAAGGCGCGGCCAAAATCACGAGGTTTTCTTCACCTAAACGATCGACTTGTAAATTTTCCCAATCACCTTTTCCATAATAAATGGCAATATCAATTTCTTTATTCAATAAACCTTCATCTTGATCGACGCCCTTCAAGCGTACTTCAATTTCAGGGTGTTGCTTATTAAAATCACTCAAATGAGGCACAAGCCATTGAATACCAAAGGTTTGTGGCACGCTAATGGCCAAATGAGGTTCAGCTTTAAGCGTTAATAAACGTTCAGTCGCTTCATTTAATTTTCGCAAGACTTTGTTAATATCAACAAAATAGGCTTTCCCAAATTCCGTCAATTCGAGTGAACGATTTTTACGTATAAAAAGCTCGACACCTAAAAAATCTTCTAATAATTTTATTTGATGGCTCACTGCGGCTTGTGTCACAAAAAGTTCATCCGCAGCTTTTGTGAAGCTTAAATGTCGTGCAGCTGATTCGAAAGACTTCAATGAATTCAAGGGAGGCAAACGTTTATACATAATTCTTCCCAACGGCTAAATTTTAGTTTATAATGATTAAGATCTAATTCGGATTAGTTTTTTTTATACGTCAAATAAAAAAACATCATTTGTCCTTCCATCACCTTCTACCTACAATATACCCATACTTAATGATTGGTAATTCCTTACAAGTTAATGAGTTTCAGACTTAAGTATGATGTTGTGTTTGCATATAGTTCGGTTCTCCGAACTGGAGTAACAATTAAGTTACTCATTTACTTCCTGTATATATTAAACCATTCTGGTTAAGCGCTGCTCATTTCGAGCGGCGTTTTTTTATTCCCGCATTCTAACATAAGCAAAATTTTATTTCCTGACCAACTTCACAAATTTAAAAATCCAATAAAAATTTTGAGAAATCACAATATTTTTGTGTTTAAAGGTTTTCATAGTTATCGTAATGGTGTAGATTAACTGCATTTCCATTCATAAAATTATTTATACAAATTAAGGAAGCAAAATGAAAGACTTAGACTGGAACAATCTTGGATTTAGTTATATCAAAACAGATTACCGTTTCATCGCACATTGGAAAGATGGTAAATGGGATGAAGGGAAACTTACCACTGATAATATACTACATATCCACGAAGGTTCAACTGCAATTCACTACGGTCAACAATGCTTTGAAGGCTTAAAAGCCTATCGTTGTAAAGATGGTTCAATCAACTTATTCCGTCCTGATCAAAATGCAAAACGTATGCAACACACCTCTGATCGTTTATTAATGCCACAAGTGCCAACAGAATTATTTATCCGCGCTTGTAAAGAAGTAGTGAAAGCAAACCAAGAATGGTTAGGTCCTTACGGCTCTGGCGCAACATTATATTTACGTCCATTCCTCTTTGGTACTGGCGCGAATATCGGTGTAAAAACCGCACCTGAATTTATTTTCTCTGTATTCTGCTGCCCAGTAGGCGCATATTTCAAAGGTGGTTTAGCACCATCTAACTTCATTACGACTGATTACGACCGTGCTGCTCCGATGGGAACCGGTGGTGTAAAAGTGGGTGGTAACTATGCAGCAAGTTTGCTTCCTCATGAACTAGCCGCAGAACAAGGTACACCAGAACGTAAATTTGCAGACGCGATTTACCTAGATCCTAAAACTCACACAAAAATTGAAGAAGTAGGTGCAGCAAACTTCTTTGGTATCACCAAAGATAACAAATTTATCACGCCAGCTTCTGACTCTATTTTACCGAGTATCACTAAATACTCATTGCTTCACATTGCAAAAGAACGTTTAGGTATGGAAGCCATTGAAGGTGACGTGTATATTGATCAACTTGAGCAATTCGCCGAAGCGGGTGCTTGTGGTACTGCCGCAGTGATTACGCCAGTAGGTGGTATTCAACACAAAGGTAAATTCCACGTGTTCTATTCAGAAACTGAAGTAGGCCCTGTTACACGTAAACTTTACAACGAGCTAACCGGCATCCAATTCGGTGATGTGGAAGCACCTGAAGGCTGGATTGTAAAAGTAGAATAATTTTCCTTTCTATCAACAAATCGAGATTCATTTAATTCAAGGACTAAGTTCTATCACTATAGGACTTAGTCCTTTTAATTTTTACACGCTTTGTATAACGTATGTTTCAGTAAAAATACCTCATTAATAATATTTAACTCACGCCAAAATATCGTCAAAATCAACCGCACATTTCCCCTTTTATTGTGTGCCTATATTTCAAATTATGATCTTCATCACAGTTTTATTTAAACAGATAGATTAGAATAAAATTGTCCATTTTTTCAAACAAATAAGGAAGAAAAATGATGACTCCCTCTGCACTTATAGGCGAAGGAATTAACCTGATGTTTTCAGGGATGGGTTTTGTATTGGTCTTTTTGCTCATTTTAATTTGGGCAATTGGATTGATGTCTAAACTTATCAACCGATTCTTTCCTGAACCTCAACCCGAACCCAAAACTTCCCAAAATTCAACCGCACTTTCTGCGGCACCTACTGACGATTTTGAGCGGTTACGTCCTGTGATTGCAGCGGCTATCGCACACCATCGCCGTACCCAACAGTTCAAATAAATAAGGATTTTACCATGACTAAAAAAATAAAAATGACAGAACTGGTGCTTCGAGATGCCCACCAATCACTTTTCGCAACGCGTTTGCGTCTTGATGATATGCTACCAATTGCCCATGAATTAGATGATATTGGCTATTGGTCGTTGGAAGCTTGGGGCGGTGCAACATTTGATAGCTGTATTCGCTTTTTAGGTGAAGATCCTTGGGTTCGTTTGCGTGAATTGAAAAAAGCTTGTCCAAAAACTCCATTACAAATGCTATTACGTGGCCAAAACCTATTAGGCTATCGCCACTATGCTGATGATGTAGTAGAACGTTTCGTAGAACGTTGTGTAGCAAATGGTATGGATGTTTTCCGCGTATTCGATGCGCTCAATGACCCGCGTAATATGAAAGCAGCGTTGCAAGCAGTACGTAAATTTGGTGGTCATGCTCAAGGGACTTTAAGTTATACCACCAGCCCAGTTCATACCATGCAAACCTGGCTCGATACCACAGAACAATTACTTGAAATCGGTATCGACAGTTTGGTCATCAAAGACATGTCAGGTATTTTAAATCCAATGGCGGCGGCAGACTTAGTACGTGAAATCAAAAAACGTTTCGACGTAGAATTGCATTTACACTGCCATTCGACTACTGGTATGGCAGAAATGGCGCTATTAAAAGCGGTTGAAGCTGGTGTAGATGGTATTGATACGGCAATTTCTTCTATGTCTGGAACTTATGGTCACCCTGCAACTGAATCCCTAGTCGCCACCTTACAAGGCACTGAATATGACACCGGTTTGGATATTCCTCGCTTGGAAAAAATTGCTGCCTATTTCCGTAATGTGCGTAAAAAATATGCCAAATTTGAAGGCCAATTACGCGGTGTAGATAGCCGTATTTTAGTAGCACAAGTGCCAGGCGGCATGCTTACTAACTTGGAAAACCAATTAAAACAACAAAATGCGTCCGATAAATTAGATTTAGTATTAGAAGAAATCCCGCGTGTGCGCAAAGACTTGGGCTACATTCCACTCGTTACACCAACCTCTCAAATTGTTGGTACACAGTCTGTTATTAACGTACTTACTGGCGAACGCTACAAAACTATCGCCAAAGAAACGGCTGGTATTTTAAAAGGTGAATACGGTAAAACACCTGCACCAGTAGATAGTGCGTTGCAAGCTCGAGTATTAGAAGGTGCTGTGCCAGTAACTGACCGTCCAGCCGATCACATTGCACCTGAAATGGCGAAAATTGAAGCTGAAGTTTCAGAACAAGCTAAATCGAAAGGGGTGAAATTGGCAGACAACGCTGTGGATGATGCTTTAATCGTGGCGCTCTTCCCGCAAATTGCTTGGAAATTCTTAGAAAACCGCAACAATCCTGCTGCCTTTGAACCAGCCCCAACAGGTAATGAAAGTGCGGTAGAAAATAAACCGGTTTCTAAAGCTGCACCATCTACTTCTGGCTCCGCTGTTTATACCGTAGAATTAGAAGGCAAAGCCTTTGTGGTGAAAGTAAGCGAAGGCGGTGATATTTCTCATGTCGCGACTACTGCTCCTCAAGCTGCGCCGCAAGTGGCTCCTGCTCCAGCAACGGGTGGCACACCAGTTACGGCTCCAATGGCCGGTAATATTTGGAAAGTTGTTGCAACAGAAGGTCAAACCGTAGCAGCTGGCGATGTATTATTCATTCTCGAAGCCATGAAAATGGAAACCGAAGTGAAAGCTGCACAAGCTGGTACAGTACGTGGCATTTGCGTCAAAGCCGGTGATGCTGTCGCCGTAGGTGACACTGTGATGACCTTAGCATAAGGAATGGTCTATGGAGAGTATTATTGCGTTAATTAAAGGGATGGGTATATTCCATCTGCAATGGGGGCAAGCAGTGATGATCGCTGTGAGCCTACTGTTGCTGTGGCTTGCCATCTCACGCAAATTTGAACCTTTGTTGTTACTACCAATTGGTTTCGGCGGACTATTGTCCAATATCCCTGAGGCAGGTCTTGCTATGACAGCATTGGAGAATTTGCTTCATCTCGGCTCACCAGAACAAATTGCCGTAATCGCTTCACAATTGGGTGTTTCACCCGATCTTGCTGCAATTAAAACAGCACTAAATTCTGCGCCGATATCGATGATAAATCAATTAGAAGCGTTATCTGTAGATATGGGTTATAGCGCCGGTATTTTGGCATTATTCTATAAAGTTGCGATCAACTACGGCATTGCACCATTAGTCATTTTTATGGGCGTAGGGGCAATGACAGACTTTGGTCCGTTATTAGCCAATCCAAAAACATTGCTACTTGGTGCGGCTGCTCAATTCGGTATTTTCGCTACCGTACTCGGTGCACTAGCGCTAAATTATTTCGGTATTATCGAATTCACACTACCTCAAGCCGCATCTATCGGTATTATCGGTGGTGCTGATGGCCCAACAGCGATTTATCTCACTAGCAAACTTGCGCCTGAATTGCTTGGTGCTATTGCCGTGGCAGCCTATTCCTACATGGCACTAGTGCCGTTGATTCAACCGCCGATTATGAAAGCGTTAACTACAGAAGAAGAACGCAAAATCCGCATGACGCAAATGCGCCATGTGAGTAATCGAGAAAAAGTCTTGTTTCCGGTGATTTTGCTGTTGCTCGTTGGTTTACTCTTACCGGATGCAGCCCCATTACTTGGGATGTTCTGTTTCGGTAATCTCATGCGCGTAAGTGGCGTAGTTGAACGTTTAAGCGACACCACACAAAACGCCTTGATTAATATCGTAACCATCGTACTTGGCTTATCTGTGGGTTCTAAACTGATTGCAGATAAATTCCTACAACCGCAAACGTTGGGCATTTTGATTCTTGGCGTGATTGCTTTCGGAATCGGTACAGGTAGCGGTGTATTAATGGCCAAATTGATGAACAAATTCAGCAAAAACAAAATTAACCCGCTTATTGGTTCTGCTGGTGTATCTGCTGTTCCTATGGCTGCTCGTGTTTCTAACAAAATCGGATTGGAAGCGGATAACCAAAACTTCCTACTTATGCACGCGATGGGACCAAACGTTGCTGGTGTAATTGGCTCAGCTATTGCCGCTGGGGTCATGTTAAAATATGTCGGTACGTTGATGTAAGGTTAAAAATGCTGAAAATACCTAAATGAGGTTCATTTAATAACAAAAAAGAGCGGTCAAATTGACCGCTCTTTTATTTATTACGATGTTCTTTACTTAACCAAACTCATCGCCAGATTCTTCGCGCCTTTAAAATCCACTTTACCACTTCCGAGCATTGGAATTTCATCCACTAAGAAGACTTGGCTTGGTAGCATAATTGGCGGAACATTTAATCCTTTAATGCGTTCATTGATCTCATCTAAAGAAAGCGCAGACTTAATTAAAAGCACAATGCTCTCGCCTTTTTTATCATCGCTCAAGGCAACGGCAACAAATTGAGTTTCTTCATCAAATACTTGTGAAAGTTTCTCTTCCACGCTGCCGAGGCTGATCATTTCGCCGCCGACTTTAGCAAATCGAGAATAACGATCCACAATGGTAATAAAGCCGTTATGATCGATATGGCCTTTATCACCGGTTTTGTAATAACGCACACCATCAATTTCAACAATCACTTCTGCTGTTTTTTCTGGTGCATTCAAATAACCTTTCATCACTTGTCCACCACCAATCAAAATCAAGCCGTCTTCTCCGACTGGTAATTCCTGCAAGCTTTCCGGATCCACAATTTTAATAATAGTGCCTGGTAATGGCATACCAACTGTACCGGCTTGATTAAAGGTAAACTCTTGTAAGGTTTCCGGATCAAGTAAATTAGGCATATTGACACTGGCTACCGGTGCTGTTTCAGTTGCGCCATAACCTTCGTAAATTTCCAAGCCAAATTTAAGTTTGAAGGCTTCTTTTACATCTGCTTTCAATTTTTCGGCACCCGCAATAACCATACGCACGTTTTGTAACATTAACGGATGGAATTTCTTATTGCGTACATACAATCTAAAGAAAGTTGAAGTCCCAAATAAAATACTCACCCGATGTCGAGCACACATTTTTCCTACTGTCGCCCCATCTGTTGGATCCGCCACACTCACCATTTTAATGCCTTCACACAATGGCAATAAGGTTGTCACGGTTAATCCAAATGAGTGGAAAATTGGTAAGGAATTCAAAATCACATCATCTTTATGGAAATTTAATAATTCACCGATCTGTTTAATGTTAGTCAGTAAATTTTTATGGCTTAATTCAATGCCTTTCGGATCACCTTCACTACCACTACTGAATAGGATGGTGGCATTATCTTCTAAGCTTACGTCTGCAAAGTAGCGTAATTTAATCCACCATTGTGGCGCTAAAAACGCCGTTAAAAATGACCGCACTTTATTCGCTTTAGTGATCGATTTCCCTAAATTTTCCATAAAGAGGGCTTTATCAGCCACCACTTGGCTAAAGTCAAAACCTTTTGCGTTCAACTTATCCAAGAATTTTTCAGAGGTAATGACTTGCGAAATATTGGCTTTCTTCAACGCTTTTTCCATCACCTCAGGGCTTAGCGTGTAGTTTAAATTTACCGGTACTTTGCCCATCACCATTAAGGTCATATTGATAATTGCCCCGATTGATGAACTTGGTAATAACACGCCAACATTTTTTTCATTCCCTAAAGCAGCTTTCAAGGTTTTCACAAACATCAATACTGCAGCAATAAATTTCAGGTTATTCAGTTTAGTGCCTTGCGCATCCACCGCGGCTTCTTTGAATAAATTCGATTTTGCCGAATTCAACCAATGGTGCATAAGTGGTTTACGTTTACTCATGACTTTTTCCCATACGGAGAAAGAAAGTTCGAGTACTTTTTGCTTCATCGCTGTCGCATCAATAAAGCCATGAATGGGTTTACCAAATGCTACTAAAATTTCACGTTTGCCTTGGCGTTTAGTTAAATTCTTATAGAAAGAATCGGCACGAGAGAAGCTGCTACCCCATAATCCACGTAAATAGAACGGAACAGTCGTCACATTCTCTAAATCTTTTAATACGTGCTCAAAGCCTTTTTGGAACTCATTAATTTGACCGTTATAGCTGATATGGCCTTCTGGGAATAACGCCACCACTTCACCACGAGCTAAATATTCACGAATGGTTTCAATAGATTCACGGCTTGAGCCTCCACCAATCGGGATCACTTTAAAAATACGGAAGAACCAAGTGAGATACCATTTATTGTAAATCGGACGATACATGACAAATTTAATCGCACGAGGGCTAGCCGCTTGTAACACTAACCAGTCAATCCAGCTAATATGGTTACCTAATAACAACACACCACCACTTTGTGGAAGATTTTTTAACCCATCCACATGAAAACGGTAATTCGCTTTTAACGCAAAGAGTAGGAATAAACGCGTAAATAAATGGGGTACTTTCGACATGGTATATAGACTCGCAGCAAAACATGCAGCAGACGTCACTAAGAATAAACCTTGAGTCGAAACATTAAGTTGTACAAAAACAATACTTAATAGCAAAAAAACCACCATAAACACGTTTTGTACAAAGTTGTTACCTGCCATGATTTTGCCGCTGATTTTCTCCGGTGCAAAATACTGAATGGTCGCATTTAATGGCACGATTAATAAACCGCCAGAGAAACCAAAGACAAAAGAACAAAGTGCTAATACCACCCCACTTTGGGCTAGGGTTAAGAAGAATAATGATGCACAAATACCCAATGCACCAAGCGGCACAATACCTAACTCAATATGCAAACGAGAAGCACGTCCAGCAAGATATGAACCAAGCACTAGTCCTACGCCACTTACCGCTAAAATTGCTTGAATGACAACAGCATTATCTTCATTGAACATCGCTTTATAATGTGCAGGGAACGCTGCCACAATAATTTGTGACACACCCCAAAAGAGACTTAATCCAATGACACTCAACCAAATATTTTGATCTGCTTTTAATGTGCGAACGTTATCTTTTAAATACCCTAAAGAAAGGTATTTTCTCATATCAAACTGACCATCTGTATTCTCAGCTTCTTGCTTAAAGAATGGGATTTTAAACGCAAAATAGGCTTCTAGTGCACTCAATAATACTAATGCTACACCTATCACCCAAACACTTTGTAATACTTCATTCGGGTCATCTGATGCCACATAATGCGCTTCAAAGAAGAAAGAAAAGGCAAAAGAACTAAATAGAATGGCCACAATGGTGAGCGCTTGAATCACACCGTTTGCCATACCGATATTTTCAGTACCCACAATCGATTTAATAATGCTATATTTGGCCGGAGAATAGACCGCACTTTGCGCCGCCAAAATCAATGTGAGTACAAAGGAAAGCGCAAACATGCCCGTCATATAACTCAATAAAATTCCCGCACTGATCACCACAGCCGCTAAACTGCTGTAACGGATCACATTGGTGCGAGAAAATTTATCGTTGATAAATGCCGAAGGGGAAAACAAGAAAATAAACGGTAATAAAATCATCGCATTAATTAATGCCGTTAAAACCACCAAACTCTCCCCTGAAAAGCTCTTCAGTAATACATTTTGAATGGTAATTTTATGTGCCAAATCTACACTGGCATTAATAAAGGCAATGGCTAAATAAGGCAAAAAGCCAGCATATTTTAAGAGTTTCATTTTGCACTCTCCGCTTGATAAAGATTAAAGGTTTTCATATTCAAGAGATAAGGTTTTAACACCAACAATAAATCAAATAAGTGTTTTAATTTTTCATCTTTTTGTTCGCTATTGGATAATGCCGCTAAAGTCACATTCACCTCTTTTTCCGCTAACATTTTTGCTGCAGCTAAATAAGCTTTCACTACATCCATTTCGGCTGCATCACAACGCGCTAAGATCGCCAAAATATCACGTTCTTTTGCTGTAAAAATGCCTTCACGAGGATTCAATAATCCTTCCGCTACCATCTCTTCGATTTGCTGAGTAGAAAGATGAAATTCTGCAGAGAGTTGCTCCACTGAAAATACTTCATTTTCAGCACCCATGATGATGTCTAATAATCCAATAAGACTTTCATAAGGATTATTCCAATCAAAATGAGGATGTGCAAAAAGTGCTTTAATTTGTGAAATCGTTGCATTGAAATTGCTTTGTAGATATTTAATAAAGCTGAGTAACTTCACACAATGTTCATCATAGAGATGAAAATTCGGTTTATCTTTCACCGGCTCTGGCAACAAACCTTCTTTCACATAGTACAGCACCGTGGATTTTGGTGTCTGACTAAGCTTAACTAAATCATTCATTTTTAACATCAGGATTTCCCTCTAAGTTGATTTGTTGTGTATTGTAGCGGATAAAAACAAAAAGTAAATAGTGTTACTTTATACTTTTAATTAAATTTAATAAAAAAGTTGTTCATCGCATGATAAACAACTTTCTTAATCAGCTTTAGCTTTCCACTTTTCGCCATAGATCTTTGCTATAAATAACCCCTACTGGATTTTTCTTCGCTCCCATAATAGTTGGAGAAATATAAACCGGTGTAGTGTATTGGAAAAGCGGTAACGCAAGGTTTTCCTGTTGGATCTTCTCACTTAATTTTAAGTAAATTTCTGACCGCTCTTTTTCATTTAAGCTTTTCAGTGCTTGCTCAAAAAGTTGATCGTATTCTGCATTAGCATAGCCATTTTTATTATCGGGGCTTTTAGAATAGAACAAACCCAAAAATGCCATCGGATGATTAAAGTCTGCACACCAGCCAGAACGAATGACTTGGAAATCACCCTTTTGGCGTTTCATTTGTAATGTTTGCCAATTGACGGGTTGGGCATCCACGCGCAACATATCGGACTGCGTTAATTGCCCTACTACACGTTGCGCGATATTCACATGCAAGGGTGCATCATCATAGAGCACATTTAAATGTAGCGGATGTCTTTCATCAATTTTATTTTGAGCCAATAACTGCTCGGCAACAACGGGCTCCCATCTTGAATCTTGTCCATTTAGCATAGCTTTCGGTAAAAAATAAGAACTTGGAATTGCCGCTGGAATCTCATTATTCACAATATTTGTAACCGAAACCAACGAAGCGATCGCCTTACGCACATCTGCCTTAGCAAGTTTAGGATCGTTTAAATTAAATTCATAAAAATACTCACAAAGCTTCGGAAAATGCTGAAGATCTGAATGAACTTCAGGCACATCAACCACCACATCAAATTCAGCCAATTTAGGCGCAACAAAAGGTAGATAAGCTACGCGTTCAAAAGCAACATTATTTTTCTGCCAATAATAGGGATTTTTCGCTAAGTGTATGCTTCTCACACTTTCACTTTCGATCATATAAGCCCCATTAGTCACAGGGGAATCAGGATCGCTATATTGTGGCACGAGGCTAATATGCGCCAACATTTCCGGCAAATACGGTGTTGGTTTATCAAGCTCAATGCGTAAAGTGCGGTCATTTTCCGCATAAATGCCTAAACTCTTAAAAGGTTTATTTTTTTCTAAAACGCCTTTCGCATTTTTTAGATTAAGATAAGCCAAATAAGATCTTAATGGACTATTGGATTGAGACAGTGCTTGCCAAGAAAGCATCACATCTTGAGCGACTAAAGGTTCACCGTTTGACCAACGAAGCCCTTCACGTAAGGTAAAGAGCCAAGTTTTGTTGTCTTTTGTTTGCCAACTTTCTGCGATACCTGGCACGATTCGTCCTTCCTGATCATAAGCGGTTAAGCCTTCATATAAATCGCGCAATAAGTTTTCTTGTTCAGGATAACGCACAAACCAAGGCTCAAAAGAAGGAGAATGAGTAAACGCCCGAGTCAGTAAAGTTCTACTCGGTTTTGAAGTATTTTCTTGTTCAATAGACTGGCTTTGTGTTGGTTGCTCTTCTGATACCGTATTTGTAGATTTCGGGCTATTTAATTTGTCACAACCGCTTAATCCCAAAACGACACCTAAAATGACCGCACTTTTAAGCCAAGTAAGGAAAGCATTATCCATTTTCAACGTCTTCTGTTTTAATCCAAAAGAAAAAGAACCAATATTTTACCGCAATTAAAATCGCAATGATCGTTCGTCCCACAACACTTGGAGTAAAATAAAAACCAATTAAAAGCATCGTGGTTGAAAAGGTTAAAATAGAGATTTTTGTTTTTTTCGTTAATGAACGTCGCTCATTAAAGGATTTTAGGTATTTTTGATAAAGTTTCGTCTCCAAGAACCAACGTTCTAAACGAGAAGAACCTTGCGCAAACGAATAAAGCGTGAGTAATAAAAAAGGTGTGGTCGGCAGAAATGGTAGAAAAACACCAATCACGCCTAAAACCAAAGAAATACAGCCTAGTATAATATAAATGGCTTTAATTAAAGGATTTTTTGGAAAAAATTTAAGTGCAACAAAACCGACTATAATCGAAAAAGTGATTAAGCCAGAAAACAATAACACGCCGTTCATTATTATTCCTAAATAAAAGTAATACGCAATTATTACTGATTTTTTAGATTTTTCAACCTTGATATTATAGAATTTGTCGCAACTTACTAAAGAAACTGTTAGCAAAAGGAATATTTATGTCTAATCCATTACTTCATATTGAAGGCTTACCGCCGTTTTCTCAAATCAAACCAGAACATATTCAACCGGCAATCCAAGAACTCATCGAAGAAAATCGTCAAGCCATTGAACAAGTTTTAAAACAACCGCACTTTACTTGGGAAAACTTTATTGAACCGCTTTCTGAAGCAGGCGAACGCCTAAGCCGCGCTTGGTCACCAATCTCTCATTTAAATTCCGTGAAAAATAGCCCTGAATTACGTGATGCGTATCAAGCCTGCTTACCACTACTCTCTGAATACAGTACCTGGGTAGGCCAACACAAAGGCTTATACAACGCTTATTTAGCCTTAAAAAATAGTCCTGAATTTGCCACTTATTCAGTAGCACAAAAGAAAGCCATTGAAAATGCACTGCGTGATTTTGAGCTTTCAGGTATTGGTTTGTCCGAAGAAAAACAAAAGCGTTATGGTGAGATTGTGGCACGTTTATCAGAATTAAGTGCACAATTTAGCAATAATGTACTCGATGCCACCATGGGTTGGGAAAAGGTTATTGAAGATGAAAGCCAATTAGCGGGTCTTCCTGAATCTGCATTACTTGCAGCAAGACAATCTGCTGAAAGCAAAGGCTTAAAAGGCTATCGCTTTACGTTGGAAATCCCAAGTTATTTGCCTATCATGACCTATTGTGAAAATGCAGCATTACGCGAAGAAATGTATCGTGCTTATGCGACTCGCGCTTCTGATCAAGGTCCAAACGCAGGCAAATGGGATAACACAGCGATCATTGAAGAAATCATGACGTTACGCGTAGAACTAGCCAAACTATTAGGTTTCAATACCTATACTGAACGCTCACTTGCGACCAAAATGGCAGAAAATCCACAACAAGTGTTAGATTTCTTAAATAATCTTGCGGATCGTTCAAAAGCACAAGGCGAGAAAGAATTAGCGGAACTCAAAGCTTATTGTGAAAAAGAATTTGGTATAACGGAACTTGCCCCTTGGGATATCAGTTTCTACTCTGAAAAACAAAAACAACATTTATATGCGATCAATGATGAAGAACTTCGTCCTTATTTCCCTGAAGATCGCGTTATTTCGGGCTTATTTGAATTAATTAAACGTATTTTTAATATTCGTGCAGTTGAACGTTTTGGCGTAGATACTTGGCATAAAGATGTGCGTTTCTTTGATTTAATTGATGAAACGGGAGAAGTACGCGGCAGTTTCTATCTCGATCTTTATGCGCGCGAAAATAAACGTGGCGGCGCATGGATGGATGATTGTATCGGCAGAAAACGCAATGCCGACGGTTCAATTCAAAAACCTGTTGCCTATTTAACCTGTAACTTCAATGCACCTATTGGTGATAAACCTGCACTATTCACCCATGATGAAGTCACGACTCTCTTCCATGAGTTTGGTCACGGAATTCACCATATGCTCACCAAAGTTGACGTACCAGATGTTGCGGGTATCAATGGGGTGCCTTGGGATGCCGTAGAACTTCCAAGCCAATTTATGGAAAACTGGTGTTGGGAAAAAGAAGCCCTTGATTTTATCTCTGGTCACTTTGAAACGCACGAACCGTTACCAGAAGAAAAATTAAATCAACTTCTCAAAGCGAAAAACTACCAAGCAGCGATGTTTGTGTTACGTCAGCTTGAATTTGGCTTGTTTGATTTTACCCTTCATCATACTTTTGAACCAGGCAAAGCTAATCAAGTACTTGATACCTTAAAAGCAGTGAAAGATAAAGTTGCCGTAATTAAAGGCGTTGAATGGGCAAGAACACCACATAGCTTTAGCCATATTTTTGCGGGCGGTTACGCAGCCGGTTATTACAGCTACTTATGGGCTGAAGTGTTATCTGCAGATGCCTTCTCTCGCTTTGAAGAAGAAGGAATTTTCAATCCAGTTACCGGTAAATCTTTCTTGGATGAAATTCTCACTCGCGGTGGCTCTGAAGAACCAATGGTCTTATTCAAACGCTTCCGTGGACGTGAACCTCAATTAGACGCATTACTTCGTCATAAAGGCATTGCAAACTAATAATTAACAAAGAGCGGTCAAATTTTTGACCGTTTTTTTATTTTTCTAATATACAAAAAATAAAAAAGCCCTCGGCAATCCGAAGGCTTTTATTTTTACTATCGTAATAAAAATTAGCGACGTAAACCTAAACGAGCGATAGTGCTTTGGTATAAAGCAAGATCAGTACGTTTTAAGTAGTCTAAAAGTTTACGACGACGAGAAACCATACGTAATAAACCACGACGACCATGGTGGTCTTTTTTGTGCTCAGCGAAGTGAGCTTGTAAGTGGTTGATTTGTGCAGTTAATAATGCGATTTGAACTTCAGAAGAACCAGTATCTTTCGCATCGCGACCAAATTCAGCAACGATTGCTGCTTTTTTTTCAGTACTTAGAGACATTTTTTACTCCTAAAAGGTAGTGTTATTAATACATCATTCGCCGATCTCTAACTCAGCGATGACAAGGAGCCTGAATTTTAACGATTGAAGCCAATAAAAGCAAGGAATTATTGTAAAGAAACACTTTAAATTCTATGCCTTAGTAATTACCACCTTAATATCTTCTGGTGCCGCATAATAAGGCGCAGAAGTAATAAACAAATGAATACCTAACTTGGCATAATCTGCCACATTATTTTTATTCACCCCACCTGCGACGGAAAGCGTAATCGTTTTGCCTTGCGTGTTAATGAGATCTAAGGCGGCTTTCACGTCTTCAACCGACCATTTATCTAGCTGAATAATATCAGGAGAGGCTGTAATCATTTGTTCGAATTGAGCAAAATTGTCTGCTTCGAGAGTGATCTTATTTTCTGGTGCTTCACGCTTTAAGGCTTCCACAATATGCACCCAGTTATTCGGTTCAGCCAATAAATTACGATGATTTGTGAAAACCAGTAAGGTTTCACTCACGCCTTGACGATGAATATGTCCGCCAGCAGCCAGCACCGCATTGGTCGCCAGTTTACGGGTATTCGGGATACTTTTACGGGTACAAGCCACCACCGCATGCGGGTTAATGGCTTTGGCATTAGCAATCATCTCCGCCGTGTATTGTGCCACGCCACAAGACCATTCCAATACAAGCTGCACTACTTTCCATGCCTGCTGTAATTTGTCCGCAGAATCGACCGCACTTAGCAACACAGCACCTGCTTCAACGGATTCCCCTTCATTCACATAAACCTGAGGCGTAATGTCTAATTTTTTCAGTAACCGTTCTGCCACCGAAATCCCTGCCACTACTCCGGCATTTTTACGTTTGAATTCAATTTTTGCAGGGACTTTTTCTAGCCCTAATGCGTGCGTGGTTAAGTCGCCGCAATAAATATCTTCCAATAAAAAATCATCGAGTTCTTTGTCTGAGAAATAAATCATAGTTTATCCTTAAATGTTGAGATGTTTTTGCAATTCCTGAACTGAAGTGCGGTAAATTTTGGCGAGGTTTTCAAAGGTCATCAGTTCACTTTTTTCACCTTGCTGGAAACCAAATTCTTGATCGAGCATCGCAATATTTTCAGCTAAATAGACCGCTTGTTGAGGATTGTGAGTCGTAATCAGTAAGGCGATATTTTGATGTTGTAACTGTTTAATTTTTTCCAACACTCTAATTTGGTTACCGAAATCAAGACTGGCTGTTGGTTCGTCCATAATCAACAATTTCGCCTGTTGTGCAATGGCTCGGGCGATGAGCACGAGTTGTTTTTCGCCCCCACTGAGTTCATGGTAATAACGTTTAGCAAGGTGGGTTATTTGTAATTCCGCTAAAGCCGCAAGAGCAAGATCTTTATCTTCGGCTTTTGGGGTTTGATACCATTTTAGATATGCAGAACGCCCCATCAACACCATATCTTGCACCAGAAAAGGAAAAAGTTGCGCGTGTGCTTGCGGCACATAGGCAATTTCGCGTGCTAATTCAGCGGCAGAATATGTAGCAAGCGGTCGATTTTGAAAGAGAATTTGCCCATTAAGTGCAGGTTGCAAACCTAGTAAGGTTTTTAAGAAAGTACTTTTCCCCGCCCCATTGGCACCAAGTAAACAGCAAATTTGCTGAGGTTTTAATGCAAAATTGATCCTGTCTAGCAGAGGCTTACTGCCATAGCCAATCTTCAGTTGTTGCGTTTCAATTAAATTCATTTTCGCCCTCTCAACAATAAATAGAGGAAAAATGGGGCACCACAAGCAGAAGTTAAAATCCCGATGGGAAGTTCAATGCTTGCAACCGTGCGGGCGAGTGTGTCGGTGAGAAGTAAAAAACTCGCGCCAAGCAACAACGATGTCGGCAGCAATAAAATAAAATTGGCCCCCACTAATAATCGCGCGATATGGGGCACAAGCAAACCAACCCAGCCAATAATCCCCGTAATGGAGACCGCACTTGCCGTGCAAAGTGTGGTGAAAATGATCAAAATATAGCGTGTGCGTTGGATAGGAATACCGAGGCTTTTAGCCTCATCTTCTTCTAAAGCGAGCAGATTTAAGCGCCAACGCAATAAGAAAAGTGGCAGAATACCGAGTATTAAAATAGGGGTAAGTTGACTTAATTCTTTTACGCCAACAGCCGTAAAACTGCCTAATAACCAAAAGGTAATCGAAGGTAATTGGGTGAAAGGATCGGCTAAAATTTTTAACAATGAAATGCCCGCGCCAAGTAATGAACCGATAGCAATCCCCGAAAGCACTAAGACCAAAATGGGATCTTGATTACGGCTTCTTGATGCAACCATCGAAACACATAACACTGCCAAGATACCGCCACTAAAGGCAAAAAGCTGCACGTAAAACATCGGTAAATTGTAGAAAATCGCCAATGACGCACCAAGCCCCGCACCGCTTGAAACCCCTAAGATATCAGGAGAAACCAACGGATTTTTAAACATCCCTTGATAAGTCGCACCCGCGGCGGCTAATGCGGCACCCACTAAACAGGCGACAAAAATACGCGGGGTACGAATATGCCAAAGCACCGTTTCAACAGAAGAAGGCGTTTGGCATTCCGTTTCAAATAGACAACGAATCGCTTGTCCCAGTTGAAGGGGAGAAATCGGAAATCGCCCCACATTCAACGAAAACAAAATGGTGCCGCCTAATAAAATCACTAACGAAGTGAAAAAGAGTTTGGGATTACGTTGAATAAAATACGGCATAACTATTTCACATCATGTAGCAATTGAGTCGCTTGTTCTAGGGTTAATTCAATCTGATAGAACACGTAATAAAACGTTTGCACTTCTTTTGTAAATTCAGTCATAGGTTTACCGCTAACTAAATGCGAGACCCAACGCACCCCAAGCAAACGGTTCACACTAGGTGGCGAATCTAACCAACCAAATGGATTATTCGGGATTAAAAAAACTTGTCCATTTTTGACCGCACTTAACTGTTGCCATTGCGGATTCTCTTTTAAGGTTTGCAAAAACTCTGGGTATTGGCTAAAAATTACATCAGGATTCCATAATAAAAGCTGCTCCATCGAAACCTGTGTGAGCCCTTTATGATCGCCTTCCACCACATTTTTTAAACCCACGATTTCAATGGCTTCTGTATGAATAGAGCCTTTTTGCCCTGTTTGTAGGCCATCTGCACTACGAGCTAAATAGAAGGTTTTGGTCAATTTAGAAGCATTATCGAGCGCTTGTTTGAGGGTTTCTTCGGCATACTTCGCTTGAGGTTCTGTAAGATTTTCTACGCCTAACACTTTCCCTAAATAACGTAAAGTAGTGGGTGTTTCACTGAGTTTGCCATCTAGCAGTAAATAAGGCACACCTGTTTGCTCAAAAGTCCGTTTGGCTTGGTCGATATAGTTTGGGGTGACATTGCCTACATCAATAATTAAATTCGGTTGTAATGCCACAATTTTCTCTGGCGAGAGCGTGCTGCCTTTTCCGGCAATTTTTCCTAAGGTTGGTAAAGATTGTTGTGCTGCAGGGAACAGTTTTCCGCGTTTTTCCATATTAAATCCCGCTAATCCTAGCAATTTATTAGGCGCACTTGAAAGTAGCAATACATCAGCCGGATTACCTGCACTTAATACTTTTTCAATTTTAGCTGGAGGAGGTAATTCCCCTGCCAAATAAGCGATTTCTTCTGTTGCGAATGCACTGGTTGATACACAAAACGCGAGTGCAATACCTATCCATTTTTTCATATTCTTCCCTCTTTTAGCGATTTAAAATGAGATGACTTTATTTTAACGCTATATATCTTTTAACATAGCAAATAAATTTTGTTAGAATAACATCGTTATGTTTTTTATTATATAGCATTTATTATTCATAGCTAAAGGTGAAAAAATGAAATGGGATGTGATTTATAAGTTTTGCTTGCTTTCTATGCTCATTGCAGGATTGGTAGGCATCTTGTTCAGCGGCTTAGGGATCTACTTTCAGTGGCCCATTCAAGGCATCTTTCAGTTGCATTTAGGTTCGGCATTACTGCTTATTTTGGGCGTGGCTTTACACTTCTTTAATCGAAAAAATAAAGCGGTCAAAATTGTGCAACAATTTACCGATTTAGTAACACATAATCGCTATCCTACCTATTGCAATTTAGATCGTTTGATCATGACGTTTGAGCACTTTTCAATTCTACAAATTGCAGAGCAACTTCAGCTCACCCCTTCGATTTTACTCACCGAATTAGCTAACGGAAAAATAAACTTCAGCGATGCTAACCGCACTTTGCGAGAAAATTTCCCTCATAATGATGAAAAAATTTTCGCCGCGATCACCATTGCATTGAAGTTACGCTTCAACCCTAACCTAAAAGGATGTTCCAATGGAAAAGAAACTGCTTTGCATCGCCATTAGTTTGGCTTACTTGCCTGCTTATGCCGAAAATGTATTTACCCTTGGTCAAATTGAAGTCATCGGTGAAAAATCGAGTGATCTCAGCACCGCTCGTATTGACCAGGCTGAATTACAAAAAAATAACCAAGATCGGGTGTCTGATGTAGCAAAAAGCACATCGGGAGTGTTTGTCGAACATGGCGGCGCACGCAACGAATACAATTTATTAGTACGTGGTTTTAATGCTCGCCGCGTACCGGTATTTATGGATGGTATTCCGGTTTATGTCCCTTATGATGGCGAAATGGACTTAGGTCGTTTTACCACCTTTGATTTATCTCGTATTGATATTTCTAAAGGCGCAAGCTCTGTGCTTTATGGCGCCAATACGATGGGTGGTGCAGTGAATTTAATTTCTAAAAAACCAACTCAACCTTTCGAAGGTTCTATTGGCTATGGCTTTTCACACGGTAAAAATGGCGGCACAGCAACCAATAAAACAGATTTTAATTTAGGCACTAAACAAGAACTATTCTATGCGCAAATAAGTGGTTCTTTTGTTGAAAAACAAGGCTTACAACTCTCTCATCATTATCAACAAATCAATCCAAAAGGCGATGATGGCGGTCGAGCCGAAAATTCTAAACAACGTGATAAAAAATTAAGTTTGAAAGTCGCTTATACGCCAAATGAGCATGATGAATACGCACTGGCGTTCTCCACACAAAAAGGCACCAAAGAATCACCTTTCTATTCTGGATCTGATAGTTTTGAACGCTATTGGCGCTGGCCGATGTGGGATAAAGACAGTATCTATTTCCTTTCCCATACTGAATTTGGCGCCCACAATCTCACGCTAAACACGAAAGCATTTTACGATACCTTTAAAAATGACCTACGTGCTTTTGATGATGCCACATTCAGCACTCAAAAGAAAAAATCAAGCTTTAATAGCTATTACCGTGATTATTCCTACGGTGCAGGCTTTGATTTAGGTGGCGATTTAACCTCCAAAGACCGCTTAAAATTCTCTACCCTCATTAAATATGACGTGCATCGCGAACATAATGATGGTGAACCTACCGCAGTCGATAAAGATCGTACCTACAGCTTTGGTTTAGAAAATACTCATCGTTTTAATGAGCAAACCTCACTGATTACTGGTATCAGCTACGATAAACGCGATGCCAGCCGTGCAGAGAAATTTGAAAAACAATGTGTTTCAACTCACCAAAAAAATGCGATTTGCCCGTTTGATATCGGTAATAAACACGCCTTTAATTATCAAATCAAACTTGCCCATCATTTCTCTGAACATGATGAATTTACGCTAAGTTTTGCGAAGAAAACACGTTTTGCCACCATGAAAGAACGTTATTCTCGCCGATTTGGTCGTACTGAGCCGAATCCATTCTTAAGCCCAGAAACCGCTTACCATTACGAAGCTAGTTATATGCATACCTTTAGCGATTGGTTAAGAGTGGATAGCGCACTTTTCTATTCTGAAGTAAAAGATGCCATTGAAGAAGTCGCGATTAGCAAAAAACTCAATCAATATCAAAATGTAGGCAAAGAAGCCTTTAAAGGTGCTGAATTAGCCGTGAATCTTTTTGCAACAGATAATTTAACGTTAGGGGCAAATTACACCTATACTCATGCAAAAAATAAAACCCAAGATACCATTGTGAAGAATGTGCCAAAACATAAATTCTTTGCATTTGTTGATTGGAAAATATTACCAAACCTTTCACTTTATGTGAGCCAAGAAGCGGAACATGGCCGTTATTATTTAGATGGCGGTGAAACCGTGAAGCTCTCTGGTTTTGGAAACAGCAATGCGAAATTGATCTATGAACCGGTTTCAGGATTAAGTGTAGAAGCTGGGGTATCAAACCTCTTTGATAAAAACTACGCTTACCAAGCTGGTTACCCAGAAGAAGGACGTGTTTATTTCGGCAATATCCGATATAAATTCTAAAATAAAAAACGGGCAACTTGTAAAAAAGGTTGCCCGTTTTTTATAAAGTTATTAATCTTTCAGCGCTTTGATTTTTTCAATCACATTTGTAGTTGAACAGCCATTTTCGAAATTCAATACTCGAACATCGCCACCATTCGCCCACACTTCTTTGCTGCCTGCAATCTCTTCAGGTTTGTAATCGCCACCTTTTACTAATAAATCCGGTAAAATCTCACCGATTAAACGTTGCGGCGTATCTTCATCAAAAGAAACCACCCAATCCACTGACGCTAAGCCTGCCAATACAGCCATACGTGCATTCAGATTGTTAATTGGACGACTTTCACCTTTTAAGCGTTTGACTGAATCATCCGTATTCACCGCAACAATTAAACGATCGCCAAGTTTGCGAGCATTTTCTAAGTAAGACACATGTCCTGGATGAAGAATATCGAAACAACCGTTTGTCATCACGATTTTCTCACCGCGAGCTTTAGCATGATCGACCGCCATTTTTAATTGGCTTTCTGACATAATACCGAAGCCGGTTTCAGAACGACCATGGATCGCATTCTCTAACTCCACAGTAGAAACCGTTGATGTACCCAATTTACCGACCACAATACCTGCCGCCACATTGGCTAAATAGCAAGATTCTTCAAAAGAACGACCATCTGCAAGTGCAGTAGCTAAGACACTGATTACTGTATCACCCGCACCTGTTACATCGAATACTTCTTTGGCAACGGTTGGCAAATGGAACGGCTCTTGATTTGGACGAAGTAATGTCATACCTTTTTCAGAACGGGTCACTAAAAGTGCGGTCAATTCGATGTCTGAAATTAATTTTAAGCCTTTCTCAATGATTTCTTCTTCAGAATCACACTTACCTACCACCGCTTCAAACTCTGACATATTTGGCGTCAGTAAAGTCGCACCACGATAACGCTCAAAATCTGTGCCTTTTGGATCGATCAAGACTGGTACGTTTGCTTTGCGTGCAATTTGAATCATTTTTTGCACATCTTTTAACGTGCCTTTACCATAATCAGAAAGCACTAACGCACCAAAGTTTTTCACTTCGGCTTCTAATTTCGCAAGCAACTCATGACATTCCACATTTTGGAAATCTTCTTCAAAATCCAAACGAAGTAATTGTTGGTGACGAGACAAAATGCGTAATTTCGTAATAGTTGGGTGAGTATCCAATGCCACAAAATTACAATCAATTTTTTGATGTTGTAATAAATTGGTTAAGGCTGTGCCTGTTTCATCTTGACCAATTAAACCTAAAATTTGCACAGGGACATTAAGAGAAGCAATATTCATCGCCACGTTTGCTGCACCACCTGCACGCTCTTCATTATCTTGTACTCTAACCACAGGAACCGGTGCTTCCGGTGAAATACGATTAGTTGCACCAAACCAGTAACGGTCAAGCATGACATCGCCTAACACTAATACTTTTGCTTGATTAAAATTGGCAGAATATTGAGCCATTTTGAAATCTCTCTGTTGGGATAATAAAATTTGGCGCAATTTTACCACAACTCAAATTTGCGATAAACTACACGCCGAACTAACCAGAAAAGAATTATGAAAAACGAAAAACTCCCTCAATTTCAACCGCACTTTCTTGCCCCAAAATACTGGGGGTTTTGGTTTGGTGTGGCGATTTGGCGAAGCCTTTTGTTACTTCCCTATCCCATTCTACGTCACATCGGCAATGGCTTAGGCTGGCTTTTCTCAAAATTAAAAGTGGGAAAACGTCGTGCCACTATTGCTCGCCGAAACCTTGAACTCTGTTTCCCAGAAATGCCCGAGCAAGAACGTGAAGCTATTTTGCAAGAGAACTTACGTGCTGTTGGAATGGCAATTATTGAAACCGGTATGGCATGGTTTTGGTCTGATGCGCGCATAAAAAAATGGTCAGAAATTGAAGGGTTAAATTATTTAAAAGAAAATGCCCAAGACGGCATTATCTTTGTGGGTGTTCATTTTCTTACGCTTGAATTAGGTGCACGTATTGTGGGATTACATCATCCTGGCGTAGGCGTTTATCGCCCTAACGACAATCCTGTACTGGATTGGTTGCAAATTAAAGGCCGCTTACGTTCAAACAAAGATATGCTAAATCGAAAAGATCTGCGTGGTATGCTCAAAGCCTTACGTAAAGGTGAAACCATTTGGTATGCGCCCGATCACGATTACGGCAGAAAAAATGCGGTATTTGTGCCTTTCTTTGCAGTAAAAGAAGCCGCAACTACGACAGGCAGTTATTATCTGCTTAAATCTGCACCAAATTGTAAAGTTGTCCCTTTTGCTCCATTGCGTAATAAAGACGGCTCAGGCTATACGGTCAGTATTTCTCCACCAGTGGATTTTTCCGATCTTTCAGATGAAACAGCAATCGCTGCAAGAATGAATAAAGTTGTGGAAAAAGAAATCTTAAAAGGTGTGGAACAATACATGTGGCTACACCGCCGATTTAAAACGCGTCCAACTGAAGATGAGCCAAGTTTGTATTCATAAGTGCGGTTGATTTTTCATCTATTTTCGAACACAAAAACGACATCTCGAAAAATAAGGAAATTTTTCCTTATTTTTTTCTTGATCTTTATATAATTAAATATATAATGAATCTCGTTTTAGATAGTAAACTTGTTTTATTACAAACACACTACTGGCTAGTGCATTCCCCCCACTCCTTTTGCACTAGCCATTTTTTTTTAAATCCCTTACCATATCTCACCTTTTTCTTTTCTCTCAAAAATGATGAACAATCTAGAACTTGAACGTTTACTAAACGAAAAACTTAGCACAGATAGAATCAATGATTACGCGCCTAACGGTTTACAAGTGGAAGGTAAAGCAGAAATCCAAAAAATCATTACAGGCGTCACCGCAAGCCAACCTTTGATTGATTATGCCGTTGCACAACAAGCTGATGCGATACTCGTCCACCACGGCTATTTTTGGAAAAGTGAAAATCCATGTATTCGCGGCATGAAAGGCAAACGCATCAAAACGTTGCTTGTGAATGATATCAATTTATACGGCTACCACTTGCCTTTGGATGTCCACCCAGAATTAGGTAACAACGCAAAACTTGCTCAATTATTGGGGATTATCGATCTTCAACCTTTAGAAAATAGCTCAACCAGCATTCCTGTTTGGGGAATGTTAAAAGATCCCGTTAACGCTGAAGAATTTGCGCATCGTATTGAACAAGTACTTCACCGTAAACCGTTAATTTGCACCGAAAACGGACCGCACTTAATCCGTAAAGTAGGCATTTGTACTGGTGGCGGACAAAGCTATATTGATTTAGCGGCAGCACAAGGTTGTGATGTCTTTATTACCGGCGAGGTTTCGGAGCAAACAATTCACTCTGCTCGTGAGCAAGGTATTCATTTCTTTGCGGCTGGTCACCATGCAACAGAACGCTATGGCATTAAGGCATTAGGTGAATGGCTAGCGGCTGAATATGGCTTGGATGTAGAATTTAAAGATATTGATAATCCCGCCTAACTGGTACAACGTGTGATTGATTGCCGAAAGCACACAAAACAAGTATAATCTCGTCGATTTTTTTAACTCAAACATAGGAAAAAATATGGGTTTCTTAACTGGTAAACGAATTTTAGTAACAGGTCTTGCAAGCAACCGTTCTATTGCTTACGGGATTGCAAAAGCAATGAAAGAACAAGGTGCTGAACTTGCTTTCACTTATTTAAATGATAAATTACAACCGCGCGTAGAAGAATTTGCAAAAGAATTTGGTTCTGACATCGTCCTTCCTTTAGACGTAGCGACCGATGAAAGCATCCAAAACTGCTTTGCAGAATTAAGCAAACGCTGGGAAAAATTTGATGGTTTCGTGCACGCTATCGCATTCGCACCAGGCGATCAATTAGATGGTGATTACGTAAACGCCGCAACTCGTGAAGGCTACCGTATCGCTCACGACATCAGTGCATTCAGCTTTGTTGCAATGGCACAAGCGGCACGTCCTTACTTAAATCCAAATGCAGCGTTATTAACCCTTTCTTACTTAGGTGCAGAGCGCGCAATTCCTAACTACAACGTCATGTGTTTAGCGAAAGCATCTCTTGAAGCGGCTACTCGCGTAATGGCAGCTGACTTAGGTAAAGAAGGTATTCGTGTGAATGCAATTTCTGCAGGTCCAATCCGTACCTTAGCGGCATCAGGTATTAAAAACTTCAAGAAAATGTTTGCTACCTTCGAGAAAACCGCAGCATTACGCCGTACAGTTACTATCGAAGATGTGGGTAACTCTGCAGCATTCTTATGCTCTGATTTAGCATCTGGTATTACTGGTGAAATCGTTCACGTAGATGCAGGTTTCAGCATCACTGCGATGGGCGAATTAGGCGAAGAATAATTTTTCGTACAATCTATTTTTAGGCAGGCTTTTCAGTCTGCCTTTTCTCTTTTTTTAAATATCACTATGTTCCAAGATAATCCATTACTCGCACAACTTAAGCAACAAATCCACGACAGCAAAGAACACGTTGAAGGCGTGGTAAAAAGTACAGATAAAGCTTATGGTTTTTTAGAGTGCGATAAAAAAAGCTACTTTATTGCCCCGCCTGCGATGAAAAAAGTAATGCACGGTGACAAAATCAAAGCCACCATTGAAAAGCAAGGCGATAAAGAACAAGCTGAACCTGAAGAATTAATTGAACCAATGCTCACTCGCTTTATTGCCAAAGTGCGGTTCAATAAAGACAAGAAATTGCAAGTTTTAGTTGATCATCCAAGTATCAACCAACCTATTGGGGCACAGCAAGCTAAATCCGTCAAAGAAGAATTACAAGAAGGCGACTGGGTTGTCGCAAATTTGAAAACGCACCCATTACGTGATGATCGCTTTTTCTATGCCACCATCAATCAATTTATCTGCCGTGCTGATGATGAATTAGTCCCTTGGTGGGTGACATTGGCACGCCATGAGCAATCTCGTCATCCTGTGCAAGGTGCAGAAAGTTATGAAATGTTAGATCAACAAACACGTGAAGATCTGACCGCACTTCATTTTGTCACCATTGACTCTGAAAGTACTCAGGATATGGACGATGCCCTTTATATCGAACCTATCGAGCAAAATGGTACACAAATCGGCTGGCGATTAGTCGTTGCCATTGCGGATCCAACAGCTTACATTGCATTAGATTCACAAATTGAAAAAGATGCGAAACAGCGTTGTTTTACCAATTATTTGCCAGGCTTCAACATCCCAATGCTGCCACGTGAATTATCTGATGAATTATGCTCATTAATGGCAAATGAAACTCGTCCTGCGTTAGTGTGTTACATTGAAACGGATCTTGCAGGCAATATCACGGCTAAACCGCATTTTGTATCGGCTTATGTACAATCTAAAGCAAAACTAGCCTATAACAAAATCTCAGATTATTTAGAACAAGTACCGGATGCATGGCAACCGGAAACACCTGAAATTGCCCAGCAAATTGATTGGTTACATCAATTTACTCAAGCGCGTATTCAATGGCGTAAAACGCATTCTCTTTTATTTAAAGAGAAACCGGACTACTCCTTTATTCTCGCTGAAAATGGCAAAGTGAAAGAAATTAAAGCGGAATATCGTCGTATTGCAAATCAAATCGTGGAAGAATCCATGATCATTGCCAACATTTGTGCCGCTCAATTCTTAGCGGAACATGCTAAAACCGGTATTTTCAATACACACACTGGTTTTGATAAGAAATTCTTAGAAAATGCCCATAATTTCTTAATGGCAAATTTAGCTAATGAAGAAAATCAAGCCGAGCTTGCAGAGCGTTATTCAGTGGATAATTTGGCGACCTTAAAAGGTTATTGCCAAATGCGTCATGATATTGAACCGATTGAAGGTGACTATTTAGAATTCCGTTTACGTCGTTATTTAACCTTTGCGGAGTTTAAATCCGAACTCGCTCCACATTTTGGGCTTGGACTAGAAGGTTATGCAACCTGGACATCGCCTATCCGTAAATATTCCGATATGGTGAACCATCGTTTAATTAAAGCCGTACTCACACAGCAAGCTTGTGAAAAACCACAAGATGAAGTGCTTGCGCGGTTGCAAGAAGCCCGTCGCCAAAATCGCTTGGTTGAGCGTGATATCGCAGACTGGTTATATTGTCGCTATCTAGCTGACAAAGTCGCTGAAAATGCTGAATTTGATGCAGAAGTGCAAGATGTGATGCGTGGCGGTTTACGTGTTCAATTATTAGAAAATGGTGCATCCATGTTCGTACCAGCTTCCACGTTGCATCCAAATAAAGATGAAATGCAAGTGAATGCTGATGAATTAGCACTGTATATTCAAGGGGAACGCCGTTACAAAATCGGTGATTTGGTGAAAGTGAAACTCACCGAAGTTCGAGAAGAAACTCGTAGTATTATCGGCCAATTAATCATTTAATGACTACTTTCCTTCTAACACTAGAAATACCGATCGTTACATAACGGACGGTATTTTTTTATAGAGCTAAAATTGTGGAAATTTTTTCTACGTTGATAGTATCAAATAAAAAGATTTTTAGGGTAGATTGAAGATGAGCAATATAGAAATGAGTTATTGATATAATATCCCCGCCTTGACGGCGGGGATAAAATAGATATTTAGGTAGAATTACATTTTAGGAATTTCTACGCCCGATGAAAGCACGTCTTGAATATCGGATTTTAAGACATCTGCTTTTGGTCCATAAATCGCTTGGATACCAGAGCCTTTTACGATAAAGCCCATTGCACCTGCTTGTTTCCAGCTTGCTTCATCACCCACTAACTCTGGATTATGTACGGTGATACGTAAACGTGTCATACAAGCATCAACATCTGCAATATTATTACGTCCACCAAGTAAGTTGATGATTTGGATAACTTGTGCGCTAGCATTCGCAACTTTCGGTTCATTGCTAGAAGTTTCATCTGAACCTTTCGCATCATAGTTACCATTACGGCCTGCTGTGGCAAGGTTAAATTTCTTAATCATAAAGTTCGCGATAAAGAACATAGCCACTGCAAAGAGGATTGATACCCAAATAAAGTTGATCACATCCATACCAATGCCGGCTTTAATCGCCATTGGTGTACGAGTTAAGAACTCAATGTTACCGAATGAATGCACACGTAAGTCAACAATATCTGCCATGGCGAAAGCACAACCTTGTACTAACGCATAAACAATATAAAGCGGTAAAGCGACAAACATAAACATGTATTCGATTGGCTCTGTTACGCCTGTTAAGAACACCGCAAGTGCAGAAGAAAGGAAAATCCCTTTATAGAGTTTTTTCTTGTCTTCATCCACATTGATATACATTGCGAGAGTCAAGCCCATTAAGATACCGGTTGAACCAATCATTTGTCCTACTTTGAAGCGAGCAGGTGTCACAGTTGAAAGAAGTTCGTTATATTGCGCTAAATTACCTGCATCTTTAAGGTTGATTAAGTCAGTCACCCAGGCAAGCCAAAGTGGATCTTGACCAAATACTTGTTTGCCTTGTTGTGCACCGGTTAAGAACTCATAAGTACCGCCTAATGAAGTGTAGTTCATTGGGATAGTCAACATGTGGTGTAAACCAAATGGAAGCAATAGACGTTCTAAGGTACCATAAATAAATGGTGCTAAAATTGGTGCTGAGTTTTGTGAGTTCGCAATCCATTGACCGAAATGATTAATTCCTGTTTGAACTAAAGGCCAGAATAATGATAGGAAGATCGCCACTAATACGGAACGATAAATGACAACGAAAGGAACAAAACGTTTACCATTAAAGAACGTTAATACTTCAGGTAATTTACGGAAATTGTAGTAACGATTGAAGGTTGTTGCCCCCACAAAACCCGCAATAATACCAACGAACACGCCCATATTTAACGCAGGTTGCCCAAGCACATTCACAAAGTAATTCGCCACAGGAATTTCACCGGCCAATATGGTACTTACGTGAGCATTTGGATCGACTAGCATTTCAAGTTTCACACCGAAAAAGTTACCGGTAATTAAGTTAATTAAAATGAAAGCAAGGCCAGCTGCAAATGCACCGCCTGCACGCTCATTTGCCCAGCTACCACCAATCGCTAACGCAAATAATAGATGGAGGTTACCGATAATCCCCCAACCAATTTGGGCGATAATGTTTCCGACAATCGCTAGCCATTCAGCATCGCTAATCAAAGGCAGTGAGTTACCAATACTCACCATTAAACCCGCGGCTGGCATCACGGCAATCACAACCATTAGGCACTTACCGAATTTTTGCCAAAATTCAAAACTAAGCATTTTTTTCATATTGATTCTCCTACAAGATGAGAGCTACTTCTACGCCAAAATGGTCGGAAACAATCGGTTTATTTTTGCCATTAAAAATAACCTGACTGGATAAAACCCTTTTTGCTTGGTTTAAAAAAATATAATCTAATCGCTTTTCTTGACTATGGCCCTTCCAACCGTCAATCGCTTTCTCTACAGTGATACCGCTATCCTTCTGCTCTGCCATATCAAAAGTATCGAATAAGCCTAAGGATTTAATTTGTTGATAAGCTTGCTGATCGCTTATTGCATCAGTATTGAAATCACCCATCAGGATTTTAAGATTCGCACTTTGACTTCGCTCTACAATATAACGAACATTATCAAGTTGGTTTTCTCCATCACAATTTGGCAAATTGATATGGCAAGAATAACATTCAATTAACTGGCCTTGATATTCTACCGTCAAGCCAATGATTTTACGCGAGAGAATCGAGTCAAGACGTTGATGTTGGCTACAATAAAACGCATCAACATCATAAACGGGCAAGCGCGTTAAAAACGCAATGCCCTCATCATATTTATCGTAACCAATATGCGAATTACTCCAAAAAAGCGAATATTTCTGTGCAACGCGTTGATTGATTTTATTTAACAGAATGACACCATAGTTATCTTGCTTTAACGTTGGCGAAATAGCAGGAGACGACATCAATTGATTAACCTCTTGTAAGGCAATGATGTCATAACCCTTTTCCACAATAGTGTCAGCAAGAATCTCTATTTTTTCCGCTTGGTTAGCTTCTAACCAAGCGTGTACATTCAGGGTAAGTAGTTTCATTGCTTCCCCTTAGCCCTCACAATGCCAAATATCTGCATTATATTGAGCGATAGTGCGATCTGATGAGAAGAAGCCCGCTTTTGCGATATTGTGAACGACTTTCTCATTCCAACTATCTTGATCTTCATAATCGGCTAAGATTTGTTCTTTCGCTTCAACATAAGCATTAAAGTCAATTAACGTCATAAACCAGTCTTTATTCAATAATTCGTTATAAAGACGTTCTAAACGTGTTTTATTGCCTAATTTCACTACTGCAGGATTCAGAATAAAATCGACCGCTCTTTTAATATCTTTGTCGTTTTCATAATACTCTTTTGAAACATAACCTGCTGTTTCATAAAGTTTAATAATGCTTTCTGAATCTTTACCGAATGTATAGATATTTTCAGCACCGGCTAATTCTGCAATTTCAACATTAGCGCCATCCATTGTGCCTAAGGTTAACGCGCCATTAAGCATAAATTTCATATTACCTGTACCAGAAGCTTCTTTAGAGGCAAGTGAAATTTGCTCTGAAATATCAGTTGCTGGAATCAGTTTTTCTGCTACGCTCACATTATAGTTTTCCACCAAATGTACGTTTAAATACTTATTCACTTCAGGATCATTATTGATTAACTCAGATAAACAAAGAATTAAGTGAATAATATCCTGTGCAATCACATAAGCAGGTGCAGCTTTTCCGCCAAAAATCACCGTAATTTTACGTTTTGGTAATTTACCTGCTTTAATTTCTAAGTATTTATGAATCACATAAAGCGCATTCATTTGTTGGCGTTTATATTCATGGAAACGCTTAATTTGCGTATCAATGATTGAATTTTCATCTAACTCAATACCTTTATTTTCTTTAAGGTAGGTTTTTAATGCCAATTTGTTTTCAAACTTAATTTTCGCTAATTGTTGGTGAACCTTTTTATCATCTTTAAAGGCTAACAATTTTTCTAATTTCGTTGCATCATGCAAATACTCATCACCAATCAATTCTTTAATGTAAGCCGCTAATGCTTGGTTAGAAAACTCTAACCAACGACGGAAGGTAATGCCGTTTGTCTTATTATTGAATTTTTCAGGATATAACGCATAGAACGCTTTAAGTTCTGAATTTTTCAAAATCTCCGTATGTAATGCTGCCACACCATTTACAGAATTTGAAAAGTGAATATCCATATGCGCCATATGCACACGTTTTTGTTTATCAATGATTTGTACTGCAGGATCTTTATATTCTGCACGCACTAATTTATCTAGTTTTTTAATGATCACCACCAAATGCGGCACCACTTCATCTAGATAATCGAGCGGCCATTTTTCTAATGCTTCAGCCAAAATGGTATGGTTTGTATAGCCCACCATATTACGTACGATTTCAACCGCTTCAGCAAACTTAATTTTATGTTTTTCGGTTAATAAGCGAATTAATTCAGGAATCACCATTGAAGGGTGTGTATCGTTGATCTGTACATACGCATAATCCGCTAAATCATGTAAGTTACTGCCACGCGCAATCGCCTCATCAATTAATAATTGTGCAGCATTTGATACCATGAAGTATTGTTGATAAATACGCAATAATTCCCCATTTTTATCTGAATCATCTGGGTAAAGGAATAAAGTCAGATTTTCTTCAATCGCAGTTTTATCAAACTCGATACCTTTTTTAATCAGTTTAGGATTCACTGATTTAATATCAAACAAATTGAGATAGTTCTTCGTGTCTTTCTTATAACCTAAAATATCAATACGATCTAATTTAGAGGTTAATGTAAATTTCTTAAATGGCACTTCATAACTAATGTCCGTTGGAATTAACCAAGAGTTATCCTCAATCCAATCATTAGGTTCGGCATGTTGTTCATTCTTTTTAAAGACTTGTTTGAACAAACCATAATGATAATTTAAACCTACCCCCTCAGCATTTAAGCCAAGCGTAGACATTGAATCAATAAAACAAGAAGCCAAACGCCCTAAACCACCATTTCCTAAAGATGGTTCTGGCTCAATATCTTCAATATGGCTTAATGATTTACCCGCACTTTCTAATTCCTCTTTAATATCTTGATACACACCAAGATTAATAAGGTTATTAGAAAGTAATTTACCGATTAAAAACTCTGCTGAGATATAGTAAACCTTACGTTTACCCGTGTTTTTAGGTTTATCTGCAGAAAGTGCTTTTACGTAATTTAATAATTGAATATAAGTTTCTTTATCACTTAATTGATCAAGCGATTTATTGGTTTCGTTTTTTACAAATGTACTAAATTTAATCATTAAGTTTTCCTGATTAGCACGTTGATATAACGTGGTCATTTTTGCTAAAAAGTCTTTTTTATCTTGTGTTAACTCTGATCGCTGCATTCTCCATTGCCAGTTTCCACCAATTGTTGAAGGAACATTCATTCTTGAACTGGCTGGCAAATCTAAAACATCTTGCATTGTGGCGATCGCGGTATTGCTAACCGTTGCAAAAAGCTGACGAATCATCGCCTGACAAATCGATTCATCCTCACCACGATGTGTATAATCATTAATATATTGTTGCTGTTGTTCGGTAAGTCCGTTATACCAACCATTAGTCACTTCGTTATCATGCGTACCGGTATAAACAATGGAATGTGGGATGCAATAATGCGGGCTATCTAAACTTTTTCCGCTGACATCTTCAAAACCAAATTGCAAGATCTTCATACCTGGGTAGTTACAATCTGCAAGCAATTTTCTGGCTTTATCATCAATATTACCTAAATCTTCAGCAATAATCGGTAAGTCACCCAATTGCTCTTTAACAGCTTTGAATAAATCATAGCCTGGGCCTGGCTGCCAACTACCATATTTGGCAATATCTGCTTTTCCATCTACCTGCCAATAATCAGAGAAACCTTTGAAATGGTCGATACGAAGTACATCATAAATCTTGAAGCTTTCTTCAATACGATGAATCCACCACGCATAGCCTTGTTTTTTATGCTCTTCCCAATCGTAAAGTGGATTGCCCCAAAGTTGCCCCGTTGCACTGAACTGATCGGCAGGAACCCCCGCGACAAAAAGCGGATTACGTTCTTTATCTAATTGGAAGAGTTCAGGTTTTGTCCAAACTTCCACGCTATCTGCAGCTACGTAAATCGGCATATCACCGATAATCTTAATGCCTTTTTGATTCGCGTAATGTTTTAACTCGCTCCATTGTTTAAAGAAGAAATATTGCGTTACTTTAAAGTACTGAATTTGCTCCACTAACATCGTGCGATATTTTTCTAATGTTTTTGGATCGCGCGCAACAGCTTTTTTATCATCCCATTTTTGTAATGCTTGATTACCAAAATGCTCTTTAATTGCCATAAACTCAGCAAAATCGTCCAACCATAATCGATTGTTTTTCTCGAAGTGATTGAAATCAGCTTGGAGTGATTGATTCGCTAAAAAATTTTTTACGGCTGTTTCTAAAATCGGACGGCGTGCGTAAAAGATACGTTCATAATCTACGCTAGTTGGATCATCACCAAAATTGACTGAAGCATAATCAGATTCTTTCAGTAAGCCCATTTGGGTTAGTAAATCAAAATCAATAAGGTGAGTATTACCTGCAATTGCAGAGAAAGATTGATAAGGTGAATCACCATAACTGGTGGTAGTAAGTGGAAGAATTTGCCAATAAGTTTGTTTAGTTTCAACTAAAAAATCGACAAAATCATAAGCCGATTGCCCAAAGCTACCAATCCCGAATGCATTTGGTAGCGAGGTAATGTGCATAAGAACACCACTTGAACGAGTAAGCATAATATTTCCTCTAGGAAGTTATATTTTGGCTCATTCTAACCTAACCGTATTTTTATGCAACAACTTATACGTAAAACTTTAAAACATTTTCGTAAAAGAGTAACTAATATCACATTTTACACGTATAACATTTATGATTTTATGATATGCTATGGCGATACCTACGGAACGAACGGTCGATAAAAGGATTAAAAATGAGCAAATACAAGCAGGTCTATAATGAGATAAAGACCCAAATTAATAGTGGTAATTTAGCGCCATTGCAAGAGCTTCCGAGTGAAAATGAACTCATGCAAAGCTATGGTTTTTCTAAAGATACTATTCGAAAAGCGCTTTCCTTACTTGAAATTGATGGCTATATTCAAAAGCAACAAGGCCGAAATTCGATTGTTTTAGAACATGATTTATCTAAACCACAAATGCTTTCTGAAATTAAAACCGTCAGCGAATTAAATAGTGCCTCAACACACCAAGTAAAAACCACATTAACCAGCTTGTATATTGTGCAGGGTGAAGAAGAGCTGATGCATATTTTTAATGTCGATGACCAGATTGATTTCTACCGTATTGCTCGTCTCCGTGAAATTGATGGCGAAGCCGTTGAATACGAGGTTTCTTATTTTGATCGCCGCATCGTGCCTTTTATTAGCCGAGAAATCGCTGAGCACTCTATTTATCACTATTTAGAAAACGAATTAAAATTAAAAATTAGTCACTCACAACGAAAAATTGTCTTTCGCTATGCAAACGAAGAAGAAAAAAAGGCAATTGATCTTGGTGAGTATGACATGGTTGTAAATGTAACAAGCACGACTTATTTGGCGGATGGTCGACCGTTTCAATATGGGAGTATTAGCTATCGACCAGATAAAATTGCGTTTACATCAACAGCAAAACGGCATGTCTAGTTTTTTTGTAAATGATAAGTTGTGATTAAAAATTCATAAAAAAGTGCGGTCAGATTGAACCGCACTTTTTGTTTAAACTACTTTAACCAAAATTGTCCTTTTAAGAGCTTTCCTAGCGTCATCAGTACTAACCCACCAATCATCAAGTTAGCAAAGATAAACGCACCGTTTGCCAACCCGCTCAGTACGTTATGATGAACAAAAGAAACTGCCCCGTTTGCTAAAGAAGCTAATCCGAATGAAAAAGACCAAAAACCAATATTCAACCCTTTTTCACTAATCCAAGGGAAAAGGCGAATTAAAAAGAACATTTGTAAAAAGCCGTATCCCCACAAGAGCTTAACGAAAAGATCTATCTCTCCCCCATTAAGTGATAAGTAAGCCGACGATCCCACGAATGCCGGTGCTAAAATGATCCCCATGGTTGGACGAAATTGAGGTTCAATCTGCAACACGCGTAAACGTTGGAATAACACCGGTTCATAAATAATCCAAGCAATCATCCCTGCACCTAAGAACAAATAGCCTAAATCTTGATAGCCTAGTAAGGCTAATGATGAGGCACTTGTAAAGTTAGTCGCCACAGAGGGCAAATAAAACGGTGGCAGTGTCGATTTCTGCTCAAATGTGCCATCTTTCCATAACGCACTAATACGCACTGAAGCAAACAATAATTGCCCAATTGTCCCGATCCAAATTAATCCCTCACCAATGAGAGGAAACAAACGATACAGAATATCCCCACTTAACATCGTTGTAATCGGTATTAAGGCAAGAAAAGAAAAACGTATCGGACAGCAATATTCATCGCGTACTTCGTGAGAGAAATAAATCATTTTATAAATATAAAGCAAGACGAAAAGTGCCCATACTGAAACAGAAATTAATCCAATAATATCACTCACATTTCGAGAAAAAGAGAGCGTATCGCCCATATGCAGCCAAGCTAAAGACAAGGCACCTAAACCTAATGGAATCGCAAAATACCCTGTTGGTAATGGAAATGGTCGTTTATCAGTCATTATTATTCTCCTAAAAATTGATACCTTATTAAGATTATCTCTAAACGCATGAATATTGATGTGGATTTATCTCAAAGACTAGAATAAAAATCTCATTTCTCTAAATGAAAGAAAGGGCTAATAAACATTAGCCCTAAATTGAATTAATATATTTTTGATTATTTGCAGATCACTTCTAATCCGCCCATGTAAGGACGTAATACTTCTGGCACCGTAATTGAACCGTCTGCATTTTGGTAGTTTTCAAGCACGGCTACTAATGTACGACCAACTGCCAAACCTGAGCCATTCAATGTATGCACTAAGCGAGTTTTCTTATCCCCTTTCGCTTTGCAACGAGCTTGCATACGACGCGCTTGGAAATCCCACATGTTAGAGCAAGAAGAAATCTCACGGTAAGTATCTTGTGCAGGCACCCACACTTCTAAGTCGTAAGTTTTGCAAGAACCAAAGCCCATATCTCCAGTACAAAGTAAGACTTTACGATATGGTAGATTTAAAAGTTGTAATACTTTTTCTGCATGGCCGGTTAATTCTTCAAGTGCTTCCATTGATTTATCTGGATCGACAATTTGTACCATTTCGACTTTATCGAATTGGTGCATACGAATTAAACCACGGGTATCACGACCATACGATCCCGCTTCAGAACGGAAACATGGTGTATGTGCGGTCATTTTGATTGGCAATTCTGCTTCATCAATAATCACATCACGTACAAGGTTAGTTACCGGCACTTCCGCTGTTGGAATTAATGCGTAAGGCTGTTCGCCTTCTAGCGCTAAAGTATGGAATAAATCTTCACCGAATTTTGGTAATTGGCCTGTACCATAAAGAGTCGCATGGTTAACTAAATAAGGCACATAAGTTTCTAAATAACCATGTTGTTCGGTATGAAGATCTAACATGAATTGTGCTAATGCACGGTGCATTTTAGCAATTTGACCTTTCATTACTGCAAAACGCGCCCCCGCTAATTTAGCCCCTGCAGCAAAATCTAATCCATTGGCATCTTCACCTAATGACACGTGATCTTTGATATCAAAATCAAATGTACGCGGTGTACCCCAACGTAAAATTTCTTTATTTTCAGTATCATCTTTACCTAATGGCACTTCATCTGCTGGAAGGTTTGGAATGCTTAACGCGATTTGATTGATTTCAGCTAACACCGCATCTAGTTGGGACTTCGCTTCATTAAGCTGTTCGCCCATGTTATCTACTTCAGCCAATAATGGTGCAATGTCTTCACCACGTGCTTTTGCCGCACCAATAGCTTTGGAACGCGCGTTACGCTCTGCTTGTAATGTTTCAGTTTTTACTTGTAAATCTTTGCGTTGTTCTTCTAATGCGGTAAGTTTTTCCGTATCAAGAATAAAGTTACGTTTTACTTTTAATTTTTCTGCTACTTCAGCCAGATTATTACGGAGTAAATTTGGATCGATCATTGGAATTCCCTATTTTTCATTATGAAACAGATACCTTTATTCTAGCGTGCTTTGAGCAAATAAACCAGTTAAAACCCTGATTTTTCTTTTATTAACCTCTTCAAAAACATCCAATTTTATGACCGCACTTTGCTATGATTTAATTTTGTGATCTCTGTCAAATTCTGAGAATGAGGCACTAGAAACAGCAAAAAAAAGTTCTATAATGAAAATGAACGTTAACCAAGAGGAGTAACCTATGTTTCCTGAATTTCGCGATTTAATTACTAATCTCAAAAACAAAGATGCTTATTTTGATCGCTTGTTTGAAAAGCACAATGCATTAGACCAAGAGATCAAAAATAAGATTGATAACATAGAACTCGCTACTCATACGGAAATTGAGAACTTGAAAAAAGAAAAATTACGGATTAAAGACGAGCTCTATCAATACTTGAAAAAGAAAGCAGCTGAGTAATTTGGTTTAATGTGAAGACAAAGTGCGGTGAAATTTACCGCACTTTTTTGTTTTAAGCGGTTTTGCTTTTTTGAGAGCCCAGATAAATCGCCACTAATGTCAACACTGCCCCCGCCCATTGCCAATGATTGATGGGCTTATCCAAGCCAAAATAATCAATCACAAGCGCCACCACCGGTTCGGAAAGCAGCAACAAACCGGTTAAGCCTAACGACAAATAAGGAATGGTATAAGCAATCATGCCCCAGGCGACGCATTGCATTACCGCACCATAAATGAAGACCAATCCCCAATCGGTGAAAGTGGTAGGATAAAGATTATCAGGATTAAAAATCAACGAAGGAATAATTAAGACAAACGCACCACTTAAACTCAAAATAAACATTAACGAAAATAAAGCGGTAGGTTCTTCTTCGTGCACTTTTTTAATCATAATCATTGACGCTGCAAGCATGCCAGCCGAAATGAGCCCAATGATAATGCCGTACATACCGTCAAAATTATGTTGTAACTCTTCCCCTGTGATTAAGACAACACCCGCAACCGCTAAAAAAAGGCTTAACATTTGTAATTTCGTTTGGCGTTCACCAAAGAAAAAATAGCCAATTGCGGCCAAAAAGAAAATCTGCAAGCTATTCAGCAATGTTGAAATACCCGGCCCTACGGCATATACACTTTCATGCCAAAAAGATAAATCAAAGGCTAAAAAGATGCCTGCTAATGCGACATACATCATCGCTTTACGGCTTTTCGGGAAACGCTGTCTTTTTAATTTCATTAAAAACCAGAAAATAAAAGAGGCAATAAGTAAACGCCAAAATGCAATGGCATAACCACCCACTGGCACAAACTTAACAATTAGGCTTCCTAAACCGAATAGCACACAGCCCACGACTAACATCGGGGCGGCGTAAGATTTTACTTTATCCATTAAATAAACATCGCCCAGACAGCCAAACTCGCCGCCATAAAGAATAAAATGAGTAAGCTGTTATAACTGAGTTTCCATTTATTAACACTGTGCAAAAGCAATACCCCTGCTATTACTAAATGAAGAACAAAATAAATACCGTATGCGAAAACACCATCAAAACTGACCGCACTTACACCTTGATAAATAATAAAGATCAGTACTGCCAAGGCATTTAGCGCAAGCAATAAAATCATCAATAATGGCAGTAATGCAATAAAACCTTGTAAACGATTACGAGAAACAGATAAACATAAATTCGCTAACAATACACCCATCACCGCTTGTGCCAATAGATTATATTGCACGAAATTTGATATTGGATTGCCAAAGAAAATCATCAAATAGGCAATTACACCCAATCCACTCACCAACGATGCCATTAAGAGAAAACCACGACGAGCCGATTCATCTTTAGGTTGTTTCCACACTGCATATACGGCAGATAACCCGCATAAGCTGACAATATCAGTCATCACGTAATGATGTGGTGAGGCTAAGCTAATTCCAAGCCAAACTAACCAATAAAGTGCAAAACAGACATTTGCTTTGATTAAACGTCCGCGTTGTCCTGGACAAATTTCGCCTTTAATAAAGGCAACCAAACAAAGTAGCTGAGCAATCAGCACACCAAAGGCTAAATGAGGAATCAGTTTTTCAGCAGATTGCAAAGACTCTGCAAAAAATTCGATAATTAATAGCAACCCAATTGGCAAGAGAGCAAGAAATGCGGCTAAGGGTTTGGATTGTTCTTCTGACATAAGATTCTCGATTAGAAAAAGAAGGCGTCATTATGCCAAAATTTACAGCTTTTTTTAATGGCTTTCGTGCATTTTGACTCATTCCCTTTTAAAATAAGCAAAATTATAACCGCACTTTAGGAACCACAAAAAAAATGCTATTAAGCGTACTTTATATTATTGGAATAACTGCCGAAGGAATTACCGGTGCATTAGCCGCTGGACGAGAAAAAATGGATATTTTTGGGGTAATTATTATCGCCTGTGTGACGGCGATTGGTGGCGGTTCGGTACGCGATGTATTACTTGGACACTACCCGCTTGGCTGGGTTAAACATCCAGAATATTTCATTATGGTGGCTGGTGCAGCTGTATTAACGGTTTTTATCGCCCCCTTCATCAAACATTTCATGCGCTACTTCCGCACGATTTTCTTGGTGTTAGATGCCTTGGGATTAATCGTGTATTCCATTATCGGTGCGCAGATTGCCATTGATATGGGTTATGGCTTTACCGTGACATCCATTGCTGCAACCGTGACAGGTGCATTTGGTGGTGTATTACGTGATTTACTTTGTAACCGCATTCCCCTTGTGTTCCAAAAAGAACTTTACGCGAGCGTATCATTCTTCTCTGCCGCTATGTATATGGCATTACAATACATTCAAGTAGAACACACGCTTTCAATTTTACTCACATTATTCAGTGGTTTTGCATTACGTTTACTTGCTGTTCGATTTGGTTGGGGATTACCTGTTTTCGATTTCCAAGAGCAAGATGATGAAACAAATGATAAGTTACCGAAGAAAACGAAATAACATCATGTCAAAATATGTGACACATTAGGAAGTCAGCTTGGATATTTGTCTGCTCTACCGTAATAGGACGATATATCTAAGATTTCCTTTTCTTTAATTTCTTCATTTCTTTTAATTTTTTAGCCTTTTCAATCTTTTTTAAAGATTCTTCATCATAAATTTTTTGATAGTAAGAAGCCCCTAAAAGAACAAAAATAAAAAATGGACCCCATATTAATAAATTATAAAAGAAATGATTAAAGCTCGGTGTTATATCGTTTCTCAATACTAAGGTAAAGTAAATAAAACTAACAGAAAAAATAGAGGCTATTACTATCCTAACAAATTTATTTAGTCTCATTTTTAATCACCTTATTTAAAATCTAGCTTTACTGCAAGTAATTGGTTACCCCACCGGAGACTATTTTCAAAATAGGCCGAGCTTACAAAACACCAATACAAAATCTATCAAATGATAAATCATCACACCTAATTCACAAAATCCTTAATTTTAATCATTTCACCTTGCTCATTTTTACGATAAGCTACACCATATTTTTGTTGAAATAACAAGGGATTCGATATGTTAGAACAAATGGGCAAACAGGCCAAAGATGCAGCCTTTATTTTAGCGCAGTTAAACACCACTGAAAAAAATCATGCGCTCAGCATTATTGCAGATCAATTAGAACAACAAGCGGAGCGTATTCTTGCCGCAAACCAAAAAGATATTGAAATTGCGAAACAAAATGGCTTATCTGAAGCCTTAATTGACCGCCTCTTATTAACCGAAGATCGCCTAAAAGGCATTGCGAATGATGTGCGGCATGTGATTTCGCTCCCCGATCCAGTGGGAAAAATCATTGATGGAGGCACCTTAGATAGCGGATTAAAGATCGAACGCGTTCGTACACCGCTTGGTGTGATTGGCACTATTTACGAAGCGCGTCCCAATGTCACCATTGATGTAGCGAGCCTTTGCTTAAAAACCGGTAATGCCGTGATTTTACGTGGTGGAAAAGAAACACAACATTCCAACCAAATTTTAGTGGAAGTGGTACAAAATGCCCTTGAACAAGCGGGATTACCACGCCATGCAGTCCAAGCCATTACCGATCCGAATCGTGAACTTGTAATGCAACTGCTTAAATTGGATCGCTACGTGGATATGATTATTCCTCGTGGCGGAGCTGGTTTACATGAACTTTGTAAACAACATTCTACAATTCCAGTGATTGTTGGTGGTGTGGGCGTTTGTCATCTTTTTGTGGAAGAAAGTGCTGACCAAGAAAAAGCCCTTGCGGTGATTGCGAATGCAAAATGCCAACGTCCAAGCACATGTAATACGTTAGAAACGCTTTTAGTTCAACGTTCAATTGCAGAAACCTTCCTACCAAAACTCGCGAAATATTTAGCTGAGAAAAAAGTGAAATTCCATGCAAAATCGACCGCACTTTCGATTCTTCAAGCTGCAAATATCGATGTGCAAGAAGTGACCGAACAAGCGCTACGTCAGGAATGGGGCTCACTCGATCTCAATGTTGTGGCGGTTGAAGATATGGATGCGGCGATTGCTCACATTCGTGAATATGGCACTCAACATTCAGAAAGTATCTTAACGGAAAATCAACGATTAGCGACACAGTTTATCAATCAAGTAGATGCAGCAGCCGTGTATGTTAATGCAAGTACTCGATTTACCGATGGCGGACAATTTGGTTTAGGTGCAGAAGTGGCGGTAAGTACTCAAAAACTTCATGCTCGTGGTCCAATGGGATTAGAGGCCTTAACCAGCTATAAATGGGTCTGTATCGGCGATTACACTTCTCGTAAATAGTCTGTTTCATCCATAAAAAAACCGCACCTTGAAAGCATCAAAGTGCGGTTATTTTTTATCTCGTTTTTAGTGTTTACCGAATAATTTCATTGCGGGTAATACAATCGCACAAGCAATCGCCCCAACAATCACACCAACGACTAACGTTGCCACATTACCTAATAAGCCATCAGCTAATTGATAATCAGCGAGCAAATGATGAATGAAATCTACATTATGCACAAAAATACCGCCACCGACTAAGAACATCGCAAGCGTACCGATAAAACTAAGTGAACGCATAAATTTTGGCATAATCACTAAAATTGCATTCCCGATTGACTTCGCTACGCCCCCTTTTTTGATAAGGTATAAGCCGAAATCATCCGCTCTAACAATCAATGCGACCAAGCCATAAACAAAAATAGTAATTCCGATACCCACTATCGAAAGAGAAATGATGCGAGTCAGCAAGCTCGCTTCGGTTAATTCGCCCAATGCAATAATAATAATTTCAGCAGAAAGAATAAAATCCGTACGAATTGCCCCTTTAATTTTAGCGGCTTCATTAAAGGTTGTTTTTTCTTCGTGCTCTTCATGGGCAATAAATTTATGCAGAATTTTCTCTACACCTTCAAAACATAAATACGCTCCACCAATCATCAGAAGTGGCACGATCAACCAAGGTAAAAATGCAGAAAGCAGTAAAGCAATTGGAATTAAAATGACTTTATTGACTAAGGATCCTTTGGTGACTGCCCAAACAATGGGTAATTCACGATCGGAAGATGCCCCTGTTACCTGATTAGCATTTAAGGCTAAGTCATCGCCTACTACGCCAACGGTTTTCTTGGCTGCTATTTTGGTCATCAAGGCGACATCATCAAGAATCGATGCAATGTCATCAATAAGGGTAAAAAGAGAGCTAAACGCCATATTTTTTCCTTTATAAAGTTAAAATTTAGAGAAACGAATTTTAAACTGGTCGAATGCTTTCAACATCCAACTTCGCATCAAACTCTTTTTGTAATAAAAGCAGTTTTTTATCTTGCTGTAAATCCGTACGCGCCTGTTCACGCAAGTCTTGATAAACTTTTTTGCGGTAATCCATCGGGGTTAAAACATCGGAATCTTCAACAAAAATCGACAATTTGACTGGCTTTTCATATAAACGTTCAAGATGCTCCAGTAAATTTTTAATATTTCGATCTTGTTTTAAATGGGCTTTTTCAGAATGAAGCCCGAGTTGAAGCTCATCTTCTGTTTGCGACTTAATAAAGCAATTTAATGCCAACTCTTTTGAAAAGCCAATCACGCCAGAACGTTCGACAATATCCGTCCAAGGATCTTGTTTTTGCGTAATTTGAATAATTTTCTCACGCAATTCTGGTGTCACATCTTTCAACATTGCCTGTTTAATATCAGAAGGACGCACACCACTATCTACTTTAGCTAAATCCGGATTACTCCACTCCCAACGGTAGGTTTCCGCATCGAGAATTTCTTGCTCTTCCGCATCCATTTCAGCATTGTCATCAATGGTATTTTCAACCGTCTCAATACCTTGCTTTAACTCGTCAGCTTGTTGAGTCATTGGATTTAGTACCGCTACTTTCGTTTGCGCAGCTTTCGGTGGTGTCATCTCTCGCACAGGAAGTGCGGTCATTTTTGGTGAATTTTTTTGCTCATCCAACGCTTGGAGATGATGCAAAGTTTCTTCTACGGCGGCTTGCTGTTCATCATGATGATGTTGGCGCTCTGATTGCTCAATTTGCGTTAATTGATTCAATGCCTCTAGTGCAGCAAGGCTAGCTAAATTCAATGAAGATGTGGTTTGCGTGGAAACCGGTTGAGAAGGTGAAGAATGCACAACTGCTGATTGAGCCATCGGCTTTTGCGCTTGTGCAGAATAATTTGCTTTGATGTTTTGCGACAGCACCGGCATATCCACATAACCAGAAACAGGCTGACTTTCAACCGCACTTTTCTGTGTATTTTGTTCAGGGGATAGCCCGCCTTGTTTAGGCGTTTGTGCTGCCGTAAGGAACTTTGGGTGGAATGCCAATGCCCTCAATAATGTCATTTCTGCACCAATTCGACGATTTGGTGCGGAGGCCAATTCTTTTCGACCCGATACAATTACTTGATAGAAGAATTGTACGTCTTCCGGTGAAATATGTTTGGCTAGAAAACCTAAGTGATCGTTTTCATCTGTCACACTTTTAGCGAGCAACTGCATTAATGCAATTTGATGTAATTTCTCAGCCGTTTCTGCCAGTAACTCATCCCAATCGCCCGCTTTTTCTGCCACCGTTTGGATGGTTTTCATTAAACGCTCACCGTTACCTTGATGTAAGGCGTAAATGATTTCAATCGGTTGGTCTTCATCTAATAGCCCAAGCATGGTATTCACCACATCGGTGGAAACTTTACCGTTGCCCATGGCTATCGCTTGATCCGTTAAACTTAAGCTATCACGAATACTACCTTGTGCCGCTTTGGCTAATTTATCTAATGCTGGCGCATCAAAAGGAATATTTTCGGCAGTAAGCACGCGATTAAGATGTGCTGAAATTTGCGGTTCATCTAATGCTTTGAGATGAAATTGCATACAACGGGATAAAATCGTAATCGGTAATTTTTGAGGATCCGTTGTCGCGAGTAGGAATTTCACATATTCAGGTGGTTCTTCCAAGGTTTTTAACAACGCATTGAAAGAATGGCGGGAAAGCATATGCACTTCATCGATGAGGTAGACTTTATAACGCCCTACTACCGGCTTATATTGCACGTTGTCTAATAGCTCACGGGTATCTTCTACTTTGGTACGAGAAGCCGCATCGATTTCAATTAAATCAATAAAATTGCCAGCTTCGATCGCTTTGCAGTTTTCACATTCACCACAAGGATCGGCAGTAATACCGTTTATACAATTCAAGCCTTTCGCAAATAAACGAGCAATGGAGGTTTTACCTACGCCACGGGTGCCGGAAAATAAATAAGCATGATGTAAACGGTTTTCTTTTAAACCGTTTTCCAAAGCAGTGAGCACATGGCTTTGCCCCACAACTTCAGAAAAGTTTTTTGGTCGCCATTTTCTGGCTAAAACTTGGTAGCTCATCGCATCCCTTTAAAAATTAATGGCCTTCAAAATTCACTAAGGTGTAGCAATCAATGCCTAAATCACGTAAGCGTTTTTCGCCCCCTAATTTTGGCAAATTAATCACAAAGGCAGCATGTTTCACTTCACCACCTAAACGTTGAACTAATTTCACGGTAGCTTCAACTGTTCCACCCGTTGCTAACAAGTCATCAATGATTAGCACATTATCACCTTGTGAAATTGCATCAGTGTGCAATTCAAGGGTGTCTTGACCATATTCTAATTGATAAGACTGTGCAATCACTTCACGCGGTAATTTGCCCGGTTTACGAACGGGGATAAATGGTAATCCTAATGCTAATGCAACTGGCGCACCAAAAATAAATCCACGAGACTCGGTACCAATGACTTTTGTGAGACCTTGATCTTTATACTTTTCAACGATCAAATCGATTGTGGCTTTGAAAGCTGCAGGCACTTCAAGCAAGCTCGTGATATCACGGAAAATGATGCCTTCTTTTGGATGATTTGGGATAGATTTGATAGAAGATTTGATTAATTCAAGTTGTTTGTTCATAAATAATTGCTCAAAAAAGAGTAAGAAAAAATCCTGTTTTTAGGCTCGCATTCTAGCATAGAAAAATGCAAAAGTGCGGTGAATTTTGACCGCACTTTTGTAAATAAAATGAATTAATCTGGGTAAATATCTTCCCCGTCTTTTCGAGTACGAAGAAGCTGTAAAATCCAGACATATTGTTCGGGGGTTGGTGTAACGAAATATTCAATTTCCTCGTTCATCGCACGGGCTGATTGCTCAGGATCGTCGCTTAATTGCATCGGTGGGCGAATTTCCATTTCATACTTCCCACTCTTAGCGTTATAGCGTGGGAACATTGGAATAACTACTGCTTTCGCTAATTTTGCCATTTTTTTTAACCCAGGAAGCGTCGCCTTATAAGTAGCAAAGAAATCCACAAAGACACTTTGCTCGGCTCCAAAATCTTCATCAGGAAGATAATACCCCATTTGGCCTTGTTTGATGTGTGCTAAAAACGGCTTAATACCATTTTGGCGAGCATGCATTTTCCCGCCAAAACGTTGACGCGCTAAAGTCCACAACCAGTCCACCAACGGATTTCGGTGCGGGTTATACATTGACGTCATCGGCATGCCGTGTGTATGCAAAATAATGCCAGAGGCATCTATCGCCCAACCATGTGGTACCATCAAAATGATGTTATGCCCTTCAGCTTTGGCTTGCTTGATATGCTCAAGGCCAATGAATTCGCTGCGTTTTTGTAAATGTTTTTTAGAACGAATGGCAATTTCACCAATACCAAGCATGACTTGTGCGACCGTCACAAACATCTCTTCAATTACTTTATCACGCTGCTCTGCCGTCCAATCAGGAAAACAGAGTTTCAAATTAATCTCAGCACGAATGCGTGGCTTACCAATTTTTTTCGTCAGTGCACGCGCCAGTTTCTCAGCCATTTTATCTCGTAAACGAAATGGCACAAAAGCGAGTAACAAAAGCACAAAAATACCGAGCCAAATGCCCCAATTTTTCGGATGCAAATATGACCATGAAAAATGTGGTTCATAGCCTGTTCGTGCCGTAATACGTAATTTTTTCTGAGAGTCTGTCATAATCAATCGTTAAAAATGAAACCAACCTTGATCATACGCCATTTTTATCGTCATGATAAATGACATAATCACCACCATCGGTCTGATCAGTTGTTTGCCTTTTGCCATCACCATTTTAGCCCCTAAATTGGCACCTATCAGGCTTCCTGCCATCATGACTAACCCAACAGTCCAAATCACATGACCACCAATTAGGAAAAAAATTAATGAGGCTAAATTTGAGGTTAAATTCATCACTTTCGCATGGGCAGTCGCTTTGGTTAGGTTAAATCCAAGTAGTGTCACACAAGCTAGGTTCATCAATGAACCCGTCCCAGGCCCAAAAAAGCCGTCATAAAAACCCAGTAATGAACCAAAACATAACGCAAAAACAGCGTAAGAAATTCGTTGTTTACGATCACTTTCGCCCAATTTCGGTGTAAATAAAAAGTATAAGCCGATCGCTAAAATAAGAAATGGAAGCCCTTTTTTAATTAATAACGCATCTAAACTTTGAATAAGCAAGGTACCAATCACCGAGCCGATAAAAATCACCAGTAAGATGAAAGAAAACTCCGATAAATTGACTGCTCTTTTACGCAAAAAGTAAATACTTGCCGACAACGCACCACCAAACGCTTGTAATTTATTTGTACCTAACGCCATCGCAGGTGGCATGCCTGTCATTAATAAGGCAGGGATTGTAATTAAGCCTCCACCACCCGCAATCGCATCAATAAATGCGGCAATAAAGGCAGCAGCAAAAAGCATGGCTAATATATCAATCCCCAACTCCATGATTTAACTCCTACTCTAACCATTCGCTACTATTTGGCGAACTCAACACTTGTTGGCATAAAAACGGTTCTGGTGGTGTCACTTTTGGTTTAGAAGAGCCTGAACCTGGTTTTGCGGGTTCAAACCAAGAATAAAGTTCATCACCACATCCATCACCTGCTGGTACCGGTGCTTGATCTTCACAATAAGCCGCATCTTTCGGACAAGCAATACGCACGTGGAAATGCGAATCATGTCCAAACCATGGGCGAATTTTATGTAACCAGGTACGATCATCTCCTGCAGTTTGACAAAGTTTTAATTTAATTGCGGGGTTCACAAAAATACGGGTGACTTTTGGATCTTGCGCAGCCAATTTAATTAGCGTTGCATGATTGTTATTCCACACATTTTCATCAACACGTTGTGTTTGACGATTCACCACAAGTAAGCCTTTTCCATCTGAATTTAGTGCTTCACTGTCTGTCATTGTGCCCATACGCAACCAAATATCCGCATCTAACCCCATTTGATGGCTTGCATGCCCCGTTAAAAAGCGCCCACCACCCGGCATGGCAATATCTCCCACTAACATCGTTGGTAAGCCTGCAGACTTCGCTTTTTGCCCAAGACGCTGTAAATAGGCAATCATATCCGGATGACCATAATAGCGATTTTTATTCATACGAATAACTTGATAGCCCTCACCTTTATAAGGCAATGGCTCCGCCCCGATAATACAACCATTCGAATAGCTACCAATTGGATTCGCTTTACCATCTGTTGCTGGAATTGGACGTTTAATTCGTTGCCAATCTTGTGGTGATGCCATTGTTTGTAGAGAGAAAAAAACACTCCCTAAAACAACCGCACTTGAAAGTAATTTTGCTAAAGATTTATTCATAAGATTTCCTAAAACGAATGACCTTATCTTCAATAAAAGAAAAAATAAACTTAATTTAAAAGAGTTATCTGCATTGCGCCTTAAAACGCAATAAATGGTCGAGTAACACAATCGCGACCATTGCCTCCGCAATGGGTACTGCACGAACACCCACACAAGGATCATGACGACCTTTTGTCACCACTTCCACGGGTTCTCCCGCTAAATTAATAGAACGTCCTGGAATCGTGATACTGGACGTCGGTTTTAGTGCAATGGTCGCAATAATTGGCTGACCTGAGCTAATGCCCCCTAAAATACCGCCAGCATGGTTGCTTTTAAAACCATTTGGTGTCATTTCATCACGATGTTCACTTCCACGCTGTTCAACCACGGCAAAACCATCGCCAATTTCTACACCTTTAACGGCATTAATCCCCATTAAAGCATGGGCTAAATCGGCATCAAGTCGATCAAAAACAGGCTCTCCTAAACCGACAGGAACATTCTCTGCAATCACCGTTAGTTTTGCCCCAATCGAATCACCTTCTTTTTTCAATTCACGGATTAATTCATCAAATTTTTCGACCACACTTTCATCTGGACAGAAAAATGGATTGCTATTCACTTTATCCCAATCAATTTTGCCGACAGTTTGTGGTACAATCTTCACTTCGCCAATTTGACTCAAAAAGCCACGCACTTCAATGCCAAACTGCTCACGTAAATATTTCTTCGCAATCGCACCTGCAGCAACACGCATGGCGGTTTCTCGTGCAGAAGAACGACCACCACCGCGATAATCACGAATACCGTATTTTTGTTGATAGGTAAAATCTGCATGCCCAGGACGGAAACGATCTTTGATATCGCCATAATCTTGTGAACGTTGATCACCATTTTTAATGATCATCCCAATGCTGGTACCGGTTGTTTTACCTTCAAATACCCCAGATAAAATCTGTACTTCATCGTCTTCACGACGTGGCGTAGTGTAACGCGATGTACCAGGTTTACGACGATCTAAATCTGGTTGAATATCGGCTTCCGATAATTCAAGATTCGGTGGCACACCATCAACGATGCAGCCTAATGCAATACCATGTGACTCCCCAAAGGTTGTCACACGAAAAAGTTGTCCGATAGTATTCCCTGCCATATTTTCTCTCTTTAATTAATGATTTTGGGCTAATTTTGCCACATCAATAAATGGAATTTCTTCGCCTGTATCTTTATTCTTGATAAAGATATCTAATTGGTTGAATGCAATATCAATATTATTTTCTGCAAATAACTCATTCACACGGCGATTGAGAGCATCAAGCGTATCATTTCTCTCAGATACTTGCCCTACATAAACACGTAATTCGTGATCTAATGTACTTGCCCCAAAGGTCAAGAATAATGCTCTTGGTTCTGGATCTTTTAAGACACTTGGTTGCTCATGCGCGGCTTGCAATAATAAGCGTTTCACTAAGTCTAAATCTGAACCATACGCCACACCAACGGAAACCACTAAACGAGTAACGGTATTAGATAATGCCCAGTTGATCACTTGACCTGTTACAAAGGACTTATTTGGCACAATCACTTCTTTGCGATCAGGATCAATCATGGTAATGGCACGAATACGGAATTTCGCCACCGTCCCCGTAACACCATTAATTGTCACGGTATCGCCCACACGAATTGGACGCTCAAATAATAAAATGATGCCAGAAACAAAGTTCGCAAAAATTTCCTGCACACCAAAACCGAGACCAACGGAAAGGGCGGCAAATAACCATTGTAATTTAGACCATGACATCCCAAGCGTCGAAAATGCCCATGCGCCACCCACTGCAACCAAGATATAGGTTAATAATTTTGTAATGGTATAAGGCGTACCTGGTGAAAGTTTCACTCGAGAGAAGATTAATACTTCTAAAATACCTGGAATGTTACGCACTAAAATATAGGTAATCACAACAATGATTAACGCAACAATCAAGTTAAAGAGTGAAATCGTTTCTGTCACCACGCCCGCTTCAGTCGTTGAGGTTTGTTGCCACAAGGTAATATCACGCAAATAACTTACAACCGTAACTAAATCTGACCATACATAATAGAAGATGGCAAAAAGTGCGGTCCAAATAAAGAGATCGGCAAAACGTAGTAACTGGCTACGCACTTCATTTAAGGCTAATCCCTCTTCTTGTTCGGTAATCACGACCACATCATCAGAGGCTGAAGTATCACTTGAATCTTGTTGTTTTTGCTGACGTTTTTCTTGTAAACGTCGATAAGCTAAACGTCTTGATGCAACCGTAATACCACGATAAATAGTATGACGCACCAACGACCACACCACCCATGCAATGTAGGTATTAATAATATGCGTAATTAAATTTAAGGCGGTGTAATAATAGCCTAAAGCAACTAGTGCAATTAAAATAACAGGGACCAATTGCAATAAAACGCGCATAATTTTTAAAAGCGTTCTATCACGCTGATCCGTTACGCTTGAATTCAACGATTTTTCTGTGCGAACAAAACGTGGCGCAATAATCACAATACAGAAAAGCAAGGCAACAATCGTATTAATTTCGCCGAGGACGTCATTGGCTAAACCTGTATCCATGACATTACTGAAAATTGACGTATTCAGTAATAACACAACGGAAACAATGATACGTTTTGTGACGTCTTGCAAAGCAGCCGCGCTCTCTTTAGCAAAACCGAAATGGCGGACTAAAATACCATTCGGACGAAGAATAGCTAAGATAAAACTAAAGAACCACCAATAGCCCGCCATACTGAGCGACCACTCCCAAAACTCTTGTGGATTTTTCACAAAGAAAAAGCCTAAAAGTTGGCAAGCGGCTAAGAACCAGAGTGTGCCCGATAACGATAAAAATGCCGTATAAAATAACGCAAGCGGCGTATGCCATTGGCTATCAGAACGAAGCGTATTAATTTCGCCATTAATCACGCTCAAACGTTGTTTAATTGATTCTTTAAATTTGAAAATCAATCCACCAATCACAAACAAAATAAAGACATAAGTGAGTAAATACGGCAAATTATCAAAATTTGTCGGGAAGCCGATTTTCTTTCCAATGCCATCAAATTGTGCCTTGAGTGACATTGGCAGCTTTTTGAACCAATCAAGATTAATTGGGTTATTACTTTTTACCCAGAAACTTTGTTGATCGAGTTTAGACTGAATTTGATCACTGATTTGAGTAATCTGCTGTTGGGTTAACTCTAAGGAAATCGCTAAGTTCAATTGATTATTCAATGATTTAATCAAATCAGAGGCAACTTTACGACGTTCAGTGAGCAAATTGGTTAATTGTGTTTTTTCTGCAGGTGTAAACGATTTGTTTTCATTCTGCTCTATTTTACTGATGTAAGCATCAATATCATAAAGTTCATTACGTTTTTGTGTAATATCAAAGATTTGTACACGTAAATCCGCAATTTGTTTTGAAAGCCCTTGAATATTTAAATTAGTCGGTAATTTTTGTTTTTGTTGCTGAATAATGCGAGAAAGCACCAACGTGCCTTGTAACGCACTGATTTGCTCATCAATGGTACGCTGTGTCTGCGTCAAGTTATCCAATACATTTCGCATGCGCAATTCATCTTGCGTTAATGTATTGGTTTTCTCAGTTTGCTCAAGTAAATATTGGCTAAGCTGTGCATTCAAATTCAATTCTTTCTGAATCAACGGATTTTGCTCAACATTTTGGCTTTGTTGTTGTGCTTGCTCAACTTGGTTTTGTGTTTTAGCCAAATTCTTTTGATTAATCACGTCTTGAATGGCGGCAATTTGTTTCTGTAGCGCTTGAACACGTGTATTCAATAAGTCATAACGGCTCTGGTAAAGAACCGTAAATTGATCGCTATTTTTTAATAAAATTTGATTGTACGCATTTTTTAGCTCAATCAATTGCAACTCAAGTTGAATTTGCTGTTTTAATAGCGAACTGGTTGTTGGATCAGCCAATTTCTGATTCAATTCTTGCGTACGTTTAACATTATCTGTTAAGGCTGTTTGGGCGCGTTCGGATACAGCGCTTTGCCCTGCAAGTTGTGTATTCACGGCACTTAATGCAGATTGAGCATCTTGTTGTTGATTGGTCAGTTTCTCAAGCTGTGCCTGCAAAGTCGCTAAACTTTGAGAAGCATAATCGGTGTTATTTGGCGTGCTTAGCTGTTTTTTAAGATTTTGAAGATCGGCATTATTCTTCTGAATTTCAGAATCTGCATCAATAAGCGTATCTTGCAAATCGTTATTATTTTTTTGCTGTGTTTGAATTTGTTGCAAGAAATCAAGCGAAGCCTGGATTGTCGTGACGTTATTTGTTTTTTCATCACCATCTGGTAATTTTTGTGCCTCGGCTAATTCACTTTTTAGTGTTTTTTCCGTCGGTAAATCAGCATTATTATTCTCTGCCCAAACAGGCTGAGAAAGCGCCAGCGTAAAAACAAATGAAAGACCAAGTGCGGTCAAAACTCGAGAGATATTTTTCATTAAACTAACTTTCCTATTGTTGCAACAGCCAATCGGCGAGTGCTTTGCGAGAAATCTTTATTGCCCCTTGGATTAAATCCTGCGGGAGTTCATAGTAGGCAACGGGTTGCTTAAATCGTTCCAATCGTCCTTGTAAAAAAACGTTGAGAGATTCGACCGCACTTTCATTAAATGAGGTATGAAATTCAACAATCGCGACAGGGCGATGGCCAAATTCCTCATCATGTTGAGGCAAAACAAAGACTTGTTTCACCAAATCTGATTGTGCAATCACTTTTTCAATTTCTTCTGGTTGAATATTTTCACCTCCAGAAATAAACATATTATCCAATCGGCCTTGAATAACTAATTCGTCATCAAGCCATTGAGCTTTATCTTTTGTTTGGAACCAACCTTCGGCATTGGTGAGTGGAACAATATGTCCTTCTCGCCAATAGCCCATGGCAAGTCCAGCACCTTTTAACCAAACTTCTTCATTCACTAACTTGAACTCTCGGCCAAGCAAAGGTTGACCTACACCAACTTTTCCATCCGATTGTTTAGCGAATACAGTAGAAGCCATTTCGGTCATACCATAACCTGAATAACTGCGAATCCCTAATTCATTTAATGCTTGAGTTAATTTAACAGGGATTTGTGTTCCACCCAATAATACCGCTTGAGTTTGGGTAGATTGTGGATGTTCGATCAAATAATCAAACCAACGCTGCAATTGCGTTGGCACGAGAGAAACATGGGAAACCTCTCCAATAGATTGATAAAAATCTTCTTTCGGTAAAACTAAGGTTGCACCTGCGTAAAGCCAGCGCCACACAATGCCTTGTCCGGAAACATGATAAAGCGGCAAAGAAAGTAGCCACGATTGATCTTTGCCAAAACTCATTAAGGCACAAACGCCTTCTGCATTAGCTAAATGAGCAGACACATTATGCACCACTGCTTTAGGTAAACCTGTCGAACCTGATGTGAGCGTCATTGTGGCTGCTTTTGTCAAATCCGCTTTATGCTCGGGTAATGCTTCAGCAGCTAAATAACGAATATCTTCAGTTTGATAACAAAAATCTATGCCGTGTACTTGGCACAATTCTTCTCTTTTTTCTTGAGGAAATGCAGGATTGATCCCTAAAATTTTTGCACCTAGCTGAATAACGGCTAAATAAAGAAATAAGATCTGTTCTGAATTTTTACCGCAAAAAGCGACCGCACTTTGCGCTGTCACACCTTGTTGTAAGAGAAAGACTTCTACTTGATTAATTTTCTCGGCAAGCTCCGCCCAAGTAAAAGGATCGCCCTGCGAATTTCGCAACGCGACCTGATTTGCATACGCTGAATTTTGGGCAAATGCTTGCCAAGGGAATTTTTGCATCGAATTAGTTGCTAACGAAATAAGGGCGAACTTCGTCAATTAAATATTCCGGCAAATGCATAGATTGCATCGCCCCTTCTAGCATCAGCATCTTACGACCACTATTGGTATTGGTAATCACCCAATATGGCGTGTCAGGAATTTGTTTCGGTTTCGTGTGATTACCCGCCACAAGCAAAGTCCCTTCGTCACGAGCAAAATAAACACGAGTACGACCTTGTAGGCTTTCTGTTGCCTGTGCGAAACTTTCTGGATTGGTACGATAAAGCGTCCGTAATATACTTAAAAAACGCACCACTGCTTTTGGCTCTTCTTTGAACTCAGCAGAATTCAAGAGTGCACGCACTTTATCAACAATATGATTGATTGCTTCATCCGATTGTTTTTTCACTGCTTTTGGCGGTTCAATAGGTTCAACTTTTGGTTGAGATACTTCGGTTGTTTTTTCCGTTAAAACAGGCTCAGAATGCACCGCACTTTTTGGCGTTTCAGCTGATGTGACTGATTCAAAGAAATCAACCGAGCTTGCTGCATGAGTGGGTAAATTCAACAAACGGCGAAGAATATCAGACGCACTTTCTCCAATAGATTGAGTTTGTGCCGCAATGTATTGATATAATTCTTCATCGACTTCAATTATCTTCATTTTTTTCTCTCCGTTTGCTAAAATTTTCGTCCATTATAACGATTTCTAACCAAATTCTCACGCAAAATATATGTCATCTTCCCAATTATTAAACCATCAATTTCACCAAGTAAAACAATCAATTAATTCACCTACCTTAGTTTTCATTCATGGCTTGTTTGGAGATATGAATAATCTTGGTGTAATCGCCCGTGCATTTAGCGATAACTATAATATTTTACGCGTAGATTTACGCAATCATGGACATAGTTTTCATTCAGAAACAATGAATTACGATGTCATGGCTGATGATGTATGGCAACTTATCGATCACCTTCAATTAGATAAAGTGATCTTAATTGGTCATTCAATGGGCGGAAAAACAGCAATGAAAATGACCGCACTTCAGCCGCAGCGTGTGGAAAAATTAGTTGTCATTGATATTGCACCTGTGGCTAATAGCAGTGCGGGACATGATGATGTGTTTCGTGGTTTGTTTGCCGTGAAAAAAGCGCAGCCACAAACTCGTCAACAAGCTAAGCCTATTTTAGAAAATGACATTGCCGAGCCTAGCGTGGTGCAGTTTATGTTGAAATCTTTTGAGCCGACTTCAAGCGAATATTTTCGTTTCAATTTGACCGCACTTTTTGAGCATTATGCGGAACTGATGGATTGGCAGGAAGTTTACGCTAATACGCCTACTCTCTTTATTAAAGGTGGGCTTTCATCTTATATTAAACCTGAATATACAGAAATTATTCTAAAACAATTCCCGAATGCAACCTCGTTCACTATCAATGGTTGTGGGCACTGGGTTCATGCAGAAAAACCTGATTTTGTGATACGTGCAATTGATAGGTTTCTAAATAAGAATTAATCGCTTTAAATGAGAATTATTCTATTCAAATGAGAATTCATTTGTGGTATAGTTCGCACAAATTGTAGGGCTTTGCCCCTAATTTTTTCTATTCACCTAATTTTATTTCAAAAGGAAAGAACAATGGCAGTTGTCGGTTTATTTTACGGTAGTGACACAGGTAATACAGAAAACATTGCAAAAATGATTCAAAAGCAATTAGGTAACGAACTCGTTGATATTCGTGACATTGCAAAAAGCTCGAAAGAAGATATCGAAGGTTATGATTTTTTACTTTTCGGTATTCCGACTTGGTATTACGGTGAAGCACAAGCTGACTGGGATGATTTTTTCCCAACCTTAGAAGAAATTGATTTTACTGACAAATTAGTGGGTATTTTTGGCTGTGGCGATCAGGAAGACTACGCAGATTACTTCTGTGATGCGATCGGTACAGTACGTGATATCGTTGAACCACGTGGTGCGATTATCGTGGGCAATTGGTCAACTGATGGTTACACCTTTGAAGCATCAAAAGCATTATTAGACGACGGAAACTTTATCGGTTTGTGTATCGATGAAGATCGTCAACCAGAACTCACAGCAGAACGTGTAGAGAAATGGACGAAACAAATCTACGATGAAATGTGTTTAGCAGAATTGGCTTAACCATCTCTATTTAGCAAATTAATTAAGGGAACATTATGTCTGAAGAAAACATCAAATTACTCAAAAAAGCAGGGTTGAAAATCACCGAACCCCGGCTGACTATCCTTGCGTTAATGCAAGAACATAAAAACGAGCATTTCTCAGCTGAAGAAGTGTATAAAATCTTGTTAGAACAAGGTAGTGACATTGGTCTTGCAACTGTATATCGCGTACTTAATCAATTTGATGAAGCACGTATTTTAATTCGTCATAATTTTGAAGGTAACAAGTCTGTTTTTGAACTTGCACCAACAGAACACCACGATCACATTATCTGTGAAGATTGCGGTAAGGTATTTGAGTTTACTGATAACATTATCGAACAGCGTCAAAAAGAAATCAGTGAACAACATGGTATCAAATTAAAAGCACACAGTTTATACCTCTACGGTAAATGTAGCGATATCAACAAATGTGATGAGAAAAAATAATTCTTTCTAAAAAATAAAACCTTAGGCTAAAACCTAAGGTTTTTTATTATCCCAACTAAAAGTGCGGTTAAAATCAACCGCACTTTTTACATACAATTATTTTTTACCTAATTGTGGTAAAACAGAATCTTTCCCAGCGGTTAAAAGACCAACTTTGGAGTAGATACTTAATTTTCCACGTGTATCTGCTACGTCTAAGTTACGCATAGTTAATTGACCGATACGATCGATTGGATCAAATGGTGCATTTTCCACTTTTTCCATACTCAAACGTTCTGCCGCATAAGTTAAGTTTGGTGATTCAGTATTTAAGATTGAGTAGTCATTACCACGACGAAGTTCTAATGTCACTTCACCTGTCACTGCACGAGCGACCCAACGTTGTGCCGTTTCGCGTAACATTAATGCTTGAGGATCAAACCAACGACCTTGGTATAACAAACGTCCTAAACGTAAACCGTTGATACGATATTGTTCGATAGTATCTTCATTGTGAATACCAGTCACTAAACGCTCATAAGCAATGTGGAATAATGCCATTCCCGGTGCTTCATAAATACCGCGTGATTTTGCTTCAATGATACGATTTTCAATTTGGTCTGACATACCCAAACCATGACGACCACCAATGCGATTGGCTTCTAAAAAAAGATCCACCACGTTATCAAATGTTTTACCATTTAATGCAACCGGCACACCTTCTTCAAAACGAACCGTCACCACCTCTGGTTTCACTTGAACATTTTCATCCCAGAATGCCACGCCCATAATTGGTTTCACAATTTTAATACCAGAGCTTAATTCTTCTAAGTCTTTTGCTTCGTGTGTCGCACCTAACATATTAGAGTCAGTTGAATAGGCTTTTTCTACTGACATTTTGTAGTCAAAACCATTTGCGATTAAGAATTGTGACATTTCAAAACGACCACCCAACTCATCAATGAATTGTTGATCTAACCATGGTTTGTAAATTTTTAAATTTGGGTTGGTTAATAAACCATAACGATAAAAACGTTCAATATCGTTACCTTTGAAAGTTGAACCATCCCCCCAGATATTCACATCATCTTCTTTCATTGCTGCAACAAGCATCGTACCCGTTACCGCACGACCAAGAGGTGTGGTGTTGAAATAGGTTGCACCACCAGTAGAAATATGGAATGCACCACATTGAATAGCCGCAATCCCTTCATGAGCTAACTGCGCACGACAATCCACTAAACGCGCATTTTCTGCACCATATTCCATCGCTTTTTTGGGAATTGCATTGTAATCATCTTCATCTGGTTGACCTAAGTTTGCTGTATAAGCATAAGGTACTGCACCTTTTTGACGCATCCAAAGTAATGCCGCACTAGTATCTAGCCCGCCAGAAAAAGCGATACCAACTTTTTGACCTTTAGGTAAATGTTGCAGAATCGTATTTGACATATTTTATTTCCTTCATTTTGGTTATGGTGAGTGAGTATTTAAAAAGTGCGGTCAAAAATCACTGCGCTTTTCTAACATATCATCGGGACTTGGATAACGATAAGTGAAGCCTAAATCTCGACAAATTTTATCTGCCATAATGATTCGTTTCGGATCCGAATCACTACATTCAAATTGTGGTATGGATAAATCATAAAATACCGCTGTTTTTGTGTAATATTCTGCTCGAGTAGGATGAATTGGCGCGCAAAGATGGTAAGTTCGCAATCCATTTGGATTCATAAGTAAGGCAGTAATAGCTTCAATGCAATCCTCTAGATGCACCAAATTAACAGGCGAATTGCCTTGTTTTAAATTACGTTTTCCTGCTAAGAATTTAACAGGATGGCGCTGTTTACCAATTAATCCTGCTAGTCGAAGAATATCGCAATGGGATATTTCTGATTGGAATAAACACTGCTCGGCTTGTATCAGTGTTTTGCCAATTTCTGTTTCAGCTGAACGTTGAGCACTTTCATCAAATTGCCCCGAAATATCAGGAAAAACAGACGTTGAGCTGGTAAAAATCAAGTGCTGTACACCTTGTTTCTTGGCTTGATTAATTAAAAAAGCAAGATATTCACAATACTGTTGAGAAGAAAAGCTGCTAGGTGGTAGGGTGAGAATGAGAGCATCTACATTAAAAAGGGGACAAATATTGTCTGGTAAACTCGTCATTTTCTCAGAAAGCGAAAAAGGATAAGTTTCAATACCTAGCTGATGCAATTTTTGAGCATCCTCAGAGGATTGTTTGGATCCTTTTACACACCAACCAAGCTCTTTTAAGTGTAGCGCCAGCGGTAAGCCTAACCAACCTAAACCAACTATCGCAACAGATTTCATACTCTTTTATTCACAATATTTTATCCATAAAAATCCCTGCTATTCTAAAGCATAGCAGGGAGTTTGTTAATGTTATTTTGTTAATAAATCCAAGGCCTCTTGATATTTAGCCACTGTTTTTTCAATCACTTCTTTTGGTACTGTCGGTGCTGGTGGTTGTTTATTCCAACCACTTTGCTCTAACCAATCTCGTACAAATTGCTTATCAAATGAGGGGGGATTTGTGCCTTCTTTATAAGTATCAACTGACCAAAAACGGCTAGAGTCCGGAGTTAATACCTCATCCATTAAAGTGAGTGTACCATTTTCATCTAAACCAAATTCAAATTTAGTATCACAAATAATAATACCTTTAGTCAGCGCATATTTTGCTGCCTCAGTATAAAGCGCAATCGCTTTTTCTCTCACTTGTGCCGCTAACTCTGCACCAATTGCTTTTTCACATTGTTCATAGCTGATATTGATATCGTGGTTGCCCACTTCTTCTTTACTTGATGGTGTGAAAATCGGCTCTGGTAATTTACTTGCCTCAACTAATCCTTCTGGCAATTTCAAACCACAAATAGTGCCAGTTTGCTTATAATCTTTTAGCCCACTACCCGTTAAATAACCGCGCACGATAGACTCAATCTTAATTGGATTCAAACGTTTACAAACCACTGCGCGATCTTTTACTAAATCAGCTTCTTCTTTTGGCAACACATCATAAACTGAATCACCCGTAAAATGATTCGGCATAATATGAGCTAACTTATTGAACCAGAAATTGGAAATTTGAGTCAGGATTTCACCTTTGCGCGGGATAGGATCATCTAAAATCACATCAAATGCAGACAAACGGTCACTGGCTACCATTAACATCCGTTTATCATCGATCTCATAAAGATCACGCACTTTTCCCGAATAGATTTTTTTTAGACTAAGTTGTGTCATTGCTTGCACCTTTAATTATAAGAATAAAAAATCGGTAGATATTGTACCGCACTTTTGGCGCAAACGTTTGCTTTTTTTTATGAAAAATTTTAAAGAAAAGAAACTACAGAGTCATACACCTAAATAAGCTATAGATAACAAAAGAAAAGCAATTTAATTTGAGCTCAATCTGAAAATCAGCGACAATACAGCATCATTTAAAACAGAAGAAACAAGACAAATGAGTTATCCATTAGAAGAAGTGAATAAACGTCGCACATTTGCGATTATTTCCCACCCTGACGCGGGTAAAACCACCATCACCGAAAAAGTATTGTTATACGGCAATGCCATTCAAAAAGCAGGCTCAGTAAAAGGTAAAGGCTCTGCACAGCATGCAAAATCTGACTGGATGGAAATGGAAAAACAACGTGGTATTTCCATTACCACTTCCGTGATGCAATTCCCTTACAATGAATGCTTAGTGAATTTATTGGATACGCCGGGGCATGAGGATTTCTCGGAAGATACCTATCGCACGTTGACGGCTGTGGATAGCTGCTTAATGGTTATCGACTCGGCAAAGGGGGTTGAAGAACGTACCATTAAATTAATGGAAGTGACCCGTTTACGCGATACGCCAATTATCACTTTCATGAATAAACTTGACCGTGATATTCGTGATCCAATGGAATTATTAGATGAAGTGGAAAGCGTATTAAAAATCCATTGTGCGCCAATTACTTGGCCGATTGGTTGCGGTAAATTGTTTAAAGGGGTTTATCATTTATATAAAGATGAAACCTATCTTTACCAAAGTGGGCAAGGCTCTACAATCCAAGAAGTACGCATTGTGAAAGGTCTAAATAGCCCAGAATTAGATGCTGCCGTAGGCGATGACTTAGCCCAACAACTGCGTGATGAATTAGAGCTTGTAAAAGGTGCAAGTAATGAATTTGATTTGGATTTATTCCTAAGTGGTGAATTAACACCTGTCTTTTTCGGTACTGCATTAGGTAACTTCGGTGTTGATCATTTCTTAGATGGTTTAACTGAATGGGCACCTGCACCACAAGCTCGTCAAGCTGATACCCGTAAAGTCTCAGCAGAAGAAGAAAAATTCACTGGTTTCGTATTTAAAATCCAAGCCAATATGGATCCAAAACACCGCGACCGCGTGGCTTTCTTACGCGTAGTTTCTGGCAAATATGAAAAAGGCATGAAACTTAAACACGTGCGTATTGGTAAAGATGTAGTCATTTCTGACGCCCTCACCTTTATGGCGGGGGATCGTACTCATGCAGATGAGGCTTATGCTGGCGATATTATCGGTTTGCACAATCACGGTACGATTCAAATTGGCGATACCTTTACGCAAGGCGAAGAGCTTAAATTTACCGGTATTCCAAACTTTGCCCCTGAATTATTCCGTCGTATTCGTTTGAAAGATCCTCTTAAACAAAAACAATTGTTAAAAGGCTTAGTACAACTTTCTGAAGAAGGTGCTGTTCAAGTGTTCCGCCCATTAAGTAATAATGATTTGATTGTTGGCGCGGTCGGTGTGCTACAGTTTGATGTGGTCGTTTCTCGTTTGAAATCAGAATATAACGTTGAAGCCATTTACGAAACGGTCAATGTCGCGACGGCTCGTTGGGTGGAATGTGCAGATAACAAAAAATTTGAAGAGTTCAAACGCAAAAATGAGCAAAATCTAGCATTAGATGGTGGCGATAATCTTACTTACATTGCACCAACTATGGTTAATTTAAATCTTGCACAAGAACGTTATCCTGATGTGACCTTCTTTAAGACAAGGGAACATTAATTACCATTTTCTACCATTAACAAAAGGAAAAATTATGAAAAAATTGATGCTTATCAGTACAGCAGTGTTACTACTCTCGGGTTGTGTAAACACTGAGCTGTCAAATGCAGGAAAAGCTTATAACCCACAAACTGACGCACGTATCCGTCTATATGGACAAAATGGTCGCTATACCGAGATGGAAGTAAAACAGAATGGAAAAACAGAAAAAGTAAATGTTGGAGGTGGATGGGGGCAATCCTTCGGCTCAATGCTTTACCTTAAAGGTAATGAATCGCTAGGGATGCCAGATAGCGAAGCGAGTAAAAAACCAAGCCAATTCAATAACTTTGGTTCAAGTACTTTCTTTAAAGAGTTTGTTATCCCTGCTGGTGCTGAAATCACTCTAAAAAGTGAAATAGTAACCCCAGATAATACTTATACCGATTATGCAAAAGGTATTAAATATACACAACTAGGTTACAGCTGTTCGGGTAAAAAACTCACATTCACGCCTCAGGCAGGAAAAGATTATGAAGCATTACCTGCAGCATCAACAGCTCAATGTAATTTAACTTTAGTAGAATTAAAATAAATCAATATGAAAGGTCACCGCAAGGTGGCTTTTCTTTTATATAAAGACATTAAAATTTTGAGCAAATAACAACTGATGGATAGAACAAAGTGCGGTTAAATTTAATCGCATTTTTTATATAAAAGAAATAGAGAAATAAGATGGCTGGGGTACTAGGATTCGAACCTAGGGATGCCGAGATCAAAACCCGGTGCCTTACCGCTTGGCGATACCCCAACT